>OLGU01000005.1_pt1 | contig 104026 bp, 87 predicted proteins | sample 1609281 | NCBI WGS metagenome assembly OLGU01 (sample SAMN05416705, study PRJEB24817) | seawater metagenome | isolation source: Sea water | place: Canada:Atlantic | collected 2013-07 | reverse complement strand
CGAGATTGCCTCTTGTCTCGTGGGCTCGGAGATGTGTATAAGAGACAGCCCTAGAACAAATTAAACAAGCAAGCTTAATTACCGCCATTAAAACCCCATACTTAGCCAATGGTGAAATAGATTTAGCAAAGTACGATGAACTCGTTGAAATACAAATTGCAGCGGGTGTAGATGGCATTGTGGTTGGTGGTACAACCGGCGAAGGCCAGCTAATGAACTGGGAAGAGCATTTAATGCTTATCGCGCACAGTGCAAATAAATATGGCGATAAGCTCGTGATTGTAGGGAATACGGGTAGCAATAATACCCGCGAAGCTATTAAAGCCACTAAGTATGGCTTTGCAAGTGGTATGCATGCCGCGCTGCAAATTAACCCATATTATGGCCGCACCTCTATTGCCGGTGTTAACGAGCACTTTAAACGTGTACTCGATATAGGCCCTGCGTTTATTTACAACGTAGCAGGGCGCACAGGGCAAGATTTAACCCCTGATATTATTGAGCCATTAGCAAAACACCCTAATTTAATTGGTGTAAAAGAATGTGGTGGTAACGAGCGTATTGCCCATTACGAACAGCAAGGTATTGCGTGTTGGTCAGGTAACGATGACGAAGCACACGATGCACGTCACACACACAATGCACACGGTGTTATATCGGTCACATCTAATCTTATACCAGGGTTGTTCCGCCAGTTAATGGATACTAAAAATGATGCGTTAAATACCTCATTACAACCTTTAATGAACTGGCTATTCTGCGAGCCAAACCCGATTGCAATAAACACTGCAATGATGATGACAGGCGCGGTAAATCCCGTATTTAGATTACCGTATGTGCCACTGAGCGATGAGCAACAAGCACAAGGCGAGGCTTTAATAAACGAGCTTAACGTTGATGATATTGTGGGCAATAAAGCTAACGTTTTAAATAACGATGATGTGCTCATCCTATCTTAGTGATAAGTTTGTATTAATAAACACTAATCACTAACTGTTGACGCGTTTTTGCTGTATAATTTGCGACCCTTGATAAATGTGGCCGCAGGTTATACAGCATGAATTTTAAATCTTTTAGTTTTTCCCCTGAACTTATTCAGGCGTTAGACGAACTTAATTACCACACCCTTACGCCCATTCAGCGTTCAGCTATTCCGGCTGTTCGTAAAGGTAAAGACGTTTTAGCAAGTGCCCAAACAGGCACAGGTAAAACGGCTGCGTTTGCTTTACCTATCATCCAAAAATTAACTGAATCTGAGCTAAGCACAAGCAATGCTCCACACGCGTTAGTGCTTGCGCCAACTCGTGAGCTGGCAGAGCAAATAGCAAATAACTTTAAAGCCTATGCAAAACATACCGCTTTAAAAGTAGTGAGCCTATTTGGCGGTGTTAATACCGCAGGCCAAGCAAATGCACTTAAAGACGGCGTAGATGTTGTAGTTGCAACCCCAGGGCGTTTACTTGATCATATTCGTTTAGGTAATTTAAGCCTAGCAAGCGTTAAACACTTAGTACTTGATGAAGCCGACCGTATGCTTGATATGGGCTTTATTGAAGATATGCAAAGTGTTATTAAAAGTTGTGACGAGCAGCGCCAAATTTTACTTTTCTCAGCCACTTTTCCAGCGGCTATTAAGCAGTTTGCAGCAAAAGTATTAAAACAGCCTGAAATTGTTCGCGTAGATCAAACTAATAGTACTGCAAGTACAGTACAGCATGTTGTGTACCCAGTTGAAGAGCGTCGTAAACAAGAGCTGCTTTCTGAGCTGATTGGTAAAAAGAACTGGCAACAGGTACTTGTGTTTGTAAACATGAAAGAAACGGCGGATGAGCTGGTTAAAGAGCTTAACCTTGATGGTATTCCTGCCACTGTATGTCATGGTGATAAATCGCAAGGTAACCGCCGACGTGCACTTCGTGAATTTAAAGAAGGCAAAGTACGTGTATTAGTGGCTACCGAAGTTGCAGCGCGTGGTATTGATATTGAAGGCCTACCACGAGTAATTAATATTGATTTACCATGGCTTGCAGAAGATTACGTACACCGCATTGGCCGTACAGGTCGTGCTGGTAATCAAGGCCAAGCAATTTCGTTTGTAAGCCGCGAAGAAGAAAACACCTTGTTTGAAATAGAGTCGTTAATTGGCCAAAAAATCAAACGTGTTTACTTAGAGGGTTATGAAGTAAGTAGCCGTGAAGTACTTATTGATAAAATAGGTAAAAAACCAGCGCATTTACGTCGTAGCCGTACTAATAAGCCAACAGGCCAAGCAACAGGCGAAGCACGTGCGGTAAATCGCTCACGTATTTCAAATGTGCGTAAAAGCTTAAAAGGCGCCAAGCTTACCCTTAAAAAGTAAGCTAAAACGCGAATTTTAATAAAAAAAACCTGAGTTTACTCAGGTTTTTTTGTATTTAATGAAAGTGTTTTATCAATTATATCAGCATAAGTGTACGCAGCTTGCTCTTGGTTTATGTTAGCAATGATAGATAACCCAACCGGTAAGTTACTTACCTTGCCCACAGGGAGTGTTATATGTGTGCTTCCTGCTATTGCGGGCAAAGAGCTACTGCTGCCTTTAAAATTATCACCGTTAATGAGGTCGGTTTTCCACGCTGGCGATACTGTTGGGGCAATAACAATATCTATATCATTATTTTTATATAAATTAGTAATTGCTGATTTAGCCAGTGCACGGTAGCGTGTTTTAACGCGTAGATATTTATCTTTATTCGTTAAATCAATTGCCTGCGACTGAGTAAGTATATCTTGTCCGAAGTAGGGCATTTCTGTTTCTTTATTTTGGCTATTAAAGTTAATGAGTGCCTCTAAGCTTTTAGTTTTTACTTCTTTTGGTGTGTTAGATAAGTAATGATTTATTTCAGCTTTAAAATCGTAAAGTAAAATGTAGTATTCATCAGCGAATAAAGTATCTAGATTGTCAGTTACTTCTATTTCAGTAACGGTATGCCCTGCTTGTTTAAGTGCATTTAATTGCTTTTTATAAAGCTGCTGAGTTTGAATCGTAAATTTATCACTTGGTAGCGCACCAATTTTGAGTGCTGATTTAGCCGTTAACTCTTTTGAATTTAAAACAAACTCATGTGTTGATACATCTTTTTTATCTTCGCCTTGTAATACTGCAAGCACAAGTAGCGCATCTTTTAGGGTATGAGCCATAGGCCCAACAGTGTCTTGGCTGCTTGAAAGGGGAATAACCCCATTGCGCGATACTTGGCCCATGCTTGGTTTTATAGCATATACACCGTTAACTGATGCGGGGCAGGTAATAGAGCCATCGGTTTCTGTGCCCAGTGCAATTGGTGCAAAGTTAAGTGCTACGGCCACTGCAGAGCCAGCACTAGAACCACACGGGTTTCTAGTTATATCGTGAGCATTATGTGTTTGTCCACCTACAGCGCTCCACCCAGAGGAAGAGTACGAAGATCGAAAATTGGCCCATTCACTCAAGTTTGCTTTACCTAAAATAATAGCACCCGCTTCTCGCAGTTTTTTAACTACAAAAGCATCTTTATTAGTAATATTGTTTTTTAAAGCCAAAGAGCCCGCTGTAGTCGGTAATTTACCTTTGGTCTCTATGTTATCTTTAAGCAGAACGGGTATGCCGTGAAGTGGCCCGGCCCATTTAGAACTTGCATAGAGTAAATCTAAAGCTTTAGCCTGTTCAATAGCTGAGGGATCGATATTAATCACAGCGTTATATTGTGGGTTGAGTTTTTCTATTCGGTTTATATAAGCTTGTGTAACGTGTTGTGCATTTGTAGTTTTGTTTTTATAAGCTGCGTGAATTTGCTGTATAGTTTTTAAATTATTCGCTTTAGCACTAAATACACAAAGCACAAAAATTAAAGAAATAATGGTTGTTTTGGTCATTCTATTAAGCCGCTAATTGTTGTTTATTATACATTTAGCACAAAAAAGCCTCACAAAGTGAGGCTTTTCGATAAATAACTTAAAAGGGTTAAGCGTTTTCTAACATTGAGAGTGCAACGGCTTCAGCCGCTTTAATACCATCAATACCTGCAGATAAAATACCACCTGCGTAACCTGCGCCTTCACCCGCTGGGTATAAACCTTTAGTATTTATGCTTTGGAAGCTTTTATCGCGCTTGATACTAATCGGCGATGATGTACGCGTTTCTACACCGGTTAATAAACCGTCGTTAGTTGAAAAACCACGAATTTGCTTATTAAATGCAGGTATAGCTTCGCGTATTGCATCGATAGCAAACTGCGGAAGTACATTTGCTAAATCGGTGAGTTTTATTCCTGGTGTAAACGATGGTTGTACATCACCTAAATCGCCCGATGCTTTTCCTTTTAAAAAGTCACCAATTAACTGTGCTGGTGCATCGTAGTTGCTACCGCCTAATGCATAGGCTTGCTCTTCTAGTTTACGTTGCAAATCAATGCCGGCAAGCGGGTGACCAGGGAAGTCTTTTTCAGGTGTAATACCTACTACAATGGCACTATTTGCATTGCGCTCACTCCGAGAGTATTGGCTCATACCGTTTGTTACTACGCGGCCTTCTTCAGAGGTGGCGGCTACAACAGTCCCTCCTGGGCACATACAAAAGCTGTAAACTGTGCGGCCATTATCACAATGGTGAACGAGTTTATAATCAGCAGAGCCTAAAATGGGGTTACCCGCGTTAGGCCCAAAACGACACTCATCAATCATCGATTGCTTATGCTCGATTCTAAAGCCCACAGAAAACGGTTTAGCTTCTACATAAATGCCTTTATCGTGAATCATTTTAAAGGTATCACGGGCGCTATGCCCCACAGCAAGTACTACATGGCGGGTATTGAGCTTTTCACCGTTTGAAAGCGTTAAGCCTGTTACTTGTCCATCATCTATATGAATGTCGTCTACGCGGGTGCTAAAGCGGATTTCGCCGCCAAGTTCAATAATACGTGCGCGCATTTTTTCAATCATGGTAACAAGTTTAAACGTACCAATGTGTGGCTTACTTACGTATAAAATTTCATCTGGTGCGCCGGCTTCTACAAATTCGGTGATAACTTTACGGCCGTAATGTTTTGGATCTTTTACTTGGCTGTATAGTTTACCGTCTGAAAATGTACCTGCGCCACCCTCGCCAAACTGCACATTAGACTCTGTATTAAGGGTACGTTTACGCCAAAAGCCAAAGGTGTCTTTGGTACGTTCGCGTACTTCTTTACCGCGCTCTAAAATAATAGGGTTAAAACCCATTTGAGCCAGCACTAAGCCCGCAAATAATCCACACGGGCCAAAGCCAATTACGACAGGGCGCTCAGTAAGGTTAGCGGGGGCGTGGGCAACAAATTTGTATGAGGTATCAGGGGCAGGTTTTACGTGCTGATCTTTAGCAAATGCGTTTAACAGTGCTTCTTCGTTATCTACTTCAATATCGAGGGTATAAATAAGTAAAATAGCCGTTTTTTTACGTGCATCGTACCCACGTTTAAACACATTGTAGCTGTGTAGCTGCGCTGGCTGTATTTTTAGTTTATCAACTATGGCTTGGCCTATAGCGTCTTCGTTATGGTCAAGCGGCAGCTTTATTTCGGTTAAACGTATCATTGTTATCTCTTTTAGGTGTCTTAGCGGTAATATTATCCGCTCACAATAAGAAGTGTAGGGCACGTAATGGCTATACATTAAGGGCGCATATATTACGTTAAATTGACCGCAGATGGCACATATTTATTGTGTTTTTAATGGGGTTGGGTATGATCCTCGCTTTAGATAATTAATTACTAGGTTTAAACTATTATGGCGTTTGTGGTCACCGAAAACTGTATTAAGTGTAAATACACAGATTGTGTGGCGGTGTGCCCTGCAGATGCCTTTTACGAAGGCCCTAACTTTTTAGCAATAAGCCCTATTGATTGCATAGATTGTGGATTATGCGTACCAGAGTGCCCAGCTGAAGCAATTTACCAAGAAGACGAGCTGCCGGAAGACCAAAAAGAGTTTACCGAGCTTAATGCTGAGCTTGCATTGGTGTGGCCACGCATTGTTGAGGTAAAACCAGCGCCTGCTGATGCCGATAGTTGGAATGGTGTGGCTAATAAGCTTAAATTAATTGAAACCTAGCTTTTAAATTAAGCCTTTAATATTAATTAGTTAAAAAAGCTATTGTTTTTAGTATCAAGCTATTAACAAATGTACTGACTTAAATTACACTGCATAAATAAGTTTACCTTTTAAGGGTAAATACGTCTAAATGGATGTTTATGCAGTACTTAATAATTATAAAAAAACAATGCAGTGCTTTATTCCCCTTTTTATTAGCACTTTTATTTTCTAACCACCTTTATGCCAGTGAAAAACAGCAGCATTCTCTTGTACATATAAATGCAGATATTACTGTAGATGGCGTAATTGATGAGCCCCACTGGCAAAATGCCACTTTAGTTCCTATAGCATTTCAAGATGAGCCTAACGAAAAGGGCGCCCCACCGGTTAAAACTGATGCTTACATGTATGAAGATGGCAGCAACTTATATGTTGCTTTTGTAGCCGAAGATCCACAGCCGAGCGAAATAACAGCTTCTCTTCGCGACAGAGATACGCTTTGGCAAGATGATACGGTTATTTTAATTATTGACACTTTTAACGACGAACGTTCAGCTTACGAATTTTATGTAAACCCATTGGGTGCGCAAGGTGATACGCGGATGAGTGACACCGATGGCTGGCAATCAGACCCGTCTTGGGATGCAATATGGGATAGCGCAGGGAAAATTACCGACCAAGGGTTTGTGGTTGAACTGCGTATACCTTTTAAAGCGCTAAGATTTCCTGAAAATAAAACAGATTTAACATGGGGCTTTGCCCTTATGCGAAATTACCAACGTGATGTACTGTATCAGCTTTCAAACATGGGGTTTGACCGAGATATAAAATGCAGTTTATGTCAGTTTGATAAATTAAATGGTTTTAAAAATATAAAAGCCAGTAAAAATCTGCAACTAACGCCTACACTTACGGCGCTCAGAAATGATTCAAAAGCTACCTTGCCAGGGCAGTGGGATAATGGCGATATAGACACCGAAGCTGGCCTTGATTTACGCTGGGGGGTTACACAAGATGCGGTAATTAATGCCTCTATAAACCCAGATTTTTCGCAAATAGAAAGTGATGCGTTAGCCCTTGATGTAAATACCACGTACTCAATTTATTATGCAGAAAAGCGACCATTTTTTTTAGATGGCGCATCCTACTTTAAAAGCAGTTTATTTGAACTATTGTACACCCGCACTATTGCAGAGCCTGAAGTAGGGGCAAAATTAACAGGTAAAACAGGGCAACATAGCTATGCATTTATGTATGCCGATGACAATAATAGCAATATTTTATTGCCTACAAATCAAGGCTCTGGTTTTGCAATTTTAGAGGATAAAACCCATGCAGCAGCGGCGCGCTATCAATACGATATTGGCCAGCAAGGCACTATAGGGCTAAGTACGACTCACCGCGAAAACGATGATTACTACAATACAGTGCTTTCTGTCGATGGCAGCTATTGGTTTAATCAATCAGATCTACTGACCTACCAGGTAGCTACAACAGATTCTAAAAACTCTGATTTTTTAACAAGTAACTATAACTTATCTAAAACTCAATCTGATGAAGCGTACGCTATAGAATTTACCCGTGATAAACGTGACTACAATTTGTTTGCCAGCTACGAAAACATAGGTAAAGATTATCGCTCTGACTTAGGTTATCAAGAAAAAGTAGATTATGAGAACGTAGGCTTTGGGGGCGGACAAACCTGGTATGCAGATGAGTCTGGCTTATTAACGTCATGGTCTTATGAGGCTGATTGGGATAAAACATGGGCGCAAAATGGCGACCTACTTGAAGAAGAATACCAAGGATTTATAACATTAAAAGGGCAAAAGCAGTCTATTTTTGAAATTGGCTTACTGCATCGTTATGAAAACTATAATGATGCTTTTTATAACCAAAATATTGGCTTTGTTTATACGGGCTTTAAACCTAAAAACAATATATGGCTTTCGTTTTATGGTGAGTATGGCAGCCGCATTGATTACGCCAATGATCAAATTGGCGATTCGTATGCAACGCAAACGCAAGTTACGTGGGATATAAACGATCATTGGCAAGTAGACGCTACGCATAACTACAGCGTTTTAGATAACCCTGAAGGGGAGCGAGTTTATACTGCTAACTTATTAGATTTTAGGCTTTATTATAAATTTAGCATGCGCGCTATGCTCAAGCTTATATTGCAATTTGAAGACATTGATAGAAATAAAGACGCCTACTACTACCAAGTTAACCACATTAATAAAGACTATGGCAGCCAATTAGTTTACTCGTACAAAATTAATGCTCAAACATTATTTTATTTAGGCTACTCAGATAAAAGCTATCAAGACGATTCTCTAAAAAACGTTGAAAGAGATCAACGTACATTTTTTACAAAAGTGAGCTATGCATGGCAGCTATAAGTTGTTAAGCCAAAATATGTAACTTTAACAAAGTGGTTTATTTTTATTCATCACACTCTATAATTAGTTAATTATTAAGCATTAATTTATTCTTTTTGAGTACAGTTCTAAAAATTTTAATGAATAAGGACTGTACTATGGCTTGCTTAGTACTAAAAACAGGCGATATAATCGTCTTTTAGTAACGGGTTTATAGGATAAGTAATTTAGATGGATTTTATTGATGAATAAATTTAAACCCTTAGGCGGCATTTTTTTTGTATTTATCTTATTTTGCTTTTGTTTAAACATCGAACTAACAAACCAGATTAACCGCATTAATTTATTCAACCCTGATATAGATTTACGCCACTTTGATATTGTAGATACAACGCTCGAAATGGCGCCTTGGTATAACCCTATGCTCAATGGGCACTATTTAATACACCAGCCTTCTGCCGATTTTTTGTTAGTTAAAACTACCGAAACGGAATTTATTGCTGCAAACGCGACAAAGCTTATTTTAATGACGCTAACGTCGCCAATAAACTTTATATTGGTGTGTATGGTATTGTTTGTTGGCTTTACAATTATTCGTAAAGAGCGTAAAAAAATCTCTTATCAGCATCAAATTGCACAGCTAAATAACAACGCTAATCAATTGCTTGTAGCCTTTAACCTACAACCCCAACACGACAACCCATCAGGGTTGGGTAATTTAAGCCAGTCAATAAACAATTTAAATACCCATGTTGCTAATTATTTAAAGCAAACACAAACAAGTATCTGCCAAGATAAGCTAACTTTGCTCATTGACCGCCATGCTTATATTGAGCATATAGATAGGCAAATAAATTTTACTGATGAAGAGCAGCTTAAATGCGCCTTATTGTTTATTGACCTAGATGGGTTTAAACAGGTAAATGACTCGTTTGGCCACAGCTTTGGTGATGAAATTTTAGTACAGGTTGCTACGCGCTTAGCCAACGTATTACGCCATCATAAGTTAAGTAATATTAACGAGGCGAATCAGTTAGAGCAAAATTTATCACGTTTAGGCGGTGACGAATTTTCAATTTTTATTGAGTCGGTAGATACCGATAATAAAGTGGTCGATATTGCTAAGCACGTACTCAGTGAACTTGAAAAAGACTTTGTACTAGGTAATAAAATAATAAAAATTAGCGCCAGTATTGGTATAGCGGCTTACCCAGAGAGCGCATCAACCCCACAAGCATTATTGCAATTGGCCGATGTGGCAATGTACCGTGCAAAAAGCGATGGTAAAGGGATTTTTAAAGTGTACTCCCCAGAGATGGGTAATAAAATGCGCCGCTATCACTATTTATTAGAAGAGTTGCGTTTAGCGGTTGCGTGTAAAGACTTTTACTTATCTTTTCAACCTATCGTGCATGTAGAAGATTGCATGATAGATTATTTTGAAGCGCTTACACGCTGGGATCACCCTATAGAAGGGATGATTTCACCGGCGGAGTTTATACCTATTGCCGAAGAGTCTAACCTTATTTTAGAGCTCGGCGATTGGATTATGCATGAGTCGTGTAGGCAAATGGCGGCATGGCATAATGCCGGTATGCGCAAAGTAAAAATTTCGGTTAATGTATCGGGTGTGCAACTAAAACACCGCTCAGTGTATGACTGGATAATGAAAAACCTTAAAAACACGGGGCTGCCATCGCATTCTTTAATGCTAGAAATAACAGAGTCTACGTTTATTAAAGCCAGTAAAAGTATGATTGAAGAGCTTGAGCGGCTTCGTGCAGAAGGTGTGACGATTGCTATTGACGATTTTGGTACTGGCTTTAGTTCATTAAGTACATTGGCTGATTTGCCCATTGATGTAATAAAAATAGATCGCTCGTTTATCTCTCAAGCCGATAAAAGTCCAAAGTACAACGACATCCTTAATACTATTAGTGAATTAGGTCAAAAGTTAGGACTTAAAATAGTGGCAGAGGGCGTAGAAGAAATCGAGCAGTTTGAACTTGTAAAACGCATGGGAGTAAGCTCTGTGCAAGGTTATTTGGTTAGTCGCCCTCAATCATCCATCAATGTGGGTAACAAAGTTTTGCGTAAAAATACCGCTAACTTATCTGCAGCGGGCACCAGCGCGTGGGAAATAGAAAGTTAGAGCCTGTTTATTATAGGTAATTTAATAGCTTATGTAGGGGTTTAGGCTCAGGCTATTTTATGAAATTGCCCCTACCGATAGCGATTAACTTAAGCATTCACTGGCCCAGCTATTTAGCCCACAAAACGTTAAACCCTGTATTGTGCTTAATTGCCCCTAAATAAAACTAAGTTCTTGAGGGCTAAAGCCTTAAAATTTAGTAAAAAAAATGCCACTTTTAAAAGTGGCATTTTTGTTTGTAGAATCTAACAACTACAATTTTATAAATCGAATGTGCGTGATATAGCAAGTACTATACGCTCATCAGCGTAATCGTAATCTAGGCTTGTGTCTTCAGCAGCAATCTCAATACCAAAGCCTTCGTAGCTAGTTTGGTACGCTAGGCGGTAATGTTTGTATGATTTCTTTTGGTTTACATCCCATGCCCATTTATCGCCATCAAGCGAATTAGAAATATCAAAGCTTGCACGAATGGCATGATTTGGGGCAATTTCAAAGGTGTGGGCAATCATAGAAATAACATGGCCAGCGCCTGTACCAAAGTAATCCCAGCTATACCAAAAGTTTAGCTCTGTTTGGCCATACTCACTTGCATAGCCAAATTTTGTGTAAGCTTCGGCGTAGTTACCATCGCTGTTATTACCTTGGTATGTGTAATAAGCAATACCGTAATCAGCGCTAACCTTGTCAGTTAATTGCACGTATTTACCTAAGTAGGCATCAAGTTCAAAATCAGTGTCATCACCAAAATCTACATTAGATGCCCATGCACCCGCATACACACCGCTGTCGAACGCGTAATCAAGGCTTGCTTGAATTGCAGGGTCGCTATCAGTTTGAGTTACACCGTTAAAAGTATAATCAGATGCTGCTGTAATGGTTGTTGACCAGTTAGCTGACACCGTTGTTGATAAAAGTGCGAAAGGTAGCGCTACTGCTAGTTGTTTTAGTTTGTTATTCATTGTTGATCCCTAATGTACAGTTTCTATTTTTGTGTAATCTATTTTGTTTGCTTTTGGCGAACTGTCTATATTGTTAACCGTTTTAAATTTGCTGTAGCCAATAAACGCAGCACAGCCAAAAAACAGTGCAATTACTAACGCGCCAACCCATTGAATTTGTAAAAACTCAAGCTTAAACAATAGGGTTAGTAACGAAAGGGCAACAATATTGAGTATCATATAGTTCTTTTTACCTAAACGTTTAACCGTTAAGTTAAGGTTATCTGTGTATAAGCGTATTAATGAATCAAGCGAATTAATAACAAACACTATCCCAACAAATACCATGGCAAAGTTTTTAATACCCGCTGTTGAAATACCCATTTCGTGGTAGTGATAAAGTACGCTAAACCAAATCGCAATCGGAATAGATGGAAATATCAACATTGCACCTAATACTTGGTATGTTTTAAGGCCGCCTACAAAACGAGACGTAAATTGGCCAATCATAATGCTCCACGCAAACCACCAAAATAGATAAAATTCATGGTAGTCATTAAGCGGTAAAACAAACTGATTTATATTGGCAAAGTAAGTACCAATTTCAGCAAGGTTATTGGTAAATGCCGACATTTCGCTATCACCAACGACAAAGGCACCTGCCCACATAAAGGCAATTAATGCGATAAATAACCACGTTGTAGAAATACTTAAAAAGCGCACGTATTTAATATCTGTACTTGAGTACACAGCAAAGCAAATAGCTGCAAATACAATAAAGTAGAAGGTAGGTATAACGCTCGAACCATCGCCTAGCTCTGGTAAGTACCAGGGTAAGTTAGAAAGCAGTAGGTAAGCTGTAAAGGCACATGTGCCAATAATAACCACGTTATTAATGAATTTAACCCATGAAATTTCGAAAAATTTAACTTTGGGCTCTATTACACAGAAATAAAAGCACGTAAGAAAGTAAAATCCCCAGATCAAGAATCCCCAGTAGCCAAACTCAATAGCCAGTGGGTTTGCAAACGCGTATTCTGGGCTTGCTTTTATGTCTGCATAACCTGCAAATTCGGTTAATGGAAACATGATTAGGCCAACGTCTAGGCCTGAGGTAAATAAGATTGCGATAAAGGTAAACGTTCTCACTGGTGTTACGCCTACTACGCGTACGTTACCCCATTTAAATAAAATAGTAATAACAGCAAGTAGCGTAAATATAATGCCAGCACTAAGCCATATAGTCATTATCGCCCTCCCAAAATGAATAAAAGTAACTCATAAGTTCTCCGTTTTTGTTTTATTACTTGCACAAACACCGCATAACCAATTTACGCCGGGAGCCACTGCAAGTTGAACGTGCCCTTCATAGTGTCAGACACGTTATGGCTTAATTAAATCTCGCTATTACGTTGCGTTGTTTGCCAGTTACTGCTCATGGCAACGTTTACCGATGCCTGTGTAAGTGGGGTTTTACCTAAAATTAGATCAGCTGCTTTTTCTGCAACCATAATTGTAGGGGCATTTAAGTTGCCATTTGGCACCGTAGGGAAGATTGACGAGTCAACAACACGCAGCCCTTCAATACCGTGAACTTGGGTATTAGAATTAACCACGGCCATATCATCTTCGCCCATTTTGCAAGAGCAAGACGGGTGATAGGCACTTTCTACTGCTTGGCGTACAAAGGCGTCTATTTCTTCGTCGGTTTGAATGTGCTTACCTGGTTGAATTTCTTCATCGCGGTAGTCATCAAATGCGCTTTGTTCAATAATGTCGCGAGTTAGGCGCACACACGCTCTAAAGCCTTCAATATCGTCTTTATGCTGCAAGTAGTTAAATAAAATTTTCGGCGGTTGCTCAGGATTAGCTGATTGAATAGTGACACTACCCCGGCTTTTAGGTTTGTTATGACCTACATGCACCTGAAAACCATGACCCGCAAATGCACTGCGCCCATCGTAGCGCATCGCCGCTGGTAAAAAGTGGTACTGAATATCTGGCCATTCAACGTCTGGTTTTGAGCGAATAAACGCACACGACTCAAAGTGGTTTGTTGCACCTAAGCCTTTTCGGGTCAGTAGCCATTTAGCGCCAATTAAGCCTTTTGAAATAAGACCTAATTTACCGTTTAAGGTAATAGGTTGTTTACACTTGTACTGAAAGTAAAACTCAAGATGATCTTGTAAGTTTTGACCTACGCCTGGTAAGTGATGCTTTGCCTCAACACCGGCTTCTTCAAGTATGGCTTTATCGCCAATCCCTGAAAGCTGTAAAATATGAGGTGAGCCAATTGGACCTGCACTTAATACAACGTCTTTAGTAGCATGCGCCGTTTTAAGAGTGCCATTTACTGTGTACTCAATGCCTGTGGCTTTTTTGCCTTCTAAAATCACTTTTTGTGCTAAAGCACCTGTAATAACTGTTAGGTTACTGCGTGATTTTACTGGGTCTAAATACTCGCGCGATGCCGAACTGCGCACACCGTCTTTAACAGTCATGTGCATCGGGCCAAAGCCTTCTTGCTGAGCTGCGTTGTAGTCGTCTGTGTGTGCATACCCTGCTTCTACACCTGCTTTTATAAAGGTGGTGTAAAGCGGGTTTTGCATTTCGTTACCGTTATTAACGCCAAGCGGGCCTGTACCACCACGGTGCGCATTTTCACCTAAATAAAAGCTTTCTGCTTTTTTAAAATAAGGTAAGCACGACTGATAATCCCAGCCGTTAGCACCGTGTTGCTGCCACTCGTCAAAATCTTTCGCGTGGCCACGTACATATACCATGCCATTAATTGATGACGAACCGCCTAACACTTTACCGCGTGGGCAGTGCATTTCTCGGTTATCTAAATACGGCTCTGGCTGAGTGTGAAATTGCCATGCGTATTTATCTGTATTCATAGGAATAGAGAGCGCAGTTGGCATTTTTATAAATATACTTTTATCGCTACCACCGGTTTCTAGCAATAGCACTTTATTGTTTGTATCTTCAGATAAGCGATTTGCAAGTACACAACCTGCAGAACCGGCGCCAACAATAATATAGTCGTAAGTGTTACTCATAGTTGCCACCTTAAAACGGGCTTTCTATGTCGGCCATGCCCACATAAATAGACTTTGTTTGCGTGTAATGATCAAGCGTTTCTATGCCATTTTCACGGCCAATACCTGATTGCTTGTAACCACCAACAGGCATTTCAGCAGGTGAATTACCGTAAGCATTAATCCAACAAATACCAGCTTCTAATTGGTGAATAACACGGTGCGCACGTTTAATATCGCTAGTAAATACGCCTGCGGCTAAGCCAAGATGTGTACCATTTGCACGGACGATAACATCGTCTTCGTCTTCAAAAACAAGTACGCTCATAACTGGGCCAAAAATTTCTTCTTTAACAATAGTCATTTCATCGTTGCAATCGGTAAATACCGTAGGTGCTACAAAGTAGCCATTAGGCGCTGATTCAGGAGAAAGAGTTGTACCGCCAGTAAGTAGCGTTGCACCTTCGGCCAAGCCACTTTCTATGTAGCTCATTACCAATTCTTGATGCTTTTTAGAAATTAATGCCCCAAAGTTAGTATTTAAATCTTGTGGGTCGCCGGCAATAATATTTTGCTCAGTACGTGTTTTAAGCTCATCAATAAATTGTTGATATACATTTTTATGAACATAAATACGGGTACAGTTAGTACAAATTTCGCCTTGCGTATAAAAGTTACCTAGCATGGCAGCACTGACTGCTTGCTCAATATTAGCATCTTCAAACACTAATAAAGGTGATTTACCACCTAATTCCATTGTTACGTCTTTTAATGTACCAGCAGCGCTTGCCACTACTTTTTTACCTGTGCCTACTTCACCAGTAAACGACACTTTGTCTATTTCACTGTGAGAGGTTAACCACTGACCTACATCACCTGCACCTTGCACAACGTTAAATACGCCGGCAGGTACGCCTGCTTCAACAAAAACTTCAGCTAGTTTAATAGCACCTAAAGGGGTTTCTTCAGAAGGTTTAAAAATAAACGCATTTCCTGCGGCAAGGGCAGGGCCCGATTTCCAACATGCAATTTGCAGCGGATAGTTCCATGCACCAATACCAGCACAAATGCCTAGTGGCTCTTTGCGGGTATAGTAAAAGTCTTCGCCAACCATTTGCTGCTGGCCAACTTGCGCTGGTGCTAGGCCCGCAAAGTATTCAATTACATCTGCGCCTGTTTCTATATCAACGCAGTTAGCTTCTTGCATTGGTTTACCTGTATCAAGCACTTCAACTAAGGCAAGCTCGTCATTACGCTCACGCAATAAAGCAACCGCTTTTAATAAAATACGGCTACGTTCTATTGGGCTCATTTTTGACCATTGAGCAAAGCCTTGTTTTGCACTTTCGATAGCCGCGTTTTGAATAAATTCGTCGGCAACTTCTACCGAGTAAATAACTTCATCTGTGGCTGGGTTTTTTACATCAAAAGTTTCACCACTTTGGTTTGCAAGGAAGTGGCCGTTAATAAAGTTTTGATAGACAGGTGTAGTCACGCTAGGCTCCATATTGCTTGATGAGTGAATGTACATAGCTTTTTGCTAATGTTTCACTGTGTTTAAATTGGTTTTCGTCAGATTGACTTAATACTGCTCTTAACCATAGGCCATCAATCATGGCGGCGCTAAGTTCTGCAGCTTGCTTTGCTTGCTTTACGGGCATTAGTTGCTTAAAAGAAAATGCTAAATTACTTTGCAAGCGATTACTGTTTACATTTTGCAGCCTGTGCAGTTCTTGATCGTGCATTGACTGCGCCCAAAAACTTAACCACGTACGTGTTGTGTCGTTGCGCTGTTGAACAAGTGCAAAGTTGGCCTCAACAATAAACATCAAACGCTCAATTGCGCTGGTGGTTGGCTCAACTTTTTCAATTAATTCATTTTTTAAATTCGATAACAAATACCTAACGGTTGCCTCTATTAACCCCTGCTTGCCACCAAAGTAATGACTAATAATGCCAGATGATAAACCCGCATTTTTACTGATGGTGTTAATAGTTGTTCCTTGCAAACCGCGCTGTGCAACTGACTCAATGGTCGCGTCAATTAGCTGCTGACGCCTGACAGGTTCCATTCCGACTTTAGGCATAATTTTTATTAATTGAACGTTCAATAAAGATAAGCTTAATGTAATAGCTCTAACAATTCAAGGCGCAAGTAAACAACCAGATACCAAGATGTAGATGGATTATTAATAAAAACGGGTTAATTTGTAGTAGTGCCATATGTAGGTCTTTATTAATAAAGTCATCTATATTCAATGGGTTACACTTTTGTTTTTAAACGCTGAAAATAGTAAGGATTTGTTTACGGGGTATGAGTAATAAAAAAGATAAATATTCGTTAGAATGGTAATAGTTAGAGTACGAAGGGTATTTTAAATAAGCAAACGAAACCACTTTACGCGTTTAATTAGTGTACTAATTAAAAGAGTAGCAGTGTGTAATGGCTGTAAGAGGAGGGGTTAAGGTTAAAAAAGGCGTGTAAATTAGGCGCTATTAATAACGCCTTTAAATAATAGTGGGTAGCGTCTAAGGCGATTACCTATGTAATCATCGGCTAAGATTTGTTGGCATATAAAATTAACATCGTTACTGGCCTCAAACACCCAGTCAAAGCGTTCAATAGCCAGCAAAAAACCGCGTTTAAGGTGAGTCTGTTCGCGGTATTCATTTAGGTTTCGACGGATTATCTCCAGCTTTTCTGGGTGCGCTTGCAGCTCAGTAATTACCTGGTTTATAAACGAGGTGGTTTGCTTGTTTGTGGTGCGTTTACGAATGCGTCTTGGCTGCATTATTACTCATTAGCAATGTTGTATAGTTTTTTTAAAAAGTCGTCTTTATGTTTGTCATGCTCATAATCTAGGTGATAAGCATTATGAAACCCAAAGCGCAACAATACGCCGCTACCTTCTAAGTAAATAGTGTAGCCGTCAATGTCAGAGTAAGCCGTAACACCTTGATAATGTTTACCAATATCATTTTTTTTACCGCGCTGCTGAATACGTTCGTACACAGAGAGGATCTGCTTGTTATCGAGTTCGTTTTTCATCATTAACCCTTAATTGTTTAAAGCTATTACGTTTTATATATGAGGGTCGATCACCGTAAAAACAATGGCTAAAAAGCGCTAAAATAATCTTGCTATTAACTGGTTTTACCTTATGCTCAAGCCTCATTTTTTGTTGAGCTTACACCATGATAGACAAGGCTTTACTCCTTAAAACTCGCGAACTGTCAGAGCAATTAATTGCTTTACAAACACCCATTAGAATACTCGATGCCATTAACTGGGATAAACAAATCAAAGAGACGTTTTTTAGGCAAAAGTGCCAAAAAAATCCGCTAATCGATAGCGCCTATTACCAGCAACGAGATTTAGGATTTGTCCCCAGCGAATTATGCCAAGCGTTTTCTAACTTGCATCGCAATATTATTAACCAGTTAGGTCAGCTAAATCCTATTTCTCAATACATGGGTAAAATGTGTAGTGAGTATAAAACGGTGCTCAGTATGCTTGAGTATAGAGGAACGCCTGAGTTTCATGATTTGTCGGTAGAGCTTTTTGGTCACCCAAAAGATTTATTTCATGCAGGTGAACCTTCACTGTTCGAACTTGCCAATATGCTAGAAAAGCCACTGCAAAACTTATTAATAGCCGATATTTTGCCTGATAATCCTAAAAATATTAATGCAAGTGATGCCGTGCGTATTTTATCTGAGCAAGTAAATAGCAGTATGGCGGGTATTAATGTAGAGGTTATGCTCAGCGATGGGATTGTCAGTGATGCTGCTGCAGGTGCAAATAACATTAAGCTAAATCAAGATGTTAAATTCTCCCAGCGTGAGCTTGATATTTTAGAAGTGCACGAAGGGTGGATACACGTAGGTACAACGCAAAACGGGCTAGCTCAGCCTTATTTAACCTGTTTAAGTAAAGGGACGCCAAGCTCAACAGTGACTCAAGAAGGGTTAGCTGTTTTAACAGAAATAATTACCCTTAAATCAACGCCTAGGCGTTTATCAAAGTTAGTAAATCGTATTCAAGCAGTTACTAAAGTGATTGATGGCGCAGAGTTTGTTGATATATACCGTGACTACTTAGCGCAAGGGCTTTCAAAAGATGAAAGCTATACGTTAGCACAACGTGTATTTAGAGGCAGCACGGCAACAGGCTTACCTTTTACTAAGGATATTGCTTACATTAAAGGATTTGTGCTGGTATATAACTTAATTCGTGTTGCTATACAGCTTGGGCGCATTGATCAGCTGCCATTATTGTTGGTCGGAAAAATATCGATTGATGATTTTAGACTTATATCGCAATTACATAGTTTAGGTGTAATAGAAAGTCCAAAATTTGTACCACCACATTTTAAAGATTTACGAGGTTTAGCAACGTGGCTAAGCTTTGGCAGATTTATAGGCGACTTATCGTTTGAACAGTTAGAAAACGACTATAAACCATTATTTTTGTAATAAGTAGCGCAGGTTGCTTTTATTAGAGCCTGCTCTGTTGAGCAAAAAGGTAAACAAGCCCCAGTTATTTAATGCAATAAAAAAAACGCAGTTGGAATGAGCAACTGCGTTGAAATGTATAGGTACAAGCCAGCGTACCTATAGCGAGGAACTTATTTTCTTAACCTGTTAATACTTGGCTGTGCATTTGCTCGTTTAATACAACGACCTCAGCACGTTTAAAAAAGTTAAAGTCGGTTGCTGTAGCAAGTGTGTAGGCACCCATCATACGGCTAATAATTAAATCGCCATTGTTTAGTTTTGGCAGCATAATTGAATCACTTATTACATCTATACTGTCGCATGTTGGGCCTGCAAGTACCGACTCAAAACGCTCGCTATCTTGTTTTGCACTATCGATAGGGTAGGCTGCTTCATCAAACATTAAACCGCTAAAAGAGCCATAAACGCCATCATCTAAGTAGTACCATGTTTTACCTTCGCGCGTGGCTTGTCCCATTACAGAGGCAACACTGGTCACACTACTTGCTACAATAAAACGGCCAGGTTCAGCAATAATTTGCATTGTTTCCGGTAATTGTGCCAACGCGATATTAATAGGCGCACAAAATACATCAATTGGTAGCACATCTGCGCTGTACGGCACAGGAAACCCACCACCAATATCGAGCGTACTAAGTGCTGGTAAGCCTAACTCAGCCACCTGTTTAACCACTTTTGCAGATGCATTTATCGCTTCAACGTATTTAGTTGGGTTAGGTGATTGCGAGCCAACATGAAACGATAACCCTTTAATACGAATACCAAGTTGCTGGGCAAGGCTAATAATGTCGATTGCCGCCTCTGGGCTGCAGCCAAACTTTTTAGATAAGTCAGCAAATGCATCTTTATTACGAAAGCTTAAACGCACTAAAATTTCGGCTTGATCTTTATAGGCAATAAATTTTTCAAGCTCGTTAATGTTATCCACCACAAACACTGTACAGCCGTAGGCAAGTGCGTCGCGAATGTCACTGTCGCGCTTTATTGGGTGCGTGTGAATCGTACGCTCGCTTGGTACGCCTTGGCTTGCTACTAAGTCAACTTCGCCACTGGTTGCTAAATCAAAGCTTGCGCCTTCATCTAACAAAGTGCGCACAACAGCAGCATGCGGTAAAGGCTTTAAAGCAAAATGTAACACAACGCCAGGCAGTGCATGTTTAAGTGCACGGTATTGACGACGTATAGCGTCGCAGTCAAGCACCATTAGAGGTGCGCCAAATTGTGAAGCAAGTTGTTCAATGTGGGCAATACTCGGTTGCGCGCAATCAATTGCTTGATTTGCAGCAACCGCTGCTGCAGGTACTTTAGTTACGGTGTCTTGTTGTTGTGTTGATAAAGCCATTTTATTTTCCGAGTCAATTAAGCAACTGCTCGGGTATGGTGTATCCACGAGTCAGTTGAGTGAGATCAATAGTGCAAACGCACAGTCAAATTCACTCTTGGATAGTTGCTCTATCGCCTTGCTACAAACGGGGTTTGTAATGTACTCGGATTGGCTATCATCAAGAAGCGGCGAGATAATAATGTAGGTTTTTATTTAGCGCAATAAAAATTTTAAATAAATTTAAAATAATTTATTTGTTATTAAAATCAGTGGCTTATGTTGATTTGTGGAGTTTGTCTTGACGATTGATTTTACTCATCAGAGGTTAAGTATACGTGCTCTGATGAGTAAGCAAGCATCATAGCGCTAGATGTATCAGCACTATAGGCTTGTTGTAAACTTTTTTGTAAGCGGTCGTAAATTTCGGGGGTGTTCATTAAAATATTGATGGTTTTTATTACTTTTTCGCCAAGCTCTGACTTACTACATGCAAAGTAGCCATTAACAAATTCTGGAAATTCAGCTATTTCACGGCTATCTATTTGTTTTAATTGCTCACTGGTGAGTGCACCGAGTACGTTAACCTCGTAATCAACAATCATGTCTATTCTATTATGGATGAGAAGTTGAGGCAGTTGAGAGCTGGTATCTTCTGAGCTTATTGCTGCAATTTGCTCATTATACTTTGTTAAAACAGGCTCAAGTTTTTGGTAACTCGTTCCTGAGTCTACGGCAAGGGTAAAATCTTTTTCTAGTAGTTGAGCAACAGAGACTCGTTCAGGAAAGTTTTGTAAGGTGCGTTTAAATGCGTATATTTTTCGTTGCTCGTAAATAGTAGTTGGTATACTTGAGAACAAAATATGTTTTTCACGCTCGGGCGTTTTTATTATATCGTAGCTGCATACTGCTTCATTACCCATAAGCCGCTTGATTAAACGAGCTTGGTTGGTCCACTGCAATTTAGTATTAATTGTATGATTGAGCAGGCTTTCGAACGTTTTATCTGAGTTTAAAAAGCCATCAGTAGACGCATTCGCTCTAGAGAGTAATGTAAGTGGTTCATTTGCATGGCTCAATGATGATATAAGCAGTACATGCAAGATAATCAAAAATTTAGTAAATACAGGCATAAAACTTAGTGTAAATGTTCTAAATATTTTTGTCATAAAAAAAAGCCCAAACGGGCTTTTTTTAAGTTAAAACATTAAGGCATGTTTTATTTTTAACGCGCGTTAGTGCTTTCAAAGATTTTATCAGCAGAGGCTGCAACAAAACCCGTGTAAAGCTCGCCATCGGCTTTAGGGTATCTAATGGCAAACTCATAAAAACAGCTAGGGATGCGCAGTTCGCCGTCGCTGAAGGTGACAGCGTAATCATCTGCAAGGGTTGATGATTGCTCTAATAACACCTCTGGTGAGCCTTTTACTTCGCCGCCTGATGTATTTAGGGCAAAGCCTGCGTCTTTAAGTGCTTGGTTAACATCCTGAATATTATCAAACTTAGCAAGCATATTAATATTTACAGTAAAGTGGTTTGCACGATAGCCCCATGCCGACATCCACGCTGCGTACTCACTTTCAGCAAGTAACTGCTTGTATGTGTCGCTACTTACTTGCCAATGGGTACCTGAGTATAAAAAGTTATCGGCAGTTACTGCGTTTTCATCTATTTGCTCTACCATATCTGTCACAATGGCTTGTAACTCGGGTGAACACTTTTCAACTAATAGCTCAGAAATAAATACTTTAGGTTGTTTAGGGTCGCTATGCTCGTAGTGTTTAGCATAGAGCTTTTTAGCTTCAAAGTGGTATTCACCACACTCTGTATAACCAAGTGCTAAAAAGTGCGCGGCTAGTTTTTCAAGGCCTACTTTTTCAATATTAAAGGTACGCAGCGCAATATGGTCGTTAATAATGTCATCTTTTTGCGTTGAGCCTAACAGATCATGAATTTTATCTGCCGAGGGGGTAACGGCTAAATAGTTATCCCATAGGTTTTCAAATAATGTATTTACGTTAGTGTGCATGTTAAATCCTTAAATTGGGTTATTCACTTATTCAATTACTAAGCCTGGCGCTAAAGTTTGTGGCAGGTTTACCTTATCGGCCTCAACTGATGCTACAGGGTAGGCACAATAATCAGCGGCATAATACGCACTTGCTCTGTGGTTACCACTTGCGCCTATGCCACCAAACGGTGCTGCACTAGAGGCACCCGTAATAGGGCGGTTCCAATTGACAATGCCGGCACGAATGCGCTTTAAAAAGTGGCTATAATCATCTTCGTTATCGCCAAGTAAGCCTGCTGATAAACCAAAGCTGGTGTTATTGGCCTCTGCTATTGCGCTGTCAAAGTCGTTGTAGCGATACACTTTAATGAGCGGGCCAAAGTGTTCTTCATCGGCCATGTTGGTAATGTTAGTTACATCAATAATACCTGGGCTTACAAACCCAGTGCCTGCTTTTAGCTGCTTAAGCTCAACAAGTATTTCGCCACCACTTGCAACTATTTCATTTTGCGCTGCAACCATGCCTAAGGCGGCTTTTTCGCTGATCATGGCGCCCATAAATGGTTGATCGCTTGCAAAGCTGTCATCAACAACAATGTTTTTAGTTGCGCTAATCAGTTTTTCTAAAATAGCATCGCCATTGAGCGATTTTTCAATAAACACGCGGCGTGCACAAGTACAGCGCTGGCCAGAAGTAATAAAGCCCGATTGAATAATATCGTGCACTGCAGCGCTTACATCGGCTACGTCTTTAACTATCAATGGGTTATTACCGCCCATTTCAAGCGCTAATATTTTACCTGGGTGGCCTGCAAACTGTTTATGTAATAAATGACCTGTGTTTGAGCTGCCGGTAAAAAATAAGCCGTCTATGTTTTGATGCGAAGCAAGTGCTTTACCTGTTTCTACTTCACCTTGCACAAGATTGATAACACCTGCTGGTAAGCCCGCTTTTAACCAAAGTGATAAAGTAAATTCAGCAACGTGAGGGGTTAGCTCAGACGGTTTAAATACCACGGTGTTACCCGCTAAAATAGCCGGTACAATATGGCCATTAGGTAAATGTCCAGGAAAGTTATACGGGCCAAATATAGCCACAACGCCGTGTGGTTTATGGCGTATAAAGGCTTTAGCACCCGGCATTGGGTTTTCAGTGGTGCCGGTACGCTCGTTGTACGCTTTAATCGAAATGGCCACTTTACCTGTCATAGCGCCTACTTCTGTGCGTGTTTCCCAAAGAGGCTTGCCGGTTTCGCGCGCTATAATGGCTGCAAATTCTTCGCTGTACTCTTTTAATTGTGCTACAAAGTTTTCAAGTATGGTTATACGCGACTCAATTGGTGTATCTGCCCATTGTACTTGTGCGGCTCTAGCTGCATTGATTGCAGCATCTACTTGCTCGGCATTTGCGCCATTACCTTGCCATACAACTTCGCCGTTACTTGGATTAACAGAGCTAAAAGCGGGGCCTTGGCCTGAATGCCATTGGTTATTTATAAGGTGTGTGTTCATATTTGTTTTACAGGCGGAAAAATCGCGCTGCATCTCCTTGGGATAAATTAAGGGCATCAGCCACTTCTTGGCTTATTACTAATGTGTGTTTAGCGTGGTTATAATGGGCGTGCTGGGTAAAGGTTGCTCTAAACCCACTTACACCTTGATTGCAAACGGCTAAAGTATCTGAGCTGTGCTGGCTAATATGTTCCAGCTCGCCAATAGTAATAGGGCATACTTGAGATTCACGAATACTGCGAATATTACCAAGCTTGGCTTCTACCGTTGGGCCTGCATCAAACAAATCCACATAGCCACGGTGCTCAAAGCCTTCTTTTTCGAGCAGTTTAAGTGCGGGTTTAGTTTTTTCATGCACGTTACCAATCACTGCTTGGGCTTTTTTACTGAGTAGATTGACGTAAATAGGGTATTTAGGCATTAACTCACTAATAAACACTTTATCGCCAAGCCCCACTAAATGATCGGCCTTGGGAAACTCAATACTAAAAAAGTGCTCTTGCAGCCACTGCCAAAACGGTGAATGACCATCTTCGTCACTTACGCCGCGCATTTCAGCGATCACGGTATCGGCAAAGCGTTCGCTGTGCTGCGCCATAAATAAAAAACGTGAGCGTGATAAAAAGCGCCCGGTTAAGCCTTTACGGCTGTTTTCGCGCAAAAACAAAGTACATATTTCAGAGCATCCGGTGTAATCGTTACACATGCTTAAAATATCAACTGTGTTATAAACATTAAGTGTAGGCGAGTGGTGTACTGTTTTACCTAAATGGTAATGATAAAGCGGCACCGATAAGCCAACAGCGGCTTCTATGGCGGTTGTGCCAATAACCTCACCTGTTTCAGTGTCTTCTAAAACAAATAGGTAGCTTTCATCTAACGGCTGATTGATATTTTTAGCAAAGCTTTTCTCGGCGCGGTCTATTTTGTCTTTTAATAGCTGGTCGTCCACCGGAAGTGAGGTAAACCCATGGCCCGATTCAATCGCAATTTGCTTAAGTGCAGCAAAGTCTTCAGTGGTAATAGGACGTAATACTTGCATTTATTACTTGCTCCAACAGCGCGCCCTAGGGCGCGCCTTCTTAAATTAGCCGTTTACTACGTCGCTTACTGCTTTTTCAAAGCGTGCTAGGCCTTCTTTAACGTCTTCAAATGGAATTACTAAAGAAGGGGTAAAACGAATAACATTCATGCCTGCAACAAGGTTCATCAAACCATTGTTAGCACTGGCAACTAAAAAGTCACGTGCGCGGCCTTCAAATTTATCGTTTAATACCGCACCAATAAGTAAACCTTTACCACGTACTTCGCTAAATACGTTGTATTTTTCGTTAATTGCATTTAAGCCATTGCGAAATAGTTGTTCACGCTCTTTAACGCCGTTGAGTACATCCGGTGTGTTTACGGTGTCAAATGCAGCTTCTGCTACTGCACAGGCAAGTGGGTTACCACCGTACGTAGAGCCATGCGTACCTACTTTTAAGTGCTCTGCTATATGAGTACGAGTGATCATAGCACCAATAGGAAAACCACCGCCTAACGCTTTAGCCGTAGTTAAAATATCGGGCACTACACCTAAACCTTCGTAAGCGTATAAATCGCCAGTGCGGCCAACGCCTGTTTGTACTTCATCAAAAATTAGCAGTGCATTGTGCTTAGTACATAACTCGCGTACTTTTTTAGCAAATTCGTCGGTAGGTGAAATAATGCCGCCTTCACCTTGTAGTGGCTCCATCATTACGGCACATGTTTTATCACTGATGAGTGCTTCAAATGCTGCAATGTCGTTGTAATCACAATGCATAATGTCGCCAGGTTTAGGGCCAAAGCCATCAGAGTAAGCAGCTTGTCCGCCCACAGTTACAGTAAAAAATGTACGGCCGTGAAAACCTTTATTAAAGGCAATAATTTGCGATTTTTCTTCGCCGTGTTCGTCAAGTGCAAAACGACGAGCAAGCTTAAGAGCCGCTTCGTTGGCTTCTGCGCCTGAGTTTGCAAAATACACTTTATCAGCAAATGTCGCTTCAACCATTTTTTGTGCTAAACGCAGGGCTGGCTCATTAGTCATTACATTTGATAAGTGCCAAATTTTCTCGCCTTGCTCTTTTAAAGCAGATACAAGCGCTGGGTGACAGTGGCCTAAACAATTAACGGCAATACCGCCTGCAAAATCAATAAACTCATTGTTATTTTGATCCCACACACGTGAGCCTTCGCCGCGCACTGGAATAACTGCCGACGGATTGTAGTTTGGCACCATTACATCGTTAAATAAGTCTCTTGTTACTTGCATTATGTACACCTAAAAATTGTGAATATTGAATAAAGATTAGCAAAATAAAAACGTTAGCGTTTTTTCAGCTAGGTAATTTTTGTTATTAAGCACTATTATCGAAGGTTGTAGGTTAAATTTGCAGTGCTATTTTGTGAAAAATGATTACAATAAAAGTCAAAATGACGAAATTAATAAGCAATATGATAACTCCACAAGACGAAAAGCTACTTTCAATTTTAAAAACCAATGCAAGAGCCAGTATTTCTGACTTAGCACGCATGCTTAATTTATCGCGCTCTACCGTGCAAAGCCGTATGTTAAAACTTGAAGAAACAGGTGTTATAAAAGGCTATAGCGTAGATTACGGTGAAGACTATTTGACCAGTATGGTCTCGGCTCATGTATCTATAAAGGTGATGCAAAAACTCACCACTAAAACCAATTTAGAACTTAAACAGATTGATGCTATTTCCCAGCTTTATGCCATAAGTGGGGAGTTTGATTTAATTGCTGTAGTGCAAGCGCAAAACTTAGAAAAGCTAAGCCATTTACTTGATGATATAGGTAATTTAGATGGGGTAGAGCGCACAACATCGTCAGTGATTTTAGAAACAAAATTTAAGCGTTAAAGTTAAGTGTTACTAAAGCGAAAGGTTACCTATTGATTTAACTTAATATTTAATTTTATCGAAGTTAGATATTTTGGCAAAGCCTTACTATACTAATTGTAATTAACACAATTATTTAGCAATGGATTATGCCCACAACGTTATTTTTTGCACTTTTAACTTTAACTGAACCCTTAAAATTTGGTACCAATGTATCGCTTACAACACCAGATAATGCGGTTAACCAAGTGCAATGCATTTTACACAATATGGACATGCCATTTGAGTTGCAATCGTTACCTTGGCTGAGGGCTCGTCGCGAGGTAAAACAAGATAGGTTGGATGGGTATTTTACAACGCATTTAACCTCTGAGATGAGCCAGTATGGTAAGTTGTCGTCACCTATTTACCTCGAAAATTGGTACTGGTTTACTCATCCCGATAGCGTTAATAAAGACCCCAAAAAATTACGTTATGGCGTGGTCCATGGCAGTTATCAGGCTAATTGGTTTAAAACGCAGAATATTACCTCGTTAGTTGAAGTAAACTCGCTAGAAGAAATAGTAAATGTACTTCACCATCATAGAGTAGACAAAGTATTACTTGATTTAGATGACTTTAATAATGCTGCCGATCACTTAGGTATTGACGCATCTGCCTACCCGCGCTCATTTTATCGTTATGTGCCATTAGGGGTTTTTGCTGCTAATAAGCTTATTAATTCGCACCCTTCTTTTTTAGAAAAATTCGATGAAACGATTCCTCAATGTGCCCCTGCACCGTTTTATTTATCACAGGGTAAGCAAGTACAGATACTAAATACGTTGTTAGAGCCAATAAAGGCGTTAATTTCACAGCCCATAATTACCGATGCCGCAGCGCAAAGTAACCATATAAAGCTGACTAACAAAGCGCTCAAACTCGCTGACGAGCTTTGGATAAAAGAAGTCAAAATACATCAACATGATTTAGCTAAAAATATGTTACTTACTGATGCTTCATTATATTTAAAACAATGGCAAAGGCAGTTCAAAGGCATAATTACCGAAATTATAGTGACAGATAAGCAAGGTAAAAATGTGGCTATAAGCAAAATCACCAGTGATTATTGGCAAGGGGATGAGAAAAAATTTAGCCTCGTATACCAGCAGTCTTTAGCGTATCGCTTTGACAGTGTTGAATATGATGCTTCAACTCATCATTTTCAGGTGCAATTAAGTCTACCGATAAAAAATGCCAAGGGTGATCATATTGGCGTTATTATTTTGGGGGGCGATGTAGAAAAAGCGCTGCACTCACTTAATAACAACGCATTAAATTAATAGCGTGTGCAGCGTCTTATTAAAGCCCGCGTGTATAGCAAAATTTTGTGTAAATATTGTATAGCTATTTATTTTCAGCAGCCTTTGGCGCTTGTCTGATAACGGTTTTTTGTGCTTCGTTTAATTTAATAACGTAAGCATTTCCTCCTACCAGCCCTTTAAATTCTTCATCGGTAAAAATAAGCGTATTATCATCATAAAAGGTGATCGCTTCTTTTTGCGTAACAATACCTAAATTGATTCGAGACACATCACCAGAAAAAAACTTGTCGCCTTTAAAGTTTTCGAACAGCCAAATACTTGTAGAATCAAGTAACACAAGTTTAGTCCTGTCAGGGCTAAGAGCAGCGGATGTGATCCAACAGAGTTTTTCTAAAGTTGTGCAAGTTTTAAATGAATCAATCAACTGAGCATCAAAATTGGCTGCATGATCGCCCACTTTATAAACATTGGTTATGCCATCGAAAGGTTCGGTTCTATTTTTGGTAAATAAATATAAATGGCGTTTGTATTCTATAATGGCTTCTAAATCAAAGTTGCGTTTGTTAGGGGTAATGGGAGTGCCATCCATTTCAGGATAGGTAAACTTAATAATTTCGGCTTCGGTGGTCTCTGTTTTTATATCTATTGGGTTTTCTATTTTATAGATAGTTAACCACTTTCTGTCGTTTTTATTATTGCCAAAATCACCTAAGAAAAAATGACCAAATTTATTTTGCGTCATGTCTTCCCAGTCTATATTTTTAGCATTCGTAACAAGGATTTCTTTTTCAATAGCGCCATCTTCGCCCAGGCGATAAAGTTTTGGGTCGTCACCGCCATCATTAATCGCCCACAAACGCTTTTTTTTATCAAACTCAATGCCTGAAATTTCTTTTAATTTAGGGTCTACTGATAATTGCTTTTTACTATAAAGGGTATGTATAGAAAGGCTTACAAAGGAGGCAAGTGCAATAAATACAATTACCGTAGTAAATAAAATGCTTTTTTTCAACATGAAATTTTTGGTATTTCAGAGACGTAAGATGCTGTGTATTATTACTTAAGCACACTGATAACGAAAGAATTTTATAGGTTAGTGTGAACCTTTATACGATTTTTTGCTCAATATATTAATAATGAAAAATGATTAAGTTGGTTTAATACTTGCTGTACATTAGTTTGTCATTAATAAGCGAAAATTTTTTATTGTAATCGCACCTTATATGTGCAGCTAAAAACTTTTTTGCACTGTAATAATGCGTAAATAAAAATTTGTTTAAATTACCCGCGTTTAATGATGTTTAAATGCACCCCACATCGCCCTTTAAAGTGTTGTATCGGCCCTGTGGCAAAGATTAAGTACCCATTTTGGTTTAGTTGGAGCCTACTATGTTGAATAAACGTTTTTTCAAAACAAAAAATGAAGCTGAAGTTACCTTTGAGTTTACCCACCCTGATGCAGAGCAAGTAAGTTTACTTGGCGAATTTACCGATTGGCAGCCGGTGCCTATGAAGCTTAATAAAAAAGAAGGGGTATTTAAATGTAAGCAACGCTTGCCAGTTGATCAGCAGTTTCATTTTCGTTATTTAATTAATGGTGATATTTGGGATAACGACCACCAAGCAGATGACTACCTACCTAATACATTTGGCACAGAAAATAGCATAGTGAATACTCAACGCATAAATTAAGGCGAGTAAATGGACGCACTTTCGCAGTTGTTTTATCTGCACGGTATCGGTTATGAGTTTACTAAATACACGGGCGAGCAGGTTATATTTAGCGAAGACACGCGCAAACGTGCCTTACAATGTTGTGGTGTAAATACCGAAGATGAACACCAAATAGCGCAGCTTAATTATCAATTAGATGTTGCGCCTTGGTTAGAGTTAGCACCCGATACCAGCTTAGTGAATTTAACTGATAACCTTTTTTATATTCGCATAGATGAGCGTCAACGTGATTTACCTGTTGCGATAACGTTGCCAAAGTTAAACGTTACCTATGAGCGTGCTAATTTACATAATTTGGCTATTACGGGCGATTACTATGTACATGGCGTGCGTTATATTGAAGTAGCAGTGCCGTTAGGGGCTATTCCGGTAGGTTATCATCAGGCGCTGGTTAGTGTAGGGGAGCAAAGCAAAGAGATTCAATTGTGGGCCACTCCAGAAAAAGTTTTTCAAGTAGATGATACTAAGCGCACTGGGCTTTCGCTGCAGTTGTACACAGTTAAAAACAAAGCAGGCCTAGGTGTAGGGGATTTTAATGATTTACTAGAGCTATGTGACTTATGTGCACAGCAACACATGGACTACATATTACTCAACCCATTACATTTGCTGTTTGCACAGCAGAGTGAGCGAGCCAGCCCCTATAGCCCTAATAGCCGTGCGTTATTAAATCCTTTGTACATTTGTGTTGAACTATCAGCTGATGCTAAAAACAATCCACAATTAGATGCTTTGTTACACAGTGATGAGGTAAAAGCGCTTTTTAACAGCAATGAGCAGTTTATAAATTATGAAAAAGTAAGCGCCGTTAAATATGCATTATTTAAAGCGCTATTTAGTCATTTTGAAGCACATGCCAGCGCTTCACGACGCGATGAGTTTGCCCAGTTTTGCAAACAAAACGCCCAGACCCTAACTACGCTAAATTCAGCCAATCCTACCTTTGATTACTACTTACAATGGCAGGCTAAATTACAATTAAGCCATTGTCAGCAGCACTGTTTAAATAAAGGCATGGCAATAGGTTTAATTAATGACCTTGCTGTTGGTTGTGCAGGAGATGGCGTTGAGTATCAATCTCAGCAATCACTTTTTAGTGATAATGCCAATGTTGGCGCACCGCCAGACCCTTGGGCGCAAGCAGGGCAAAATTGGGGGCTGCCTGCGCTTAACCCGCAACAATTAAAAAATGATCACTTTGCCTTTTATCGCTCACTTATTAGCGCAAACATGCAAGGCGTTGGCGGTTTGCGCATTGATCACGTTATGGCACTAAGGCGCTTATGGTGGTGCTTTGAAAATAATCACACACAAGATGGCTGTTATGTTTATTACCCTTTCGAGCACTTATTGGCTATTTTAAAAATAGAGTCTCACCTTAATCAGTGCATAGTAATAGGTGAAGACTTAGGCATAGTCCCGCCCGAGGTAAAACACGCACTTGCTGTGAGTGGTATTTATTCAAATAGCTTATTTTATTTTGAAAAACAACATGATGGTGAGTTTTTACCATTACAAGAATTACCTAAGCATTGTTTAATTATGATAGCGAATCATGACGTACCGCCATTTTGCGGCTGGTGGCAAACAGATGATTTAGATATTAAACGTCAGTATCAGCTTATTGATAATCAGCAGTACCAACAGCAATTGCACGAACGACAACAAGAAAAACAACGATTACTGCGTTTTATACAGTTACATAGCGCAGAGCAACTTAGCGAAACTAGCGATGCTATGTGCGTTTACGGTGAACTTGCCAAAGCACTTGCACACAGTGAGACCCGTTTATTTGCACTTCAGCTTGATGATTTAGATAAACAAACGTATCCGGTGAATATACCCGGTACTAATACCGAATACCCAAATTGGCGCCGTGTTTTAACTCATTCAAGCAACGCTATTTTTAAAAATAATGCCAGTACCTTGGCTGCAGTTAATTCAATAAGGAAAGGATATGAGTAGTACCGCACCAAAGGATTCATTACAGACCCATTATGACGCACAGGTAACTGCACTACAAGGCGGCAGATTTAAAGACCCTTTTAGTTTTTTAGGGACACATGCTTATAAAAATGGCTACGAAATACGCGTGTATTTACCCGCGGCTAAAAATGTAAATATTATTATTAATGATAAAAAAGTTATTGCTAAGCGTTATAACAGTAGCGATTTATTTATTGCAACAAGCAACGAAATGCCAACGCAGCCTTATAAGTGCAACATTGAATATGCAAACTCAGCATTATGTTTTTACGATGAATATAGCTTTGCAAGCAGCCTAGATACAGATGCAATGTATTTATTTAACGAAGGCAGTTTAGAGCATGCATATAAACATTTAGGCGCTCACTTTATTAATCAACAAGGGGTTGATGGAGTGCGTTTTTGTGTGTGGGCGCCTAATGCAGCCAGTGTATCTGTTATCGGCGAATTTAACCTTTGGCAAGCTAATCGTCATTATATGCGTTTTCATCCTGCGTGTGGTGTATGGGAGCTTTTTATCGCAGGGCTTCAGCCCGATACCTGTTATAAATTTTCTATTGTGACACAGCAAGGCGATGTGCTTGAAAAAGCAGATCCGTTTGCCTTTAAAATGCAGCAAGCTCCGGGTACGGCCAGTGTGTTACAACAGCAAGCAACGCCTATTTCGCTGAGTGATAGCGAGCTTAAAAATCGTCAAAAGCGTAACCATATAGACGCGCCCATAAGTATTTACGAAGTGCACTTAGGGTCATGGCAAAGGGCTGAAGAAAACCGCTATTTAAGCTATAGCGAACTTGCCGACAAACTGGTTAATTACACGCTTGAAATGGGCTTTACGCATATTCAATTAATGCCAATAAGTGAATATCCGTTTGATGGCTCTTGGGGTTACCAGCCAGTGGGGTTGTTTGCACCAACTAGTCGCTTTGGTGATTACAGCAGTTTTAAATACTTTGTTCAGCAGTGCCACAAAGCAAACTTAGGCGTGCTACTTGATTGGGTGCCTGGGCATTTTCCTAGTGATCCGCATGGTTTACACCACTTTGACGGCACGCATTTATTTGAGCATGCCGATATTCGACAAGGCTTTCATCCTGATTGGAATACCTATATTTATAATTACGACCGCCCGGAGGTTAAAAGCTTTTTAATCTCTAATGCGATGTATTGGCTAGAGCAATTTGGCCTTGATGGACTGCGCGTAGATGCGGTGGCTTCAATGCTTTATTTAGATTACAGCCGCAAAGAAGGTGAATGGGTTGCCAATTGTTATGGTGGGCGAGAAAACCTAGGCGCTATTGAGTGCTTAAAGCAGGTAAATTTGCGTAGTTATAAAAATAATCAGGGCATTATGATGGTGGCTGAAGAGTCGACCGCGTGGCCGGGAGTCACTCAAAGTGTTGATCACAATGGCTTAGGCTTTGGCTACAAGTGGAATATGGGGTGGATGAACGACAGCCTTCATTACATGCAACATGATCCGCTTTATAGGCAGCATCATCATCACGAAATGACGTTTTCGATGGTGTACGCATTTAGCGAAAATTACATTTTACCGCTAAGTCATGACGAAGTTGTACATGGTAAAGGCTCATTAATTGAAAAAATGCCTGGTGATGATTGGCAAAAATTTGCCAATCTACGTGCGTATTACGCATTTATGTGGGCGCACCCAGGCAAAAAGCTGCTGTTTATGGGCGGCGAAATAGCACAGCGAAAAGAATGGGATCACAACCATTCTATTGATTGGCATTTGCTAGAGCATAAAAGCCACCGCGGTATACAAAACACTGTACAAGCGCTTAATACTGCTTATAAGCAGTCCCCTGCACTGTATGAACTCGACTCAAGCCCTGCGGGTTTTGAATGGATAGATAACAACAATAACGAGCAAAGTATATTTAGTTTTGTACGTTATGCTAAAAATGCCCACGACTTTATTGTAGTAGTGGCAAACTTTACGCCTGTTTCTTATCAAGAGTATGAAATTGGGGTACCCGCAGCGGGTAAGTATAAGGTTATTTTAAACACCGATGATGACGCTTTTTTTGGCTCAGGTATTAAAGTAACAACAAACAAAAACGCCACGGTTAGTAGCGTTAAGGCAAGCGCTCATGGCTTTTCGCATAGCATTAAAATTGCAATGGGCGGGTTAACGACTATTTATTTACAAAAGGTTGAAGATGAGTAATCGATTTGAGGTTTCACATGGGCAACCACAGCCACTTGGCGCAACTATTAGCAGTGGCGGCGTTAACTTTAGCTTGTACGCACCTAAAGCAACACAAGCTTATGTGTGCTTATTTGATAAAAGTGGGCACTCTGAAATATTAAAAGTAACCATGCATATCAATGAAGGCGGTATATGGACAGCCCATGTAGCACCCTTAGCCGAAGGCGCATTATATGGTTATCGCGTAGAAGGGGAGTACAGTCCTGAAAAAGGTCTGCTGTTTAACGAGCACAAGTTGCTGATAGACCCTTATGCAAAAGACTTATTTGGCGAATTTACATGGAGTGAGCGCCACTATGGGCAAATGCCTATTGGCACGAAAAGCACCGTTAATAATGCCATTGATATACCTAAATCACGGGTTGTTAATAGCCAGCCTTATAAACATAAAAAGCCAAACCATAGCTGGTCTAATATCGTTATTTATGAGTGCCATGTAAAAGGCGCCACGTGCCGACACCCTAATATGCCTAAAAATTTGCAAGGCAAGTTTTTAGGCTTAAGCCACCCTAGCTTTATTGAGCATTTGCATAATTTAGGGGTTACCGCACTAGAGCTGCTCCCTGTACATGCTTTTATAAGTGAGCAGTTTTTAACGGCAAAGGGGCTGCAAAATTATTGGGGCTACAACACACTTAACTTTTTTACCCCGCATAAAGATTATTTAGTTGATGATGACATTAACGAATTTAAGCGCATGGTTAGCGAGCTTCATAAAGCAGATATAGAGGTTATTTTAGATGTGGTTTATAACCACACCGCAGAAGCGGGCGCCGATGGGCCGATTTTATCGCTCAGGGGGTTAGATAACCTAGCTTACTACCGAACGGTGGCTGATAAGCCTCAGGTGTATATAAACGATACAGGCTGCGGTAACACCATTAATATTGATCATCCTAAAACCTTAAAGCTGGTACTTGATAGCTTACGTTATTGGGTGCAAGTAATGGGAGTAGACGGATTTAGGTTTGATTTAGCCACCATTTTAGGCAGAAATGCCCATGGTTTTAATAGCGCCCATGCATTTTTTCAAGCCATTGAACAAGACCCTGTATTAAGCCGTGTAAAGCTTATTAGTGAGCCCTGGGATATAGGGCCAGGAGGTTATCAACTGGGGGCTTTTGCTGCACCTTGGCGAGAGTGGAATGACCAATACCGAGATGTAATACGCCGATTTTGGCAAAGCGAAGAAGGCGTTATTGCAAATGTAGCAAAACGTATTCATGGCTCATTTGATATTTTTGAGCACAGCCAGCGCGGGCCGCTAAACAGCATTAATTTTATTACCAGCCATGATGGTTTTACGCTTGCCGATTTAGTGAGTTATGAGCACAAGCATAACGAAGCGAATGGCGAGCAAAATCGCGATGGCCACAGCGCTAATCATTCCACCAATTGTGGTGTTGAAGGATTTACTAATGATGCCAAAATTATTGCCCTAAGATTGCAGCAACAAAAGAACTTTTTACTTACGCTAATACTCTCAAAAGGGGTGCCTATGATTGCCTCAGGCAGTGAAATGGGTCACTCGCAAGGGGGCAATAATAATGCGTATTGTCAAAATAACCGCACCAGTTGGTTGGCATGGAAAGACTCGCAGCTAAATCATTCACTAACCCGATTTATTGACGATGCACTAAAAATAAGGCGTGGTCACAGTGCGTTTAAACACAGCGTGTTTTCAGAAGATATAGACGAGCGCTTTACAGTTAAATGGTTTACCGAGCAGGGCGTAAAAATGACTAACGAGCATTGGCACGAGCCACAGCGCCAGTTTTTAATGTATAGCTTGTTAGATAAGCAAAATAAATACGCCTTATTAATCATTCTAAATGCGAGTAAAAAAACAGTTTTTTGTAAGTTACCCCCATCGCCTATCGCGGCGCAATGGGAGATGGTTTTATCAAGTGTACATAACGCATCGCTAAGCAGTAAAGAGGATGCAATAGTCGAAATTTCAGCACAAAGCAGCTGGGTTTTTAGTGCAAATTTAGAGGACGATGGTCATGTCTAAGCAAGACGAAAATGTGTGTGTGGTAAGAGGGTGGCAAGAAGGCCCTGTAATTGATGAAAGCACTTTAAAAGATGATTTAACTCGGCACTTTTATTACAGTTTAGGGCGTGACAAAGTGGGTGAGTCGCAACTGTATTTATATCATGCGCTTGCGCTGACAATCAGAGATCGACTTGTTGCACGTTGCAGAGAAACCAAACAACAAATCAAGCAAGAAAAACGCCGTAAAACAGCTTACCTATCGCTGGAATTTTTAATGGGTAGAGCACTTGGTAATGCAATTTTAAATCTCGACTTAGACGAGCAAGTCTCCGGTGCACTGCAAGAATATTGCACCACAATTGAAACCGTAGCCCAGGCAGAGCACGATGCAGGGCTAGGTAATGGTGGCCTTGGGCGTTTAGCTGCCTGCTTTTTAGATAGTTGTGCAAGCCTTGCACTTCCCGTGGTTGGTTACGGTATTCGTTACGAATACGGTATGTTTAACCAATCATTAAAAAATGGCCACCAAGTTGAGCAACCCGATAACTGGCTTCGTGAGGGGCACCCGTGGGAGCTTGCCGCGCCTGAGCAATCACAACGAGTGAAGTTTTTTGGGCACGTACAAAGTTATACCGACAAACATGGGCGCGAACACCGTCAATGGGTTGGTTGTCTCGACGTATTAGCTGTGCCATATGATGTGCCTATTCCTGGTTATAAAAACGACATTGTTAATACGCTAAGGCTATGGAAATCAGAAGCGACCGACGAATTTAACTTAACCGAGTTTAACGCGGGGAGTTATTCAGAAGCGGTAGCGCAAAAAAACCTAGCAGAACAAATTACAATGGTGCTTTACCCAAATGACAGCAGCGAAAATGGTAAAGAGCTTAGATTGCGCCAACAGTACTTTTTATCATCAGCGAGTATTCAAGATATTGTATCGCAATGGGTTGAACAGTACGGCGAAGACTTTAGTGACTTTGCAGCACATCATGTATTTCAATTAAACGATACGCATCCAAGTATTGCCGTGGCAGAGTTAATGCGCATTTTAGTTGATGACTACGAGCTTGATTGGGATAACGCATGGGAAATTACAACCAGCACAATGGCTTACACTAACCACACGCTATTGCCAGAGGCATTAGAAAAATGGTCAGTGCCGCTTTTTGCAAAACTATTGCCGCGAATTTTAGAAATTATTTATGAAATAAACGCTCGCTTTTTAGCGCAAGTGGCACAGCATTGGCCAGGCGATGCAAGTAAACAGCGTGCGCTTTCGTTAATTGAAGAAGGCGACGTGCCGCAAATACGTATGGCTTATTTAGCGATTGTGGGTAGCTATTCGGTAAATGGTGTGGCCGCACTACATACCCAACTTTTAAAAGAAGGGCTATTTAAAACCTTTTACGAGCTTTGGCCTAACAAGTTTAATAATAAAACCAACGGGGTTACGCCAAGGCGTTGGTTAGCACACTGCAACCCGGCCTTGAGTCATTTAATTACAGAAAAAATTGGCTCAAAATGGGTTAGCGATTTTGCAGATATAAGCCAATTACGCCGCTACTTCGACGACACCGCGTTTCATCAGCAATGGCAAAATGTTAAACGCGAAAACAAACAACGTCTCGTCGATTTAGTGAAAGAGCGCTGTGGTGTTGATTTTGATGTAGAGATGATGTTTGACGTACAAGTTAAACGTATTCACGAATACAAACGTCAGTTATTAAATGTACTTCATGTTATTCATTTATACGACCGTATACGCCGAGGCGATACCACAAACTTAGTACCACGTTGTGTGCTTTTAGGGGGTAAAGCCGCCCCTGGTTATTACATGGCTAAAAAAATAATTAAGCTAATTAATAACGTAGCTGAGGTTATTAATAAAGACCCACTTGCAGCGCCTTATTTACGAGTTGCGTTTTTGCCAAATTATAATGTAACCGCAATGGAAACTATTTGCCCTGCAACTGATTTATCAGAGCAAGTATCGACCGCAGGTAAAGAAGCATCAGGCACTGGTAACATGAAGTTTATGATGAATGGTGCGCTTACTATTGGTACGTTAGATGGGGCGAATATTGAAATTAGAGACGCTGTTGGCGCTGATAACTTCTTTTTGTTTGGTGCGCAGGCTCATCAAATTGATGATATTAAATCGCGTTATAACCCTTCACATTTAATAGAGCAAAACAGCGACCTAAGCCATGTAATGCAATTACTCGAAAGCGGACAATTTAACCTGTTTGAGCCTAATTTATTTGACGACATTATTAATGCTATTAAAAGCCCTCATGATCCGTGGTTGGTTGCACATGACTTTGAAAGCTATGTGGCAGCGCAAAAGCAGGTAGAGGCTGCGTATCAAGACCAAACGCATTGGACGCAAATGAGTATTTTAAATACGGCCGCAAGCGGCATATTTTCAAGCGATAGAACCATAAGCCAATACAGTGAAGATATTTGGCACCTAACCCCCCTAACTATTAGTGAAACAGACTTACACGCAACTACGAGCCATGCCACTAAGAGCACAGACTAAACGGAGAGAGTATTATGCCTAGTTATGCAAATCGTTACATAAGTAGCTTAACCCGAGATACGTACGCGTTAATACTGGCTGGTGGACGCGGCTCACGCTTACACGAATTGACAGATTGGCGCGCAAAGCCCGCTGTTTATTTTGGCGGTAAGCACCGTATTATCGATTTTCCATTATCAAATTGTATCAATTCGGGTGTGAGGCGTGTAGGCATAGCCACACAATATAAATCGCACTCTTTGATTCGCCATGTTAATCGCGCCTGGGGCCATTTTAAAAAGGAGCTGGGGGAGTCGGTTGAAATTTTACCCGCATCTCAGCGTAATGGTGATGAGTGGTATTGTGGGACTGCCGATGCGGTTTTTCAAAACATGGATATTATTCGCCACGAACTGCCAAAATATGTGATGATTTTGTCAGGCGATCACGTTTATCGAATGGATTACGGCGCTCTATTAGCCGAGCATGTGCAAAAAGGCGCCGACATGACTGTATGTTGCCTTGAAGTACCTGTTGAAGAGGCTGCAGATACCTTTGGGGTAATGACTGTTGATGAAAAAAATCGGGTATGTCGCTTTGATGAAAAGCCTTCGATCCCCAGCTCTGTCCCTGGTAAGCCAGGTACCTGCTTAGCCTCTATGGGCAACTATGTGTTTAATACTGAGTTTTTATTTGAGCAGCTAAAAAAAGATGCTGAAAATGAAGGTTCTGGCCGCGACTTTGGGCACGATATTATTCCGGCAATTATAGAAGAGCACAGTGTGTATGCGTTCCCGTTTAGAGATCCCATGCAAGAAGGGCAACCTTATTGGCGCGATGTAGGAACGTTAGACTCGTTTTGGGAAGCCAATATGGAATTGGTAATGCCCGAGCCACAGCTAGATTTATACGATCCAACCTGGCCTATTTGGACCTACCAAGAGCAGTTGCCACCGGCTAAGTTTATTTTTGATGATGAAGATAGACGAGGTATGGCGGTAGACTCAACTGTATCGGGAGGGTGTATTGTATCGGGCTCAGTAGTTAGAAAATCACTGCTTTTTTCTAACGTGCACGTGCGTTCATTTTGCGAAATAGAGCAATCGGTTATTTTACCCGGGGCTCTCATTAATCGTCATTGTAAAATTAAGCGAGCCATAATTGATCGAAGCTGTGAAATACCCGCAGGGCTTGAAATTGGCTACGATAGAAAAGCCGATGAAGAAAATGGCTTTAGGGTGTCTAAAAAAGGCATCGTATTAGTCACCCGTGATATGCTCACGGAACTTGCTAAAAAGCTTGAACGTCAAGCACACGAAAATAAAAAGTTCGCTTAAAATCGGATGCGAATAACAAAGGTTAAGGAAGTAGTAAATAAATGCATGTATTAATGGTTGCCGCAGAAAACGATGCTCTACCAAACGCTAAAGTGGGCGGGGTAGCAGATGTAGTCAGAGATGCCCCAAAAGCACTGGCAGCACAAGGCGTGAGCGTAGATGTTGTTATTCCTGATTATGGGTTTGAGCAACTGCAACGTGAATATATAGGTGATGTCACTGTTATATTTAGAGCGCAGCCACAGGTATTATCTTTATTTAAAATAAGTGATGACAACACACACATTAATCAATTTGTTATTTCGCACCCACTGTTTAGCCAATCGGGTTCGGTGTATTGCAATGACGAACCCGGGAGACCTTTTGCCACTGATGCAACAAAATATGCATTATTTAGTGCCGCTCTATGTGAAGCGCTGCTACAGGGTTTAATAACGCGCCCTCAAGCACTGCATTTACACGATTGGCATAGCGCGTGTGTCGCCGTATTATTAAAATTTGATAAACGCTACGATACCCTCGCTAATTTACATATTGCCTATACAGTTCATAATTTAGCACTGCAAGGGATCAGGCCTTTTAAACACGACGACTCGAGTTTAGAGGCTTGGTTTCCGTCGTTAGGTTATAACGGGCAACATTTGTGCGATCCTCGCTACCCACACTGTTTTAATCCTATGCGCAGTGCTATAAATTTGGCAGATAAAGTTCATTTAGTCTCACCTACTTACAGTACCGAGGTATTAAAGCCGAGTAATTATCAGCAAGGTTTTTTTGGTGGAGAAGGCTTAGAGCTTGATTTACAAAATCAATCGGCTCAAGGCAAGGTGGTGGGAATATTAAATGGCTGTGATTACCCTGAGCAACACCCTGAGCAGGTTACTTTATCGCTCTTGTATGAGCGTATTGAACATACTTTATTTAACTGGATGGCAAAACATGAGCAGCTTGAAACGAGCTACTATGTGGCGCATCAGCGCATGCTGCAGTTTAAAAACACGCCAATAGATGGGCCCCTTGTAACAAGTGTTGGCAGGCTGACCGAGCAAAAGGTGTTATTACTTTGCCAACAATACGGTAATGCATTAGCGCTTGATAACGTGTGTGAAATAATTAACCGTTTTAACGGTCGTCTTATTATTTTAGGCTCTGGTGACAAAGCCCTTGAAAGCATTTTCACCAAGGCCATGGCACGCAATGCAAACTTATTGTTTTTAAAAGGTTATGGGCAAGGTATTGGCGATAGCCTATATGAGCTTGGGGATTTATTTTTAATGCCAAGCTCGTTTGAACCTTGCGGAATTAGTCAAATGCTTGCTATGCGCGCAGGGCAACCTTGTTTAGTACACAGTGTTGGCGGTTTAAAAGACACCGTAAGCCACAACAACAATGGCTTTGCATTTTCTGGCGGCTCGTTGAATGAACAAGTTGATGGGTTAATGACATGCTTAACTGAAACCCTTACGCTAAAACAGCAAAATCCTAAGCAATGGAGTAACATTACAGCTAATGCTAAAGGAGCACGTTTTTCGTGGGAAACGGTCGCTGTTGATTATATTTCAAGCATGTATTGCTAAATCATTAAAATTAAACGCAGTAGAAGTGACATTTATACCTATTTACGCTATTAATTACTTAGTTTGAGTATATAAATAAGAAGTAGGTAATGTGTCTGTATTTGTTGCAAGGCAAGCAATATTCAATCGTAAGCAAAATGTAGTTGCTTACGAGCTTTTATTTCGTAATAGTGCTGAAAACTTTTTTCCCGATATAGAAGAAGGTCAAGCAACTGCTCGCCTAATAATGGAAAACCAGCTTAATTTAGGCACACGCCACATCACCTCAGGTAAAACGGCACTGATAAATATAGGCCCAGACTCTTTAAAGCACAATTTATGTGACTTTTTACCCTGCAAAGATGTGGTCATTGAGCTATTAGAAACCATTGAACCCACCGACGATAACTATCAGCTTTGCAGAGAGCTTTTTCATAAAAACTATAAACTCGCATTAGATGACTTTGTTTATAACGAGCAATGGGAGCGATTTTTAAAGTTTATTAAGCTAGTAAAGTTTGATATTGCGCAAACGCCTTTATCAGATATTGCCGAGATTGTAGAAAAACTAAAACAGCATAAAAAAATAAAAATATTAGCAGAAAAAATAGAAACCCAAGCCGATTATCACCAAGCACATAAAATGGGGTTTGATTACTTTCAAGGTTACTTTTTTGCCAAGCCCACAATGCACGAACAGCAAGACATTGATTATAACTATGCGTTAGTTGTGGCTATTTACGCGCAAGTAATGAAACCAAGCCCAGATATAAAGCAAATTAGTGCGTTATTTGAAGCCGATGCGGCCTTGGCTTATAAGCTTATGCGGCTAATTAACAGCGGTGTTTTTCCTATTCAGAGTAAAATATCATCTATTAAACAGGCGTTAGTGTATTTAGGGCATGAGCGTTTAAAAAAGTTTGTTAGTTTAATTGTTACCGCGCACACCGCGGGTAAAAAGCCAGCAGAGCTAATGCAAGTGTGTGTAGTTAGAGCACGCTTTTGTGAGCTAATAGCAAAGCAAGTGTCTAAATCGTTGGCGGGTGAGGCGTTTTTAACCGGCTTGTTTTCGTTACTAGATGCGATACTCGATCAACCTATGAGTTTATTAGTCGAAAAATTACCTTTTCCTGATGATATTAAAGCGGCGTTATTAAACGAAAAAAACACCCTATATTATATTTTAAATGTAGTACAAGCGTACGAAACAGGTAGCTGGTGGACATTAGAAAAAGCCGTTATATTACTTAATGTTAAAAGTGATGTGCTGCCAGGGTTATATAATCAAGCCGTAGATTGGGCAGATAATTATAAAAATAATAGTTAAAGGATAGTAACCGCTCATTATGCGAAATTATAATATGGACTTTATTCGCGGCATTGCTGTGCTTTGCTTAGTGTATATGAATGGCTATGCGTTTGGCTTAATGGATTATAGCTATATTCCTTTATCTACCCCGCCTTTTAGCGACACCCTTATCCATGCTGTGAGTACTTTTTTTGTTGATGGCCGATTTAGAACGCTGTTTAGCTTACTGTTTGGGGCAGGGCTTTATATTCAATGGCAAAAAGTTAAATCAATAGCACCTTTAAAAGCGCGATTGCATTGGCTTATCATTTTTGGTTTGGTACATGGTTTTTTACTTTGGGCTGGCGACATTTTATTTTTGTACGGTGTATCTGCCTGGTTTGCCCTAAAATATTTACAAAGTAATAACCAACTGCTTGTAAAAAGGGCAGGGGAGTTTCTTTTAATTGGTTGTGTAGCCACGGGGTTGGTGCTTTTTAGTGCGCCTGATGAGGTCGTTTATCGTGATTCAGCACAATATATCGATTTATATAGCCCTCATTACAGCGATTACTTTTTGAGTAACCTAGGTATGAATATATTAATGCTGGTAGCTGTTCCTATCATGATCATGTGGCTGTGCGTAGGGCTAATGCTGATTGGCATATATTTATATAAAAATGAGGTTTTTAGTAAAGGTTTAACTAAGCCGAACCTTATTGTTTGCATAGCTGGCGCCTTTATTTTTTCAGGCATGAGGCTTTATACGTCAAAGTTTACAGGAGGAGCAGGGTTAGCCATACAAGAGTTTATAAATACCTTTGCCGCATTGTTCATGGCTGTATTTTATATTCATCTCATCGTTAAATTTTGTAATAACCGTGCTCATGTGGGCCAGCTTATTCAGCAGGCGGGGCGCTTAGCTTTTACCTTATATATATGCCAAACACTGATGCAGCTGTTGCTTTATAAAGTGTTGTATCCGCAGTGGGTATTAAGTTTTAACCGAATAGACTATTGGATAGTCGCGACTGGCCTGGTTAGCGGGCAGCTATTGTTTACAGCTTTATATTGTCGCTATTATGAGCAAGGGCCGCTGGAATATGTTTGGCGCAGGTTAGCTCAAGCAAAAATTGCAAAAATTAATGCGTAAAGGTTTAAATTAGGGGCGAAAAATAATGGCGTGTGGTTTACACTAGTCGCCTTTAAAATTAGGACCATTAAGTGCCATGACCGAATTAAAACGTTTAAATAAATTTATTAGTGAAACAGGTTTTTGTTCACGCCGTGAAGCCGATAAATATATTGAGCAAGGTCGTGTAACGGTTAATGGTAATACGTCTGAAATGGGCGTAAAAGTGGCTGATACCGATACTGTTTTAGTCGATGGAAAACCGCTGCGCGAAAAACCAAAACGCGTGTACATTGCGTATAATAAGCCAGTGGGTATTACCTGTACCACCGAGAGTAAAATTCAAAGTAATATTGTCAAAGCCGTTAATTATCCCACCCGTATATTTCCTATCGGCCGTTTAGACAGGCCTTCAGAAGGATTGATTTTTTTAACTAACGAAGGCGATATCGTTAATAAAATTTTGCGAGCGGGTAATAACCACGAAAAAGAATACGTGGTGACAGTTGATAAACCACTCAATCGCCAATTTGTGAGCAAAATGGCCAACGGTATTCCTATTTTAGATACCGTTACAAAAAAATGTAAAGTGACACAAACAGCTCCGCAAGAATTTAAAATTGTGCTTACGCAGGGTTTAAACCGCCAAATTCGTCGTATGTGTGAATACCTAGGTTATGAAGTTGTGACCCTTAAACGTACCCGCATTATGAATGTAACGTTAAAGGGCTTAAAAGTAGGCCAGTGGCGACATTTAACCGACGTAGAAATGGCACAAATTAATGACTCCATTGCTGATTCGGGTAAAACGCAAGAGCATTCGGTTGATACCAATAAGCAAAATGCCAATAACAAACGCGAGCCTAAAAAGCGTGATTTTCAGGGGGAAAACCCACGCGCCTTTAATAATGAGCGAGGCACTCGCACTCAAAGAAGTAATACCCCTTTTCAAAAGCGCTCAACCACCTATGTAGGTAAAGGGGGAGCTAGCAAAAATACGCAAGGCGATAGCAAAAGCGCAAACAACAAAAAGCCAGCAAACGGTAAAGCGCGTTCATCTGGCACATTAAGTTTAAAAAAATAGCGTGCACACTTACCATTGTATTTGATGTACAACGTTACCGAGTGGGCTTTTAACGCCCACGATGTTTATTTTCTCATTTTTTAGCCGCTTTAATGCTGGTTTATCTAAATACCACCTAAAAGAGCGCTTTCTGTAAGTTTGTAAATCAAGCACAACCAGTTTTGCGCAGCTGTATTCGTAATCACTCGGGCACGCCTCTACAGCCAGTAGCTGGTACTCTTGCTGCCAGCTATTGTCGCTATAATAATACGTCCATAACTTTACTGAAATACAAAAACTAGCCCACAGCCATAAATAAACCAAAACCGGTATAAACAAAATACCCAGCCAGCCCCTAAGCCGTCCATAGTGCTCTAGATAATCTTTAAAATTTGATTTAAACGTTTTGCATGCGTTGTACTTTTTGTATCCGTACATCCCCCCTGCAATACTAACTATTACTGACAAAACAGGAAGCAGCTTATGTGTTAAAAAATCATAAGCGGTATTGGCAATAAAGGGGGGATCGAGATTTTCATCCCAAGCAATAAAAAATAGGGGTGGGGATAGTAAACTAGTGGTAATTATTATTCTAAAAAGTTGTTTTGCTGTCATTTGAGGGGTTATTTATAAAACACAACGCCAATATAAAGTAAAAAAAGTCCTAAATAAACGGCTAATGCAGATACGCTGTTTTTAGAGCGCAGCCGTGTAATTAAATCGTAAGTACCGTCAAACATGCCTGTTATTACCAATGTAATACCGCCCGTGAAACGGTAGTTGTTTAAATCTACATTGCCATTTTCGTCGGTTATAAAGCGAAAATAGCCAAAGAGAATACAAATACAACCTAGTTTATTAAGTCCATCTTTAACCTCGGTTTAAATAATAAAAAACGCAGCTACTGTGAGGTAAGCTGCGTTTTAAATGTCCTTTAAGGCTTTTAAATTACTTTCTAGGCTCGTAGTCTATTCTAAATACAACAGTATAAAGCACAGGTACTACGATAAGCGTGAGTATGGTTGCAAAACCTAAACCAAACATAATAGTTACCGCCATTGACTGGAAGAACACGTCAAACAACAGCGGGATCATACCTAAAATGGTGGTAATAGCCGCCATGGCTACAGGGCGTACACGGCTAACGCCAGATTCAAACACAGCTTGATAAGGCGATTTACCATCGCGAAGCTCAAGATTTATTTGATCGACCAACACAATGCCGTTTTTAATTAGCATCCCGCTTAAACTTAGTAATCCAAGTAGTGCCATAAAGCTAAATGGCGCATTCATTATTAACATGCCCGCACTCACACCAATAATGGCAAGTGGCACTGTAGCCCAAATAACTAAAGGCTGTTTAAGTGAATTGAACAGCAGTACGGTTACCGCAAACATCGCTAAATAACCCAGCGGTAATGAGCCAAATATAGCGGCTTGCGCATCCGATGACGACTCATACTCGCCGCCCCATTCTAATTTATAGCCACGCGGTAGCTCTATTGCCTCTACGGGCCCGCGCACGCGTGCAAATAACTTAGCGGCAGTTTCATCGCCTAATACGTTGTGATCGGCCATTACCGTTATTGTGCGCTTTCGGTCGCGGCGCATAATTAGGCTGTCTTCCCATTCAACCACAAATTCGTCAACCACTTGCGTGACTGGCACAAATACACCCAGTACAGGGCTGTATATTTGTAAATCGTGAACGCTTTCAACATTTAGGCGCTCATTTGCTGGTGAGCGAGCAATAATTGGCAGAAGTTGCGTACCATCGCGGTATACACCCACTTGCTTGCCTGAAAGGCTAGTAAGCAGTACATCATCAAGGTCAGATTTGCTAATACCTAAGCGGCGCGCTTTTTGTTCGTTAAATTGTGGACGAATCATTTTAGTGCGTGCGCGCCAATCATCACGAATATTATAAGCGCCGTCGTCCTGTGCGATAACTTCTTCAGCTTGGGCGGCTAATTGTCTCAGTATTACCGGATCGGGGCCTGTAAAGCGTGCTTGAATTTTAGCATCGGTTGAGGGGCCAATTTCCATAGGCTTAATTTTAAGCTCAACTGAAAGCGGTGTATTTTGCGAGTATTCACGCACTTTTTGCATTACTACAGCCACCGCCTCGCGGTTTTTTACTCTAATAATGAGCTGCCCGTATGACGAGTACGACTTTTGCGGTGCATAAGTAAGCATAAAGCGTGGAGCACCTTGGCCTGTAGTACTGGTTATTTCTTCAACTAGCTCTTCTTTTTGAAGGTAGTTTTCAAGCTTTTTAATTCCCTCTAGCGTTGCTCTTATGTCGGAGCCTTGTTGCTGCCAGTAATCTACATAAAACATAGGCGTGTTAGAGGCGGGGAAAAACGATTGTTTAACCGCACCAAAGCCAACCACAGCCGAGCAAAGGAGCACGACCATAAGCACAAGCGTGGTTTTACGATAATGCATAGACACATCCAAAAGTGCTTTATAGCCGGTAAAAATAAAGCCTTGGTATGGGTCGTCATCTTCCTCTTCGCCCTCAGCATTTTTAGCTTTTTTAAACTCATCTTGTTTAAACATTAAATTTGCAAAAAATGGCGTAAGCGTAATGGCGGTGATCCAGCTTAGTAAAAGCGATATAAACAATACCCAAAATAAGCTACCCGCAAATTCACCGGTCGCATCAGAGCTTAGGCCAATAGGGGCAAACGCAGTAATACCAATAACTGTAGCGCCTAGTAGCGGCCATTTAGTTTGTTCTACAATATTAACCGCAGCTTTTAACTTAGTTTGGCCACGCTTTAAATTTATTAATATGCCTTCGGTTACTACTATGGCGTTATCTACCAGCATACCAAGGGCAATAATAAGCGCACCCAGAGAAATACGTTGCAGGTCTATGGCGAACAACTTCATAAATATAAAGGTGCCTAAAACGGTGAGTAATAAAATACCGCCAATTAAAATACCGCTTTTAAACCCCATGAATATAAGCAGTACTACGATTACAATGGCAATCGCCTCTACTAGGCTGACAATAAAGCCATCTACCGATTTTTCTACTTCTTTAGGTTGGTTATACACCGATTCTACATATATGCCATGTGGGCGCTGGTACTCAAGCTCTGCTAAGTGCTCGTCAATACGTTTACCTACATCTACTACGTTCACGCTATTCATAAACGAAACGCCAATTAAAAGCGCTTGTTCTGAGTTGTAGCGAATAACATTGCTGGGTACTTCTGCGTATTCTCTAAATACTTTGGCTACATCACCTAAGTAAATAAGCTCGCTAGCACCGGGTTTAGATATAAGTAGGGTTTCGAGCTCTTTAACATCTTTAAATTCGCCGGTTGGGTGAAAGCGAATAGACTCATCGCCCACTCTAATTTTACCTGCGTTAGAGACTGTATTTTGCGATTGCAGTAAACCAAAAATATGGCTTGGGGCAATACCGAGCTGCGCTAATTTACGGGTAGACACTTCAACCATTACTTGAGGCTGTTGCTCACCAGCAATGGTCACTTTACTCACACCTTTAACCAGTACGAGTTCACGCTTTAAGTAATCGGTGTAATCTTTAAGTTCATCATAAGAGTAGCCATCGCCGGTAACCGCATACATAACGCCGTATACATCACCAAAGTCATCTAAAATGGTGCTTGGGTAAACGCCACTTGGGAGTGAAGGCGCTAAATCGTTAATTTTGCGGCGCATTTCATCCCAAATTTGGCGCAGCTGCTCTTTTCGGTAGGTGCTTTTCATTTCTACCGATATTTGCGACTTACCATTTGATGAAATAGAGGTCACATAATCTACGTAGGGGAGTTGCTGAATCGCATTTTCGATAGGAAATGTGACTTCTTCCTCGACTTGTTGTGGCGATGCACCCGGATACATAGTAATAACCATGGCGGTTTTAAGCGTAAACTCTGGGTCTTCTAGTTGGCCTAAATCAAAGTACGATACACTTCCGCCAATTAACAGCAGTAGTGCAAACATCCAGCTAATTACTTTTTTCTCTATGGAGAGTTGCGCAAAGCTCATAATTATAAGCCTCGCTCTTTATTCCATGGACGTACTTTCATGCCCTCATCTAATGAGTGTACGCCAGCAGAGACGACAATTTGGCCTTCTTTAATACCGCTTAGCACTTCAATGCCGTCGCGGTGTACTTGGCCCACTTTAACGGCTTGTTTATTAACAACGCCGGTTTCTGGGTTATATATCCACACATAGGCGTTATCTGACACGCTTTCTTTAGCTTCAGAAAAAACCGACTCTACCGGTAAAATAGTGTAAGCCACTTGCGAGCTAGTTACTTTTGATAAATCGATAAATACACGGCCCGTCATCCCTGCAAGTAGGTTAAAGTCTTTAGGCACAGGTAGCGAAAAAACAACTTTGTAGGTAAGCGTAGTAGGATCGGCCTGCGTGTCCCACTCTTTTAAATCAAGGGTGTACTCTTTATTATCATAACCGTCAAACACAACGGTAGGGTGGTAGTCGCTGCCTTTTTTAATGCGCGCTATTATTTTTTCAGGAACTTGGATTTCTACATCCATTAAATCGCGGGTTTCTAGGCGTAAAATGTTTTGCTTGGCTTGAATGTTCTCAAAGTTTTTAACAAATACTTTGGCTACAGTCCCTGCAAATGGGGCGCGCAGTTCGCTGTATTCTAGGTTGGTTTCGGCAATTTTAAAGGCAGACTCTGCCACTTGCATATTGGCCAATGCTTCATCGTACTCTGATTGACTCGCGATCCTTTTTTCAAGTAATTGTTCAATGCGGCTAAGTTGTGATTTAGCAAGCTCATAACGGGCTTTTCTATCATCGTACTGTAATTGAAAGTCCTCTGGGTCAAGCTTTGCTAAAAGTTGTCCTTTTTCAACTTCTTCACCTGCTAATACCGGAAACTCAACTAGTTCACCATTGACTCTAAATGCTAAGTACGAGCCTTGGTTAGCAACCACTTCAGCAGGAAAGCTGCGCACATTTGTTTGCGAATCATGTCCTATATTGAATAACTTTACAGGCCTAATGGGCTCTTCTTTTACTTGCTTTTCTGGCTCAGAACAGGCCATTAAGGTAAGTAAAGTCGTAGTAAGTATACATAGACGAAAGAGTTTCATGTCTTCTCCGTGGCAATGATGGGCAAAATAATTAAGTGCAGGATACGCCGCAACCATATAAAATAAAATTCATTAAATTTTAGAAACATAATAAGTTTTATTTATGATCATGTTGAGCGCAGTATGAAGCTGAATCAATTACAAATTTTAGATGCCATTGTACAAAGTGCAAGTTTAAGTGACGCGGCGCTTAAATTACATAAAACTCAACCTGCGCTTACCTTAGCAATTAAAAACCTGGAGGCAAAAATTGGCTTTGAACTACTCGATAGAAGCAAGTACCGATTACAGTTAACTGAAAAAGGGCGTGTTTTTCACCGCGAAGCACAACAATTATTGCATGCAAATGATGAGCTGGCACAGCTTGCTAAAGAGCTTGCGCTGGGTAACGAGCCACAATATCGAATTTGCTACGAGCAAATTTGTCAAAAAGACAGTTATAACGAGATCATAAGTAATACTTTTAGACTATTTAAGCGTACGGAGTTTAATTTAACCAGTGGTAAACGCTTTGTCTCTTTAGAACAAGTAAATAGTGGGCAAGTGGAGTTAGGCATAGGCCCCTGGTTTGACTTATTTCATGCAACAGGGCACTTAGAGAGCCTACCTATTGGTAAATTAAACATTGGTATTATTGCAGCTACTAATGCGTTTCCTAAGTACATGACCTTTAATGAGCTACAAAATTACCCGTGTTTGGCCATGTTTGAAAGTGACTTAAGCATAGACACCGACAAGCTTTCTTACTCAAAAGGTTCTGCCTTAATGAAGATTGACGATGTTACCAATTTAAAGTCGTTTTTGCTTGCTGGTGCCGGCTGGGCAATGATGAACATAGACTATTGCGCCCCTGAAATAGAAGCAGGGCTGTTGCAGCAAATACAGATAAACGACAGAGAAGATGAGTTTGGTATAGAAGTACGTGCATTTAGGCGTGATGCAATACACCATGGCCCTATTGCGCGCTCTATTTGGGAGCAATTTAAAGTACTCAGTGAGGCGTACGTCAATGACCGATAATATTGATAAAGAAACCCTCATTTACACCATTATTGCAAATATACCTGTAGGTTTTGTAGCAAGTTACGGGCAAGTAGCAACGCTTGCCGGTTATCCGCAAAATTCACGCTTAGTAGGGCGCCTTTTAAAGCAAATGCCAGATGATTCTGTTATACCGTGGCACAGAGTAGTAAACAGCCAAGGTAAAATATCATTTCCTGCAGGCAGTGATAAATACCAAGAGCAGCGCCAAAAGCTATTATTAGAAGGGGTTAGCTTTAAAAACGACAAAGTAAATATGCGCGAGTATAGATGGCAGTAGTGAAGGTATTATCGTAAAAGAGCTTTTAAAGGCTGCTTTATTACAAGTGTGCGGCTTACTTTTTTGTTTTTAGCTATCGTAAATCTACAACAAATAGGGTTATTCAGCTTCTAGTTTTACCTTTACCACAACCTCCTTATCTAGCTTTGTGAATGAAAAACTTACAATGATAAGCGATATATTTACTATTTTTTACACAATAAAAATATACACGGCAAAGTAAAAAACACCTCTACACCTACCTATAGCTAAAATGGCATTAAATCAATTTAGCGTCGAGATTTGGCATAACAATTGAACTACTTATTAGTTGTAAATAGATATTGAGCATACCAAATCTTGGCTCAAGGGCGCGTTTAAAATGGTATCTCATTTGCAAAAAGTGTAAAAACGTAAGTAATCCTCAAGCCATCTTGAAAGTGAATGATAAATTATTTGAAAGTATGTTTTTTTTCACATCGCTACTGATGAATGAAGAAGCTGATGAAGTGTAAATATTTAGTTTTAAGCATGAGGGTTATTAAAACCAAATATTAAGGACTAACAAACTATGACTGACCCAACTTTATTGATTTTAATGTACTTTGTGATCCCTGTGTGGCTTGCTGCTGGTATTGCTGATTGGTTTTGTCATCGACGTAGTAATATTTCTACAACCAGCGGTGCTAAAGAGTCATTTATTCATTTATTAATGTTTGCCGAAGTGGGCATTCCGTTAATCCTAGTTTTAATTTTTGAAGTTAATAGTTTGATTATTGCCATTTGTATTGTGTTGTTTTTTCTGCATGAGCTTACAGCAATGTGGGATGTAACTTATGCGGTAAGTAAGCGAAGGGTAGGGCCGGTAGAGCAACATATACACAGTTTTTTAGAAATGATACCCCTGTTAGCTTTGGTATTAATTATTGCGCGCCATTGGGAGCAATTTACCGCTTTATTTACTCCAGTCGGCTTTCCTCCTGACTTTACGCTGCAATTAAAAGACTCTCCTTTACCGATAACTTACTTGGCAACGGTGCTATTTATAGCACTTGCGCTAGAATTTACGCCTTATTTAGAAGAGTTCATTCGCGGTATACGTGCTAAAAAAGATAACACTTAATCTGCTTAAGTTATTTATGCAGTTAATTTATGCGTGTTTAAATAGGCACGCTCTTGCCCACACTGAGCTAAATAGTGCTGCGTGAGCACAGGTTTTAGTGCCAAGCTAAGGTGCTGTTAACCAGAGCCTCACCAATACTTAGTGGGGCTTATTAGGTATAATTGAAAAAAGGCTAGGTAAAAATAGCGGCGTAAATACGCCGCTATTATTTTATAAAATCAATAAGCTGAGATTAACTAATATGAGTGAACCAGCATGATTAAGGTAGATGCTGCCCACCTGTCACGCCCATTATTTCAGCGGTAATGTAACTTGACTCTTGCGATGCTAAGTAGACATAGGTGGGTGCTAGTTCAGCAGGTTGGCCTGGTCTACCTAATGGTACGTTATCACCAAATTCAGGTAGTTTTTTAGCCGGTTGGCCGCCACTTTGTTGAAGCGGGGTCCAAATTGGCCCAGGAGCAACCCCATTAACCCGAATGCCTTTATCAATCACCATTTTTGCTAAGCTTTTAGTAAAGCTTGTTATTGCGCCTTTAGTCGATGCGTAGTCAAGAAGCCCAGCAGAGGGTTGATAACATTGGATAGAGGTTGTATTAATAATACTAGCGCCCGGTGGCATATGTTTTACCGCCGCTTTTGTTATCCAAAACATAGCAAATACATTTGTTGCATATGTTTGGCAAAATTGCTCGGTAGATAAATCGTCTAACTCGGCAACAAACTGTTGTTTACCCGCATTATTCACTAATATGTCGATTGAGCCTAAGTTTTCAACGCTTTGTGCCACAAGGTCGTTACAAAAACTCTCATCAGAGATATCGCCTGCAATTCCCCAAGCTTTGCTACCGCTGGCTTTTAATATATCGAGTGTTTCTTTCGCATCGGCTTCTTCGCTGGCTAAGTAATTAATAACCACATCGGCACCTTCTCTGGCAAATGCAATGGCAACCGCTCTGCCAATGCCCGAGTCGCCCCCGGTGATCAACGCCTTGCGGCCTTTTAATCTGTCGCTACCTACATACGTATCTTCGCCGTGATCTGCTTTAGGTTTTAAAATTTCATCTAGGCCTGGGTCTGGTTGATCACTGTCTTTTTCGGTTCGTCCCATTTGATATTGGCTTCTAGGGTCTTGCATCGTAAATTGGTTAGTTGGCATATCAACGTCTCCTTTAACGTAAAGTTTAAGTTGGATTAACTGCATGTAATCACAAAGAGCCTAATGGCATATAACGCAGCAATGCGTGTTACCTACCTCTTTGCTTTGCGGGAATAGACGTAAAAGTGGGTGTGGTTGTAAAATATTGAGTATAAGTAGCAACTTACTAATGTAGCACTTGCCTCAATTGTAGAGTCAGCTTGGAATGCGCCCACTTTGTATCTCCTTTAACGTATTTGCTTGGCCAAGGTTTTACTGACCATTTATATTGAAGGAGCAATAGATATGCCATAGCGTTACATTTAAAATATGAAGCTATCTCACTTATTTTAATGCATTTATTTTTAAACTAGGAAAAGAGTAAGTGAATAAAATGGGTAAAAAATGGATAAGAGTACCGAAAATGTTACACGCTGTTTATCGAGCTAGTTAATTAGGCGAGTAAGGACAGTGATAGGCTTATAGTCAAAGCCGTAAATAACAGCGTTTTTAATTAAGGCCCAGGTGATATCGCCTAAGCTACAACGCGCTTTTATATAAAAGGGTAGCCAAATTATTGCGGTTTATGTACGTAGCGTAAAATTACTAATTACATGCATTAATACACGTAATTAGTAATTGAAATGTAGTGGCACACACACCCAGCTATTACAAAGAGGTGCCAAATTGCGTGGCTAAATTGAGTGCTTTTAGCGCTATAAAATAATGTACCTAAGCTATAAAAAATGCCACCGGCCAGTAACCAGTACAGTGCTTTTACATCAATATTTAAATAAAGTGGGTATACAATCGCAAGGGCAAACCAGCCCATAAGTAAGTAGGTAGCCAGCGAGACTTTTTTATTACCATTTTTAACCAGCACTTTATAAGCAACGCCACCAAGCGCGACTGCCCAAATAAAACTCAGTGTGCCCCAAGACCACCGTCCATTAAGAGATAGCAACAAAAATGGGGTGTACGTACCTGCTATTAATACGTAAATAGCGCAGTGATCGCACTTTTTATAAAAAGCGCGTAATTTTGGCTGTACACTGGCGTGATAAAGTGTGGATGATAAAAACAATACAAATAAACTAGCCCCATATACAGCGGTACTAATATAAGCTTTTATGCTGGTGGCTTGTTTAAATAAATCCCACATTACAAACACAGCAAAAAATATACCCAGTGCATGGCTTAATACATTGAGTTTTTCTTCTTTGCGAGAATAGGGTGCATCTATAGTCATACTAGTCCTACCACTTATTAATTAAACTTGAGTGTACAGGTGTACGCTCAATGTTTCAATGTCAGCATTGTTACTGTAAATCAGCCACATTACTTTTATTGATTTTAAAGGGAATTAATCGGGTATAGTGTGGTCGTATAGTCTCAATTAATTAAGGCACGTTTATCATGAAAAAAGAGCTCAAAGCCGTTTTACTTACTGCCATTGTTTATCCAGGGGCAGGGCATTTTTCGCTTAAAAAGCATTTAATAGGCTGTATTTTTGCAGGTGTATTCACGCTACTTTTGTTTATGACATTAGGTGATATTTTGGCTATAGCGCAATGTAGCGCAAATGAAATTTTAGCAGGTAAAATTCCGATGACGGCTTCAGGCATTTTACAAGCGGCCCGTAATCCATCAGGTGAATGTGCACAGCTTGGGGAATATAAATATCTTCCTTTAATGGTGGTCATTTGGTTACTAAGTATGGTTGATGCTTATCGGTTAGGTAAAAAAGTTAAACCCGATACGCAAAACAAAAAGTAATGATAGTCGTTGTTTCAAACTGCAAATAGTGAGCTAAAAAATATTTACTAATAGTTAGTCAAAAAATTAAAAAGGTTAGTTAAATTAACCAAGACTGAATACTGCGTTGCTATATGATTTTTAATATAGTCTTTATATATCAATGGTTTAATTTTTATTTTTCTGTTGGCACAACCCTTGATTATGTTATTGCGTCTAAACAATATACACAACAAGGAATACCATTATGAAACATTCAATTAAAATCGCTATGGCAAGTTTATTAGTATTAGGTTTTTCGCAAGTACATGCGAGTGAAGTGGACCTAGATGTAACTGATATTATAACGCAAAACGTAACAAGCTATATTAATCAAGCAACGGCAGAACTTGAGCAATCAATTTCGCAGAGCCTTAGTTTTGATGCCCAGGCAGTACTTGAGCAATTTGTAAATCAAGCGCAAGAACAAGCTGACGTTACCACGCAGTCTACAATGCCGGTAACTACGCAAGTTAAAGCTAGATAAGTGTAAAAGGATAAGACGATGAGTAACGAATTAGGATTATTTGCACTTATGTTGGCGCCTGTTGTAAGCATGATTAGTGTTTACTATATGGTTCAAGTAATAAAAAGTATGGGAAGTTGGATCAACTTTTAATTAATAGGTAAATAATTCGATTTGAGTAAGCTGATCGACTTAGTAAAAGCGCACGTAAATAAAGGCAGTGTAATTTAAAGAAGTAGACTTTATGAAACGTGCGATTTTCCCATTACCAATATTTGTGTTACCAGAAGGCTATACGCGTTTACGTATATTTGAGCCTAGGTATTTAAGCATGGTAAAAACCGCACTACAAAATAATGTCGGTTTTGTACTGTGCACCTACCAGCACGACACGCCATTTAATATTAGCGCTCAGGGCTGTTTGGTCGATATTATCGACTTTGATCAAGACCCTAGCAATATGCTACTCATTGATGTGTACGCTGCTAAAAGCGTGCAAATAAATGACGTATACCAAGATGAAAGTGAATTGCGCCACGGCTTATTAAGCGATTGCAATACGCCGTATTGGTACAATGACTCACACAGTGAAATTTCGGCTGATAATCAACGTTTGTCTGATTCTTTGCAGGACATATTTTTAAACAATAAAGAGCTTTCTAGTTTATATAGGCAAACCAAGTTTGATAATTTAGCCTGGGTAGCTGCCCGCTGGCTTGAACTATTACCTATATCTATCGATAAAAAACAGCAACTTGCGTTCGAAAGTAACTTTGCTAACTTACTAAACTTCCTCCATACTGTGATTAACAATGAATTTGCCTAAAATAATGTGATCTGCGTTTAACTGCTTGGCGTATAGATATATACAAAAGCATACACGGGATTAATTATTATGGTAAGTCAACAACCCTCACCACGTTGTGAACCTAATACAGGTAAATATACTGCCATGCCAGAAACGCCAAGTGCAGAGCTTATGCAAGCTCTGCTTGATGTAGCTACTTCGCGAGACAAAAGAGCGTTTGCTTACTTATTTGAATACTTTTCGCCAAAAATTAAACGCTTTGGAATTAAGCAATTTGGCTCTGAGGCACAAGCAATGGAGCTTGTACAAGAAACACTAACCTCAGTGTGGCGTAAAGCGCATTTGTATCACAGCGATAAAGGGGCTGCGACGACTTGGGTATATACCGTAATGCGTAATGCCTCATTTGATATGCTTCGTAAAATGAAAAGTAATAAAGAAGAAAATATAAGCGAAGATATTTGGCCACTTATTAACGAATCTCAAGATACAACACTTGAATTTAGCGACCACTTGGAAGATCAACAAATTAAACGTTACCTAGACAAACTACCAACCGCGCAGCGAGAGGTAGTCAGAGGTGTTTATTTCCAAGATATGTCGCAAGAGCAACTTGCTCAACAATTAAATATTCCTGTAGGCACGGTAAAATCACGATTGCGTTTAGCCTTGCAAAAATTACGCAATGAAATGGGAGATCAGCATGATTAAACATCACCCTAGTGAATCTTTACTAGCACAATATTGTTCAGCGCAGTTAGCTGCATCGTTAAGCGTTGCGGTATCTATACACGTTGATATGTGCCCAGTTTGCCAAGCAAAAGTGGCAAAACTTGAAGCCGCTAATGCAAATGATGTATTTAGCGATGCGTCACACGCCCCTGATACATTAAATTTAAGTAACTATTCACAAGCGCCAGATTTTGACGCTGACCTGCTAGATTTGATAACCGCCGATGCTAGCATTGATGAAGTTTACGAAGTTGAGCCGGTAACCGTACAAGTTAACGAGCATAACTACGAATTACCACGCGCCTTAACACGCATTTCGCATGGGCGTTTTACGCAAGTAGGTAAGCTTGCTCGCTCTCGCGTTGCTATTGATGATGGCCCATTGCGCTCAAGCCTTTTACATATTGGCGCAGGGGGCGAAATCCCCGAGCATACTCATACTGGTTTTGAAGTAACCTTGCTACTTGATGGTGAGTTTAGTGATGAAGAGGGTAGTTACGTGCCAGGGGATTTTATTTGGCAAGATGGCTCTCATCAGCACACTCCACTCACAAAAGATGGTTGTTTATGCTTTACAGTCGTCAGTAGTGCGCTACATTTTAATAAAGGGCTCAGTAAGTTACTTAATCCTATAGGTAACTTGATTTATTAAGAGAATTTATGCAAACAGACACAATAAAAATAGGTATTAGCGCCTGCTTAGCAGGCGAAAAAGTACGTTTTGATACAGGCCATAAAAAGTCTAACTTTTGTATGGATGAGCTTGGAAAACATGTAGAGTACACGCGTTTTTGCCCAGAGGTAGCCGTAGGGTTACCTATTCCTCGGCCAACCATACGCCAAGTACGTGTGGGCGATACAATAAAAGTATGTCGCCCAGATGGCAATGGCGATGTTGGGCCTAAGCTAACTGAATACGGTAAAAAAGTAGCCACAGAGCAAGCTAAAAACCTAAGTGGTTTTGTTTTTTGTGCGAAAAGCCCAAGCTGCGGTATGGAAAGAATTAAAATTTATAACGAGGCGGGCACCGGCAATACCTCTGAAGGCGTTGGTTTTTTTGCTGAGCAAATAATGAAGCACAATCCATTACTGCCATGTGAAGAAAACGGCCGCTTAAACGACATGCATTTACGCGAAAACTTTGTAATGCGCGTTTACGCCTATAAACAGTGGCAGTTATTAGCTTCTGAGCCGCTCACAGTGCATAAGCTTACCCAGTTTCATTCGCAATATAAGTACTTATTAATGGCTCATAATTATCAAGCTTACCGCGACTTAGGTAATTTACTTGGTACTTATAAAGGTGATGATATTAACGCTTTAGCAGATGAGTACATTCTTGGGTTAATGAACGGCCTTAAAAAGCCTGCATCACGTAGGAATAACTGCAACACGTTAATGCACTTGCAGGGCTACTTTAAAAAAGACTTATCTAAGGTTGAAAAGCAAGAGCTACGCGATGCCATCGATGAATACCGTCAAGGTTTAGTGCCTTTGTACGTACCGCTTACTTTGTTAAAACATCACTTAAAAGTACATCCTAATGAATACCTAGAAAAGCAGGTGTTTTTTAATCCTTACCCTAATGAACTAAAATTACGTTACGGCATATAATGAATACACTTTTTTGGTTTAGGCGCGATTTGCGCCTTTTTTCTAACGAAGCGCTTATTGAAGCGCTAAATAATGGCGCTAAACAGGCCATTTTTTTTATCTGCGAAAAGCAATGGCAACAACACAACGCCGCTCCCATTCAAATAGATTTACTAAAAAGACGCCTCAATTATATACGCGAGCAGCTAGCGCAGTACGCAATAGAGCTGCATATTATTGATGCCCCTTACTTTGACGATTGTGAAAGTGCGCTTTTATCATTTTGTGATAAACGTCAGGTAGAACATGTAATTGCCAATAAAGAGTATGAGTTAAATGAAGTAAATCGTGATGCGCAAATACTTGCAAAGTGTGATGATAAAAATATTACTTTTACCCTCTATGAGGGAGATGTAATAGCGCCTGTAGGCAGTGTTAAAAACCAAAGTAACGAAATGTATAAAGTGTTTACACCATTTAAAAAACAGTGGCTTAAACAACACCAAGATACTCACTTTAGCTTATTACCGTGGCCTTTAAAAAAACAGCCGATAAATAACAACGCACAGGCAATTAAAAGTGATGGCAGCTCAGAAAAATGGCCGGTTGATGATGAAAGCTTAGCAACCATTGTTGATAATTTTATTTGCGATAAATTAAGTAGCTACGACGATCAGCGTGATATACCCAGCATTAAAGGCACATCGGGTTTAAGCCCTTATTTAGCTCTGGGTATTATAAGCCCTAAGCAGTTACTGGTTAATATTCAAAACCGCTACCCAGATATTTTAACAACATCTAAAAGTAAAACTTTTACTTGGGTAAACGAGCTTATTTGGCGCGAATTTTATCGCCATTTAATTGCGCAATTTCCTAAGCTTTCTCGTGGTGATAACTTTAACGAAAAGTACAATGGCGTTAAATGGCGTAAAAACGAGGCTGAGTTTAAAGCCTGGTGCGAGGGGAAAACAGGTTACCCACTCGTTGATGCAGCGATGAGACAGTTAGTTCAAACCGGCTGGATGCATAACCGTTTAAGAATGGTAGTTGCCAGCTTTTTGACCAAACATTTATTAATTGATTGGCGTGAAGGCGAGCAGTTTTTTATGCAGCACCTTATTGATGGCGATTTAGCCTCTAATAATGGCGGCTGGCAGTGGGCTGCAAGCACTGGCTGTGACGCGCAGCCTTATTTTCGCGTATTTAATCCTATCACTCAAAGTGAGCGCTTTGATCCTAATGGTAAATTTATACGTAAATATTTACCAGAGCTTGAAAAAGTGCCAGATAAACATATTCATTTTCCTCATGCTTATTTAGCGTCAATAGGGGCTGATAAGCAATGTTACTGGCCGGCAATCGTAGATCATAAAGCAGCTCGCGAGCGTGCAATAGCTGCATTTAAGGGGTGATATGGAAACAGCATTACCGGTAGCAAAATTTGTAGGAATATATCAACAACTCGATAAATCAAACCTGCATTTGCTTAATGATATTTACAGCGAGCAAATTAAATTTAAAGACCCAATGCACGAAATACACGGGCTAAGCGAGCTTACCCGATATTTTTCTAATCTATATAGTAATGTTAAGCATTGTCAGTTTGATATTAGTGACACCTACGAGCGTGATGATAAAGCATTTTTGTATTGGACTATGCATTACGCCCACCCAAAACTGGCTTCTGGCAAAACTATATCGGTAGAAGGGCACAGTAAGCTGGTATTTAAAGAAGGTAAAATTATTAACCACCGCGACTATTTTAATGTAGCTGAAATGCTATACAAGCATATTCCTATTTTGGGTGGCGTTATAAATTACATAGATAAACGAGCAGGGTAGCGATGAATATTTTAATTACAGGTGCAACCTCAGGTATTGGCGAGCAGCTTGCAATAAAGTACGCTCAGCAAGGCAACACGGTAATTGCTTGCGGTAGGAACCTTGAAAAGTTAGCTGAACTTGAAAAACACACCAATATTAAAGCGTGTCAGTTTGATGCCACAGACCTTAAAGACATAAAGCAAGCAACCCTTGGGTTTAGTGCTTTTGATAAGGTTATTCTTAACGCTGGTAACTGTGAGTATGTAGATGATGCCCGTAACTTTGACAGCGCTTTGTTTGAGCGAGTTATTTCAGTAAACCTGCTGGCAATGGGCTACTGCCTAGAGGCACTATTACCAAAAATTAGTGCGGGCGGACAACTTGTGCTTGTTAGCTCAAGCGTTACGTATTTACCTCTGCCACGCTCTGAGGCTTATGGCGCATCTAAAGCTGGGGTAAGCTATTTAGCGAAAAGCTTAGCAATCGACTTAAACGATGTTGATGTTACGTTGGTGCACCCTGGTTTTGTTAAAACCCCCCTTACTGATAGAAACGATTTCCCAATGCCTATGGCCGTTACTGCTACAGAGGCCGCCGATTATATGATTAAGGGGATCAATAAACGCCGTAAAGAAGTTCATTTTCCTTATCGGTTTACGCTTATTTTAAAAGCATTACGTATTTTACCGTTACCACTTTGGTTACGTTTAGCAAAAGGATTAGCCCGTTGAAAAAAATAGCAATAATAGGTTCTGGCGTATCGGGTTTAACCTGTGCTCATTTACTGCATAAGCATTACGATATTACTGTATTTGAAAAAAACGATTACATTGGTGGTCATACCGCGACAGTAGAGATATCTGATGCTGGGGTTAAACGCGCAATAGACACGGGCTTTATCGTATTTAATGACCGCACTTACCCGTACTTTGAAAAACTACTCGCGCGCATTGGCGTAGACAGACAAGAAACACAAATGAGCTTTAGTGTTCATAATCAAGCAAGTGGTTTTGAGTACAACGGACACACCTTTGCCAGCTTATTCGCTCAAAAAAGAAATATATTTAGGCCTAAGTTTTGGCGCTTGTTAAGCGATATAGTTAAGTTTAATAAATTATGTAAAGCAATGCACAGCGAGCAAAACTACCCTAAAGATCAAACGCTGGGTCAGTTATTAGATACGCACGGCTTTAATGACTTTTTTAAATACCATTACATTTTACCTATGGGGGCGGCTATTTGGTCAACCAGCATCAAAGAGATGCAAAATGTAGGGGTTGAGTTTTTTGTAAACTTTTTTTACAACCATGGCTTACTTGATGTTACAAACAGGCCGCAGTGGTATGTAATCCCTGGTGGGTCTAAGCAATACATTAAGCCGCTTATTAAAGGTTTTGCAGAGCGGATAAAATTAAATACCGACATTGAGACGGTTACGCGTGTTGATAATAAAGTAATTATTACTTTTGAAAATGGCGAACAAGCTGAATTTGATAAAGTGGTATTTGCGTGTCACTCAGATCAAGCCCTTGCATTACTTGGTGATGCGACTGAGCAAGAACACGCTGTATTAGGTGCAATTCCTTATACCGAAAACTCGGTAGTATTGCATACAGATACCAGTTTACTGCCAGATAGAAAAGCCGCCTGGGCTAGCTGGAATTACTTACTAAACGAAAATACCGACAAAGCAGCGGTTGTTACATACCAAATGAATATACTGCAAGGTATTGACTCAGATACACAATTTTGTGTAACCCTTAATCACTTAGAAGGGATTAACAAAGCAAATATATTACGTGAGTTTACTTATCATCACCCTGTTTTTAACGAATCATCCATTGCCGCACAAAAACTCAAGCACACTGTTGATGGCCAAAATAATAGCTATTTTTGTGGTGCTTATTGGTATAACGGTTTTCATGAAGATGGTGTTCGCAGTGGGGTAGATGTGGCTAAGCAATTAGGTGTTGAATTTGAATAGCGCTGTATACTTAGGCGATGTAAGGCACAGGCGCTTTGCGGTAAAAAACCATCAGTTTAAATACCCGCTTTATATGATGTGGGTAGATTTAAAAAATCCGTTATTGCTTAATAACATTCACCCTATGTTAGGTACTTTTGGGTTTAAAGCACTGCGTTTTAATCAAGCCGATTATTTAAACACACTGCCAAACTCAGAGCCATTAAGTATTATTGAACGTGCACAGTGCCAAATAGAAAAACTAGGTGTTAAAGAGACGTTTTCGCATATTTATATGCTTGGCCAACTTAGGTGTATGGGCATTTATTTCAGCCCTGTAAATTTTTACTTTTACGGTAATAGCACCGATAACTTTAAATATATGGTGGCTGAGGTAAGCAATACGCCGTGGAATGAGCGCCATTATTATTTGGTGCCCTTACAAAAAAAAGTGAACTTTAAGAAGGCTTTCTCCGTATCACCCTTTATGAATTTAGATATGGACTACCATTGGCAGGTACAACATTCAGCCGATAACACATTAATTCATATAGAAAATAAACGTGGGGATGAGTTGTTATTCGACGCGTCTTTACGATTAAAGCGAAGTCAGTTAACGAAGCAAGAAGTTAATAAATTATTAAAAAAATTTCCTGCGATGACTTTGTCTATTTTCAAAGGTATTTATGTGCAAGCACTTAAGCTGTTTATTAAAAGGGTTCCTTTTTTAGGTCATTCAGGAAAACCTTAGTATATTTAAACAAGCTTAGTTGCAGGTAGCGATAAAATTATAAAGGGTTTAAGATGGAAAAAGTCTCAAGTATAAACTGCCAAGAGCAAACTGGTTGGTTTACAAACTTATATAAAAAGCTAGTCACCAAAGCCTTTGCAAGTATTGAAACAGGCCAAATAGTGTTAGTTGAGAACAGTCGCTCAACAGTATTTGGTCAACAACATTCAGACTTAAAAACCACGATTACCGTTAACGATACTGCCATGTACAAAGCATTTGCGCTATCTGGCAGTGTGGGTGCTGGTGAGTCTTATATTCTTGGGCAATGGTCGTGTGATAACTTGACCAAACTCATCGAAATTTTTGCCATAAACCAAAAACAACTAGATGCTTTTGAAAAAAAATTCTCGTTTTTTAGTGGCCTAGCCCACCGTTTTAACCATCTTAAAAACAGCAACTCAGAATCTGGGTCGAAAAAGAATATCGTTGCACATTACGATTTGGGCAACGATTTATACGAGTCATTTTTAAGCGAGGAAATGCTCTACTCCTGCGCTGTTTATCCATCAAAAGACGCTTCTCTTGAGGATGCTCAACAAAACAAGCTTAAACAAATTTGTGAGCAGGTAGAGATAAACGAAGGCGATTCAGTTATTGAAATTGGCACAGGCTGGGGGGCGTTTGCGATTTACGCAGCCACACATTACAACTGCCATGTGACCACAACAACGATTTCTGATGAGCAATATGCCTATGTTGAAAACAAGGTTAAACAGTTAGGACTTGAAAATAATATAACTTTGCTCAAGCTTGATTATCGTTTATTAGAAGGTCAATACGACAAGCTTGTATCAATAGAGATGATAGAAGCAGTAGGGCATGAATACCTACCAAGCTTTTTTAAGCAATGTAATAGCTTGCTTAAAGAAGACGGTGCAATGCTTATCCAAGCGATCACTATTGGCGATCAACGTTATCAACATTATTTAAAAAACTCTGACTTTATTCAGCAGTATATTTTCCCCGGTGGTTGTTTGCCTTCAATTAATGAGATGAGCGAGCAAATCAAGAACAATACCGATATGGTTATTCATACTGTAAGCGACATAGGCGCGCATTATGCTAGAACACTAGCCGATTGGCGCACACGCTTTATTGATAACTGGCACACCCTAGACAGTGACAAGTTTGATGAGCGTTTTTACAGATTATGGTTATTTTACTTTGCTTATTGCGAAGGCGCTTTTAGAACGCGAGCAACCAGTACCGTTCATTTAACGGCGCGTAAACCACGTTTTACTAGTCAAAATGACGAAATTGCCCTTAATTATTAATTTTGTGCTTTTTCAAACAGTGTGGTTTTTATCACTGTTTTTAGAAGCTCAATCTGTTTTATACACCTCTGGTATTGTTGTGCTTATGTTTGTTTTATCAAAGCAGCATAAGCTCGACGCGTTGCTTTTAGTCAAAGCTTTACCAATTGCGCTGTTATGTGAATACCTTGCTGTGCAGCTAAACCTTTTGGAATTTAAAGTATCCCCTTTTCCGCTTTGGTTAGCCTTGCTATGGGCAGCATTATTGCTTTGCTTAAACACATCAATGGCGTTTATTACTAACCTAAAACTTTGGCAAGCCTATTTAGTGTGCTTAGCCTTTGCGCCAATTAGTTATTATTCAGGCGCTCAATTTGGCGTGCTTAGTATTTATTCACCTGTGTGGATGTTTTGGCTTCTGTACGGCGCACTTTGGGCTGCTGCCTTTACATTAATTCTTATTATTAACCAAAAAATTAAAGCGATTATAAATTTTAGCAAGCAATAACAGGAGCTTGTATGAATATCACCGCAAAAATATGTGCAATAACGGCCACAATGATTATGGCTACTTTTTTTACCCCATTGAGCTTTAGCGAAGAGCAAACTGACTTTAAAAAAGTGGGCGAGGCGCGCATGGAATATTTATTTTGGGATGTTTACGATGCAACGTTATATACCCGCTCAGGGAGTTACAAACAGGGGGCGCACCCCGTTAAATTTACGCTCACCTATTTGCGAGACTTTGCAGCAAAAGACATTGTTAAAGCCACTAAAGAGCAATGGCAGCATTTAGGTAAAAGTGACTTATCTGCTAAGTATGCTGATAAATTGCTCACTCTTTGGCCAGACATTAAAAAAGGCGAGTCGTTAAGCTTACAAACATCACCAAGCGGTCAGGCTACTTTTTATCATAATGATAAAAAGTTAGGTGAAATTACAGACTCGCAATTTGCCAATCAGTTTTTAGCTATTTGGCTAAGCCCAAACACCTCAGAGCCAGCACTTAGAAAACAATTATTAGGGATTTAACATGCGCAATATAAATAAATTTAAACAGTTATGTATTTTAATGGCCGCATTATTTTTAGTGAGCTGCTCCGCGCCAAAAGTAGAGCACTACAATAGCAGCAACCCAGAATTTGATTTTAAAGCGTTTTTTAGTGGCGATTTGAAAGCATACGGCGTTGTGCAAGATTATAAAGGCGAACTCACGCGTAAACTTGTTGTCACTATGAATGCGCGCTGGGAAGGGAACGAGGGCGTTATAGAGGAAGACTTTGTGTACGATGATGGTGAAACACAAAAGCGTATTTGGTATGTCACCCTTAATGACGATAATAGCTTGGTGGGACGTGCTGATGATGTGCTTGGCATTGCAACCGGTAAAAGCGCAGGCAGTGTGTTTCATTGGAACTATAATGTGGCCTTACCCTATGACGGCAGTACGCTTGAGGTAAATTTTGATGATTGGATGTACCTGGTTACACAATCGCGCTTGATAAACCGAACGTCTATTGTTAAGTTTGGTGTCGAGGTTGGGGAAGTGACCTTAGTTATCGAAAAAATATAGAGCAGTGTGTTATTTAAAGTGTGCCTTTTGTGTACTTAAATTAAGTTTTAGTTAACCCAACACGCTGTATTTTACCGAGAATTATTAAAATTTTACGCATTTTCGAAGTATTTAAGCAAAAAATGCAATTTGCTGTTGCTAACTCCTTAAAAATGCATAAAGATAGGTTTTGCGAAGGCAAAATAATAACGAATAGGAATCTAACAATGAATAAAGCTCAATTAGTTGAAAAAATCGCTACTGATGCAGAAATCTCTAAAGCTGCTGCTACACGTGCACTTGACGCGTTTACTGGCGCTGTAACTTCTTCTTTAAAAGAAGGTAATTCAGTTGCATTAGTAGGTTTTGGTACTTTCTCAGTTAAAGAACGTGCAGCACGTACTGGCCGTAACCCACAAACGGGTGCTGAGATCCAAATCGCAGCGGCAACTATCCCAAGCTTTAAAGCAGGTAAAGGTCTTAAAGACCAAGTAAACCCTTAATTGGCGCTTTACAGAATTTTTTAAAAAAGAGCTATTTAGCTCTTTTTTTTGCCTGTATTAAAGCAGTGAGCTTACCTAAGTTAAGCTTATTCCCACATACCTAATTAGGTATTAATGCAGAGCGTTGTAAGGCAAGGCTTAGCATAAAAAATCCCTGCTAATTACTTAGCAGGGATTTAATATAAAACGCTTAAGCTTTAATTAATTACGCTTTTAATGCTTTGTCACCACGGCCGATCCCTACAGCACCAGAGCGCACTACTTCAATAATGTCGGTTTCATAGCGTAGGGTGTCTAAAAACGATTCTATTTTGTCTGTGCTGCTTACCAGTTGTAAGCTGTAGCTTTGGCGTCCCATATCTAAAATAGCACCTTGGAACACATCTACAACGCGTGTAACCGCTGCACGTGTGGTTTCGTCTTGGGCAAATACTTTAACAAGTAATAATTCACGTTCGATGTGACTCATTTCAGTCAAATCAATAATCTTAAGTACATCAACTAATTTATTAACTTGTTTAGTAATTTGCTCAACGATTCTATCATCACCCATAGTGGTAATGGTGATACGTGACAGTGACTCATCATCAGTAGTGCCCACTGTTAAGCTATCTATGTTGTAGGCGCGCTGTGAAAAAAGCCCAACAATCCGAGATAAGGCTCCCGGTTCGTTTTCTAATAAAATAGATAATATACGACGCATTATGCTTTTACTCCTTTACGTAACCACATCTCATCAATGCCACCTAGTTTAATTTGCATTGGGTATACATGTTCTTTTTCATCAACGTTAATATCTAAAAATACTAAACGGTCGTTAATGCTCATGGCTTTATCTATAGCAGGTTGTAGCTCATCTAAAGTATCTACCTTTATGCCTACATGGCCATAGCTTTCAACAAGTTTTACAAAGTCAGGTAATGAGTCCATATATGATGATGAATGGCGACCGCCGTAAATCATATCTTGCCATTGGCGTACCATGCCTAATGAGCGGTTATTTAGCGAAACCACTTTTACAGCCAAGTTGTACTGTAAGCATGTTGATAGCTCTTGAATATTCATTTGGATTGAGCCATCGCCGGTTACACACACTGATTCTTTATCAGGAAAGGCAAGCTTAACACCCATCGCTGCTGGTAAGCCAAAGCCCATGGTGCCTAAGCCCCCTGAATTGATCCATTGGCGAGGGTTTTTAAATGGATAATATTGCGCTGCAAACATTTGGTGCTGTCCCACATCAGAGCTTACATATGCGTCACCATTAGTGGCTTTATACACTGCTTCTATAACAGCTTGAGGCTTTATTTTATCGCCATCGGTGTTGTAGCTTAAGCACTTTTGCTCGCGCCAGCTAATAATTTGTCGCCACCAATCCTCTTGTGCACTGCGATCAATTTGAATACTACTTTTATCTATGCCGGTTTGCAGTTGCTCCATCACAGTGGCTAAACAGCCCACCACCGGAATGTGTGCTTTAATCGTTTTAGAAATAGAGGTCGGGTCTACATCTACATGAACGATGGTTGCATTAGGGCAAAACTTTTTAACATTATTGGTTACACGATCATCAAAACGTGCTCCGAGTGCTAAAATTACATCGGCATTTGCCATTGCTTTATTGGCTTCAAGCGTACCGTGCATACCCAGCATTCCCACGTAATTTGGGTGAATACCCGAAATACCGCCTAAGCCCATTAATGTATTAGTGATAGGTGCATTTAGCGATTCAACTAAGCGGGTTAATTGCTCAGAGGTGTTAGATAAAATAATACCGCCGCCTGAGTATATAACCAGTTTTTTAGCTTCTAAAATTGCGGTAACTGCTTTGCGAATTTGTTTAGAGTGGCCCTTTGTATTTGGGCTGTAGGTTCTAAGCTCTGTTGTTTTAGGGAAGTTGTACTCAAACTTAATAGCAGGGTTAAGCATATCTTTTGGTAGCTCAACAACAACGGGTCCTGGGCGGCCAGTACTTGCAATATAAAACGCTTTTGCCAAAATAGCCGGAATTTCTTCAGCGCTTCTGCAGTTAAAACTATGTTTTACAACCGGGCGAGAACAGCCAACTATGTCAGTTTCTTGGAATGCATCGTCACCAATTAAGCTAGTAGGTACTTGCCCCGATAATACCACCATCGGAATTGAGTCCATATAAGCGGTGGCAATACCTGTAATACAGTTAGTTGCGCCAGGGCCTGAGGTAGCAAGTACAACACCAACTTCGCCAGTAGCACGGGCATAACCGTCAGCCATATGGGTTGCGGCTTGTTCGTGACGCACTAAAATATGTTCAATGTCTTCTTGTTGAAAAAGTGCATCGTATAAATCTAAAACCGACCCACCTGGGTAGCCAAATATATACTTAACCTTCAACTCTTTTAATGCCTGAACAACTAGTTCAGAACCATTATATTCTTGTTTGCTCATCCTCATTCCTCTGTGCGCTGTTTATGCATAAAAAAACCCCCGCGTAGTGCGAGGGTTTTTAAAAAGCAATTTCACTTTTTAATACATCCCCGCTGGGCTTATCACTAAGACCACTACGAGTACGATTAAAAGGTGAAGTTGTTTTTTCATAATTGTCACTTTATAAAAAGCAAAATGCTGCTTTAGATTAAAAATTCTATATGGGGTTATTTTTAAGGGTTTTACGTGCTTATGTCAACCTTGAAAGGGCTGTTTTGGATTAAAATTTCAAATTAATTTGTTTTCATACTAAAAAGTTGCACGCTATTTGTAGTTATATAAAAAATATGAAGAAATTATGCTAATTTTACCGAGTAGCCATAATGGGTAAATAGGTGATTTGTGCGCTGTGCTTAATGCATATATTAGGTATGATAGAGCAATAATTTATCTGGGGAAGATACAGTGAAAAAAATAATATGGCTTGGCTTATTTCTTTGCAGCCTAAATCTTAACGCAGCAAATACCAGCGCGCATGACCCAGGTATTATCAACAAACAAAGAATAGAGTATTGGTTAAATAAACGCGCTGATACCCAACAAACCACTAACAAGCCAACGGTTGAAAGCTACTTAGCGAATACTGCACGGCTTAACCCTTCGCAGTTAAAACCTGTTTCTACCATGAAAGCCCGCTTAAGCGCTAAGCAAGCCAATAAGCAGCTGCAATATGCAAGTGCGGCTAGCCCTAGCAACGCGCTAAATGAGGTTAAAGTACTGGCTATTTTAATTGATTTTCCTGATTTAAAGCACGATGACAATCAACTAGTTGATGATGATACCGATATGTATTACGAAAATTATACAAAGGAGCATTACCAGCAATTGCTTTTTAATGAGGGTGGGTTTGTTGGTCCTAATAATGAAACGCTTAGCAGCGTATACGATTATTATTACGACGCATCAGGCGCTAGCTTAACTTTTAGCGGGCAAGTATATGGGTGGGTTAGGGCAGATAGTAATGCAAAAACCTATGGTGAGCGCGTAGGTAACACACGCGATATAAATGCCCCCGCACTGATACAAGAAGCAGTAGAAAAAGCTACTGCACAATTTGATATTGATTTAACGCAATATGATTTAACAGATTTAGATGATATTGACGGCGATGGCATTATCAACGAGCCAAACGGCATTATCGACCATGTTATGGTTTTTCATTCCAGTATTGGTGAAGAATCCGGTGGAGGCTATTTAGGCGTTGATGCAATTTGGTCTCACCGCTACTACGTATTTGATGAAAACAGTGAACCTGTCAGTATTGCGGGTAGTAGCGTTAAGTTATCGGGTTATACGGTAAACCCAATAGATGCCAGCATAGGTGTCGTTGCGCATGAATTTGGTCACGACTTAGGTTTAGCAGATGAGTACGATTTACAGTCAAATACCGTGGGTGAGCCTGTATCGTCTTGGTCAATAATGTCTACTGGTAGCTGGGCTGGTGGGCCTCGGGGCTCACAGCCCGTTATGTTTAGTGCACAGGCGCTTGAGTATTTACAAAACAGATACCAAGGCAATTGGGTGAACCAGCTTAATTTAACCATGGAGGAAGTGAACAGCCAGCCTCAGCAGTCGCTAGTTTATACTAGCTCACTTTCTCAGCAGCAAAGCCAAATTAAAGTGACACTTGCGCAGCAGCTAGAAAAATTTAAAACCCCGGTTGAAGGTGATTTTCAATTTTACTCTGGTACAGGTAACAATCTAACACACACGCTCTCACAAACCGTAACCTTACCTGAGACTGCTACACCACTGACACTTAGCTTTTTAGCTTACTACAGTATTGAGCGCGATTATGACCTTGTACAAGTAAAGGTAAATCAAATTCCTTTAGCTGGTAATTATACAATCGAGACAAATCCTTATTATGGCGATATAGGCCCGTATATAACTGGTGATTCGTTTTTACATGCAGATGCGCAGCAACCTAATGGTTTTTTAATGCATGAGTTTGATTTAACACAATATGCAGGACAAACCATTACATTGAGTATTGAGTATATTACCGATACAAACACACAGTATTATGGTTTTGTAGCCGATGATTTAAAAATAACACACAACAATACTGTGATTTGGCAAAATAACGCAGAGCAGTCAGAGTCGACCTTAGCGTTAAATGGTTTTATCCGCGTGAGTAGTTATATTTATGCTAAACCAGCCCACTACTATATACAGCTACGTGCGCACAGAGGTGTGGATGCCGGCTTACAAGCAGAGCAATATTCACCGGGAGTTTTATTGTGGTATAGCAATAGTGCATTTGATAACAACAACACAACTGATCACCCAGGGGGTGGTTTTAATTTAGTGGTTGATGCGGATCAAAAGCCAATTTATCGCGGTAAAGGTAGCACCACACTTGCAGATACACCTATACAAGTACGCGATGCTGCATTTAGTTTATATCAGCAAAGTGCAGGCTTAGGCGATCAAGACTTAGCTGCCATGAATGAGTTTAATGATCATTTTGATTACAGCTTTACGCAGCAGGTTGAATCAGGTGTGGTGCTTACTCCCCAAGGGTTTAACTTTGAAATAGTCAGCCAACACCCTGAAAGTGAAACAGCAGAGCTTTTGCTTAGCTATGATGCGCTACAACAAATAACCACAACAGTAAACGAGGCAACCGTTAGCTTTAATGTAGCCGGTTTAAAGTTAACCCCCACAGATACATTTTTATGGGATTTTGGTGATGGGCAATCGAGTACTGAGCTAAGTCCTACACATACCTATGCCGATTACGGCACCTACAGCGTTACCTTTTCGGCAATGGGTGAGACGACTACGCAAACACAAACTAAACAAATTAGTATCACAAAGCCGCTAGAAATTGAAAATTTAACGTATCAGTTAAATGGTGCGACTTTATCTGCTCAAGCAATCGTAACTGGCGGTGAAGCACCTTACAGCATGAGTTGGCTTATAGATGGTGAACCCGTATCGCAAACTGAAAACCTAGATTACCAATTTAGCTACTCTGGAGATTACACCCTCGCGTTAATAGTAACTGATGCGCAAGGGGTAAGTGTTAGCCAACAGCATGCTTTGAGTGTTAACGCACCGCTGCAATTAAGTACACGCCATACGGCAAACAACTTAGCGGTACAATTTAATAGCTCACCATTAGGTGGTTCTGGTAATTATACGTATAGCTGGGATTATGGCGATAGCAGCCCACTAGGTACAACGCAAAACCCAAGTCATAATTACCAAGGTGCAGGTAGTTATATGGTAAAACTTGTGCTCACAGACAGTCAAACCAATGAAGTTATAAGTAGTGAGCTAACAGTCTCGGTACAAGAAGCGCAAAGTGAATCTTCATCAAGTGGTGGGGCAATAGGTTATTTCATTGCGCTATTAGTGATAAGTGGGTTTTACCGGCGTACCAGCAATAAAGTTTAATGATTTTGTGATGTAATACCAATCGACTTAAATGTCTAATAACTTAACACCAGTGGTATAAAAAATGATGCTCGCTGCATTGAAAACTCTATTTAAAATAAATAGCGTAATTATGCCAAGTGATGTTATCAGTAAAGGTTAAAATACAAAAAAGCCAGCAATATGCTGGCTTTTTAGGCTTAAAACAAGATTAACCTTGTTAAATTATAAACGGTCGATTACTGATTGAGTGAAATCAGTTGTACCGTGGCTGCCGCCTAAGTCACGTGTTGTGCGATCGCCAGATTTAATTACATCAGCTACTGCGCTGCGAATACGCTCAGCTGTGTCGCCCATATCTAAGTGCTCAAGCATTTGGATAGACGCTAAAATTACTGAAGTAGGGTTTGCTAGGTTTTTGCCAGCAATATCTGGTGCACTACCGTGAACGGCTTCAAAAATAGCAGTATCTTCACCAATGTTTGCACCTGGTGCCATACCTAAACCGCCAACTAAACCAGCACAAAGGTCAGATAAAATGTCGCCAAATAAGTTAGTTGTTACTACAACGTCAAACTCTTCTGGTGTCATTACTAGCTTCATACATGTTGCGTCAACAATCATTTCAGTTGATTCAATTTGCGGGTAACGCTCAGCAACTTCACGTGCAACTTTTAAAAATAAGCCAGAGGTAGATTTTAAGATATTTGCTTTGTGTACTGCGGTTACTTTTTTACGGCCTTCACGTACTGCTAACTCGTAGGCAAAAGTGATGATTTTCTCAGCGCCTTCGCGAGTAATTACAGATTTAGCTTCTGCTTCGTTACCGTCTTCGCTTACTACTTGGCCTAAACCTGAGTACATACCTTGGGTATTTTCACGAATAGTAATGATATCGATATCATCGTAACGTGCTTTAGTACCAACAAATGATTTAACAGGGCGTACGTTTGCGTATAAACCAAACTGCTTACGCAATGTTACGTTAATAGACGTAAAACCTTCACCTACCGGCGTCGTTAAAGGACCTTTAAGAGTGATTTTGTTTTTAGCGATTGTATCAATTGTTTCTTGAGGAAGTAGCTCGCCAGTTTTTTCTAGTGCAGCAAGGCCTGCATCAACAAATTCATAATCAAAATCGCAACCTGCGGCTTTTAATATTTCAAGTGCTGAGTCGATAATGCTCGGACCGATGCCGTCGCCTTTGATCACTGTGATGGTTTGTTTGGCCATTGACTTTTCCTTTAAAAGAATAAAAAACGCACATAAATTATTACTAATAATAGTAACTGCTTGTTAGGTCATTTATGTGACGTATGTGGATATATTTTGAGGGCGCATTTATACCAACTTATCGCCCATTTTGCCAGTTTATACTATAAATACAGGGTATAACCTGTGTTTATAGTCAGCATAAGTGACTTAAATGCTGTTATATAGCGATAAGCCTTGCAGTTGCGCAAAAAAATCATCCTCAGATTTAAAGCCTTGTGCTTTTAGCTGCGCATTTAAAGTTTGTTTTTGCCAAGAAGTTAAAGGCAGAGCGGGTTTAAAAATAGTTTGCGCCACGACCTTTAAACTAATCCATAATTTATGCTGCTCGTTTAGCTCTTTTTTAGGTTGTTGTTCAGCATCGAGTAGGGGCTTGGTCCATGGATTATCACTCAGTAGTTGTGTTAATTCTGTATTTAAATGTTCATTATTAGTCGTTTCCACCCCAAAAAAGGCTGCTAATGGGGCACTATAGGTTTGGTTAGGCACGCTACTTATGGTTACTTTTGCACAGAGCTGTGCACTGCAATGGGTTAATAAATAATGCACGTAACCATAGATGGGCAAGGCTATATGTTCGAATTGCTGTTTTGGGTTATTACTTACCATTAAAGCTAAAATACTAATAAAGCTATTAAGTTTATTCAGTACGATGTGTTTGTGCGGATGATGTGATGTATCCACTAATTGCTCAAATATAACCCGTTGAATAATCGCCGGTGCATTATCGTAGCCGACCATCGACAAGCTATGGCGTAAGTCTTTGGCGGCTTGGTGCTGATTGTTATAGGGCCTGACTGCTTGGCAGAGCTTTTGTGTTATTTTACTAAAAGGGGCCAGTAATTTATCTAAGCCTTTAAAACTATATTCATGCGCTACTTTTATATGACTCACTAACGCTATTAATTCGGCCTTAGAACTTATCTGCGCCGGGGCTTTACGTACCAGGTGCTCATTGTTCCAGGTTAAAAATAATACCCGTTTATCAGTACATAGCCATTGCATTGGTTGATCTTTAAGTGAGGTTTTAACCTTGTACCACGCCAGTTTTTTCTCATTATTGGCATTAATAAGTATATGCTTATTAGTCTCATCACTTGCTAGATAAACCATTGCTTGGTCGCTGTAAACAATTTTACTGCCTGGCAGGTGTGGGCCTATATGCGCTATTAAATCCTTAATTAACCTTTGCGCAAATGGGTTAGCTGTTTTGACATACAATTCACCCAAAGCTTTGTAAAAATTTAATGGGTTTTTTTTCGATGTATAGGTGATGTTCATCGCGATAATATTACTTAATGCACACAAGGTTATGGCATTGTCATATAGCATTATGTCGCTAGTACTAAGTAACGCTTGCTTATACTTATTTAGTTTAGCCAACATACGCACGCTATTTTGAGTAGGGTGCTGTGCACTGAGCAACACTTTTGCTGCTAGCTGGTGGCGAAAACGCCATATTTTTTTATCGCTGAGTGTAAGCATTTGCTGCTGCGCAATTTTATTATGTTGCGCTACAACGCAGCAATGCTCTACCAATGCAACACCAATATAAAGCTCGGTTAGTTCGTCATCAAATTGCTGGCTAGCGCACAGCGCGGTGCAAATAACACATTGGTTAATAACGAGGTTTGTAGCAAAGTCGTAGTGGCTGGTGTACAAGCTTAAACGCGCTTGTAAAGCGTGCGGGTGTTGCTGATACAAAACGCGATAATGCTGGGCTGTTTGTACAACAAGCGGATAAAGATGTTGCCACTGCGTTTTGTCACTATAAATTGTTAGTATTTGATGTGTGTTGTGTAGTAACCGCACTAACTGTTTTGAAATAGGCTCATCCATTGGCCATCACCTGATCTTTTCCTGATAAGTTGTATAGGCGCTGGGGCCCCATAAAAATAACTCACCATTTTTAAATAATAAGCCGGTGCATTCATCCATCGTGGTTATGCCATCTGAAGTTTGGTGCTGAGTACGGTAAAAAACAATCTGCCATACTTGGTCTTTATTACGTTTGGCATAGGTTAAATCGGGGCTTCCTAAATAATCGAGTACACTGTTTAAAGTAACCGCCTCATCAATTGACAGCTTTCTTATGTAGCGCTCGTTAAAGGCCTCACGGTCTTGCCAAATCATTGCTTGCGGGTCATCTTTATAAAAGGTGATCACTAAAGTCGCAATGAGTGCATACAAGCCTAACCCTAATATTAAGTATCTTATAAACTTTTTAATCATTTTTAACTCACACTCGCAACAATACAGTGAGTATATGTTGTGCGCTTAAACAGTGCTATCAACATGCGACTAATGCAACCTTAACTGCTTTAAACTAAAACCTAGCTGTATATCGGTACGCAAAGTGACTAATTGTTTAGAAATAACATACATGTCTTTTTGCCCAACTAGCTTTTTTTGAATACTGCTTGATAGGGCATCATCTTCTATGGCGCTATCTATGCTTTCGTAGGTATTTACAATAAGCTGAGCCGATTTAGTCCCTATGCCTTTAACGCCGGGTACATCGTTAGTTTTATCGCCCGCTAAGGCCCAAAAATCAATAAGTTTACTTTGTTCAATACCAAAACGCTGCTCAATGCTGTCGCAATCTAGGTAGGTCTTTTTAAAATAATCGTACACACAAATATAGTCGTTCAAAAAAGGTAAAAAACCCTTATCGGTAGAAACAATGGTACTGTTTATCTTATTTTTTGCAGCTTTGTCGGCTAAGGTGGCTATGATATCGTCGGCTTCATCGTTGAGCGGTTCAAATACAACGATGCCCGTTTGCTCTATAGCTTCTTTAAAGTAGTGCAGCGCATTTTTAAGCGTGTCGGGCATGGGGGCCCTAGAGTGTTTATATTGCTTATAAAAGTGGTAGCGCCAGCTTTTGTCGCCATCAAAAACAGCTATAGCGTGAGTGGCATTTGTTGACTGTAAAAGCTTTTTGCAAGCATGTGCTACGCGCGCGCAACTGGCCTTTAGCATCTGCTCTTCACTATGGTGTGTTTGGTTAGCGTCAACTGCGTAAATGCGCCTAATTAAATTAAGCGCATCAATTAAAAGTAAATGGGGTTTCAAATAGTCAAACTCATGCTTTTATTTCATAACAAGGGATATACTTACTACCGGGTAACTTCATACGACCTTGGTCTACAAAGGCTTGTAATAGTTTATCCATATCTTTCATTAAATCAGGCTCACCACTTAACACATAAGGTCCATGTGCTTTTATAGCGCGTAGGCCTTCATCTTTGACATTGCCAGCAACAATCCCCGAAAACGCTCTACGTAGATTAGCCGCTAATTGCTGCTTGGGCTGTTCTAGGTGCAAATCTAAACTTGCCATGTTTTCGTGCGTAGGTGCAAAAGGTTGCTGAAAATCGTTATCGATTTTAAGTGTCCAGTTAAAGTAGTAGGCATCGCCTTGGCTTTTACGATAATTACGTACATTTGCCATAGCTGATTTTAATTTTTGCCCTACTAGGGCTGGATCATCAATGATTACTTCAAACTTATCAAGGGCTTCTTTGCCTAATGTCAGCTCTACAAACTTACATAACTCGCTAAAGTACGCTTCGCTTTCTTTAGGGCCGGTTAAAATAACAGGCAAACACTGTTTTTCGTTATCTGGATGCAGCAAAATACCTAATAAATAAAGTAATTCTTCTGCAGTACCGGCACCACCTGGAAATATAATAATTGCATGCGCCGTTCTAATAAATGCTTCAAGGCGCTTTTCAATGTCGGGCAAAATTACCAACTCATTTACAATAGGGTTTGGTGGCTCTGCGGCAATTATACTAGGCTCGGTTAAACCAAGGTAACGGTTTTCGCTAATACGCTGTTTAGCATGGCCAATAGTGGCACCTTTCATCGGGCCTTTCATCGCCCCTGGGCCGCAGCCAGTGCATATATTTAAACCACGTAAGCCAAGCTCGTAACCTACTTGTTTTGTGTATTTATATTCTATTTCGTTAATTGAATGTCCACCCCAACACACAATCATGTTTGGTTCGCTGTTAACGCGCAGCGCCCCGGCGTTTCTGAGCATATCAAATACCATGTGGGTAATGGCTTTTTGTTCTTTAAGATCTTTTTCGTACTTTTGGCAAATAAATAAAATATCGCGGATCACCGAAAAAATATGCTCGTGAATACCGGTAATTATTTCGCCATCAACAAAGGCGGTTTCGGGAGGGTTTTCTAATTCAATTTTTATGCCGCGCTCGCGACTGACTAAACGAATATCAAAGTCTTGGTATTTGTCGTAAATTTCATTACTTGCGTCTGTGTGGCTGCCTACGTTAAGGACGGCTAAGGCACAGTTTCTAAAAAGTCGATAACGTTCACTGGCTGAAGATTGCTCTAATAAATCAACTTCCAATTGTGACAGTAAATCTAAAACCCCAGTCGGGTTTAACTGTATTAACATCGGCATTCTCCTTGCTGCTTAAAATGTAAAAACTGCATGTCATCTACTTTAGCACTCAAACTAATTGAGAATTATGACATTATTTACTCATACAAAGGCGATCCCGACCCGTTTTCTTTGCTTCATAAAGGGCGTCATCTGCTCTGTCGAATGTTTTGAGCGGTGTATCGCCTTTTTTAAATTGTGTAGCGCCTAACGAAATGGTGATTTCTATTTCTTTTTCTCTAAATTTAAAAGGAATATTTTTAATCACTTTTCTAAGTTTTTCAAGCGGCTGCGCTGCGTTTAACAACGAAAGCCCAGGCATAAGTAGTACAAATTCTTCTCCGCCGTAGCGGGCTATAAAATCAGACTGCCTTACTGATTTTTGCAGCGCCTTTGCAATAACTTGTAAGGTTATATCGCCTGCAGTATGACCAAATCTATCATTAATTGACTTAAAGTGATCCACATCAATAACCACTAGGGTAACATCCGAGGCTTGGACATTAAATATGTGAAGCTCGTGATTGTAACGTTCATCAAAAGCCGCTCTATTAGGAAGTTTTGTAAGGCTGTCGAGTAAACTTTTAAAGCGTTGCTCGTTTAGGCGTTTTTTATATTTGGTTAGTTTGCCTTCTAAGCTGCCAATTCGCTGGTTAATTTCATCAAAACTGGCAATCAGTGTTTCGCGGTCTTTTCTTTCTAGCTGCTCTTTAGCAATAAAGTCTTGGCTGAGAGATTTTAGCTCGTTATCAACTAATTCTTTTAAAGAGGAAATAGATGTAGCAGATTGGGTTTGCTCGTTTAAATGCTTTATTTTTCCTTCAATACGTTTATTTAGTATATCGAACTCTTCTCCCATTGATTTAGAGCGCTGGCTGGTAGATACAATTGATGAGTGCAACTCTTCTAATGTTTGGTTAAGCGAGACTAAAAAGCTTTGTGCCGATTGACGCTCTTTACTGATATTTTTGACCACGACGCTTATTATATTTAAAGCGGCTTGCAGCAGGGCTTCTACATTATCGTTTTCGGTAATTGCATTTTTTATTTGTTTAATTTGTTCTGTCGATTCATCCTCTAATACTAGCTCATTTGCAAGCTCTAACAGCTTTTTAGCCATACGAGGAGAAGCATTGGTACTTGTTTCATCCGTGGTTGAAAGCTTGCTATGCAAAGCATGGTGATAAAAGTTAATAAGCTGATTTAATATCGGGATGTAGTCGTGCGTAGACTGTACATTATTAATTTCGTGGTCGAGTAAATGTCTTAAGGTGCGGCGGGTATCGTCTGGTAACCCTTTGGTTTTTTGTAAAAGCTTACCGACTGTTTGTACGCTCGAAAACAGCTCTCGCTGATGGGCTGTTTGTAACGCCTCTTGGTTTTGCAGTAATAATAAAATGTCATCTATTAAAGGGGATAATATTTCAAACCCGACACCTTTATTTAGCGAACTTCTAAATTTGGCGAGTTTATTATCAAGCTCAATATCAAGCCCTTTACAGCTTAAAGACAATTTTGCAGTTAGATTTGATAAAGTATCAACTTGGAGCTTACGCGCATTTTCAATGGCTATCCTTGCTTCAATTGCTTGCTTTAACTTTTTATCTACAGCGTTAGAGTTTTCAGACACCTAAGCATACCGCCATCGTATTAATTACATTACCTTCAGTTTACAACAAAATCATATTAAGTGTAGTTATCTAATTAAAAACTTAGCATTTTTACTTAGACCCTGCATGTAAACTGAGCTATTAGGTTGTTTGTCGTTTTTAATTCACTTTTAATTTATGCCTTGTTAGGCTTATTTCAAATAATAAGTAACCTTGAGTCATTATGAAAAAGCGTTTAGTCCTGTCAATGTTAGCGGCCTGTTGTGCAGCCCCTGCGTTAGCCGATGTAAATTATTCTTTAAGTATTACACAGCCACAACATCATTTAGGTAATGTAAGTGTAGAGTTTCCAAAGTCGGCGCAATCGCATATCGATGTTAAATTGCCTGCATGGCGTACTGGTCGCTACGAAATATTAAATTTAGCCAATGGGGTACGTTACTTTGCGGCCACAGACGACAATGGCAATGCATTAAAATGGGAAAAAATTAATCACAGTACATGGCGAGTGCATTTAGCTGAGCCAACACACGTGAATATTGATTACCAAGTCTATGCAAACGAGTTAGGAAAACGTGCACGCCACATAGACGATAGCCATGCTTTTATTGATGCATCTGGCTTTTTTATGTTTAGTGAATCATTTCGCCAAGAACCAGTTACCGTAGATTTAAAGGTGCCTAAAGCGTGGCGCTCTGTATCAGGCATGGAAAATGCGAGTAATAAACACAGTTTTAAAGCCGCAGATTACGATGTACTGGTAGACTCACCAATAGAAACAGGAATTAACAAACTTCATAAATTTGAAGTAGATGGCCGCCAATACGAGTTAGTCATATGGGGCGAAGGCAACTACGATGAGCAACTAATGCTTACTGATTTAAAAAAATTAGTGACCACAGGTAATGTTATTTGGAATAGCTACCCGTATGAGCGTTATGTATTTATGGTGCATGCTACATCGGGTGCTGGCGGGGCAACTGAGCATTTAAACTCAACCATTATACAGCGCCCACGGAATCGTTTTGGTAGCCGCGAAGACTACTTAGGCTTTATAAGTACCGCTGCGCATGAATTTATTCATACCTGGAATGTAAAAGCTTACCGCCCTAAAGGGCTGGCGCCTTATGATTACACCAACATGAACTACTCAAATTTATTATGGATTTCGGAAGGTTCTACTAGCTACTTTGAAGATCATCTATTAGTGCGCTCAGGCATAGAAACCACCGATGAGTTTTTTAAAGTGATGAGTAAAACGATTAATCGTCACTTACAAACACCAGGTCGAGAAGTACAAAGTGCCAGCGAAACAAGCTTTGATAAATGGATAAACCAAGGCGGCGACCACGCGCGTAATTACAGCACCAATATATATTTAGAAGGCTCATTGCTTTCTATGTTGTTAGATATACATTTATTAGAAACAACCCAAGCAAAAGTTAATTACCGCCAAGTACACAACGCTTTATACAACAAGCACACGTTACCACAAGGGTTTACTGAGCAAGATGTACTGGCAATATTAAAAGACCTAACAGGTGAAGACTACACAACGTGGTGGCACGATAACGTGAGCACCCCAGCTAATATAGATTTTGATGCTTTATTAGGTAAAGTTGGCTTAAAGCTTACTCGTCCTGAGAGCGCTAAGCCACTAGCAAGCATTGATGCGACTGCAAAAAATAGCGGTGAGTTATTAACACTTACCCACGTTCGCAGAGGCGGAGCAGCATGGCAGGCTGGCCTCACAACAGACGATAAAATTGTGGCGGTAAACAAGCAGCATGTTGGAAAAGATCTAAAATCGAGCTTAGAAGTATTTAAAGCGGGTGAAAAAGTCACTATCGATTTTATTCGTCGCGATGCACTTCAATCGACAACCCTCATTTTATCGCAAGATTATGATAAACCTAAAAAGGTGGTTGCTGATAAAAATGCAACTTTATCTCAACGCGCTTTATTTAAAGCATGGGTGGGGGTAGAGCACCCGATTAATGTGCAAGCTGATTAATCATAATAGCGTTTAAAAAAAGGAGCTTTGGCTCCTTTTTTTATATCTTATGCAAAGGTATATCACTTAAAAACCAACCTAAAAGTGCTAATTTTAAGAGTACGTCCTATTATTGTGTTAATAACGACTCTAGGTTGCGTATAAATGAAGTCATTAAAAACCACTCAAATCCTCTCACATCAATTTGTGCTTAACGATCCGCTGCATCAGTTATTTGATGCGATACACAGTATTTCTGTGCAAGGATACGATGAGCAGCGCCGCGTTATTTATTGGAATAAAGGCAGTGAACTGCTTTATGGCTATACAAAGGAATACGCAACCGGAAAAAAACTAGAAGATTTAATTATTCCGCCCCCAATGCAAGATGCGGTTATAGATGCTCATCGTGAGTGGCTCATAAACGATATCGAAATACCCGCGGCTGAGCTTACATTACAGCATCAAAATGGCAGCAATGTTACTGTGTTTTCAAGCCATGTTATGTTTACAAATCAGCATGGGGTAAAACAGATGTACTGCATCGACATAGACTTGAGCGATGTAAAACAAGCACAAGCGCAAGCTATGGATAAACAGCAGATGCTCGAAAAAGTATTTGAAGCCATTCCTGATTTGTACTTTTTACTCAAACCGGATGGCACCATAGTTGATTACCACGCAAATGATTTGAGCAACTTACATTTACAGCCTGAGCAATTTTTAAATAAATCGATGTTTAGCGTATTGCCCTATACTGTAGCCAAAATGTTTAAAGACAATATTAAAGAGCTGTTAATTCACAAAGGTAATGTATGCTTTGAATACGAACTTTTAGTACCCAAAGGCGTTTTGTATTTCGAAGCGCGAGTGAGTTATTTACATCATTCAGACCAAGTAATGGTGATAATTCGCGACATAACAGAGCAGCATGAGTCAAACAAACTTATACGTAAACAAGCCTATTACGATAGCTTAACGCTACTTCCTAATCGTTTTTATTCTTTAAAACGACTTACTCAGCTAATTAACACTGCGAGCGAACGAAACACTTTAGCCGCTGTTATTTTTATCGACTTAGATGACTTTAAAAAAGTAAACGACACACTCGGGCATGAAATTGGCGACTCATTACTTATCAGCGCCGCTAATAAACTGAGCCAAATAGTTAATGAAAACGCGACCGTAGGCAGGTTAGGGGGCGATGAATTTATTATTCTACAATCAGAGCTTCGCAGTAAAAAACAGTTAGAAGCGATTGTTACACGCTTACTTAAAAGCTTTAGAACTCCCTTTGAAATAGATGGTCGCGAATTGTTATTAACGTTAAGTATTGGCGTGGCTTTGTACCCTGATAATGGGGTAACAACCTCTGATTTATTACGCCATGCAGACACAGCAATGTACCAAGCAAAAGCGCTTGGCAGAAACACCTACGCCTGCTTTACCAGCGAAATGAATACCGCCATAAAAAGGCGGTTAGCAATTGAAGAGCAAATGCATGTTGCTCTTGAAAAAAACGAATTTGAATTGTATTTCCAACCTAAATGCGATGCTAAAACACTTAAAATAATTGAGGCAGAGGCGCTATTACGCTGGAACAATAGTGTGCTTGGTAAGGTTATGCCCGATGAATTTATTCCGTTAGCAGAGCAAACAGGTTTAATTATTCCTATTGGAAAGTTTGTTATTGAGCAGGCATTAGCATTTTTAACGCAGTGGCAGGCAAGCACTCAACAAAACTACAGCATGGCAATTAATTTATCACCAAGCCAATTTAGAGATTCAGAGCTGCTAAGTTTTATAGCAAGCACGTTAGAAAAAACCGGAGTAAGTGCTAAAAATGTCGAGCTTGAAATAACCGAAGGCGTGTTAATGAGCGTACAAACCAATATAACAGAGTCATTGTATGCACTTAATAAGCTCGGTATTAAACTATCCATGGATGACTTTGGCACAGGCTACTCATCGCTTAGCTATTTAAGGCAATATCCGTTTGAGGTATTAAAAATAGATCGCAGCTTTATTTGTGGTATTACCGAAAACCAAGAAGACTACAGCTTAGTTAAAGCCACAATTGCAATGTCGCATAGCTTAGGCTTAAGTGTGGTAGCTGAAGGCGTAGAAACATCAGCACAACAAAAATTACTAGCCGAACTAAATTGCGATCTGATTCAAGGTTACTACTTTAGTAAACCGCTGCCTGCGTTACAGTTACTTGATTTTAAAGCGTTATAAGTACATTTATTATAAGTGTTAACCTAAAACCCATTGAGCTTTAAATAGCGTATATTGAGCCGCCCACCGCATTTAGTATTTAAACCCTTTAGCCAAATAACGCTACACATTAATATGATAGGCTTTACTGCTTCTGCTTTGGTATTTTGATAAAACAAAACCTATGCAGTGAAATAAAACACCCTCTAGATTGAGCAAAACTCATGCCGCAAACTTTAATACCCCTGACACTCATAATTCATTAATTTAATTCATGTGCATTTTATAAGCTAATAATGCTAGGTTTAATCATCACAATATTGAAGGAAATAATTATGAAATTAGAGTCATTAGCACTGCACCATGGTTACGAGACTGAAGAAACCACTAAATCAGCAGCAGTGCCTATTTATAATACCTCATCTTACACGTTTGATAACACGCAACACGGCGCTGATTTATTCGACTTAAAAGTACCAGGCAATATTTATACTCGTATTATGAACCCAACCAATGCGGTGCTTGAACAGCGTATTGCTGCAATGGAAGGGGGCATTGGCGCGCTAGCGGTAGCCTCGGGTATGGCAGCTATTACCTATGCTATTCAATGCTTGTGTGAAGTAGGCACTAATATTGTGAGCACCAGCCAAGTATATGGCGGTACATATAACTTATTTGCTCATACGTTACCGCGCCAAGGTATTGAAGCACGCATGATTAAAGCTGATGATTTTAGCGCCTTTGAAGACGCGATTGATGATAATACCCGCGCAGTATTTTGTGAGTCCATTGGTAACCCCGCAGGTAATATTGTCGATATTGAGCGTTTAGCTAACATTGCTCATAGTAAAGGGGTGCCACTTATTGTTGATAATACTGTAGCTACACCGTATTTATGCCGCCCATTTGAGTTAGGTGCCGATATAGTGGTTCATTCACTGACAAAGTATATAAACGGGCACGGTACTGCTATTGGCGGCATGATTGTCGACTCAGGTAAATTTGATTGGAAAGCGAATGCCACGCGCTTTGCAATGATGAACGAGCCCGATCCGTCGTATCACAATGTGGTTTATACCGAAGCTTTTGCTGAAGCTGCATTTATTGGACGTTGTAGAGTAGTGCCACTTAGAAATACTGGCGCAGCGCTTGCGCCTAAAAACGCATCTGACATTTTAATTGGCCTTGAAACCTTAGGCTTAAGAATGGATCGCCACTGCGAGAATGCACAGCAGCTAGCTGAGTATTTAGAAAATCATCAAAAAGTGCTTTGGGTTAATTACGCAGGGCTTAAATCAAGCCCGTATAACGAAATGAGCCAAAAAAATACCAGTGGTAAAGCATCGGGTATTTTAAGCTTTGGTATTGCTGGTGGCCTAGAAGCGGGTACTCGTTTTATTGATGCGCTAAACATGATTTTACGCTTAGTTAATATTGGCGATGCCAAGTCGCTTGCGTGCCATCCTGCGTCAACTACACACCGCCAATTAAATGATGAAGAGCTTGCTAATGCGGGTGTAAGTCGCGATTTAATCCGCTTGTCAGTCGGTATTGAAAACATTGCTGACATAATTGCCGATGTAAGCCAAGCGCTCGATAAAGCATAGTTACCTCACTACCTTTCATAAAAACTTTAAAGCATAAAAAGCGTTAGTTGAAAATAAACTATCGTTTTTTATGTTTTTCTAAAACCAATTAACAAGTATACACCCTTATTTTATATACCTTTTTTATAAAACCTCCCTAAGACTTTTATATTTCTATCGTTTGTTTTTCATTCACATGTCAATTTTGTATTGACACTAAGATTAGTTACTACTACATTTGTAATAGTACCACTACAAGTGTAGTAATAGGAGCGACAATGAAACTTAGTGATTTTGAAATGGATATTATGCAGCTGCTCTGGCAGGAAGAACCCTGTACCGCGAGTCAACTACATAAAGTGCTTTTAGCTGATAAGCAAAAAGATAAAAAAGTAGCCTATACAACAGTTAAAACTATCGTAGATAGGTTAGAACACAAAGGGGCGATTGAGCGCTGTGGACATGAAGGTCGAGCTATTGTTTTTAGAACAATCGTGACTCAAGACACATTATCGGGGCAAGCTATGCCTAGTTTTATGCAACGATTTTTTAAAGGTAATTCTCGTAGTTTAATTGCCCACTTTATTAAAGAAGAAAAGCTAAATGATGAAGATATAGAATATTTACAAACGCTTTTAAAAAATAAGAAGTTAGATTAAAGGAGAGGGTAATGACGGATTATTTACTAACTTGCACACTTATTAGCTTATGTATTTTGCTTACAGTAAAAGGGCTAAAAAATGCCCCAGCACGATTAAACTTTTACATTTTAATGACTGCCTTGGTATGTTGGTTTGTCCCTTGGCAATATTTTTCCCAGTTATCCTTATTTGAAGGGGCAAATCGTTACACATTCAACGTGGCGCAATTGATTCCCAATGTTAAAGCATTAATACCAAATGCTGAACAAGTAGCAACTAAGGACGAATTACAAAGCGATATGAGTATATGGGACTTATTGCCATCACTTAGTAATGTTTTTATGGTTTTAGTTTTAGCTGGTTTTGGATTGTTTTCATTACGCATGAGCCTTTATGTAAAGCTTATAAAAAACTTATACATTAACTCAAAGCCAAGTCCTGAACTTAAACACATTAACAATCAGTATTCAATTAGACTAACAACCCATACAGAGCCTGCTTTTGCTACCGGGTTAATAAAGCCTGTTATTTGGCTAGAGTCGACGATGGTAAATCGTGAAGAATTAGATTCAGTCATTCAACACGAGGTAACTCATTTACAACAAGGTGATATTTATTGGACGTGGCTTATTTGTTTTATAGAAAGCGTTTTTTGGTGGAATCCTATTTGCTTAAAGTTAACTGGTTTAGCAAAAGAGCAACTCGAACTTAGCTGTGATGAGTTGTGTATGCAAAAGCTAAAAGGTAAATACCAATTGGATTTAGCCAGTTTATTGCTATAAGAGCAAAGTGCTAAAAGCTCGCCTAACTTTTTTACCCCCCCACTTTTGAATATTGCTCATTCTAAGAGTTTTAATATTCAGAGGATCAAAATGTTAAACAAGGAAAAAACAATGAAAAGTAAATATTTGGTTATGGTTGCGGCGGCAATGTCTTTTAGTGCTTTAGCTGCAGCGCAAATTGTAGATGGTAGTTCAGATAACAAGCGGCCAAGTAATAATACGTCTCAGGCTCCTGTTAAAAGTGAAGAATATAAACAACAACTTGCACAGCTTCTAAAAAGTGCTGCTGGGGCAAAAAGTGATACCCCTGAACTGTTAAACCAAGCTGCGCAAGGCATACAACAATGGCACTTAAATAGAGATAAACTTGCTGGTTTTGAAGAAGCTGAAATTAAACTACAAAGCTTTAGGCTGCTAGATCACGTTTACTCTAAACTTGAGCAATATGAAGATATACTGAGTGCTTACGAAAAATGGTATGAGGCTGGTAGTAACCCGCCTTACTTTTTAAAAAATTCACTAGCAACCGCGTATATACAACTAGGGCGTTATGAGCTTGCTGTTGCAGAGCTTGAAGATTTATCAAAACAGCTTGAAGGGAAACTACATGTTGGCTCTGCTGATAACTTAGCACTGGCATACATTTACCTTGATGATTACGATAAAGCGTTAAAAACCCTAGAGAAGGTTGATGCAAAAGACGATGTATACGGAAATATCCTTAAATATTATGTTTATGATAAACAAAATAACCGTAAAAAGATGGATGAAATCAAAAGTAAAATCCCAGAAGCATTTGCAGTTACCCCCGCGTTATTACCACAAAGCGGCCTACCTGGTTCGCAATTGTTGAGATTGCTATAAGTTTTCAATTACGATGAGGCTCGGAGTATCTGAGCCTCTGTTTAATGTTATTGGTACAAATACAGTAAAATAGGTCTAGATTATTTAAATCTCTTGGGTAATCGCTTAGCGATAACCTAAATAAAAATGGCTAAAAGTAGTGATTTTTCACAATAGTTGGTATGTTACAAGTAACATTTTATTTAATTGTGTGTGATGAAAAAAAACAAGCGTTCTTCTCTTCAAGATATTGCCGATGCGGTTGGTGTAACCAAAATGACGGTGAGTCGTTATTTACGTAATCCCGAAAAAGTATCAGAGTCTACTCGCACTAAAATTAGTGCAGCTATTGATACGCTAGGTTACATTGCAAATAAAGCCCCTGATTTACTCTCTAATGCTAAAAGCTACTCTATTGGTGTACTAGTCCCATCGTTAACGAACCACGTATTTGCTCAAGTTATAAAAGGAATTGAAGATGTAACAGGGCCTGCAGGATACCAAACAATGTTAGCTCATTATGGTTACAACCCTGAAATTGAAGAAAAACGGGTTGAGTATCTATTGTCGTACCACGTTGATGGTTTAATTTTATCAGAAACCACACACACAGACAGAACGCTAAAAATGATTAAAACGTCAGGCGTACCTGCGATTGAAATAATGGATACTCATCACCCTCCTATGCAGCAAGCGATTGGTTTTGATAACGTTAAAGCCGCTTTTGATATGACGACGGCACTTTTAAATAAAGGCTATCGCAATATTGTTTATATAGGTGCAAGGCTCGATGTACGAACACGCCTAAAATTTCAAGGTTATTCAGATGCTATGTTAGCTAAAGGTTTTACGCCTAAAAGTGTGATGACTGATCAAGCTTCATCTTATAGTTTAGGTGCTGAACTTTTACAAAAAGCGCGTACTGACTACCCAAATACTGACTGTTTGTTTTGTACTAATGATGATTTAGCAATTGGGGCTATTTTTGAATGCCAGCGAAACAACATCTTAGTGCCTAGCCAAATGGGGGTTGTGGGTTTTCATGGCCATGATATTGGCCAAGCAATGGTGCCTCAATTAGCAAGTGTGATCACCCCTCGTTATCAGATAGGTAATGTTGCGGGAAGAGAGTTGTTGAGCCGGATAAATTCAGATTTGGATGCTAGCATTAATTATAAGCAAGTAATTGATACTGGTTATATAGTTCATCTAGGTGAAAGTGTTTAAATACTCTAATTATATGAGCCTAATTACCTGTGCCTAATTACCTGAGCCTAAATAACAAAAGGCTCAGATAATTTTTATATGTGTGATGATAACTATACATACTGTAATTTTACAAAAACAGAGAAATAATCATAGCGACAAGTGCGCCAACAGTACCAATAATGGTTTCCATTACTGTCCATGTTTTAAGAGTTTGCATTTCGCTCAAACCGAGATAGCGACTCGCTAACCAAAATCCTGAGTCGTTTACATGGGAGAGCACAATAGAGCCCCCACCAATAGCGATGGTGACAGCGGCAAGCTGCGCTCCATCAAGGCCTAAAGGCTGAAGCATTGGAATAATTAAGCCGCACGCTGTAAGCATAGCTACTGTCGCAGAGCCTTGAATAACCCGCACAGCGGCTGATAATACAAAAGCGAGTATTACAATTGGTAATCCTGAGCCAGCTAAGTAATTACCTAATGCAGTACCTACTCCTGAATCAACTAATACTTGTTTAAATACCCCACCAGCACCAGTGACAAGAATAATAATTCCCGCAGGTTGTAAGGCACTACCACAAATTTCCATGATTCTAGCATTCGGGACACCGCGCCTTGCGCCGAGCAAATAAAATGCCATTAGGCAGGCAACTAAAATTGCTGTAAATGGATGACCTATAAAGGCTAACCAATTATATAAATCAGAGTCTTTTTCAACAAAGCGGCTACCAATAGTATTTAAACTAATCATAATTAACGGCAAAGCAATCAAACCTAATGCTAATCCAAAACTAGGCGTCCCTTTACCAACTCTTTGGTTATCGTCAATTTGTTCGTGCTGTGGGAGTTCTACATGAATAGATTTAGAAATAATAGAGCCCCAAATTGGACCTCCTATAATCATTGCCGGTATGGCAGCAATAAGGCCAAATAAAATCATATAACCATAGTCAGCGCCTAATTGAGACGCAACCAAAATCGGCCCTGGCGCAGGAATAAGAAACGCCTGACAAGACGCTATCCCAGCAAGTAGCCCAATACCAATTTTAACAACGCTGCCACCGCCTTTTCGTACCACAGCAAAAACAATACCGATTAAAAGTACAACGGCTACATCAAAAAAGAGGGGGAGGGCACAAATAAAGCCCGTAAAGGTAAGCGCCCAATTAGCGTTTTTTTCTCCAAAACGGTGTAAAAGTGTGTGGGCAATGCGATCCAGCGCGCCGGTTTCTTCCATTACTTTGCCAAACATGGCGCCTAAAGCGACCACCACCGCTACAAAGCCTAGTGTTCCGGCCATTCCTTTTTGAATTGTAGCGGCAATTATTTCAGGGCTCATTCCTGAGAATAATCCTGCAATCATAGAAACAAGGATCAAAGAGACGACAGCATGTAGTCGTACTTTCATTACTAAAAAAAGCAATAAAAATATGGAGCCTACCGCTGTTAGTATTAATGATAAATCTGACATTTTTTCCTACTTATATTCAGTGTGAATTATGATGTTTAGTGTGTGTTTAACTTCACTTTCGCATTTGTTACGCGTAACATGTTACCTGTAACTCAATATAATATATACATTGAAAATAATTAATCATTAAATTAAAGCGAGGATAAATACATGAGTAACACAAATGTAGGTCGTATTTATATTGTAATGGGGGTTTCAAGCACAGGAAAGTCAAGTGTGGGTGATGCATTAGCAAAGCGCATTGGCGCTAAATTTATCGACGGAGACGACTTACATCCCAAGGCTAATATATTAAAAATGTCATCTGGGCAGCCTTTAAATGATGCTGATCGTGTGCCTTGGCTCGAAAGAATACGTGATGCTGCATTTGGCATTGAAAAGAAAAATGAAGTCGCGGTAATAGTCTGCTCAGCATTAAAAAAGAAATACCGAAAACAAATATGTGATGGAAATACAGGAATTACCTTTTTACATCTTTATGGTGATTTTGAGCTGGTTAAAAGCCGTATGCAGGACAGAAAAGGGCATTTTATGCCTGTTGATTTACTCAAAAGCCAATTTGAAGCGCTAGAAGTTCCAAAAGAAGATGAGCCCAATGTTATAAATATAGATATTAAGAACTCATTTGAGCAAGTAGTCGAAAGCTGTATTAGCGCAACTAAAATGAATAGCAACAAGCAAAAAGTTTTTAGTTAATCAGTTAACTGTTACTTTTAACATTTAGGGGCTTTATTTGTTATGAGTTAGCGTCTGCTCGTGGTGTTTCTAAAATCGCTTTTTTTTCATCTTCAGATAATATTATCCAATCAAAAATTTCTTCGTTGGTACGCCCACACCCGGTGCAGTAACCGCTGCGCCTTTCGCATATTCCTAGGCAATCAGTTTTAAATTTAGATGGTTTTTTGTTTTGATTTAATTGGCGCATTATTAAAGTCCTAACGGTGGAGCAATTTCAAAGCGAGTAGAAAACCCATTACCTTCTTGATTGGTAGCAAGTGTAATGACAGGGGTTTTAGTATCAAGTACAAAGGTGCTGTAAATTGAACTTGCTGTTTCTTTTTGGCTTTCCAACCAACCTGTTTTGGTTAAGCATTGGCGCAATTGCTTAGCCAGTTTTTGATGAGACTTTATTGTTTGCGTTTGTGTTTTAACAGGTGTTTGGCATTGGTAGCTTGCTTGCTCTGACTTATTTAAAGTAACTGTACACTTTGCTCCAATTATATGAGTATTAGTACGCCATTGATTAGTAAACTGGTTATTTACTTTATCTGTTTTGATTGTATTAAAACCAGTCTCATAACCATTTATTAGGTTATTTATGGTGCTGCATTCATCGGGTGTTACTGTGGTTTTTACAGACTGATTCGTTGTAGTAGTGGTTGTTGTAGTTGTAGTCTGATCAGTTTTGCTGGTACAGCCTGCTAAAATAAACGCGACAATAGAAGGAATAATATAGTTTTTCATAGTTCACAGTAACCGATTAATTTAGCCACGCACTATATCACACGTGATTTACTGTAAAAATAAAAAGGCCCATATAAATATGAGCCTCTTTGTTAGTCACAACTAATGCTATTTATGGCGACCTTGCAAGCATTTAACTACATCTTCAAGGGCTAAGCCTTGGCGTTGTAGTAATACAGTCAGGTGATAAATTAAATCAGCAGACTCGTTTGTTAGCTCATCGTTATCGTGTTTCATAGCGGCAAGGGCAACTTCTACGCCTTCTTCACCTACTTTTTGACAACTACGGCTTAAGTCTTTTGCAAATAATGACGCTGTGTAGCTTTTTTCAGGGTCATCATTTTTACGCGCAACAATCACATCTTCTAACTGTGCTAAAAAGCTTAAACTTGGTTTTGCTTCATCACCAAAACAGCTTTGTGTGCCTAAGTGACACGTTGGGCCTTCTGGGTTGGCAAGTACTAAAATTGAATCGTAGTCACAATCTGTATGCACAGATACTACGTTTAAGTAGTTTTCTGATGACTCGCCTTTAGTCCATAAACGCGATTTTGAACGCGAGTAAAACGTTATCTTATTGGTATCAAGCGTAACAGCGAGTGCTTCGCTGTTCATAAAGCCTTGCATTAAAATAACACCAGAGCGAGCATCTTGAATAATCGCAGGGATCATGTCACTTTTAGCGAAATCGACCTGAGCTTGGTTTTGTTGTGTTACTTGCATAATCTTGCTGCCACTTGGTTATCTGTTAAAAATTGTTTTAGTTCGCCAATGTTAATCACATTTTTATGAAAAACGCTGGCAGCTAATGCACCATCTACTTTGCTTTGTTTAAATACATCAACAAAGTCTTGCATACTGCCTGCACCGCCTGATGCGATTAAAGGAATATTACACAATGCGCGCATTTTACTTAGCTGCTCATTGTCGTAACCGTTACGTACGCCATCTTGGTTCATACAGTTTAAAACAATTTCGCCTGCGCCTAAGTCTTGTACGCGTTTAACCCATTCTTGTGTTTTATAGCGCGTACGGCTTGATGCATTAGGATCGCCGGTTAATTGATACACTAAGTATTCACCGGTTACTTCATCGTAAAAGCTATCAATACCTACAACAACACATTGCTTACCAAATTCATCATGTAGCTCTTTTATAAGCTCAGGGCGGGCAATAGCAGGGCTGTTAATACTTATTTTGTCTGCGCCGCGCTCTAGTACACGTGCTGCATCGGCTACCGATTTAATACCGCCAGCCACACAGAATGGAATATCGATGTGGCGGGCAATGCTCTCTACCCAATTTACATCAAGTAGGCGTTTTTCAACACTTGCGCTGATTTCATAAAAAACCAGTTCATCGGCGCCGGCATCGCTGTATGCTTTTGCCATTGTTAAAATATCGCCCACTATTTCGTGGCCTTTAAATTTAACGCCTTTTACTACTTGGCCGTCTTTTACATCTAAACACGGGATTATGCGTTTTGATAACATGCCAACGCCTCCTCAACACTAAATGCGCCATCAAGTAGTGACTTACCTAAAATAACGCCTCCTACACCTAGCTCTTTAAGCTTTTTAATGTCATCAAGTGAGCTTACGCCACCCGAAGCTTGCACTTTAATGCTGCTGTTATGGCGAGTTAAATCTTCGTAAAGCTCAAACGATGGGCCAGTCATGGTGCCATCTTTACTGATGTCCGTACATAAAAAGTCAATAACGCCCAAGCTTACATAAAAATCTACAAGCTCAAGTAAACCAAACTCAGATTCACTTAACCAACCATGGGTTGCAGGTGCCCAGCCCGTGGCTGTTTTATTTACATCAAGGGCAATAACAAAGTGCTCGGCGCCAAATTGTTCAATCCAGGCTTTTACTTGCTCGCGTTTTTCTACCGCCATAGAACCAATAACAACTTGGTTAGCACCGGCTTTTAGCCAATCGCTTACATCTTGCTCTGAGCGAATACCGCCGCCCACTTGATACGGTACGTTAAGCGCTTTCGTTGCAGCTTGAATATGTTGCCACTGTTTTTTACTTGGATCGCGTGCGCCTTCTAAATCTACAAGGTGCAATTTACCTGCGCCGCTGTCGGCGTATTCTTTTAAACGTGCGCCAAGCTCAAAAGGGTAAAACTGAGCGGTGTCGTACTTACCTTGGTATAAACGAACAATTTGATTTTGTAATACGTCTAATGCTGGAATAATCACAAATAATCTCTTTATTGTTGGTTAATGGGCCGTTTATAACTGCCAATCAACAAAATTTTGTAATAAACGTGTGCCTACTTTTGCACTGCGCTCTGGGTGAAATTGCATGCCAGCGTAGTTGTCTTTTGCAACAATGGCTGAAAAGGTTTGGCCGTATTCGCCGCTTACAAGTGTTGCATCGTTTACGGTGTGCGCAAAGCTATGTACAAAGTACACTTGCTCGTCTTGTGTTAACCCTTTAGTAAGTGCATGCTCTTTATTTACGCTTAAGTTATTCCAACCCATATGCGGCGATGTTAAATTGCCAACATCAAGGGCTTTTACTTGCCCTGGTATTTTACCTAAGCATTGTACGTTACCTTCTTCGGTGCTTTCGCACAGTAACTGCATACCTAAGCAAATTCCCATAAGTGGGCGCTGGTATTCGTTTATAGCTTGTTGCCAGCCGTTATCTACAAGGCGTTTCATGGCAACAGATGCATGTCCCACGCCTGGTAATATTGCACGCTCAAAACCCGCTAATTGCTCTGGTGAGGTAATGACTGTTGGCGTTTGACCTAAACGTTCAAAGGCAAAACGAACTGAATTTATATTGGCACACCCGGTATTAATTATGGCAATCATAAACATCCCTTAGAGCTGGCTGTTTGTTGGGTCGTGTCTTGTGCTACTGCCATACGAAGGGCACGTGAAAACGCTTTAAATAAGCCTTCTACTTGGTGATGACAGTTACCGTCGCTTACCGATAAAATAAGGCTAATAGCGGCATTATCGCTTAAGCTTTTGAAAAAGTGCTCAACCATTTGTACGTCTAAATCGCCGGCTTTTTCACGGCTAAAGTTAGCGTTTAATACAAATGAAGCGCGGCCCGATAAATCGATTTGTGCCTCTGCTTTACACTCATCCATTGGCAATGCAAAACCATAGCGCGCTATTTGCGATTTAGTACCCAGCGCTTGTTTAAGCGCAACACCTAGGGCAATACCAATGTCTTCAACAAGGTGGTGCTCATCTATGTGTAAATCACCTTTCGCTTTAATATTTAAACCAATGTTGGCGTGGGTGCGAATTTGGTCAAGCATATGATCAAAAAAGCCAAGGCCTGTTTCAATGCTACCGTTTTTAGTTTGATCTAGGTTTATGGCTACATCAATTTGGGTTTCTTTGGTGTTACGCGTAACACGGCCTTCACGGTTGGCAGTTGTAAGCTTTGTAACAATGGCAGGCCAGCTGCCATCATACAAAATGCCTTCACAACATAAGTTTTGAGCAAGGCCAATATCGGTTTGGCGATCGCCAATCACGTATGAGCGAGCTAAATCAACCTTGCCTGAGCGCATAAGCTCAGTTAATAAGCCTGTTTTAGGTTTACGGCAATCACAGTTTTGCTCGTCAAAGTGTGGACAAATTAATACCTCGTCAAAGCTAATGCCTTGGCTTTGCAGTATGTCCATCATTTTATCTTGTGCTATATCAAAGTCAGCAGTCGGGAAGCTGTCTGTGCCTAAGCCATCTTGGTTAGATACCATTACTAAGCGGTACCCTGCGGCTTGTAATTGTAATAAAGCCAGGATAACACCAGGTAAAAACGCTAATTTTTCTAGGCTGTCTACCTGTTTGTCGGTGATTGGCTCTTCAATTATGGTGCCGTCACGGTCAATAAATAAATAGGGGTTACTCATGATACTTCTTGTCCTGATAAAAGAGGTGAGGTTGCTGGCTTATCAAGGCCATCTAACCAAATTTTTACTTGCTCAAGTTCTTGCTCATTACCAATGGAGATACGTAGCCAATCGTCTTCACCGTATAGGGTAAACGCGCGCATCACTAAACCTTGTTCAAGTGCTACTTTAAAGTAGTTTTTGTCGGCTAATTTTAAGGTAACAAAGTTACCTTCACCAGTGAGAATTTTTAATGCAGCTGGGGATGCGTTTAACCACTGTACAAGTTTAGCTTTTAAACTATTTAAAATAGTCACTTGGCGGCGCATTGATGTAATTGCATCAGGCGCTATGGCTTGTGCTGCAATACTTGCTACCACACCCGATACCGGATACGGCGCAATCACTTTACGAATAGGTGCAAGTACACTTTCTTGTGCAAGTGTAAAACCGGTTCTTAACCCTGCAAGTGCAAACGCTTTAGATAAAGTGCGCAGGACCACTACATTATTATATTCGTTAATCAGCGCTGTAGCACTTTGCTCAGGGCAAAACTCAATGTAGGCTTCATCAACAATAACTAAAGCTTTATCGGCAAGCGCTGTTGCCAGTGCTTTTACTTTTTCAAGGGGGGTTATGCTACCGGTTGGGTTATTTGGATTACAAATAAACACCAGTTTTGAGCTGCCCACGGCCTCAACTATTTCATCAACACTGCCATTAAGTAATAGCGCTTGGGTTAGTCCATTGATTGCAACGTTGTGCGTATCAGCGGTTACTTTGTACATACCGTAGGTTGGCAAAAATAACGCAATGCTGTCTTTAGCTGGTTCGCAGTAGGTACGTACTAAAAGCTCAATGCCTTCATCGGCGCCGCGCGTCATTAATACGTTTTCGCTTTCAAGCTCTGTATAAGCAGCGTAGCGGTCAATAACCAGTTGCGGTTGTGGATCTGGGTAGCGATTTAAATCTTCAATACTCAGTTCAAGGTTTTTAGCATAAGGGCTTTCGTTGGCGTTTAACCACGTTGACCCTGTTAGTTTTTCACTTTTAGCAGAGCTATAGGCAGCAAGAGCTGCAATATTTTGTGGTAATAAGCTTGCCGCTTGTGCGCTCTCATTGCTCATTTTTAATTGCCTCTAAACGAATTGAAACCGCATTTGCGTGTGCATCAAGGCCTTCTGCATCTGCTAGTGGCAAAATAGCTTTTGACAGCTGTGTTAGGCCACTTTTACTTATAGTTTGTACTGTGTAAGTGCGGAAAAAATCAAGTAAGTTTAAGCTTGAATAGGTTGCACTGTAACCGTAGGTAGGTAACACGTGGTTAGTACCCGATGCGTAATCGCCCGCTGATTCTGGCGTGTAGTCGCCAACAAATACTGAGCCTGCATTTTTTACTTTATCTAAGTAAGGTGTTGAATCTGCTAATTGCAAAATTAAGTGCTCAGGGCCATATTGCGCTGATACGTCAAATGCTTGCTCAACAGAGTCCACTAAAATAAGTGATGAATTAGCCAGAGCTTGCTCGGCTGTATCTTTGCGGCCTAAGTTAGCAAGCTGGCGTGTAAGTGCCTGCTGCGTTTGCTCAATGATACTTTCGCTGTTACACAATAAAATAACTTGCGAGTCTGCGCCGTGCTCAGCTTGCGAGAGTAAATCTGCCGCTATAAATTCTGGGTTTGCACGCTCATCTGCAATAACTAGTACTTCAGAGGGGCCTGCTGGCATATCGATTGCCATACCTGGAATTGTTTGCGCAACAAGCTGTTTAGCCATCGTTACAAAGCTATTACCTGGGCCAAAAATTTTGTTCACTTTAGGCACTGATTCAGTGCCGTAGGCCATTGCGGCAATTGCACCTGCGCCACCACTTTCAATTAAAGTTGTAATGCCACATAACTTAGCTGCATATAATATCGCAGGGTTAATGCTTTCATCACCTTGCACAGGGGTTGCAAGTACGACGGTTTTAGCACCACTTAATTGTGCAAGTACACCTTGCATAATAACCGATGATGGCAGTGGAGCACTGCCACCAGGTACATAAATCCCCACAGCTTCGATGGCCTGATATTTCAGTTCACATTCAACGCCAGGTTGGGTTGATAACTTAATATCTTTAGGCAATTGCGCTTCGTGAAAACGTTTAACGTTTGCATAAGCGGTGTCAATTGCGTATTTAAGCTCTGCGCTTAGTGCTTGCTCTGATGCGTTTATATCATCAAGCGGTACACGTAAACGAGGGTTAGCTCTATTATCAAACTTTTTAGCCATATCAAGTAAGGCTTTATCACCTTGCTCTTTAACATCGCTCATAATTGTTTGGCATATAGCTTCAACCTTGGCGCTGGCAGAAACCGCAGGGCGCATTAGCGCCGCTGCTTGTACTTGTGAAGATTCCTCATTCCAACGAAGCATGGTACTTACTCCATCATTTTTTCAATTGGCATTACTAAAATAGAGTTAGCGCCTAGGGCTTTAAGCTGCTCCATTGTTTCCCAAAATAATGTTTCGCTGCTTACCATGTGAAGCGCTACGTACTCTTCGTTACCAGCAAGTGCAAGTAGAGTAGGTTGGCCAGAGCCTGGTAAAATTTCGCAAATTTCATCAAGTTTAGTTTTTGGCGCGTGTAGCATAATGTATTTGCTTTCTTTAGCCTGTTTAACACCACGAAGGCGCGGCATAAGCTTATTGATTAGTGCTAGTTTGTCTTCATCTTGCAGGTCTTTATTTTGAATTAAACACGCGTTTGATTCTAAAATTGTATCACCTTGAATCAAGCCGTTCGCTTCAAGCGTTGCACCGGTAGAAACTAAATCACAAATTGCATCTGAAAGACCGGCACGGGGTGCTACTTCTACTGAGCCTGTAAGCATTACAGTGCTTGCATTAATGCCTTCGCGCTTTAACCACTGCGTTAAAATTTCTGGGTAGGTTGTTGCAATACGTTTGCCTTCAAACCAGCTTTTATCACGTGGGCCAAGCTCTTGTGGCCATGCAAGTGCAAGGCGGCAGTAACCAAAGTCTAGTTTTGCTAGTTTGCTAACTTCGCTTGGTACACCTTGGCGTTCACGTTCGGCTTGTACTTCTACTAGTACGTTTTCGCCAACAATACCTAAATCACAAACACCGTCCATTACTAAGCCCGGAATATCGTCATCGCGCACACGAAGTACGTCAATTGGCATATTGGTTGAGTGTGCAATTAAGCGTTGCTCACGTAGGTTTAATTTAACACCTAGTTGCTTTAGTAAATCTTGACAATCTTTAGACAGGCGACCGCCTTTTTGGATGGCGATACGTAGACGATTTGTGTTACTCATTATTCATTTTCCTTTAATTTAAAAACTAAAAACCCCGAGGGGAACCTCAGGGCAAAATGAATCAATGTGTTTTGAATCGCCAGAGGTTCCTTTTAGGAATAACCTCTCAGCGAAAGACCTGACAGGTTATTCCGGTGAATGGTGGTGATGATGTACTGTTGTCAGGTTTAAGCGCATTTTTGTATCCTATTTTGCTTACCGCTATTTAGTGAGCGTTAAGCTTTAATCTGTTTCAATAAATTTCGCATTCATAAAAACATAAACCGCCTAGCTTAGGCAAGTTTTTTTTTACCAAATTAAAGCATATCTTATAACTGCCGATAATATTGAGAGCTAAACAGTATTTTTAGTTGTTTTAATGTTTAAATTGTAGGCAAATTGGGCTTTATTGGTCAATTTATCTAATTTTTAATAAACAAGTTAAGGAGGGGAGTATGGATATAATGATCCCTTTTTTAGGGAAAATTTCACGGTTAGAGCTTGAACCAAAAAGTACATTTCATATTGCAGGTGTGCAAAATATGCCACAAGCGCAAAAAATTAAGCTTGAAAATGAAAAAAAGCAGACGCTCAACAAAAAAAGATTAGCGCAGGCGCAGGGCAAAAAAAGTGCAAGTGCAGCTAATGAAAAAGCAATTACTGTAGATGATCAAGGGAATAAACATTTAGATACGTGGGCATGACCTTAATCCTTAATAGTAAAAAGCCACGCACAACTTTTTACTATTAAGGGCGTGTTGTTCTTTACGCTTTATATATTTGTTAGTGCTTTTTAGCTTTAATAATGTAAAAGCTAAATATAACTACAACGGTAAGTTGTGCTATAAAGCCTTGCCACGTAGATTTTAAACCCAGTAGTGTAATATCAAAGCTTATCGGCATTACACTAATCGCGACTAAATCAGCCTCTTGTAATGCAATGACAGCTTTACCCATTAATACAAAGGCAAGTGCAAATAATAAATAAGTTGTATAGGCAAAAAACTTAGCAATAGGTAACTTAATCGAATATTTAACTAACACCCATGCTATAAGCGCTAATAAACCCACACCCAGTGCAAAGCCCATCGCAACCGATGAATACTGTGCTTGCGAGCTTTGCGTTAATAACGACTGATAAAATAATACCGTTTCGAACACTTCACGATATACCGCTATAAACGAGAGGCCCGCGAGCCCCCATAGTGTGCCAGACTCTAATCGCGTATTAATATTTTGCTGAATATATGCCTGCCACTGCTGAGCACTGGTTTTACTGTGCATCCATACCCCAACATATAGCAAAATAATAGCTGCAAATAGGGCGCCTATCCCTTCCATTACTTCGCGGCTGGCACCACTTATTTGTATTAATGTTTGCGCTGCTGCCCATGTTAAGCCACCTGCTATGAGGGCCATTACCCAGCCAATATGAACGTATTTAAGCGCATCTTGGCGTTTGGTTTTTATAAGTACGGTCATGAGCGCAATAACAACTAATAGTGCCTCTAGGCCTTCGCGTAGCAAAATAACTAAACTGGCTGATAGCAAGGCGCCATCACTGAGTGTGGTGTCATTAAGTAGGTTGTTTGCTTTTGTTAATTGTGCAAGTACAGCATTAACTTGTGCGCTGACAAGCTCGGTGTTTTTTTCATTTTTGAATGTGTTACGTAAGTTCATCAATTGTACTTCAATGCTTTTACGCAAGCTTTCATCGTATGCATTTAAGTTATTTTCTATCAGCTCAAAGCCATCTAAATAGGCACTGATAGCCAGTTCGCTGGCTTTTTCATATTCATCATTAGCATGTGCGTTTTGTGCAGCAATAAGTTGCGAGCGTGCAACGCTAAGTGGCTCAGCTTTGTTTTTAAATAAGTGTTCTGGATTACCGCGCAGCCACTTAATAAATTGAACTTGGGCAGGGGATTTATTTTGTGAGAGCTGCGCAGGATTAAGATTAATTATGTCTGAAGTGCTGATTGTCTGGTTAATGTGTTGCGGCTTAGTTATATCTTGAAAAGCTAAACTGCCTACATAAAAGGCGAGTGACCAACGTTGTTGCTCATTAAATTGGCTAAAAGCAACCATTGGCGTATCGTCTATGCCGTTGGATACAGCTTCATATAATCCCATAATTGTGCGATTTGTGGCTCGCTCTTTATCCATAAAGTTGGTGGGCTGTGGTGTTAAACCTTTAGCAAGTGGACCATCACCTTGTCCATTTATGCCATGGCACATAGAGCAGTTTTCTGAAAAAAGTGCCTTTGTTTGTTTTAGGGGTAATAAAGATGAAGGCAAAGAAAGCTGCGGCATAAATTCAAGCAAAGACTCCCTAAGCTTTGAGCTGGCAGCTCGAACACTTTGTACGCTTTGTTTATTTATAATGGCGTTATGTAAGGCGCCAGCTTGTATTTTTATATGACTGTATTGATTATTAGCACTGCTTAACTGTGTGGCTAGCGTGCTTATTAAATTTGCAAACTCAGACATTTCTTGAAATTCGTCTTTACTGACTACCTCGCCTTTTTGCACCGCGCCAACGTAATCAACCCCTACGTACTCTGCAAGTTGTGATATTTGTTTAATCTTAGCTTGCACAGCAGGCGTTGAGGCAAAAGCAGAAAAACATAAAAAAGTGAGTAAGAACAAAGGAAAGAGAAAAACGTGGCGACGTGTAATGCCATAAAATAACGAAAAAACACTTGTATACTTACTGGACATAATTAGCCCTATAAAAAACATTTAAAATTAAAACTATTTTTATTACGCTTAAAATAAATAAAACCGTGCTAAAAATAATCCCCCATAAATAACTAACCCGCAGTGAATAGACTGCGGGTTTAATAAAGAAAACTTAGTGACTTTGCTCGGCAGATTTAATACTACTTTGAATGAGAGGAGAGATAGTTAAACCTTGCACAATAATAGAAAATATAACCACAACATAGGTCACAATAACGATTAAATCATGCAGATCACTGCCTGATATAAATACTTGATCACGAGGAATAGCTGCAGCCATAGCTAATGCTAAACCGCCACGTAAACCACCCCAAGTTAAAATTTTAACGCTGTGTTTGTCGTAGTTTTTAAAGCGCTTAAATATTACAAATGGTGCACCAACACTAATAAAACGTGCTAATAAAATAGCAGGGATCATAACAAGGCCTAAGCCAATTTCACCCATTGTTACTGGCATAGTGACAATCAGCATACCAATAATCAAAAACAACAAAGCGTTTAAAAAGCTGTCGGTGGCGTGCCAAAAGTCTTTAATATAGCGCGTGTTTTCAGGCCCTGTGCGCTCGGTTGCTTTTGCGCGAGTAATATTACCTAAAATAATACCACTGGTTACCATGGCAAGCGCACCTGATATTTCCCATACATTGGCAGCGGCAAAACCCGCAGTTGGAATGGTTAAGGTTATTAATAGGCGTATATTTACATCTTTACAGTTAATAATTAAAAAGTGACCCACAAGGGCCATTGCTAAGCCAAACACGATCCCGCCTATGGCATCAACAAAAAACAGCTCTGCAATGTCGGCTGGGTTGGCATCGGTGCCAAAAAATGCAACAGAAAACAGCGTAGTAAAAATTACCAAACCAATACCATCGTTAAATAAAGACTCGCCTTCTACCTGTACCGAAATACCTTCAGGGGCGCGTAATTGTTTAATAATTGCCAGTACAGCAATTGGATCGGTTGGGCTTATTAAGGCGCCAAAAAGTAAACAATAAATAAAAGGGACGGGCCAGCCAAGAGCGGCAAAAATATAAAAACTTAAATAGCCAATTAAAAAAGTAGAGACTACGGTAGAGAACAAAACTAAAGCGGTTATTTCCCATCGTTGTTTACGCAGTGCCAACAGGTTAATTTCTAAAGCACCTGCAAATAACAAAAATCCAAGCATGCCTTTTAAAAGCAATTCATTAAAATTAATACTGGCTACAATTTGCGTCATTTCTAATGCAGTTGTATCGCCTAATAACTTAACTGAAATAATTAATAACAACGATATAACAACCGAGCCCGTTGTTATAGCAATCGTTGTTTGCATTTTAAGAACATACTGGTTTGCATAAGCAATAAAAATTGCGATAGCAGAGAGAAAACAAATGAGATACCAAGCATTCATTGGCTAACCTTAGATTTATTTTAGAGAACAAAAAAGAGCGAATTAAACGAGCCGTATATTACTCTTGTGACTAGGCTGTGTCACAGTATTTATGGGGCTTTTAGCACTTTTTTTATGTCTTTAGGAGACATATAGTTAATGCAAATTTACTGGTGTTATTGCTTGTAATGAAGAGATTAACATAAGGTTGCCTAGGCAACTTAGTGGCTGATTACTGCCGTTAATTGAATAAAGTAAACGCGGCTATTTTGCGGGTCTAATAGTGTAATTTAGTGTAAATATATGTATACAATTTGTATCTGTTTAAGGTTTTACTGATTTTGTGTGTTTTTTAACCTACTGCAATTTCTGTTGTTCTTACGCTGTCTCTTATACACATCTGACGCTGCCGACGAATAGAG
>OLGU01000002.1_pt1 | contig 208966 bp, 204 predicted proteins | sample 1609281 | NCBI WGS metagenome assembly OLGU01 (sample SAMN05416705, study PRJEB24817) | seawater metagenome | isolation source: Sea water | place: Canada:Atlantic | collected 2013-07 | reverse complement strand
CGAGATTGCCTCTTGTCTCGTGGGCTCGGAGATGTGTATAAGAGACAGCCTCTGGTGTGGTGTCGGCGTATGGCGGCGTGGGGTGAGGGAGAGGGGAAGCATGCTCCCGCTTTTCGGTGGAGCGGTGATACTCGGGCTTGTCATCATTTTTGGGATAAGCGCTGCCACGTCGTTATTGATTGAACGCCAAAGACTCTTCGCGCTTGCCGATAGCGCAGCTCTGGCGGGGGCGGAAAGTTTTGACCCAGCAACACTATCCCTCACTCCCTCCGGCATTCAGGCAGCCCTAGAATCTCCACGGGTGGCGTCTGCGGCAGAAAGTTTCCTCTCCAGGGCAGACAGCGCGGGACTGGAGTCCTTAGTGCTAGAAGCTGCCCACACACCAGATGGTCGCCACGCCGAGGTCCGATTGTCCTCGATGTGGGCTCCACCGGTGGTCTCGGATTTCTTTCCGGCCTCCCTCAGAATTAGCGCCACCGCTCGGTCGCAGGTCTTCATCCATTGAGTTCGGTAAGCGTGGAGGTTTGTCTGGCACTATCACTCTCATGACACTTAGCGGATCATCCATATTGATAATCGGATCAACGGGCGGGCTCGGGAGCGAATTTGCCCGACAATTGAGCTCTCAAGGCGCCAAATTGACCTTGGGCTCTACCAGCGCTGACAAGCTCAGTAATCTCGGGGTTTCTGGAGCGAGCGCAATCGGAGACATCACCCAGCCGGGGATAGCGGAGAGCTTTGTCAACACCGCACTCAACGCTTATGGTCGTCTCGACGGAGTTATTTACGCCGCCGGGGCGGTTGCCTTTGGGTCACTGGGCGAGTATTCCGATGAGGTTCTTGATGCGCTCTGGCAGGTCAACACCCGTGGGTGGATGAGTACCCTGAGGGCAGCTACACCCTCCCTCGCCGCCTCCGCAGCAGAGGGGGGCTCACCGTTTGCGCTGAGCCTGAGTGGGGTGGTGGCCGAGGCCCCCACCGCAGGGATGGCGCCCTATTCCGCCGTCAAGTCAGCCCTCCATTCCTTTGGTGTGGCAGCTGGCCGAGAACTGCGCAGGCAAGGGATTCGATTAGTGGACGCTCGACCCGGTCACACCGAAACGGAACTCTCACTTCATCCCCTAGCTGGTTCTGCTCCCGCCTTTCCCGCGGGCTTAAGCCCTCAGAAAGTGGTGGAGCGAATACTTCAGGGCTTGGAAGCGGGAGAAAAGGATTTGCCAAGCAGCAGCTTCGCCGGCCTCAGCTAGTCTGAGGGGGATATGAGTGAGCTTGAAGTCCCCGCGAGAATCGCTGCGCTTCGCTCCACCTTCCACACCATCGAAGTCGTTTTAGACCCTGAAGCTTTGGCCAAGGAGATAGCCCGCCTTTCCGAACTCGCTTCCGAACCCGATTTGTGGGGGGATACCGAGCGGGCACAATCCATCACAAGTGCGTTGAGTCATCGCCAGAGTGAACTTTCTCGAATTGTGGATGTTCGCTCCCGCCTCGACGATCTTGACGTTCTCATCGACATGGCCAATGAAGAAGATGATGAAGCTTCTGTTGCAGAGGTTAGGCAAGAGCTAGATCAGCTCGAAACTCTGCTGGGAGCGATGGAAATCCAAACCCTGTTGGATGGCGAGTTTGATGCGTCCCCTGCCATCATCACCATTCGTGCGGGTGCTGGCGGTGTTGACGCCGCAGATTTCGCGGAAATGTTGCTGCGGATGTATACGAGGTGGGCAGAAGCCCATCAGTATTCTGTCGCCGTTCTTGACACCAGCTATGCCGAGGAAGCGGGCATCAAGAGTGCCACAATCGAAATCGATGGCCCCTACGCTTTTGGAACCCTCAGCGTGGAGGCGGGAACCCACCGCTTGGTGCGGATGAGTCCGTTTAATTCAGCGGGGAAGCGCCAAACCTCTTTTGCGGCGGTGGAAGTGGTTCCCCTGATGGAAGAATCCACTGAAATCGAGATTCCCGAATCAGATATGCGTGTTGATGTTTTCCGGTCATCTGGCCCTGGCGGCCAGTCGGTGAACACAACAGACTCTGCGGTGCGTATTACCCATTTACCGACCGGAACCGTGGTCAGCTGTCAGAACGAAAAAAGCCAGATTCAAAACAGAGCGGCAGCACTCCGAGTGCTGAAAAGCCGACTCCTCCTGATTGCCAAAGAAGAGGAAGCGGCAAAGAAGAAAGAAATTGCCGGAAACATTACCGCCAGCTGGGGAGATCAAATGCGCAGCTATGTGTTGGCCCCCTATCAAATGGTGAAGGACCTTCGGTCGGAGCATGAGGTGAACAACCCCAGCGCTGTTTTTGATGGCGATTTGGACGGGTTCTTGCAAGCGGGTATCCGCTGGCGCAAGAGTGCCGATCGGGTGTCGTAGAAGGGTTTTTGGAGCCCTGGAATCTAGGCTGAAGTCGCCATGATTCTCTTCGAAGATGTCTCCAAAATGTATCGGGGCGCCCCGAAACCCGCCCTGAACAATGTGAGCATCAATATTGCTGCGGGAGAGTTTGTTTTCCTTGTGGGGGCTTCGGGGTCTGGTAAATCAAGCTTCTTACGTCTCATCCTTAAAGAGGAGAGACCTAGTGCTGGAGAAATCCACGTTCTCGGTCAAGATTTGCGCAGAATACCGAGCCGGAAGGTCCCACTTTTTCGTCGGAGCCTGGGAGTTGTCTTCCAAGATTTCCGTCTGTTGCCCCAGAAAACCGTGTTCGACAATGTCGCCTACACCCTTCGGGTAATTGGCAAGAGTGCGGGATTTATTCACGAAGCGGTGCCGGATATTCTTCAAACCGTAGGACTTGCCCAGAAAGCAAAAAACTACCCTCACGAGCTTTCTGGTGGTGAGCAACAGAGGGTAGCGATTGCCCGAGCGGCCGTGAATAAGCCGGCCATCATGTTGGCGGATGAGCCCACCGGAAACCTCGATCCAGCCACCAGCGCTGGAATTATGAATGTGCTCTCACGAATAAATGCTTCGGGCACCACGGTCATTATGGCGACCCACGATTCGGGAATCGTTGATCAGATGCAGCGTCGTGTCATAGAAATTGCCGGCGGTCGAGTTGTTCGTGATGAACATGAGGGCGGTTACCAAACCAGTGCGATACCGCTGGGCGAACTGGATACCGCGCCAATTCCGATCATCACCGATTCGGATGCGCTGGCAGAGCCAGCCCAGCTTCCGGTGAAGAGCGTAAGTGATCCTGACACGGTGGCATCTCCCTTCCCCTGGGAGCTTCGGGCGTGAGACTAGGTTTTGTTCTTCGTGAAGTGTTCGCGGGGCTTTCAAGAAACCTGTCCATGGTGGTCTCGATTGTTCTTGTCACTTTTATTTCGCTGACTTTCGTGGGAACCGCGATTTTGCTTCAGGCCCAAATCAACCAAATGAAAAGTTACTGGTTTGACCGTGCCCAAGTCGCGGTCTATATGTGTACTGACTTCTCCACACTCGGTGACTGCGACCAGCAAGCAGCAAGTGCGGACCAAAAGGTGGTGATTGAGCAGCGTCTACAGTCCACGACCCTTGCCCCCTACATCGACCGCTACTACTTTGAAGATCGGGACCAGGCGTTTGCTAATTTCCGCGAGCAATTCGCTGACAGCGCCGTGGTGGATCTGGTATCACCGGAGCTGCTGCCAGAAACCTTCTGGATCAACCTGGTGGATCCCCAACAAAGTGAGCTCATTTTTGAAGCTCTCTCAGGGCTCCCCGGGGTAGAAAGCGTGGTTGATCAGCGCAGCTACCTCGATCAGATTTTTGCGGTGCTGAACGCAGGAAGTTTGACGGCGGTTTCGGTCGCCGCTCTGATGCTTGTTGCCGCAGCGTTATTGATCGCCACCACCATTCGGTTGAGTGCGTTCTCTCGCAGGCGCGAACTTGCGATTATGCGGCTCGTGGGGGCCTCGAACAGATTTATCCAGACTCCTTTCGTGCTGGAGGGCATCGTTGCCGCCGCGCTCGGGGCGGGACTTGCGTCGCTTGCGCTCTGGGGAATTGTGCGGGTTTTTGTCCAGGGGTATCTTGCGGATGCTTTGCCAGCAACGGTGTTCATTCAAACCTCTGATGCAATCGCCACCATGCCCTTACTCTTTGCCACGGGTATCGGCTTGGCTGTTATTGCCTCCTACATCTCTATCACTCGTTATCTCCGGGCCTAGAGCCTGACGGGCGCAAAACCGCTGGCGCTAGACTGTGGGGCTGGCGGGAGGAGTAGCCTCTGGCGCAGATCTTTGTTGAGTAAAAGGTGGTGAAACCATGCCGAAAGAGTCAGGCGAAAAAGTGGTCGCCACCAACCGTAAAGCGCGTTATGACTACCACATTGAAGACACCATAGAAGCAGGGATTGTCCTGAGCGGCACAGAAGTTAAGTCTCTTCGAGCTGGTCGCGCATCCCTGGTAGATGCGTATGCCACGATCGAGGGCGGGGAAGCCTGGCTTGAGGCCGTGCATATTCCCGAATACACCGAGGCCACATGGACGAACCATCCCCCTCGGCGCAAGAGAAAACTGTTGCTGCACAAACAAGAAATCGCGAAGCTTGCTCACCGCATTACGGCCGGTGGTTACACCCTGGTTCCTTTGAAGCTTTATTTCCTTAATGGCCGAGCGAAAGTGGAACTCGCTGTGGCAAAAGGCAAGAAGGAATACGACAAACGCCACTCGTTGCGCAAAAAACAAGATGATCGCGAAGCCCAGCGGGCCATGTCCACGAGGCGTTCCCTCGGCGACTAAGGACACGCAGGGGATTGGATACCCGGGGCTTTCCCAGCGCTCTGTCGTTGCAGGGTTCTATAGTGGGAGGTGCGAAAGCACACGTACCCTGTCAATTCCATAGCGCACCAATCGCTTCCACTTCGGTGGGACTCCATGGGGATGATCGGTTTCGACATTACTTGTGTGTCCATAGGGAAGCGGGCCGAGAATGCAGAGTTATCTCGTAAACGTCCTCTGCAAACTATAGGTGCCAATACAAAGCGCACCGACTTCGCTCTCGCTGCCTAAGCAGCGGACAAGTCCGTCAGACTGAGAGGGCCTCTGGCTCAGATACTGGCGTCGATTAAGAGGCTTGCTGATGACCTGTGTATCAGGGGTTATCGGGACTTTTTCTGATGCTGGGCCTGTCGTTCTAGGTGCTTGTGACAAAGAACGGGGCCGAGCAGAACGCTTTCACAAGATACGCCCGTAGAAGACTGTGGTTCGAAGTAGTGGACCCGGGTTCGATTCCCGGCATCTCCACCATTGGTGCGTTATGGAATTCCCTTTTCAGTGCTGTGCTGGCCTGTCGGGGTAAAAGGACTGAGCACCCAGCCTCGTCACGCTGTCACTTGCCGCGCCAACAGCGCGAGTAATAGATTCTTGCCATCTCAGGTCTGCGTCAAGACCAGCGGCAAAAAATCCTACAAAACAATCCCCTGCGCCTATGGTGTTCAGGGCCTTCACTGTTGGTGCCTCGACGCGGAACACGACACCTTCATGGCACGCAATTGCTCCTTTTCTCCGAGCCTGACAATAAGGCTGCACTCGAGTTGTTTGAACCAGGCTGCGAAGGTGTGAGCGGTCATCGTCTGGCTCCCAACAGCGACCCAGTGATTTGAAGCCCAGGGTCAACGGCTAGGCAATAGATGCTTCTATCGCCATCCACCCAACTACTGGGGGTGGGGTAGTAGTAGGTGAAGTCAAGAACCGACTCGGTGAACTCAACCCCGATGAAGTCGCCAAATGCCCCTTGGCACCGCGACCCACCCTCGCTGATCAGGTAATCAGTTCCTGGGTACGAGTCCTCGGTCAGTGCCAATTTCGCAAACAACTCCGCATCGTGGGGTTGCTGGCACTCCACCACCTCCACAGCATCCATGTCGGCGCCTTCCGGGGTGTTTTGGTCGTTCACACATGCCCCTAATTCGAGCTCGAAAACGCTCACCAGGTTCTTCTCTTCGCCAGCGACACCCTCGGCAGAGTCTCCACCCTGGTCCACTTGGCTCACCGCGGCTGGGACACAGCCGCTGAGGAGCAACCCCAGCGCTAGGAAAAATCCCCAAAGTATGAGGGGGCGTGCTCGCCCGTTCAGGGCGCACTCCTTCGCGAGAGCCCGAGGGCATCGTCATGCAGAAGGCCGTTGGTGGCAAGGGCGGTGTGGTGCCAAATGTCGTCATCGCCATCCAGGGAACTGAATCGACCGCCGGCTTCACGGATAATGGGGACCAGTGCAGCCATGTCATAGGGCTGAAGGTCAGCCTCCCCGCACACGTCCATCGATCCTTCCGCAACCATCATGTAGGGCCAAAAATCACCAATGGCTCGGGCACGCCAAGCCGAAGTCGCCCATGCCCTCACGTTGCTCTCTCGCCCATCCTCAATCCATCCGGGGAGAGAGTTGTAGTTGACGATGGCATCCTCGAGCAACGTCACTGAGCTCACGGCCAGTGACGTTGCTTCGGTGTGGCCGGTCTTTTTGGTCCAGGCTCCGTGACCTGTGGCCGCCCACCACTGTTGGCCCAGAGCGGGAGCACTGACCACGCTCACCACAGGGTTCCCATCGATGGCCAGCGCAATCAGTGTCGCCCAGATGGGAACGCCCCGAAGAAAATTCGCCGTGCCATCAATCGGGTCGATAATCCATTGGCGACCCGGTTGCTGGCCCGTGCTTTTCGTGCTGGATCCCCGTTCCTCACCGAGGATGGCGTCATGGGGGCGGGAAGCAAGGATTGTCGAGGTGATGATGTCCTCCACAGCCACATCAGCATCCGTAACCGGGGTGCGATCGGGTTTGGTGGTGACCACCAGGTCCTGGGCTCGAAAGCGACTGAGGGAAATCAAGTCAGCATTAGCTGCTGCCGCTCGGGCCAGCGCTAAATCGTCGCTCATCGTGAAAGTTGTCACCCTCTCGAGGGTAGTAGAGCCGTGAAAGATCGCCTGCTTTGTCAGTCGGTATGTGCGCCCTGATGCAAGGTCCCCATGAGGCGCTGGAGGGAGTGCGCGCGTGAATGAAGCGTTGGTTCTAATGTGTTCCCGGTAAGTGCCTGCTCCAGTGCGCATTCGCTCGAGCCTGACTCGTGTGAACAAGCCTTCGGGCAGGTGAGAGTCAGATACTCGAGGTCAGGGAACCCTGACACCAGCGATGCGGGAGAAACATGGCCCAGTCCAAAAGACCGAACGCCTGGGGTGTCAATAATCCATCCACCACTTGCCAGGGGAAGAGCAACGCTCGAAGACGAGGTGTGGCGCCCGCGCCCGGTGACCTCGTTGACGTGCCCCACCGCACGGTTACCGCTGGGGACCAGGTCGTTCACGAGGGTTGATTTCCCCACTCCCGAATGCCCAACAAACACAGTCGTGTGGCCCTTAAGCAGGGCGTTTAGCGCTTTCACAGCCGGATTCGAGGGGGATCTCTGAACCACACCAATCTCGAGAGCACCTGCGTAGTCGAGTAGCTCTGTGCCCGAGGCCAAGTCTGTTTTTGTCACACACATCAGGGGAGTCAGCCCAGCATCCAGCGCTGCCACCACATAGCGATCGATCAATCTCAATCGAGGCTCCGGGGAGGCCGCCGCCACGACCATCAAGAGCTGGTCAGCGTTTGCCACGATGACGCGCTCCATCGTGTCGGTGTCATCGCCGCTGCGACGAAGGACTGTTTTCCTGGGGTGGATGCGGACAATTCGCGCAAGGCTGCCCTCTTCGCCAGTGGTGTCACCCACGCAATCCACAACGTCACCAATCACAATCGCTTGGCGACGAAGCTCTCTGGCCCTTGTGCAAGTGACTGCGCGTTGATGGGGGCCACCATCATCAAGAACCACGCGATAGCGGCCTCGATCGACCCCGATGACAAAGCCCGGTTCCGCATCATCGTGGGCGGGGCGTTCTTTGGTGCGGGGTCTGCTGCCCCGCCGATCAGGGCGAACCCGAGGAACGTAGTCCTCGTACTTGTCGTCGTCTGGCTCGTTCATCGCTCTGGCGAGCTGAGGAGCTCGTCCCACAGGGCAGGGAACTCAGGCAAAGTCTTGGAGGTGCAGGCGATGTCGTCCACTTCCACACCCGGGATAGCAAGACCCAGGAGCGCACCGGAGGTGGCCATTCGGTGGTCATCGAATGCTTTCCAGAGACCTGGGTGAAGCTTTGCTGGAGCCACCACGATTCCATCACTGGTCTCGCTCGCGCTTCCCCAGAGGGCCTTGATGTTGGAGACCAGGGCCTTGAGGCGGTCTGTTTCGTGTCCGCGGAGATGCCCGATGCCGCGAAACTGGCTACTGGCGGGGGACAATGCCGCCAAGGCCACGAGGGTGGGCGCAAGTTCGCCCGCATGGCTGAGGTCAAGATCTACTCCGGGAAGCTCGCGTCCTCCCGCGATTCCGTCGCCTCCTTCAACGGTGACGACCCCGGGCGCGCGGGTGATTGATGCTCCCCAGTTCTCGAGAAGCTCAGGGACGAGACCTCCCACCTGGGTGGTGGTTTCTGGCCAACCGGAAATGCTCACACTTCCCCCGGTAATTAATGCAGCGCTCAGGAAGGGTGCCGCGTTAGAGAGGTCGGGTTCAATCGCTACCTCCACCCCGGCGATGGCTCCAGCAGCAACTTCCCAGATGCCTGGGCTGACCATCTCAGCCGCCACCCCCCTGCCCCGAAGGCAGTGAAGTGTCATGTCAATGTGGGGGAGAGAGGGGAGCGAGTCACCCTGGTGTTCAATGCGAAGCCCCCCGGGTAGCCTCGCGCCCACCAGCAATAGACCGGACACAAACTGGCTCGATGCCGAGGCATCGATTGAGACCACACGCCCATGGATTGACCCCGTATTCGTGAGCGTGAAGGGTAAGAACCCGTCCAAGGTGGCGTCAACTTCGACGCCTAACTGGCCCAAAGCATCGAGTGTGGTGGCCATGGGTCGAAGCCTGGCGCCCGCGTCGCCATCGAAGGACAGCGACCCGGGAATCACGAGTGACAGTGGAGGCACAAAGCGCATGACCGTGCCCGCCAACCCGCAGTCAAGGGTTGGCGGGTTGGGACAATTTTCGGGAATGGGGGTGATGTGAAGGTCCGGGCCGAAGGGACCGGGGTTGCCCTCGGTAATGGTGGCCCCTAACGCCCGAAGCGCTTCCACCATCAAATGGGTATCTCTGGCGTGAAGAGGTGAGCGCAGGATAGAGGGGCCTGTGGCGAGGGCGGAGAGCACAAGCTCTCGATTGGTCAGTGATTTAGATCCGGGGAGCGAGAGCTGATGGTGAAGAGGAGCAGAGCGGTAACCCGCCCGCCATGTGCCATCTCCCAGTGTTTTACTCATCCCTTCCTAGAGTACTCGGCAGGGTTCCTCCAAGCGGTCCGTCCGGGCGCAGTCTAGGAACCGAGAGCTCTATCGAGGATGAGCTGTGCTTCTCCTTGGCTGCGTTTGGAGGAGCCGGTGGCAGGGGAGGCAGAACGAGGCCTCGACACCACCGTCATCGGGGGCAAACCAGCTGAGGCTGCCTCCACCATTACGAAAGGCCAGGCACCCTGGTTCTCTGGTTCGTCCTGGACCCACACGAATTTCGCGCCGGGATACCGGGAGGCAACCTGCTGGAGGTCAACTGCGGGGAAGGGGTAATACTGCTCGAGTCGCACCACAGCGATGTTGGTGATTCCCCGCTTGGAAATTTCTGACTGCAGGTCGTAGTAAATCTTTCCGGCCACCATCAACACGGTGCCGATGCTGGAAGCATCCGCAACACCGGGGTCATCGAGGACGGGCTGGAACCTGCCGGTGGTGAAGTCATCGACAGAACTTGTTGCCCCTCGAAGGCGCAACATCGCTTTCGGGGTAAACACGATCAGGGGTTTTCGAGGCCTTGCATAGGCCTGGCGGCGCAGGAGGTGGAAGTAGGACGCCGGAGTGGAAGGTCTCGAAATAATCATGTTGTCTTCCGCCGCGAGCTGAAGGAACCGCTCGATCCGGGCAGAGGAATGGTCGGGGCCTTGGCCTTCAAAACCGTGGGGGAGAAGAAGAACAACGCTCGAGCGTTGGCCCCATTTTTGCTCGGCAGAAGAAATGAATTCATCGATCACGGTTTGCGCACCGTTCACGAAGTCACCAAACTGCGCTTCCCACATGACCAGTGCGTCAGGTCGCTCCACGGAGTAGCCATACTCAAATCCAAGCGCTGCATACTCGCTCAGCAGGGAGTCATAAATCCACAGCCGTGCTTGGGTTTCTGACATGTTCATCAGCGGTAGCCATTCTTGGCCGTTGATGCGGTCATGGAGAACAGCGTGACGTTGGACGAAGGTGCCCCGGCGCGAATCTTGTCCCACCAATCGAACGGGTGTCCCTTCAAGGAGCAGAGACCCTAATGCAGCAAGCTCACCGAAGCTCCAGTCGATATCGCCACTTCGCGACATTTCCCGACGCTTATCCAAGAGCGGCTGGAGCTTCGGGTGAGTGGTGAATCCGGGGGGCTGGTTGGCGTGAGCATCGCCGATCAGAGCAAGCACAGAAGAGTCGATGCCGGTGGTCTCTGGTTCTCCTGCAACGTCGTTGTCTCGCTGCGAGCCTGGGCGTTCCACACCGGCGATGGCGCCATCATCGTTGGGGATGACGGTAATCGCACCCGTTTGTGCAGCATGGGTTTCCTGGAAGGCCTCCTCGAGGCGGCCTTGGAAGTCTTTTTGCGCTGCGTCTAGTTCTTCCTCTGTCAGGTCCCCGCGGCCCATCAGCGCTTCGGTGTAAAGGGTACGGACGCTGCGTTTGGCTTCGATCAAGTTATACATCAGGGGCTGAGTCATCGAAGGGTCATCGCCTTCGTTGTGTCCACGCCGGCGGTAACACACGATGTCGATCACGACGTCGGCTTTGAATGCTTGCCGGTAGGCGAAAGCAATTTCTGCTATCCGCAAGACTGCCTCGGGGTCATCGCCGTTGACGTGGAAAATCGGAGCTTGAATGGTCTTTGCCACATCGGTCGAGTAGACCGATGTGCGACCGTCATGAGGGAGCGTGGTGAAGCCCACCTGGTTGTTCACCACGACGTGGACGGTTCCCCCGGTGCGGTAAGCCCGCAGCTGAGACATCTGGAGTGTTTCCAGCACCACACCCTGGGCGGCCATGGCTGCATCGCCGTGAATCACGACGGGCAACACACCAAACCGGCCAATTTCCTTGCGGTCCTGTTTGGCTCTAACGATTCCTTCGAGGACCCCGTTGACCGCTTCTAAGTGAGACGGGTTAGCGGCCAGGTACACCGGGATGCTCGCGCCGCTGGGAGAGGTGTAGGTGCCCTCGGTTCCCAAGTGGTACTTCACATCGCCCGAGCCTTGAACACTCTTGGTGTCGTGGGTCCCTTCGAACTCTCGGAAGATTTGCCCATACGTTTTACCCGCAATATTGGCCAGCACGTTCAAACGACCGCGGTGAGCCATCGCCATTGCTACTTCGTCGAGGCCTGCCTCCGTGGCAGCTTGGAGGATTTCGTCGACCAGGCTGACGGTGGATTCTGCGCCCTCCATGCTGAAGCGTTTTTGGCCCACATATTTGGTCTGCAGAAAGGTCTCAAAGGCTTCTGCCTGATTGAGCTTGGACAAGATTCTCAGCTGAGCGTCGTGGTCGGGCTTTTGGTAGGGCTTTTCGAGCTTTTCCTGGAACCAAGACCGCTGAGCAGGGTCTTGAATATGCATGTATTCAATACCGATGGTGCGGCAATAGGTGTCTCTGAGAACTCCCAGGATTTCGCGCAACAACATGGTGGATCTGTTTCCAAATCCGCCGGTGACAAATTCCCTATCAAGGTCCCAGAAGGTGAGGCCGTGGCTTTCGATTTCCAAATCCGGGTGGGAGCGTTGCCGGTATTCCAGTGGGTCAATATCCGCCATCAAGTGCCCGCGCACACGGAAAGAGTTGATGAGTTCTTGGACCCGGGAGGTTTTATTGACCATCTCCGCCTGGTTGATGGCAATATCTTCCGCCCAGTGGATGGGCATATACGGGATGCGAAGCGAGGCAAAGATTTCCTCGTAAAAGCCTTCCTCGCCGATCAGGTATCCATGGACTTTGCCCAGATATTCCCCCGAGCCTGCGCCCTGAATCACCCGGTGGTCGTAGGTAGAGGTGAGGGTGATGGTTTTACCAATCCCCAAATCAGCCAGTGTTCGTTTGGAAGAGCCCTGGAATTCTGCCGGATAGTCCAGTGCACCGGCACCGATGATGCAGGCTTGACCCTTCATCAGGCGGGGGACGGAGTGAACCGTTCCGATGCCACCGGGGTTAGTCAGTGAAATAGTGTTTCCGGCGTAGTCGTCGGCAACGAGTTTGCCCTCCCGGGCCCTGGAGACAACATCTTCGTAGGCGAGAAGGAAGTCGGCAAAACCCATGTTTTGGGTGCGCTTGATTCCTGGAACCACGAGTCCGCGGGTGCCATCGGGTTTGGGCATGTCAATAGCGATACCCAGGTTGATGTTGGCGGGGTGAACGGCGACGGGTTTGCCCTCAACCTCTTCGTAAAAAACATTCTGACTGGGAAGCTCCCGCAGCGCCTTGATCATGGCCCAGGCGATGAGGTGGGTGAAGGAAACTTTGCCGCCGCGAGTGCGGCGCAAATGGTTGTTCACGACTATTCGGTTATCGATCATCAACTTGGCCGGCACGGTTCGAACGCTGGTAGCGGTCGGGACCTGAAGGCTTTGGTCCATGTTCGCAGCGAGAGCCTTTGCCATGCCCTTCAGCGGAGAAACTTCATCGCTGGGTTCCGAAGCATCCTCAATCGGTGTTTCAGAGATCACGAGATTGGGGGAGGTGGGGGCCTCGGCAGGAATGGGTTGTTCTTGGGGACCAGCGGAGGTGGTTTTGGCAATGGGGGCCGTTATGGGCGAGGGGTCACTACCCGGTGACACCGCGGGTGCAACCGTCGCAGCCCCAGCATGGCCGGAGGAACGCGACTCGAAGAGCGGCCACCAACTCTTTTCAACGAGCTCGGGATCTTTTTGATACAAAGACCACAGTTCATCCACGAGCCATTCGTTCGCCCCGAATTCGACGGAATCCTTAACGGTGTCGCTTTCTGACACGCTTTTGTCGCTCACTCTCACGTTGCCGGCCTATAGCTAAAACTCTATCGGCTTTGCTGTGAGAAACCTTTCAGTCCGGGCGGCGAGGTGCGCCCCGATGCTAGTGTTAGCGGTGATGAGTGACTCCTCCTCCGGTAGTTCTGAGCCCGGCCATAAACCCTGGGGCGCCCGCAGGGTGGGTGCCCGTTGAGCACAGATCTCCTCCTTTTCACGATCGGTGTGTGTCTCGCACTCGGCACCGGCGTCTTCGTGGGCAGCGAGTTCGCGCTTCTCAACCTTGACCGTTCAGATTTGGAAGCCAGGCGAGCAAAAGGTGAAAAAGGGCACCGGATTACCATTTCAGCTCTCAAGCAAACCTCGACGCATCTCTCCAGTGCTCAATTAGGTATTACTCTCACCACCATTTTGACCGGCTACACCATGGAGCCCGCAATTTCTTCGATGCTGGAGGGGCCGCTTCGCGCGCTGGGTCTACCCGAAGACTTTCTCCGGCCTGTGGGTGGGGTTTTAGGAATTCTCCTGGCCACCTTGATTTCGATGATTTTTGGGGAATTAGTTCCGAAGAACTACGCACTGTCCGTCCCCCGCGCGACAGCGCGGCTGTTGGTCCCCTTGCAGGTCGCGTTCACGTGGACGTTTAGACCCTTCATCGCCGTATTGAACGGAAGCGCCAACAGGATACTCCGGGCCATGGGTATCGAACCCAAAGAGGAGCTCTCTGCCGCCAGGACAGCTGATGAGCTCTCCAGCCTCGTGCAGCGCTCGGCGCTGCAAGGGCTCTTGGAAGATGACACCGCCACCTTGCTCTCGCGAACCATTGAGTTCTCCAGCCACAATGCCGTGGATGTGATGACGCCTCGAACCAAGGTGGAGAGCCTCCACCGCAGTGATACTGCCGAAGATGTCATTGCCTTGGCGAAGAAGACGGGATTCTCGCGGTTCCCCGTCATCGATGAATCTTTGGATGACATTCGCGGTGTTGTCCATGTAAAACAAGCCATTGCTGTTCCCTTTGATAAGCGTTCGGAGGTTCCCGCCTCCGCCCTACAATCCGATGTCATCCGGGTTCCAGAAACCATGACCTTGGATGTGTTGCTCACCGAGCTTCGGGGCCGTGGGTACCAGGTGGCAATCGTGGTGGATGAATATGGCGGAACCTCTGGCATCGCCACCCTCGAAGACCTCGTGGAGGAACTCATTGGCGAAGTCGCTGATGAACACGACCGAGCATCGCTGGATGTGGTGAGAGCTAGAGACTGGTTCACCTTCCCTGCCGATTTGCGACCCGACGAACTTGAAGAGCGCACCGGGGTTCCTGTTCCAGAAAATGGCCACTACGAAACCATTGCCGGGTTTATTTTGGAATCCCTGGGTCGCATGGCTGAGGTGGGGGACACCGTGGAGATTCCGCTGGGAGAATTTCGCGTGGAGCGCATGGATAACCGGCGTATCGATCGACTTCGTTTTACCCCACAGGTCAACAGTCAGGAGGTGACACTGCTGTGAGTGATTGGGCAGGATTGGCGTGGTTAGTGGTGTTGCTGGCGGCTAACGCTTTCTTTGTGGGGGCAGAATTTGCGGTGATTGCTGCGAAGCGTTCCCGGATTGAACCGCTGGCAGATGGGGGCAGCAAGCGCGCTAAGACGTCCCTCTACGCCATGGAAAACGCGACCTTGATGCTGGCGACCTGCCAGCTAGGGATCACGGTGTGTTCGCTGATGATTTTGTTGGTGTCTGAACCTGCCCTCCACCACCTGTTAGAGGGCCCGCTAGGTTTCGTGGGGCTTCCCGCAGCTGCTGTGTCGGGAGTATCGTTTGCCATCGCACTCCTGGTGGTCACTTATCTTCACGTTGTGCTTGGCGAAATGGTTCCCAAGAACATTTCTTTTTCTCTCCCGGATAAAGCAGTCCTTCTCTTGGCCCCACCCCTGGTATTTATCTCCAAGGTCATCTCCCCCATCATCCGAGGGATGAACGCGATTGCCAACGGGATTCTGCGCTTGACCGGGGTGGAACCGAAAGCTGAGGCCACCAGCGCCTATACCTTGGATGAGGTCGCCACGATCGTGGCGGAATCAACGAAGACCGGAATGCTCTCTGACCATTCCGGGGCGCTCAGTGCGGCGTTTGATTTCACAACGAAGACAGTGGCAGACGTCACCATCTCTCTCGAAAACCTGGTCACACTTCCCGAGGATGCCACCCCCAGGGATGTGCAACAAGCCGTCACGCAACGCGGATTTAGCCGCTATGTCTTGGTCAACGAGACTGGTGACCCCACCGGCTATGTCCATATCAAGGACCTACTGGACGCTGATGATGGCGAAGGGGATTACCCCGTTCCACCGCGTCGCATTAGGAGCCTGGTCGCCCTCACCGACACCGTCGATTTAGAGGATGCTCTCGCCACGTTGCGAGCAACAGGAACACACCTCGCCAAGGTCACCAACACAGTGGGCGACACCACGGGGGTGCTGTTCTTGGAGGACATTATTGAAGAGCTCGTGGGTGAAGTGAGGGATGCGACCACCCGCCACTAACCAGGCCGAATGAAGGGGTAAACGATGGAAAAGTTTTTGGTTCTGGGTGAAGCACTCACCGATTGTGTCATTACCGGCGAGGTGGTGACGGAAACGCCCGGCGGGTCACCGATGAATGTGGCAATTGGTTTGGCCCGGCTAGATTACGAAGTAACCATGGCTACGCGATATGGCTCCGATTCCCGAGGAGTCGCTCTCGCGAACCATCTGAGCGAAAGCGGGGTGGCGCTGATTGCTGAGGGAAATCAGGCGGCGAGGACGTCGAGTGCCCAGGCAACGATTGCCGCCGATGGTTCTGCGGATTACGTTTTCGACCTGAATTGGGACCTCACCACGGCCATGGTCCCCTCTGGTGACGTGACCCATGTTCACACCGGCTCTATCGGTGCCACCTTGCAACCAGGAGCAGTGTCGGTGGAAGAAGTTCTTCGGCGGGAAAAAGAAGCCGGCGCCAGCGTGAGTTATGACCCCAATGCTCGCCCCATCATTATGGGTAAACCCGAGGATGTGTTGCCCCTGGTGGAGCGACTGGTAGGGCTTAGTGATGTGGTTAAGGCAAGCGATGAAGATATTGCCTGGCTTTATCCCGACACTCCTCGCGAGCAGGTTGTGTCCCAGTGGCGGGAGAGGGGCGTTTCTCTTGTTGTGGTCACCCTCGGCGAAGAGGGTGTGGAGGCGTGGAGCGCGTCGGACCACGTCAGCCTTCCCGCCCAGGTCACCACAGTGTCGGACACTATCGGGGCAGGGGATTCGTTTATGTCGGGCCTGCTCTCCGCGCTGTCACAGCGATCCCTTCTCGGTAAACGGTCGGCCGATGCGCTCCGGGGGATTTCTCGGGAAGACCTGGCAGAAGTCCTTCGATTTGCTCTCACGTGTGCGGGCATAACGGTCTCGCGGACCGGCGCAAACCCGCCTCGATTAGCCGAGCTGGCGTCGTGACTTTCCTGTCGGGAACGCTCTCGCACCCTTGATGAGAGCCCCAGGGGTGCCGGTCGTGTCTAGCGAGCAGGCGCAGCCAGTAAGGCTGAGATCGCCGCTCCCACAGCGTCTGACTCAATCAGGAAGCCATCGTGGCCATAGGGGGATTCGACCACCTGGGCTCGGTTCCCGGAGAGCGAGTGAGGGATGTGGTGAGCCAACTCGTGCTGCTGTTCTATGGGGAACAACCGATCGCTATCGATCCCCAACACCAACGTGGGCGTGGAAATGGCTCCGAGCACCTCACTGAGACCTCCTCGGTCTCTGGTGACATCGTGGGAGTTCATTGCTTCGGCGAGGGCGATGTAGGAATTAGCATCAAAACGCCTCGTGAATTTGTTGCCGTGAAAATCGAGGTAACTCTCCACGGCGAATCGACCTTTGTCTCCCAGTGGTGATTTAGCGCTCTGCCACGTTCGTTCGAACCGCTCATTGAGCTCGCTGGGAGAGCGGTAGTTGATCAGCGCCATGCGTCTGGCGAGAGCAAGGCCCCGGTAGGGGCCCTCCGCCTGGTCATAAAAATCTCCGCCGGCAAAGAGGGAATCGACACGGATGGCCTCAGTTTGGAGCGAATTTCCTCCGAGCTGGTCGGCGCTGGTGATGGCGCATGTCGCAATCAGGGCCAATCGGGAATAAGTGCCGGGGAATTGCAGTGCCCATTCCAGCGCGTGCATTCCCCCCATGGAGCCGCCAATAACACTGTGAAAAAGAGAGATTCCCAGCTCGTCACCCAATGCCTTCGCGGCACGGACTTGATCCCGAATGGTGAGATAGGGAAACGAGCTGCCCCATTCCCGCCCCAGAGGAGAGTAGCTCGAGGGGCCGGTGGATCCTTGGCAACCACCGAGGACATTCGGCACAATGACGCAGTATTGGGTGGTGTCCAGGGCTAAGCCTGGACCAACGAGCGGAGACCACCAGCCCGCGGTGGGGTGTCCGGGACCAGAGGCACCGGTGACGTGAGAATCACCGGTGAGGGCGTGGAACACCAGAATGGCGTTTGAGCCGTCTTCGTTGAGTTCACCAAAGGTTTCATAGGCCAGACGGACGTGGGCGAAAGTCTCGCCGTGTTCGGTCTCGAAAGCCCCGAGCCCTGCGAAAAGTCGATTACCGGGGCGGTCCCCGTCTCGCCATGCCCCAGTGACCGGGGGTGTCCCGCGGAGGGTCGCCTGCTGAGCTTCGGAGATGAAGGCCGAAGGCACTGACTCTGCCGGTGATTGCCAATCCATGGTGGCCCTATTCTCCCCTACCCCTGGTGTTTAGGCGATTCCGCCGGAACACCAGGGAGGGTGAGTCGAAACAATTACGCTTTCGCTGAGACCTTCTTGGCTGCGCGGAAACCGATTTCAAGATCAGCGAGGATGTCATCGATGTGCTCAAGGCCCACGGACAAGCGAACGAGTCCCGGAGTCACACCACTGGTGAGTTGCTGTTCTGGGGTGAGCTGAGAGTGGGTAGTGGAGGCAGGGTGGATGACGAGGCTTCGGACGTCACCGATGTTGGCAACGTGGCTAAAAAGTTCCACATTGTCGACAAACGCGCGTCCCGCATCCACGCCACCTTTGATTTCGAAAGACAGCACCGCTCCGACGCCGTGCGGGGCGTATCTGTTGGCAGCTTCCTTCCAAGGGCTTGAATCCAGCGCGGCATAGTTCACACTGGCAACCTGGTCGTGTGATTCAAGTGACTGGGCGACGGTCAAAGCGTTCTCACAGTGGCGTTCCATCCGCAAGCTGAGCGTCTCGATTCCCTGAATCAGACCGAAGGCGTTATCGGGAGAGACCGCTGCGCCGATATCGCGCAACAACTGAACGCGGGCCTTGATGATGTAAGCAATCGGGTCACCAAGAACGCCGGTGTAGCTGGCGCCGTGATACGAGGGGTCTGGTTCTGTGAGCCCTGGGAACTTGTCCACGTGTTGTGACCAGGGGAATCTTCCGCCATCGACAATTGCTCCCGCGATTACGGTGCCGTGACCGCCCAGGAACTTGGTAGCGGAGTGGACGACGATATCTGCTCCGTGCTCCAGTGGGCGAAGCAGGTAGGGGCTTGCAACCGTGTTGTCGACAATCAGCGGGAGCCCGTTCGAGTGAGCAACCCCAGAGACACCCTCGATGTCAAGGATGTTGATCCGAGGGTTGGCAATGGTTTCCCCGAAAAAAGCTTTGGTGTTGGGCTGAACTGCCGCCTGCCAAGCTTCGAGGTCGTCTTGGTCGTTCACGAAGGTGACATTAATCCCAAGCTTCGGCAACGTGTATTTGAAAAGGTTGTAGGTTCCGCCATACACGGAAGACGAGCTCACAATGTGGTCACCGGAGTGTGCGATATTCAAAATCGCGTTGGTCGTTGCTGCCTGACCCGAAGCGAGTAAGAGGGCTGCGGTTCCGCCCTCGAGGGCGGCGATGCGCTTCTCGGCAACATCTTGTGTGGGGTTCATGATGCGGGTGTAGATGTTGCCAAACTCCGCAAGAGCGAAAAGATTGGCGGCGTGCTCGGCGCTATCAAACACATACGCGGTGGTGCGATAAATCGGTGTTGCCCGCGAATTGGTTGTGGGGTCAGCGGCGGCGCCCGCGTGGATCTGTTGGGTTTCAAACTTCCAGTCGTCAGCCATGGTCGTGTCTTTCGGAGAGGGGGGACGTTCCCGGATGGGTGACGTGAGAGAAAGAATATGTCCGAGTTACCCCGCCCCGCACGGGGCGAGGTAACCGGGAGTAACACAAAGAATTCAATCCAAAGACTTTTGCATCATGATGATGCCGAGCCACCGGTCAAATTTGTAGCCCACCTTCCCCATTCGGCCTGTTTCCTCAAAGCCAAACCGGGTGTGTAATGCGAGGGAGGCCTCTGCTCCCTGGTCAGCAATTACCGCAATCATTTCCTTGAGCCCTGCTTTTTCGCAGTGTTCGATGAGGTCACCCAGCAGTGTTCGGCCGAGCCCGCGACCGATCGCTGCTGGGCCCAAATAGAGGGAGCTCTCGACAGTTTTGCGAAAAGCAGATTTTTCTCGAAAGGGGAAAACATAGGCAAAACCTAGGAGGGTGCCCGCCGGGGAGAGCGCCAAGCGAAAGGGGTAACCCAGTTTCTGGAGGTGGAGGAAACGGGACTTGTAGGCAGCCAGTGTGGGAGCCTTTTCATCAAAAGTCACAACGGAATTGCGGACATAGTGCCGATACAGCGCCAAGACGGCGGGCATGTCCTGAAGTGTTGCCTCCCGGAGTGTGTAGGTGAACTCGGCGGGAAGAGGTGCGGGTGGCGCACCAGCGCGGGGACGTTTGCGCCGTGGTTGGTATTCGTGCTCAAGCATCAGTCCCCCTCTTCGAGAGTCCAATCTAGGGGAGCGAGCCCAGCTTTTTCCAGAATGTGATTCGTCCTAGAAAACGGCCGCGAGCCGAAAAAGCCTCTCCGGGCGGACAGGGGACTCGGGTGAGCGGAAGTGACGACGGGCAGGTCCCCGCAGTCCTCTGCAAGTTTCTGCGCTTCGCGCCCCCACAAGATGACCACACAGGGGCGCCCGGAATGTGCGATGCTGCGCACCACAGCACTGGTGAAAGCACCCCATCCCACGTCCTGGTGGGCGCCTGTTGTCCCGCTCAGCGTGGTGAGGGTGCGGTTGAGTAGCAGCACCCCTCTCGAGCACCACGCCGAAAGATCGCCATGTGGGGGCAGATTCAACCCGAGGTCGCTCCGCAGTTCCCAGCGAATGTTTTTCAGGCTTGCCGGCAGCGGCGACACATCTCGATTCACCGAGAACGCCAATCCCGATGCCATGCCGGCACCGGGATATGGGTCCTGACCGATGATGATGACTCGGACCTGGTCTGGTTCGATCTCAAACGCCCGCATCACCAGGTGGGGTGGGGGTGCGATCGTTTCTCGGGGATAGTCAGAATCGAGCCGTGCGCCAATCAATGTCAGCTCTGCCAACGCGTTTGGGCCAAGCGTTCTTTTCCAGGCAGCGGAGAGTTGGGAGAGCAGGAAAGATTCCATACTCTGGGCCACGGGGAACAACTACTGCGTGGTCGAGCTGCGCATGGCCGCTACGAGAGCCACGCCCTGGTCATACGCGGGGCGACCACCGGGTTGTATGAGCGCCGAATACCATGCATCCTGAAACAGCTCGTTATGCAGAGCAGAGACCGTTTCGTTATCGCCCCAGATCCAGTAGGTCAAGCCTGTGCCGTCAATTGTTTGGCCCACGTTCAGGTTCTGTGTAACTAAATCTTCTATCACTTTAGGCCGAATTGCCGGGTCTATGGGTGCAGCGCTCAGCAGGATACTGAGGCCAGATTCTTCATCGTTGGGGAGCCCGAAAAGACAGGAGAGGCCGCCCGCAAGCTCCTCTGGGGTTTGGCCATCGGTATAAATGGGTTCTGTGCTGGGGCTTCCGGGACCCTTCACAAGCTCGATGCCATCAGCCGCAAGTTCTTTGACAAAACCCTCGGGGAGGAGGTTGACGCAGCTGGTAGGGGGAGAGAAGACGAGGGCCACTGGCGCTTCGGGTGCGGGCGGAAGCTCTTCGACGACGACGGAGGAGGTGTCGGTTTCGAGGCTGAGTTCACCGGCTACGGCGCACCCTGCAACGGACATCAGCAACAGGCCTACTGTGGAACTCACAAGCGGGCTTTGCAACCGTATAGCCATGAGGTTCTCCTTGCTCCAAAGTATAGGGGCGTGCGCTTAGAAAGCTCGCCTGGCATGCTGGAAAAGTCGGTGGAATCTAGGGCGCAACAACTCCCAAGTGCGAGGCGGCGTCAAGAGTCAGAATTCGGGCTGCTCCGAAGGTGTAGTTCGTGCTGATCCAGATCGCGCACGTCTCTTCAGCAAGGGTGGTGGGGCAAGGCGCGTCAACCACAAAATGCGACTCGGTTGCGATGAAGTCTGGCGATTCCCCTGAGGTTGCCTGAGCAATGTCCCAGAGTGTTCCGCCTCCAGTGCTGGAGCGCGTGGTGTCGAGGCCGTTGAGCAGGCCGGATACACTCTTTGCTGCGTTGCTACCCAGGATCGCAATGGAAGTGACGGACACGGTCTCGCTGGCTGGGAGATACCAGGTGCAAGAGGTACGCACATCACCCCGCACCGCGCTCAGGATGGCGACCAATTCTGGATTAGTTGTCCCGAAACCCACTACTCCTTCGCTGGTGTCGCCCATATTGACTCGGAGCTCACCAAGCAGGGCTTCTGTTTGTGCGGGGGAGTAGAGAGATTCACAGGGCGGGACCTTGGGGCCATCGGCCTCCTCTGCACTCACATTTTCAGGCGCTTCGGCTACACCCTCTGGCGTGGGAGTTTCGACTGGAACCTCTTCTGTTGCGACCGGGCCAGACGGGGTCCCAAGTCCAAGGGAATCGAGAACCGAGCAGCCTCCAAGCCCCACCACGAGGCTGCCAAGAAAAGTGAGGGTTAAAACTGATCGAGCACGTAACGCCATCGGGTGTCCTTTTATGTCGCCTGTTGGTGCTCAACCGGGGTTCCCGTGAGCTGGGCTATCTTCCGCCAGTATGCCGTAATCAGCTTGCTATCCCAGGCAGCGGGGTGGGTAGGCCCATTGGGTGTCAACCCATCGAAATACGTTCCGTTTGGCACACCCAGCTCGGGAGTATCCACCGCGTGAACCAGGGATGATGCCCCGGCTTCGGAGGAAATCTGCATCCATCCCGAGAGGCTCAAAATCAACCGACCGCTGCGAGACTCTGCCCCAAAACCGCTGCGCACGTAACCGGGGTGCACCGGGTAACTTTCCAAGCCCGTGCGCTCTGCGAGCGAGCGCGCATAGAGAATGACCCCAAGTTTGGCGGAGGCGTAGGGCCACCACCCTGCCCCATATCGGCGCTTGGCATACCCGACATCGTTGATGGCGATCCGCCCAAATCGGGAAACGAGCGATGAGGTGTGAATAACCCGACCGCGAGTCTGCATCAGTTTGGGGACAAGTCGCTCGGTCAAAACCACTGCACCCAACACGTTGCGCTGGAGCGTTAGCTCGTGGCCGTCCGCGCTGTCTTGTCGCTGAGCAACGATGCCGCCTGCGTTATTGACAATCGCATCAATGCGTTCGTATCGGGTGTCCAGGGTCTCGGCTAGTTCGCGAACATCATCGAGGCGATCAAAGTCGCAGACAAAAGGAACACCATCGACCATTCGGGCGACTTCTTCCGTTCGAGAGGTATTGCGCCCCACGACAGCAATTCGCCAACCCCTGCGAGCAAGCTCGCGCGCCACCTCAGAACCAATTCCACCACTGGCGCCGGTAATTACTGCGGTGCGAGCCATAAATCCTTACCCTTGTCCACGAATAGCCTGAAGAGCTCAGTTGCCCTCAAAAGTCGCCGGTTGTTTCGTCATGAAAGCCTCTAAACCCCGTTGCATATCGGCGGTTGCCATGAGTCGTCCGAGGCGATGGGCGAGCTCTCCGTGTTCCCGCTCACGCCCGCTGAGGGCTGCTCGAGCAGAGGCCAGGGTTTCTTGCACGGCAAGCGGCGCCTGCTGGGCAATGCGTCCAGCGATTTCTTGTGCTCGATCCATAGGGTCTTCGCCAACTACTTCGGTGACGATATTCATAGCTTGCGCCTGATGCGCACTAAATGATTCGGCGGTGAGAAGCCAACGCATTGCCTGTGACCAACCCGCGGCCAGCGGCATCCGGGTGGTTGCGCCACCAAAAGGCAAAATTCCCCGAGCCACTTCTAGTTGGGCAAAAACCGTGTCTTGGTGCGCGATGACGACGTCAGCAGCTAGGGCGAGTTCCACCCCGAGGGTGAAACAGGTTCCCTTCACCGCCACAACCACGGGTTTTGACACCTGGTGGGTGGAGATTCCCCAGGGGTCGAGACCGCCGTCAGGTATGGGCAGCCCGGCGCCCGATTGAAGCGCTGGGCCGACGTCCACGAGGTCAAGACCGGCTGTGAAGTGGTCGCCGTGAGCAAACACAACCCCCACTCGAAGATCAGGATTTTTCTCGAGCTCGCCGTAGGCGAGCGCTAACTGGGACAGCATCTCGGTGTCGGCGGCATTGCGCTTCTCGGGACGGTTGAGTCCGATGAGAAGGAGGTTCCCCTTTTGGTCGAGTGTGACCTTGCGCCCGCTATGGTCTGCCATATATTGAGCCTATCCAGTCACTGGCGAAGCCGCACTCGGGTTGATTCGAGCTCGGCGCTGATGCCGGCGGGGAGCCTGGAGCCAAAGGTGGAAAGAAAGGTCGCGGCCTCTTTGAGTTCTCGCTCGTGTTCCAGCGGGTCCACGTGTAGTAGCACCTCCAGCTCTTCTGCGCTCAGGGCGAGTCCGTCGATATTGAGCGCTGTGGGGAGCCAGCCCAGGGGGCTGGCGGTCGCTGACACACGCCCCTCCAAGCGGTTCACCATCCATTCGAGAACGCGCGAGTTCTCGCCAAACCCTGGCCACATAAAGCGGCCTGCTTCGTCTTTTCTGAACCAGTTCACCTGAAAGATGCGAGGGAGTCGACCCGTTTTGCGCAAAGTGTTTCCCATTTCAAGCCAGTGACCCATGTAGTCACCCATGTTGTAGCCGCAAAATGGCAACATGGCAAAGGGATCTCGGCGGACTTTGCCGACCTCTCCTTCCGCAGCGGCAGTTTGTTCCGAGGCAATCGTGGCTCCGAGAAACACCCCGTGGTTCCAGTCTCTGGCCTCCAGAACGAGGGGAACGGTGCTGGAGCGCCGCCCCCCAAAAATGATGGCATCCACCACGACCCCTTCGGGGTCCATCCACTCTGGCGCCAGGGTGGAGCACTGTTCCAAGCCGACCGTGAAACGAGAGTTCGGGTGGGCGGCGTGCCCGCCAAGCGCGGGGTTGAAGGGGTCACCCTTCCAGTCGGTGAGTCCTTCAGGAGCTTCGGGGGACTGGCCCTCCCACCACACATCACCCTCAGCAGTTGTCGCGACATTGGTGAATATCGCATTTCCCCAGAGCATGTCCATGGCAACAGGGTTGGTCCCTGGACCCGTTCCTGGCGCAACACCGAAGAAACCGGCTTCGGGATTAATGGCTCGGAGTCTGCCGTCCTTACCCGGCGCCAACCAGGCAATGTCGTCCCCAAGGGTTTCCACCTTCCAGCCGGGAAGGGAAGGCTGCATCATGGCAAAGTTTGTTTTCCCGCAAGCGCTGGGGAAGGCGGCGACCATGTTGTAGGACTTTCGTTCGGGGCTCGTCACCTTAACGAGAAGCATGTGCTCGGCAAGCCAGCCCTCCTCTTTGGCCAAAACAGAGGCGATGCGCAGGGCAAAAGCTTTTTTGGGAAGGAGCGCGTTGCCGCCATAGGCCGATCCGTAGGACCAAATTTCTCTACCTTCCGGGAAGTGAGAGATGTATTTCGTGTCGTTACACGGCCACGCGACATCCACTTGGTGGGGAGCGAGCGGTGCGCCCACCGTGTGGACACATTTGACCCAGTTGGCGCCGGAGTCGATGCGCCCCCACACTTCCTCGGTCACTCGCACCATAATGTGCAGGTTGAGCGCGACATAGGCAGAATCGGTCACCTGAACACCCATTCGCGCTAGCGGTGAGCCGAGGGGCCCCAGGGAAAAGGGCACGACATACAGTGTTCGCCCCGCCATGCTTCCCCGGGCGAGCTCCCGCAGCTTTTCTCGCATCAGCTCCGGGTCTTCCCAGTTGTTGGTGGGGCCTGCATCTGCTTCCTCACGGGAGCAGATGTAGGTGCGAGCTTCGACTCGCGCAACGTCGCTGGGTTCGCTCCGTGCCACATAAGAATTGGGGCGAAGATCAGGGTTCAACGGGTGAAGTGTCCCCTGCTCCACCAGCACGCGAGTGAGGTGCGCTGCCTCTTCCGCTGATCCATCGCACCAGTGGATAGAGTCCGGTTCCATCAGCTCCACCAGAGCGTTTACCCAATCCTGGACGCAATCGTGAATGATGGGCGAGCCTGACAGGGGCGACAGAAGGGTTGGGTTCTCTTGTGTGATGGACATCGTTGGCTCCTAGGGAAGGTATTTCTCCCACTCTCGTCAACAAAAGGGTTAACCCATGACCAAATTGTCTGTCAAAAATCCGCGTTTTTGTTGTATTGTCGAATTTATGGTGGAAATCATGGCTTTAGGCCAAAGAATGAGGCATGTTCGACAGGGTGCGGGACTCACGTTGGAAGAACTCAGTGGTCGGTTAGGGATAACCCCCAGCCACCTTTCTTTGCTCGAGACCGGCAAGCGAGAAGCCAAAGTGGGCGTGCTGACAGCGTTGTGCCAGGAACTCGGAGTCGAGATGGCACAGCTATTGGATGACTCTGCCCCGAGCGAGCGAGCTCAACTGGAGCGAGATTGGCGAGCCGCGCAACAGGGTCCGCTGTTTGCTTCCCTCGGGGTGCCGCCGCTCAAAATCACCAAATCTCTCAACGATGAGCAACTGAAGACCCTCTTGGCGCTGCACGCAGAGCTTGTTCGGCGGGAGAAACGCGCGCTGGCGACGCCTGAGGAAGCAAGGCGAGCCCATACTGCTTTGCGTCGGGGGATGCGGGAGATTGACAACTACCGACCGGACCTAGAAACTCTCGCCTCTGAGCTCGTTGCCTCCATCGGTCACGACTCCATGGGAGCGCTGACCCACCGAGAAGTGGCGATGATGGCTCAACGATTCGGGCTAGAGATTGTGCACGTCGGGGACCTGCCGCGCAGCGCTCGCAGCGTGACCGACCTGGCGAATGGTCGAATCTATTTACCCCCCGCATCAATTCCCGGCGGTCACGGGTTGCGGTCCCTCGCCCTTCAGGCAATCGCCCATCAGGTGCTTCGACACCGTGTCCCTGAAACGTATGAAGAGTTTTTGCAACAGCGTCTGGACATTAACTACTTTGCCGCCGCCTGTCTAATGCCAGAGACCCAAGCAGTGGATTTTCTCACCCAGGCAAAAAAAGAAAAAAACCTTGCTGTGGAAGATTTCCGCGACGCCTTTGGTGTGACACACGAGGCAGCGGGGCTGCGATTGATGAATCTGGCGACGACCCATTTGGGTCTACCCATTCACTTCTTGCGCGTCGGCGATGACGGAGTGGTTTACAAGGCCTATGAAAACGATGGCTTGGTGCTCCCAGTGGATGTTTTCGGATCGCCCGAGGGTCAAATTGTGTGTCGCCACTGGAGCGCTCGCGAAGCCTTCGCTCGCACAAATCGCACGACCGAGTATTACCAATTCACCGACACCCCGGAAGGAACTTTTTGGGAATCTACCCAAATAGGTACCTCCGCCACGGATGAATTTTCGATCACCGTTGGAGTCACGTTTGAAGATGCCAAATGGTTCCGGGGCCGCGATACCCAGGCCAGACAAGCTTCGAGGTGCCCTGATCGTGGTTGCTGTCGAAACGCGCCGGAGGACATGCGCTCAAAATGGGCCGGGAAGGCGTGGACTAGCGCCAGGCTGCACGCGCACGTGCTCTCGCCGTTGCGCGGTGGCATGTTTCCAGGCGTGGACGATGTGGAACTCTTTGAATTCCTGCAAAACCACGAAAGTCCTGACCACATCACGCCCGGGGAATGACACTTTCGCGTGAACAAAGAAGGGGCCTTGCCTGACAGGTGGTGAGGTGCCCGCGAGCAGGAAGCGCCCCCAGCAGGATTCGAACCTGCGGCCTTCTGCTCCGGAGGCAGACGCTCTATCCCCTGAGCTATGGGGGCCCAGGAACCCCCTTAGGTTACAACCTCGAGGGCTGGTAATACACCCGAGGGTAGGCTTAGCGCTTGTGAATCCTCAGGCGCTTGCAGAACGCATCGCTGAACTAGCGATTTCTCGACTGAAAGCGCTGGACAGTGCTGATGTCCCCGAATCTGTTGACGTTGCACTGGAGCGGCCCCGCAACAAAGACCATGGGGATTGGGCCACCTCGATTGCTTTGAAATTGGCCAAAGGCGCCGGGATGAACCCCCGGGATTTTGCCCAGGACCTAGCCCGCGACATCGATGGGTTGGAGGGTGTTGCCTCCACCGACGTGGCGGGACCAGGCTTCATCAACATCACCCTTGAAGCGGGCGCAGCGGGTGAGCTGGTATCGATTATTCTCGCTAGCGGCGAAAGCTATGGCTCCGGCAGTGCACTAGCTGGCGACACCATCAACGTTGAGTTTGTTTCCGCCAATCCCACCGGCCCACTCCATATTGGGCACACGAGGTGGGCGGCACTGGGGGATTCTTTGGTGCGGGTGTTGCGATACGCCGGCGCTTCCGTGACCAGCGAGTTTTATATCAATGACGCCGGTTTACAGATGGACACCTTTGGTGAATCTATCCTCGCCAGCATCCTGGGGGAAGAGCCGCCAGAGTCGGGATACAAGGGTTTATATATCCAGGAGCTTGCGGCGAGGGTGGTTGCTTGCGAAGCAGGCATTGCTGAGCTCCCGCGAGACGAGGCGGTTGCCCGCGCCCGTGATACCGGGTATGGACTTCAGCTTTCTGACATCAAAAAATCCTTGGAGTCTTTCGGCGTCGAATTCGGTGTGTGGTTCTCGGAGCGCACCCTCCACGAAAAAGGAGCAGATGGCGTCAGTCTGATTGACGGGTCCGTGGAGCGCCTGCGCGAAGGCGGTCATGTCTTTGATGAAGAGGGCGCAATCTGGGTGCGCACTACTGACTTTGGTGACGACAAGGACCGGGTGATCCGTCGTGCCAATGGCGTCTATACCTATTTCGCGGCGGATGCCGCGTATTACCTTTCCAAATCGGATCGTGGGTTCGCCAAAAAGATTTACCTGTTGGGCGCGGATCACCACGGTTATATTCATCGCCTGAAAGCCCTTGCGGGGGCTGCCGGAGATGATCCGGATACAAATGTGGAAATTCTTATCGGGCAGCTGGTGAGCATCAACGGTGCCAAGCTTTCCAAGCGCGCGGGCAACATTATCGAACTCGATGACCTAAGGGAATGGTTGGGCGTGGATGCGCTTCGCTATTCGCTTGCCCGATACCCCGCAGACTCACCGCTGAGTTTGGACCCAGAAATCCTGACCAAACGCAGCAACGACAACCCCGTTTTCTATGTTCAATACGCGCACGCCAGGACCCACCAGGTCGCGAGAAATGCCGAAGGCTCTGGAGTGACTACCGCCACCTTTGACCCTGCACTGCTGGGTCAACCCACCGAGGCGGCTTTGATTTCATCACTTGCGGACTTCCCCCGCATTGTTGTGCAAGCAGCGCAACTGCGGGAACCTCACAGGGTTGCCCGCTACCTCGAAGAAGTCGCTGCGGTGTATCACCGGTGGTATGACTCTGCCCGGGTCACCCCGCAGGGGGATAACCCCATCGAGCCGGTGCACCACACCAGGTTGTCCCTGAATAATGCCACCGGACAGGTGTTGCGAAACGGGTTGGGCCTCCTCGGCGTCAGTGCCCCCACAAGAATGTGAGCTCGGAGACATACTTCGCTATCCTGGGGGTGGCTTCAGGAACCAATCCAGGTTCGCTCGCCTCACACTCAACTCCCCACCCGTGAGGTTCGTGCGAATCCATGTCTAACCCGCTTTCCCCGTCCTGGCTCAGTAAGCCAGACGATGCCAACGCCCTCCGCGAGGGTGTGTGGCCGGGGAGTGCCGTGCGCAACACCGAGGGTGAACTGGTCTTTGGCGGTGTCCCAGCTTCTGAGCTGATTAGCGCCTATGGATCACCGGCCTATGTTGTTGACCAAGAAGAGCTCGAATTACGAGCGAAACATTTTCATAACATCGTCACACGGGCGTGTGAGCGAAACGCAACCGTGGGTCACGTTTATTACGCCTCCAAAGCCCTCATCACGGGACACGTCGTGCAGTGGGTGAGCGGGCAGGGCTTGGGCTTTGACGTTGCCAGTGGCGGCGAAATGGCAATCGCGCTTGCCGGCGGAGCCCCAGCGAGCTCACTGGAATTCCAGGGGAACAATAAATCTGAGTCAGAAATCACCGCGGCGTTGGAAGCGGGGGTGGGATGCATCGTGATTGATGCGCCGATCGAAGCAGAGCGAATCGATAGCATCGCGGGTTCGATGGGGATGGTCGCTCCCGTCATGGTGCGCGTCAACACCGGCGTCCACGCTGACACGCATGAATATCTCGCGACGGCGCGGGAAGACCAGAAGTTTGGCCTCTCTCCCGCAGAAACCGCGAAGCTCGTAGCGGTTATTCGTGGCAGTAAAAACCTGCACTTTGAGGGTCTCCACTCCCACATTGGGTCACAGATTTTCCAGGTCGAGGGATTCCTGGAAGCGGGAACCCGGCTGATTGCGCTCTATCGAGAGCTGTTGGAGGACGGCCCGGTAGCGACAATCAACCTGGGCGGCGGTTTTGGAATTGCCTATACCGAAGCCGATGACCCGATGGAGCTTGGAGCGATGGTGGACCAGATTGTGGATCACGTTGCTTTCGAAGCTTCGAAATATGGCATTCCTTTGCCTGCCCTGGCTTTTGAGCCAGGGAGAGTAATCGCTGGTCCTGCAGGAGTCACGCTGTATTCCGTGGGTGTCACGAAGCCGGTCGTGGTTCACGATGACCAGGGGAGCGAAGCCACCCGGTTGTATGTGAGTGTCGATGGCGGAATGAGCGATAACGCGCGACCAGCGCTCTACCACGCCAGCTACAGTGCTCGGATTGCTTCTCGCGAATCTGAGGCGGAACCGGCCCTCGTGCGGGTGGTGGGCAAACACTGCGAAAGCGGTGACATCGTTGTTTCGGAGGAGTATCTCCCCGGAGATGTTGCCCCCGGTGATGTGCTGGCCGTCCCAACGACGGGGGCGTATTGCTATTCACTTTCGAGTAATTACAACGCCCTGGGACGGCCCCCCATGATTGGGGTTCGGGACGGGCGCCATTTCTTGATGGTCGCGGGGGAAAGCATTGATGATGTGTTGGCAAGGGATCAAGGATTCTCTGTGAAGGCTGGGAGCTAAAGAATGAAAGATAACTATCGTGACCTCCGCGTCGCCGTGCTGGGTGGAGGAACGGTGGGAGCCCAAGTGGCCCACCGACTTCTTGAGGGAGCCGCCGAACTAGGTTCGCGCTCTGGCGCAGGCCTTTCCCTCATCGGGGTTGCCGTTCGTGATCTCACTGCCGAGCGAAGCGCGCCCCTTCCCTCTGAATTACTGACCACCGATGCCCACTCGTTGATTCTCCAAGCCGACATTGTGGTGGAACTCATGGGGGGCATTGAACCGGCCCGCACCCTGATTCTGGAGGCGCTGGGTTCGGGAGCGGATGTGGTCACAGCGAACAAGGCTCTCCTTGCTGAGCACGGACCGGAGCTGTTTGATGCTGCAGCCCGGGTAGGCGCGCAGCTTTATTACGAGGCAGCGGTTGCCGCCGCTATTCCCATCATTCGCCCGCTTCGAGATTCCTTGGCAGGGGACCGTGTGACAAAAATCATGGGCATCGTGAACGGGACGACAAACTTTATTTTGGATCAAATGGACTCCAAAGGCTTGAGCTTTGACGCAGCCCTCGCCGAGGCCACCGCGCTGGGCTACGCCGAGGCGGATCCCACGGCCGATATCGAGGGGTTTGATGCCGCCCAAAAAGCGTGCATACTTTCCTCCCTCGCTTTTCATACGGCAGTCCCGCTCGAGGACGTCTATCGCGAAGGCATCACGGCGGTCAGTGCGGAACAAATAGAGGCAGCAAAGAAATCCGGTCACGTCATCAAGCTGCTAGCAATTTGTGAACGACGCTTCGACACTGCCACGGGCCGCGAAGGGGTCAGCACTAGGGTTCACCCCACCTTGATCCCCAGGTCTCACCCCCTTGCTGCCGCTCATGGCGCCAATAACGCGGTCTATGTGGAAGCAGAAGCAGCCGGCCCTCTCATGTTTTATGGGGCAGGTGCCGGTGGTGCGGAAACGGCATCTGCCGTCTTGGGAGATGTCGTCTCTGCCGCGAGGCGCCACGTTGCCGGGGGTCCTGGTGTAGGGGAGAGCACTCACGCAGACCTTCCCAGCATTCCCCTGGACCACGTCGCAAGCAGGCTGAATATTAGCTTGGTGGTGAAGGACCAGCCAGGTGTGTTGGCGGCCATCGCGCGGGTATTTAGTGACCACGATGTGTCGGTAGAAACCTTGCATCAAAGTGCCAGTGGCGAAGGGGCGAGTGGGTCTGAGACCGCTACGCTTGTCATTCAGACTCACAGCGCACTTGAGGCTCGAGGACGGGAAACCGTTGACGCACTCGCTGCAAACCCTGTCGTTGTTGGAGTCACCAATGTTCTGAGAGTGGAGGGCTAATCGTGGCTAAGAGAGGGCTTTTTTCTCGCCAGCGGCCCAAAGGACCGCGACACAGCCGGGGTTCTCGGCAGTGGCGCGGAGTAATCCATGAATACGCCGATCGGCTGGACGTCAGCAGGGCCACCCCGGTCGTTAGCCTCGGTGAGGGCGGGACACCGCTCATTGAAGCTCACAACCTTTCGGCCAGAACGGGCGTTCGCGTTCTGATTAAGTTTGAAGGAATGAACCCCACCGGTTCCTTTAAGGACCGCGGGATGACGATGGCGGTCACCAAGGCTAAAGAGCACGGTGCGAAGGCCGTCATTTGTGCCTCCACCGGAAATACCTCCGCTTCGGCTGCCGCCTATGCCGCCCACGGTGGACTCACCAGTGCCGTGCTTGTGCCCGATGGCAAAATCTCGATGGGGAAGCTCTCTCAAGCCATCGCCCATAATGCTCACGTTCTGCAGGTCGCTGGCAACTTCGATGACTGTTTGGATATTGCAAGAGATTTAGCAGAGAACTATCCGATCCACTTGGTGAACTCGGTAAACAATGACCGAATCGAAGGACAAAAGACCGCGTCGTTTGAGGTTATTGACGTCTTGGGGAAAGCGCCAGACTTTCACTTCCTGCCGGTAGGGAATGCCGGAAACTACACCGCCTACCACCGGGGCTATCAGGAAGAAGCCAAACGGGGCGCCATCAACCAGATGCCACGAATGTTTGGATTCCAAGCCCTCGGTTCCGCGCCGTTTGTCACGGGGGAGCGGGTGAAAAACCCCGACACGATTGCCACCGCAATCCGGATTGGCAATCCTGCGTCCTGGGACCTCGCTCTTGCGGCCCGCGAAGATAGCAATGGTTACTTCGGAGCGATTGATGACCCGGGCATTCTTGCCGCCCACCGGTTATTGTCCCAAGAGGAGGGCATTTTTGTGGAGCCCTCCTCTGCCATCAGCGTTGCCGGTTTGATGGAACGCCTTGAAGCGGGCGTGATTCCCAAGGGCGCAACCGTGGTGCTGACTGTTACCGGGCACGGGCTGAAGGACCCGAGCTGGGCCCTGAAAGATTCTTTGGGTGCTGAGATTCAACCCACCAAAGTTCCGATTGACCCAGCCCATATCGCTGAAGTATTGGGATTGGGGGCTGCGAAATGAGTGCACCTATCGCTCTTGGACGGAGTGTGAGCGTTCGGGTACCGGCCACCACCGCGAATCTTGGCCCGGGTTTTGACACGCTGGGCATGGCCCTCACGATTGAGGACACCTTGCAGGCCACCGTTCGTGAAGGCTCGGGGGTCCACGTGAGCGTTCATGGCGTGGGAGAAGGCGAAGTTCCCACGGATGAAACCAACCTCATCGCCAGGTCGATGGCTCACGCCTTTGCTTCAAAAAACATCGACATGCCGGGAATTGATCTGATTGCCACTAACGTCATTCCGCACGGGCGAGGCCTAGGTTCCTCCGGCGCAGCCATCGTCTCTGGTGTGATGGCTGCGAAGGGTTTGCTCGAAGGGATAGTGGAGTTCACCCCCGAAGAGCTGCTCGCCTTGGCAACAGACATGGAAGGCCACCCGGACAATATTGCGCCCTCCCTTTTTGGCGGGCTCACGATTGCCTGGATGAGAGATGACGGCCCCAAGCACAAGAAGCTCAGCGTGCATCGCGGAGTGTCCTTGGTGGTTGCTGTTCCCGAAGATGCCAGCATGTCGACCCAGTTGGCGAGAAGCTTGCAGCCAGAGACTGTCCCCCACCAAGATGCGATTTTTAACCTTTCTCGGTCTGCCTTGCTGATTGCGGCCCTGATTCAAAGCCCCGAGCTGTTGTTCGAGGCCACCGAAGACCGTCTGCACCAGGACTACCGGGCTAGCGCGATGAAGGACACCGATGCTTTGCTTCAAAGCCTGCGTAGCGCAGGGTTTGCTGCTGTGGTCTCAGGGGCAGGCCCTTCGGTGCTGATTTTGTGCTCCGACCCCGCCCAGCGACTTGAGGTACAAAAAGTGGTGGATGCTCATCAGGGAGGCGTATGGTCGAGCCACATGCTGACCGTCGATGAGCGGGGTGCTACAGTAGAAGAGCTTCCGGAGCTCGCGGACTGACCCCAGTTAGCGCTCCGGATTACCTCATCACCACACCGCCTCGTTTTTAAAAAGGCGTGAGGGTCACTCGTGACAGAGGAGCCGCAGGCTCCTTCAGCCCCCACTGTGGTGAGGAAGAGGTTGAGAGCATTTCGATCGCCACATTCGTGGCAGACAATAAGGAGAGACCATGGAACAAGAGAGTTCTTCAACACCCAGTACCAGTGATTCAAGTGAATCCACCCCCACTCGCAAGCGCGCCCCTCGCCGCGTGAGCTCGGCAACCACCGAGATCACCGCGCCGGCAGAAACGGACAAACCTAGCGAGCCTAAGACTGCCGAGGAGAGTGAGCGCCCCAAGCGTCGCCGCTCCAGCGCTCCCGCAAAAACCGAAGCCTCAGAGGCCAGCGGGTCCGAGGGTTCCGACAGCAATGACTCCAGTGATGACGGCGCCGAGGCAGGCGGAGCACGCAGCCGGAACAGCGGCAACTCCCGCGGTCGCGGTCGCGACCGTCGTCGTGGACGCGGCAGTTTCGGCGAAGAAGGTGAACCCGAAGTCTCCGATGATGACGTGTTGATTCCCATCGGGGGCATTCTGGATGTTCTCGATAACTACGCTTTCGTTCGCACCCAGGGTTACTTGCCTGGACCCACAGACGTCTATGTGTCTTTGGGACAGGTCAAGAAATACAACCTGCGCAAGGGCGACGCCGTGATCGGCGCCATTCGTCAGCCCCGTGACGGTGAACACCAGGGTCGGCAGAAATACAACGCTCTGGTGAGCGTGGACACTGTCAATGGACAAAGCGTTGACGAAGCCGGTGCGCGCTCAGAATTCTCTGCTCTTCGTGCGGTGTATCCCACGGAGCAGTTGCGGATGGAAACCTCTTCCGATGTCCTCGGCACACGGATGGTGGACCTTTTTGCCCCTGTGGCAAAGGGTCAACGCGCCGTCATCGTGGGAGCAACAAAGACGGGAAAGTCTGACCTGGTTCAGGCAATGGCTCAGGCCGTTGCCCAGAACGCGCCGGATGCCCACCTCATGGTCGTCCTTATCGATGAGCAGCCAGAGACAATCTCTGACGTTCAGCGCGATGCGAAGGGCGAAGTTATTGCCTCCAGCTTTGACCGCTCGGTGGATGATCACACCACCATCGCCGAACTTGCCATTGAGCGAGCTAAGCGATTGGTGGAACTGGGACACGACGTCGTTGTGGTGATGGATTCTTTGACCCGCCTCGCTCGCGCCTACCAGTTGGGATTGGGTGGCGGTTCACGCACCGGAGCGATGGACACCGCGTGGGTGTATCCGACCAAGAAATTGTTTGGTGCTGCGCGCAACATTGAAGGTGGCGGTTCGCTCACGATGCTTGCGACGCTGGTGACAGAAACTGGTCTTGCCATGGATGACGTCGTTGCAAGCGAAATTTCTGCTGCCGCGACCATGGAGTTGACCTTGGACGCCCATGCCGCTGGGGCGCGGGTTTTCCCAGCGATGAATATCGCTCGCTCCGGCACCAGAAAAGAAGAAGCCATCCTCGGCAAAGACGAGGTCGCTGCCCTCGCCGTGATCCGTCAGAAATTGGCGGGCCATTCCACGCTCGAGGGGTTGCAGGCCTTGGTGAAAACACTGTCTTCGAGCTCTTCGAACGTCGAGGCACTGGTCTCCTTGCAGAAGAACCTCGGTAGCTAGGGCACCATGTTTGATTCTGTTGACGCGTTGATAGCGGAGCACGCTGAGCTTCAAGTGAAGCTGGGCGATCCCGCTGTCCACGCCGATGCAGGGTTATCCAAAAAGCTGAACCGGCGCTTCGCCCAGCTCTCCAAGATCATCGCAGCCCATGACCGCATGGTTGCACTGACCGATGACCTGGCTGCGGCTCAAGAGATGGCCAGTGAAGATGAGTCGATGGCTGCCGAAGTGCCTGTTTTGGAAGCTGGTCTTGCAGAGGCCACCGAATCTGTTCGGTCCTTGTTGATTCCTCGGGACCCCGATGACGGGCGCGATGTCATCATGGAAATTAAGGGCGGGGAAGGTGGCGAAGAAAGCGCTTTGTTTGCTGCTGACTTGTTGCGGATGTATCTGCACTATGCGGAGTCTCGTGGCTGGAAAACAGAAGTGCTCGATAAGACCGAAAGCGACATGGGTGGTTTCAAAAACGTCCAGGTTGCCATCAAGAGCAATGCCAGCGACCCTGCAGAAGGCGTATGGGCGAGCATGAAATATGAAGGTGGCGTCCACCGCGTGCAACGCGTTCCCGTCACCGAGTCACAGGGCAGAATCCACACCTCAACCACAGGGGTGCTCGTTTTTCCCGAGGTCGATGAACCCGAAGAGTTGGATATCAGTACTAACGATCTCAAGATTGACGTTTTCCGGTCCTCTGGCCCCGGCGGTCAGTCGGTTAACACCACTGACTCCGCCGTGCGGATCACCCACCTCCCCACGGGCATTGTCGTCTCGATGCAAAACGAGAAGAGCCAGATTCAAAACCGTGAAGCGGGGATGCGTGTTCTGCGCGCCCGCATTTTGGCGCGACAGCAGGAAGAACTCGCCGCTGTCCAGTCCGATGCCAGGAAGAGCCAGATTCGTGGGATGGACCGATCCGAGAGAATTCGCACGTATAACTTCCCCGAGAACCGGATCGCTGATCACCGCACCGGGTATAAGTCTTACAACCTCGATCAGGTGATCAATGGGGCACTAGAGCCGGTGATCCGGTCCTGCATTGAGGCCGATGAAGCGGAGCGTCTCGCTGCCTTGAATCCCGAGTAATGCAACTGCTGGCAGCCCTCAAAGACGCCACGGAGCGCTTAACGCGCTCTGGAGTTGCCTCTCCCCAGGTTGATGCCGAACTACTCCTCGCTCACGTGACGGGTGTGTCTAGGGGTGAAGTGCTGGCATGGGTGCACACGGACAGAAGCCTCACCGCTGACCAGGTAGTGGACTGGGACAGACTCCTCGCAAGACGGGAGAAAAGAGAGCCTCTGCAACACCTGACGGGCACGGCGGCCTTCATGTCTTTTGAAGTAAGTGTGGGGCCCGGTGTCTTTGTTCCCCGCCCCGAGACCCAAGCTCTTGTGGAAGCGGCAATCGACCAAGCGCTTGCGATGGCAGTGGGGGAGGAGGGTGTGAGAATTCTTGATCTCTGCTCCGGTTCCGGTGTGGTTGCCATTTCGCTGGCCCGGGCCATCCCTCACGCCAACGTAAGTGCTGTGGAAGCATCGCCTGAAGCCCTGGCATACCTCGAGAGGAATGTCGAGAACCTAGCCCCCAATATTCGTGTGGTGGCCTTGAGCGTTGCCGAGTGTGCCGAGGAATTTGGTGGTTCAGCCTTTGACATGATTCTTGCCAACCCGCCCTATGTCCCGGTCTCTGAAGTGCCCAATGATCCCGAGGTCGCCACCTACGACCCGGCGATGGCGCTGTTCGGGGGAGCAGATGGTCTCGATGTTGTCCATCACATTCAAGCTCTGGCGAATTCCCACCTCAGACCTGGTGGCTATCTTGCGATCGAGCATTCAAATCTTCAAGGCGACGCCGTCCGCGCAATTATGAACTCAGCCGGCATGAGAAGTGTTTCCACCGAGAAAGACTTCGTGGAGCGAGAACGGTTCACCCACGGTTTTCGTCCCTAAGGCTGAGCTTCCAAGAATGCCGTCATGGCAGAGATCACCGTTTTCCCGTTGTCATGAGGGGAAAACCACTGAGTGGTGATTCCTGCCTCGTTGGCCCCCCGCAAGTTTTCCGGGGTGTCATCGACAAAGAAAGTGTCTGAGGCGAGCGCGCCATAGCGATCAAGCACCCTTTGGTACACCAGGGGGTCCGGCTTTCTGGCTCCGTAGTGGGCGGTGGCAAAGAGGTGGTTGCCAAAGACGGGGGCAAGGTGGGGGGCAACCTCTGCGAGGTGCTCTCCAATGAGCATGCCGTTATTCGTGAGAAGAGTTACTTGGCCGTGCTGGGTGGCGAATTCGACCGCGCTGAGAACCTCTGGCTTAAACACCATCGCTTCCTTGCGCATCGATACCCAGTCTTCTCGGGTAATGCTGGAGTCGAAGGATTCGTTGACCCGGCGCAAGTATTCGTCGCCGGTATCGGGGTCTCCAGCCTCAGCTTTCCATTCTCCCTCGTCGTGCCACCAGCGACGGCGAAGATCCTGGTAATCGAGCCCCGTGATGTCGGTGAGTGCGTCCATCCTGTGGCGAGTGTGATAGTCGTAGAGGACGTTATCCATGTCAAAGATGAAAAGCATGATGACCTCAGACTAGGCCCGGGACCGGCGCGCTGAGGCAACGTACACTGGGCCTATGCAAGCCCAACGGTTCGATGCTTCTGAGCCTGGCTCTCGCCTCGCGGGAATGACAGCCGCCGTCGAAGCCCTCGCTGGCGGGGAAAGCATTGTCTTGCCCACCGACACGGTCTATGGAATTGGGTGTGACCCTTTTAGGGCCTCGGCGGTGCAGGCTCTGTTGGCGCTGAAAGGTCGCTCGCGCGCCATGCCGCCACCGGTGTTGATCCCCGACCTCGAGAGGGCCACCGCGCTGGTGACTTCCATTCCCGAAGCACTCGCTCCTGCATTGGAGCGGTTCTGGCCGGGTGCATTGACGGTTATTTTCAGGGCATCCCCCGAAGTGAGCTGGGATTTAGGCGATACCGGGGGGACAGTTGCCTTGCGGATGCCAGCCCATGATGTTGCTCTCGAGTTGTTGCGTCTGGTGGGACCGCTGGCGGTTTCCAGCGCCAATCTCACCGGTCAGCGTCCAGCCCAGAGTGTGGATGAAGCGATTGTGCAGCTTGGTGAGGGCGTGGGGGTGTATCTCGACGCTGGTGCGGTCGGCCACAGTTTTTCCGGTTCCCCAGGAAGCTCTGGCTCCACGATTATTGATGCGAGCTCTGTCGATGCGGGTGGTGTATGGCGAGTGGTGAGGCGCGGCGTCGTCCCCATTGAGGCTTTGGTTTCCCTCCTTCCGGGGGAGTGGGAGGGCTAATGGGTTACTTTTTGATTGCGGGAGTGGCAGCAGCCACCGCATTGGGTGTTGCCTACGTTCTCCTGCGCTTGGCCAAGCGTTACGAATGGCACCCTGAAATTCGCCCGCGGGATGTCCACCAAACTCCGACCCCTCGCCTGGGGGGAATCGCGGTTTTTGCCGGGATGCTAGCGGGAGTTCTGGTCGCCAGTCAGCTCGGCTACTTCGACGATGTCTTCCTTTCGCCCCGTGCCATCATCGCCGTCTTTATTGCCGCAGCTATCGTCCTGGCGCTGGGGGTCGTGGATGACATTTTTGATTTGGACTGGCTGACGAAGCTTTCTGGTCAGTTTCTTGCCGCAGGGGTTGTTGCGTGGCAGGGCGTCCAAATTGTGTCCCTCCCTATCGGTGGACTCACCCTTTTTTCTCCCACTTTGTCTCTGCTTTTGACGGTTCTGGCGATCGTGGTCGTGATGAACGCCGTCAACTTTATTGATGGGCTCGATGGGTTGGTCGTGGGAGTCGCCCTCATTTCCAACGGGGTTTTCTTCCTCTATTCCTTTGTGCTGTCACTGGGCGACCAGGGTGCACCCTATTTTGGTTTGGCGACGATCATCACCGTGCTGCTGGCGGGTTCGCTGTTGGGCTTCTTTCCGCTGAACTGGAATCCGGCAAAGCTGTTCTTGGGAGATTCTGGTGCACTCCTCGTGGGGTTAATGATGTCGGTGAGTGCGATTTCGGTCACCGGGCAAATTGATCCCGGCGCCCTCAATCCCACCCAGTTGCTCCCTGCTTTCTTGCCGGTGATTTTGCCTTTGGCGGTTCTGATTGTTCCTCTCCTTGATTTTTCCCTTGCCGTGTTGCGCAGGATTCGCCGGGGGATGTCGCCTTTTGATGCAGACCGTGCCCATCTCCATCACCGACTGCTCGATATGGGACACACCCATCGACAGGCGGTATTGATTTTGTATTCGTGGACCGCCGTGTTGGCTATTGGAACTCTCATGTTTCTTTTCGTACCCTGGTACTGGGCACTCACCATCATCGGCGTGGGGCTCATTGGTTCCACCGTGGTGACACTCTCACCCGATAACCGCTCAGAAGACGATCCGCTACTGATTGACCAGGAGACCGCATGAGTGTGAACCGCGTTGTTCGAACCGCTTTTCTCTCCGGCTTGGTGATGACCTCGCTGGTTGCCTTCGTGGCAGCAATTTGGGGCGCGCTTGTGTCTGACCTCCCAGGGGTGTGGGGCGCTCTGGTGGGCGCGTCTATTGCACTGGGCCTTTTGGGTTTGACCCCTTTGAGCATCCTGTGGGGATTTCGACTGGGGAAGGGTGATGTTCTCTCCCCGGGTTTCTTTGCCTCGGTGTTAGGGACGTGGCTCATTAAGTTTGTGGTGTTCCTCGCCGCGGTTTTTTGGCTTGGCGACCAGGGGTGGCTCGATAGAACGGTTCTGTTCTTGACCATCGTTGCCGCCCTTCTCGTGGGCTTGGTGACCGACCTCGTTGTGGTGGCTCGCTCGCGTATGCCCTACGTGTCTGACGTGAGCTTGCCGGGGGACCCGCCCAGGGAGTGACCCAGGCCCGAAAGCCCCCCAGCCGTGAGCGGCTAGCATGAAAGTGTGACTTTCGGCCTCTCGATGGAAAAGCTCCTGCTCATCGGGGTCATCGCGCTGTTTTTAATCGGCCCTGACCGACTGCCGGGCTATTCGGCACAGTTTGGTCGTCTGATCCGGCGCTTGCGCGACATGGCCTCCGGGGCAAAAGATCGTATGCGCGATGAACTGGGGCCGGACTATGACGATATGGACTGGAAGAAGCTCGATCCCCGGCAATATGACCCGCGGCGCATTATTCGGGAGGCTCTGGACGAGAGCCCCGCATCAGCTGCCATCGAGAATGCGGCGCCCGCCGTGATCGAGTCCTCGACCCTCAAGCGAGAGAAGTTGGCGCAGGGCGTTTCCGCACCTTTTGACCCCGACGCGACCTAGGGCGCAGAAATTACGCTGTGAGTTGCGAGAATCACCACATGACTTTGCGCCAGGGCGCAGGCTGCAGGTTGCCAGGCTCACCTGACCGACATCGGTGTACCGTAGAAGGTAGCCGAACTGGGCCCGCGAGAAGCAACAGCTTGCGCACCGGGACGCGTTGAGCCGAGGAATATTGATGACGCCCTTCCGCAACATGGCCCTGATGAGCCCTGATTCCACCAAAAGCGCTGTCGCCGCGTACACAGCCCATTTTCGCGAAGCTGTGGAAAGTCTTTTTTTGTGAATGCTCTGGTATTCACAACCACGAATCCGGCAGAGTTGCTGAGTGGCATGCGTCATGCCCGGATGGCCATTGGGAAGGGCGAAGTCGTCTGTATTCCAACGGACACGTCCTATGCGCTCGTCGCAGATGCTTTCAACCCCGTGGCTCTCGACAAGCTTCGTGCCGCGAGGCGGATGCAAGACCGGGCGCCGTTGTCCGTTTTTCTGCCTGGGATTCCCACTTTGAATGCTCTTGCTGAGTCAGTACCCGAAGAGGTGGAAGCGCTGGCGACGGAATTCTGGCCGGGGGCACTGACTGTGATTGTCCGAGCGGGAGAAACCTTGGCATGGGACTTGGGTGACACCGCGGGAACCGTGGCCCTTCGCATGCCAGCGAACCGGATAGCTTTGGAATTGCTGAGCGAAACAGGCCCGTTGGCGCAGTCCAGTGCCTTTGCACTGGGCCAATCTCCGCTGGTTTCTCCGACGGCTTTGGCCAAGCGCTTCGAGGATTCCGTGTCGGTCATTGCTGCTGCGGGTGATGAAAAAACGGGGAAGAGCCTTTCCACTGTGATCGACGCAACCTCTCTGGATTCACCTCAGGGAAAGCTCCGGATCGTCCGGGAGGGGGCTATTTCTTCCCTCGAAATTTTTCGTGTCGTCGAAGCGGACCGGTTCGCCTAAACCACCAGCTGAAGCCCCGATTAGTGCCTCCCAGCCGGGTTTGCTACAGTGTTCTAACGACGTCGTTCGCCGCACAACTGTGTGCCCCGAAACTGGAGACTGAGCTGTTAGCTGAAGCCACCGAGATACTCATCCAGTTCCCGGCCAGTGACGCCGGAGGATTCTCTCCCCCGACAATTGAGGAATTTTTTCCTCCTGCCATTCTTTTTGAAGGCACCATCTTTGAAATGAACCGCATCGTGCTGGTTCGCTTGTTTGCTGTCGTTGCTCTGTTCCTGGTCTTCTGGTTGGGAACCCGCAAGATGCGCGTCATTCCCGGTCGCTTCCAGGGCGTTGTGGAAATGGGCTTGAGCCTGGTTCGGGTAAACATTGCTGAAGACTTGCTGGGAGAAAAGGACGGGAAGCGTTTCCTGCCCCTACTCACTACGATTTTCTTCCTGGTGCTCTTCATGAACCTCACGGGCGTGATTCCAGGAATCAACATCGCCGGTACCAGCGTGATTGGGATGCCGTTGGTCTTGGCCGTAGCGTCCTACCTCGCTTTCATTTATGCCGGATTGCGAAAGCATCCCGGTGCTTTCTTGAAGAACTCCTTGTTGCCCCCCGGCGTCCCCTGGCCGCTGTACATCATCGTGACCCCCATCGAATTTGTCTCCACCTTTCTGTTGCGCCCGGTGACCCTGACTCTGCGGTTGCTGATGAACATGGTGGTCGGCCACTTCCTGCTCGTACTGTTCTTCTCAGCCACCCATTTCTTCGTCCTCTACTCTGGTTCGGTGATGGGCTTCTTTGGAATTGGAACCATTGCCTTTGGCATCGCCTTCACGTTCTTTGAGATCTTGGTGGCAGTGCTGCAGGCCTACGTTTTTACCCTTTTGACCGCCGTCTACCTCCAGTTAGCGCTGGCGGAAGAACACTAAACCTCAGCCCGATATGGCATCGGGCTGACCCAATGGAAGGAAACACCAGTGGACGCAACATCGGTTATCGCCGAACTATCCGGAAACATCGCGACGGTCGGTTACGGCCTCGCAGCAATTGGTCCCGCCATCGGCGTGGGAATTGTTGTGGGCAAGACTATTGAGTCTGTCGCTCGTCAACCAGAACTTCAGGGTCGCCTGACAGTTTTGATGTATATCGGTATCGCCTTTACAGAAGCATTGGCGTTCATCGGTATCGCCACATACTTCATCTTCACCGGTTAGGCCTCACTATGACCACAGAAGCACTTCTTCTTGCAGCGGAAGGGGAAGCGACAAACCCGCTGATCCCCGCGATTTATGACATTGTCTGGTCGCTCATTCCGTTCGCTTTAGTGTTGCTGCTTTTCTGGCGCCTGGTGTTGCCGAGGCTTCAAAAGACCCTTGATGAGCGCTCCAGCGCCATCGAGGGTGGTATTGCCGAAGCGGAATCCGCTCAGGTGGAAGCCAAGGAAGCCCTGGACAAGTACACGAAGCTGCTGGCTGACGCTCGCGCGGAAGCTGCTGAGATTCGCGATGGAGCCAGGGCGGAAGGCGCAAAAATCCTTGCCGAAATCAAGGAAGACGCTCAGGGCGAAGCCACTCGTATTGCGGCAACAGCGAAAGCTCAGATTGAGGCAGAACGCCAGCAAGCTGTGTTGTCCCTGCGCAAAGAGGTGGGGACTCTCGCTCTGGATCTCGCCTCGGCAGTGGTTCAGGAGCGTTTGACTGAGGACGCCCAGGCGGCCTCAGTCGTCGACAAGCTCTTGGCCGATCTCAATAAGGAGTCCTCCGCCACCGGCCAGAAAGCCGCGGCAAAGAAGGCGCCTGCGGGGAAGGCCAAGAAGTAGTCATGGGAGCACAGACGAATCAATCCTTGGCGGCAACCAAGGCCTTTGTGGCGGGTGCGCGCGGTGACGCGATGGCGCTCGCAGAGGGTCTTTTTGCTGCCGCCTTGGCATTGTCTTCGTCCCCACCACTCCGCAATCAATTGGCCGATGCTTCCCTCGATGTGTCGTTGCGTCAGAAGCTGGCTGACAAGGTTTTTGCATCGTTGTCCACGGATGTGAAAGCGCTCATGAGTCAGAGTGTGGAACTTCGCTGGTCGCGCCCTGAAGACCTCCAGATGGCGTTTGAGGACATGGGAATTCGACTGGCGGCGCAATCAGCGGGAGACTCGGCTGATGTCGTTGGCGAGCTCCTCGCGATTTCCACCCTCGTGCACGGCAACGCCGATGTCGAACTGGGCTTAGGGTCCAAGCGAGCCGCTGCCTCGGCGCGTTCTGCACTGATGGAAAAACTCGTCGGGACGAAAGTGTCCAGTCAAGCCGCGGCTATTGCTGCTCACCTCGTGGCAGACCCGCGGGGACGTAAGATCGGCGCGATGTTGAACCACGCGGCAGAGATTGTTTCCGACGAGCACGGTATGGGATTGGCCGTTGTTCACGTGTCCCGGGCTCTGAAACCTGCACAGCGCTCACAGATCGATGCCCTCCTGGTTAATCGATTTGGTCGCGCACACTATCTCGCAGAGCAGGTGGACACCTCCATAGTCGGTGGCGCCCGCATTCGCGTGGGGGACATGATCATCGATGGCAGTATTGCTACTCGTTTACAAGATTTGAGAACGAAACTCGCTGGCTAGCGCCAGAAAGTTTCGCCGTTGAGAACACCCAAAAAAAGGAAGAACCATGTCAGAAATCACCATCAACCCGGATGAAATCCGCGAAGCTCTCAAAGACTTCGCTAGTTCCTACGACCCCGGGTCCGCCTCGACCACTGAGGTCGGTCACGTTGTGGATGCCGCCGATGGCATCGCTCACGTGGAGGGTCTGCCAGGGTGCATGGCCAACGAGCTGGTCAAGTTTGCCGATGGCACCTTGGGCTTGGCACAAAACCTCGATGAGAACAAAATCGGTGTGGTTGTTTTGGGCGAGTTCAGTGGCATCCAAGCGGGGCAAGAAGTAACCCGGACCGGAGAGGTTCTCTCCGTGCCCGTGGGCGAGGGATACCTCGGACGCGTGGTCGACCCGCTCGGAAACCCTATTGATGGTTTGGGTGCCATCAAGAGCAAAGAGCGTCGGGCATTGGAGCTTCAAGCACCGGGCGTCATGGCTCGGCGCAGTGTTCATGAACCTTTGCAGACCGGAATCAAGGCCATCGACGCCATGATTCCCGTGGGCCGCGGTCAGCGTCAGCTGATCATTGGTGACCGCCAGACCGGCAAGACCGCCATCGCCATCGACACGATCATCAACCAAAAAGCCAACTGGGAAACCGGCGACCCCACGCAGCAGGTTCGTTGTATCTATGTCGCCATCGGGCAAAAAGGTTCCACTATCGCTGGTGTGAAGGGTGCACTCGAAGCCGCCGGGGCAATGGAGTACACCACCATCGTGGCTGCTCCTGCTTCTGACCCTGCAGGGTTTAAGTACCTTGCTCCCTATACCGGTTCCGCAATCGGTCAGCACTGGATGTATGACTCCAAGCACGTGCTGATCATTTTTGATGACCTCTCCAAGCAGGCCGAGGCTTACCGCGCGGTTTCCCTGTTGCTGCGTCGTCCGCCAGGCCGTGAAGCATATCCCGGAGACGTTTTCTACTTACACTCTCGCCTCCTGGAGCGTTGTGCGAAGCTCTCAGACGCACTGGGTGGCGGTTCGATGACGGGTCTTCCCATCATTGAGACGAAGGCTAACGATGTCTCGGCCTTCATCCCCACCAACGTGATTTCCATCACCGACGGTCAAATCTTCCTGCAGTCCGATCTCTTCAACTCCAACCAGCGTCCCGCCGTGGACGTGGGTATCTCGGTGTCTCGTGTGGGTGGCGATGCGCAGGTGAAATCGATCAAGTCGGTGTCGGGAACACTCAAGCTCGAGCTTGCCCAGTACCGGTCCTTGGAGGCGTTCGCCATGTTTGCCTCAGACCTCGATGCCACAAGCCGACGCCAGTTGGCGCGTGGGGCAAGGCTCACCGAGTTGCTGAAGCAGCCCCAGTACTCGCCCTACCCCGTCGAAGAGCAGGTTGTCTCGATTTGGGCCGGTACCAACGGAAAGCTCGACTCCATTGCTGTGGAGGATGTCCTGAAGTTCGAATCGGAGCTTCTGGATCACCTACGTCGCAACACCAAGATTCTCACCACCCTGCGCGATACCAAGGTCTTGGATGACAAGACAAAGGCAGAGCTTGAGAAACAGGTCGACAGCTTCGTGACCGCTTTCCAAGGCTCTGGTGCAGAGGGCTTGGGCCAGCCGGGGAGTGAAGAATTTGATGCTTTGGAAAACGAAGACATCAACCAGGAAAAAATCGTTAAGCGCAAGCGCTAAACGCGAGATAAAGGGACACTAAGACCATGGGCGCGCAACTTCGGGTGTATCGGCAGAAGATTCGTTCTGCCACGACCACCAAGAAGATCACACGAGCAATGGAGTTGATTTCTGCTTCCAGAATTCAAAAAGCCCAGGCTCGAATGACGGCAGCCATTCCTTACTCTCGCGCGGTAACGAGGGCGGTCTCTGCTGTGGCTACCTACTCCAACATCGACCACCCGTTGCTGACCGAGTCAGAAAACCCCACTCGAGCAGCAATGGTGATTTTTACCTCTGACCGCGGACTGGCGGGGGCCTTCAGCTCCCAGGTTCTGAGAGAAGCCGGTGACCTGCGCGCCCGTCTCGAAGGAGAGGGCAAGCAAATCGTGAACTATGTGATTGGTCGTAAAGCGGTGGGTAACTTTGCTTTCCGGCAGCGCCCAGTGGAGAAGGCATGGACAGGTAACACGGATCAGCCCGAGTTTGAAACGGCCAAAGAAATTGCCTCCACCCTGATCGAGGAATTCATCAAAGACTCCGCTGAGGGCGGTGTGGATGAAATCCATATTGTGTACAACCGTTTTGTTTCCCTCGTGACCCAAACCCCTGAGGTCGTTCGCGTGTTGCCTCTGGAGGTTGTCGAAGGGGTCGAAGAGCCTGGTGACACCGAGGTGTTCCCGCTCTATGAGTTCGAGCCCGAGCCCGATGATGTGCTCGACGCCCTGCTGCCGGTCTATATCGAAAACCGTATCTTTTCCGCCATGCTGCAGTCCGCTGCTTCAGAACACGCAGCACGTCAGAAAGCCATGAAGTCTGCCAGCGACAACGCCGACAAACTCATCCAGCAGTACACCAGCCTTGCGAATAACGCTCGCCAGGCCGAAATCACCCAGCAAATTTCCGAAATCGTGGGCGGCGCCGACGCCCTCGTTTCGGCGAAGTAAAGAAAGAGAAAGACGATATGAGCAAGAGCGCCACCAAGCAAGCAACTGCCACAGGTCGTGTTGCCCGTGTTACCGGGCCCGTTGTTGACGTCGAATTCCCCCATGATTCGATTCCCGATATCTATAACGCGTTGCAAACTACTGTCACCCTGGGTGGCGAAACGATCACCCTGACGCTCGAGGTCGCACAGCACCTTGGGGACGATCTGGTTCGCGCTATCGCGCTGAAGCCCACCGACGGCGTTGTTCGCGGCCAAGAGGTTCGTGACACGGGTGGACCCATCACGGTCCCTGTTGGGGATGCCACAAAAGGAAAGGTGTTCAACGTTCTCGGCGAAGTGTTGAACTCCGATGACAAGCTTGAGGGCGTTGAGCGCTGGGGAATCCACCGCACGCCACCCCCCTTCGACCAGCTCGAGTCGAAGACTCAACTCTTCGAAACCGGAATCAAGGTCATCGACCTCCTGACCCCCTATGTTTTGGGCGGAAAGATTGGTCTCTTTGGTGGAGCCGGTGTGGGAAAGACCGTTTTGATTCAGGAAATGATTCAGCGCGTAGCCCAAGACCACGGTGGTGTGTCGGTATTCGCCGGTGTGGGTGAGCGTACCCGTGAGGGGAACGACCTCATTGCAGAAATGGAAGAAGCGGGCGTTTTCGACAAGACCGCACTGGTGTTTGGCCAAATGGATGAGCCTCCCGGGACCCGTCTTCGCGTCGCGCTGTCGGCTTTGACCATGGCGGAGTACTTCCGTGATGTTCAAAACCAGGACGTGTTGCTCTTCATCGATAACATTTTCCGTTTCACGCAGGCAGGCTCAGAGGTTTCGACACTTTTGGGTCGTATGCCCTCGGCCGTGGGATACCAACCCAACCTGGCTGATGAGATGGGAATCTTGCAGGAGCGAATTACCTCCACGCGCGGTCACTCGATTACCTCCTTGCAGGCAATTTATGTGCCTGCTGATGACTACACGGACCCGGCACCTGCGACCACATTCGCCCACTTGGATGCAACCACAGAGCTCAGCCGGGAAATCGCTGCCAAGGGTCTCTACCCTGCAGTGGACCCCCTGACCTCCACCAGTCGAATCCTTGACCCGCTCTACATCGGTGATGACCACTACCGCGTCGCCACCACGGTGAAGCAGATTCTTCAGAAGAACAAGGAACTCCAGGAAATCATCGCGATCCTCGGTGTTGACGAGCTCAGCGAAGAAGACAAGGTCACCGTCTCAAGGGCTCGCCGGATTCAGCAGTTCTTGTCCCAGAACACCTACATGGCGAAGAAGTTCACCGGCGTGGAAGGCTCGACTGTGCCGCTGAAGGACACGATTCAGTCCTTTGACGCTATCGCTAAGGGTGAATTTGACCACGTGGCCGAGCAGGCCTTCTTCAACGTCGGATCCATCGAAGACGTCGAAGAGAAGTGGGCTGGTATTCAGAAGGAGAACGGCTAGCCGTGGCTAACCTTCAGGTCACTGTCGTCTCCGCGACTGCTGAAGTGTGGTCGGGGGAGGCGTCAATGGTTGTGGCAAAAACCACCGAGGGCGAGATTGGTATTCTGGCCGGCCACGAACCCACTCTCGGTGTTTTATCTGCTGGAGAAGTTCGCATCACGACCGCGGATGGGCAGAAAGTCACCGCCAAAGCAGAAGAGGGGTTCTTATCAGTGGATAACAACATTGTGACGGTTGTGGCTGGCCTCGCGGAGATTATTTAGCGCCTGATGCTGGTTATCCTCCCGCCCTCGGAGACCAAAGTCTCCGGCGGAAGAGAGGGAACAAAACTCGATTTAGTTGGCTTGAGCTACCCCAGCCAGACGGCATTTCGTCAGACGCTTCTCTCTGAGCTTCGCAAGCTTTCTGCGGAGCCTGAACAAGCCAAAAAAGCTCTGAAGCTTGGCCCAAAAGGGGAAAGCGACATCGAGCGAAACCAGGTGGTGGCTTCCTCACCTGTAGTGCCAGCGCTCGAGCGCTACACCGGGGTGCTCTATGACGCGCTCGGCTATTCAACCCTTGAATCATCGAAGCGTGCGTGGGTGGACCGGCACGTGGGGGTGTTCTCAGCGCTCTTTGGTCTCATTCGAGCTGCTGATCTCATTCCTGCCTACCGGCTCTCATTTGATTCGAGCCTTGCCTCGGGCACACCGGGAAAATCATGGGCTTTAGCCCGTGAGTCCTTGTGGGCGGAAGTGCCAGGTTTTGTCCTTGATCTGCGAAGCGAGGGGTATCGGGCACTCTCACCGGTCCCGGCAGGTCGCGGCGTTTTTGTGGCTTTGGTGAGGCCTGGCCCGCTAGGTTCCCGGAAAGCCCTGGGTCACACCAACAAAGCGACCAAGGGAGCCTTGGTCAAACGTCTTGCCGACACCGGTGCCGTGCTGGAGACTGTGGCAGAGCTGGTGGCATGGGGTGCAAAGGAAGGATATGAATTTGACCCAGCGAGCCACCACGAGGGCCGAATCGATCTGGTGATCAGCGGTAGCTGATGCCTTCTAGGGCGAGAAGTTTCTCCTTCGTGGGAATCCCCTCACCACCGCTATAGCCGGTGATCCGCCCAGTGGAGGCGAGAATGCGGTGACACGGCACCAGGATGGGAATCGGGTTTCTCCCCACCGCCCCTCCCACAGCGCGAGGCGCTGTGCCCCGGCCTGCTTTTTCACCGAGTACCTGGTAACTCAGGGTGCGGCCATAGGGCACGGTTTGCAACGCGGTCCAGATGGCCTCTTGGAAAGCTGTCCCCGAGAGGTGAAGCGGCAAATCAAAGGTAGTTCGAGTGCCCAAAAAATACTCGTCGAGTTGGGTTTTGGCCCTCCCCAGCAGCGGCGTGGATTCAGAATCGGCATGGCGAATTCCGATGGCAAGACCGACGATGGCGTCGCCCTCGGCTGAAACAGTGAGGGGGCCGAGTGGGCTTTCCAGTGTCAGGTGTTCCATTCCCCCAGCCTAGAACAGTCGGTGCTGTGGTGGAGCGGATAAAGAGAAACTGTGGATTAGTTCTCGCTGAGGGTTTCCTCGCTGGAGATCAGCTCGTCTTTCGACTCCAAGGTGATATTGATTCCTTGATTGAGCTCAGACACTTCGTTATTGAGCGTGGTGAGCTCATCGAGTCGCAGGTTGTATTCCGCAATCTTGCTCTGCAGCGTGGAACGCATTGTTTCGAGACGGGCTTGGCGCTCTTGGAGGGGGACCCGCGCCTGCTCGAACTGAGACTTGGACGGGAAAGCTCCCGGTGTCGAAGCTTTTTCGTTGAAAGCATTGATGTCTGCCCGGAGCGCCGCATTGGCTTCATCGTAGGCAAAGCGGAGCCCATCGATTTCTGCGTTGAGGGAGGTCAATTCATTGCTCAGGTCTGTGAGCTCCTGCTGCAACGATTCGAACACTGCATCAACGGCATCGGCATGCGCCACAACCTTCGCCCGGTCGGCAAAATACTGCGCATAGTGTGCCGCCAGAGGAGCGGGAATAGTGGCGATTTCTGTGCCAATGATGGAGTACAACTCCGGGATGCGAGAAGCCGCACTAAAGCTTTCGTAGCTGGCGATGCGTTCATAGAGTGGGTGGGTGGATGGCAAGGAAGCGAAAGCTTCCTCCAGCAGAATCGCGATTTCTTCTTTCTCGGCGGCAGTGAGTCTCGCCCATGCGGCATGGAGCATCTCGTGGGCTGCCACTACAGGCTCGATGCTGGTGAGGCGAGGGTCTGTGACATCAAACAAATAGATCCGGCGATCGTTCAGGGTGTAACACCCCAGCACGCCGATCCCCGGCTCGTTTCGGCTGCAGTAGCGGGCAAACTCGATAGCCGGCACTACCTGAGGGAGAGAGGTCATGAGGTAGAGCTCCCCCGTTTCCGAGAGGCCCGCTTGCGTCACTAATTCTTGAATCTCGGATGACGCGTCAAATTGTTGGGCAACGAGTTGATCCTTCAGGAGCTGCTCGTTGTCCCACACCCAACGCGCACCCCACGCGGCTCCGCCTTGCACAACAAGTGCACCCAGTGCGAGCACAGCGATAAGGCTGCGACTGACGATGCGAGCTGCGGACACGGGTACTCCCTTTTTCTTGTGTCTCTATTGTCCTGGAGGGGTGCCCTGGGAACGCTGTGCCTCGACCGGGTGTTGGGGATTATGCGTGTGGGTTGAGGGTGGTTGGGAATGCGCCCGGTAATCTACACGCAATGAGTCTTTTTGATGCAACGACGGTCACTCCGCCGGCGCCCTGTTCGCGGTGCGGCGAGTTGGTCAACGCGGTCAGTATGTTTTGTCCCGCTTGCGGTCAATCCGGCATTCGACCTCTGCCCGCCCCGGTGGTTGACGAACCAGATCCTCTCGTTGAAGCCGAATTAGAACCTGATCACCAGCAGCAAGAGCAAACGACAGACCCTCTTCAACGAGCGACCGGTTGGCTGCGCCGAAGCTTGAATCTCGGGAAAAGACCGATTTCTGAGGGGGAAAAAGTCACAGGACAGTCCACTCCGGTGGATCATCCCACAGAAGCAATGTCTCTTTTTGAGATCGAAGAAGCCGAGAAGGTTTCACACGATAAACCACGAAAAAAGCAGGCTTCCCTTCGGTTTGTGTTGAAGTTTGAATCAGGCCTGTCCTTCACGATTGGCGACACTCCAGGAGTTGTGGGGACTTCCCCGATGCCCGAGGAGCCCGAAGAGGGGCTCCATCGAATCTCGGTGTTTGATGAGGCGGGCACTGTTGCCGAGGAACACCTGCAGTTCGGGGTGAGCCGGGGTGTGTTTTGGGTCAAAGATTTGCAGACAGTAGCTGGAACAGTGGTGGAAGAGCCTGGTTCTCCCGCACTGCAATGCATCCCGCTCGATACCTACTCCCTGGTGCGTGGCTCGCGGGTCAGAATGGGTGGCCTTTCCTTCACCCTTCACTAACCCCGCGGTCCACATCCCGCGAGCGATGCTGATGTTTCACCTCACTGTCCGCTGACTCCCTCCAGGCCATCTCTGTGTGGTTCACTGCGCCGGTGCGCACCGCTGAACCTCAACAACCCGCTGTTTCACCTTCGCCTCGCTTTCCGTGGATTCCCGCTGTTACTCCCGTGGTCTTGGCGGTACTAATGTCGTTGCTGTTCCAGTCTTCCCTTGCACTGATCATGGGAGTTGTGGGACCCGCCATGGTTGCGGGCGCCTGGTGGGAGAGCCAAAGAAGCCACCACAGAAGCGACCGGGCGAGCTGGCAAGAATACGAAGAACAACTCTCTCTCTGGCGCCACAGCCAAGAGCTGAGCCGAGAAAACATGAAACGCGAAGCGCTTGCCGCGCAACCGGGGTTGCTGAAACACCTCAGAGATCCGCTCTGGCGAGACGGACCAGGCGCCATAACTACTCTCCGGATTGGTACCGGGTGGTGGACGCCGCCACCGGGGGACTTTCCGGAGGCCTCAGAGGCGGTATCAGGGATGCCAGCTCTCGTTGAGGGTGGTCGGGGAATTGCCCTGGTGGGCCCTGACACTCTGATGCCGATCTGGCGTTCACTATTGGCTGTCTGGATTAGTGCTTCACGCCAGGAGCAACGCGAGTTTCTGCCGGAGGGTTTAGGAGAGGGGGCCCCAGCCCCGAGGGATTACCGAGGCCTTTCTCGAGCAGCGTGGGTCTCCCGCATCGAGGATGTGCCCGGAGAATGTGAGATTTTGGTCGTTGCCTCGGGCGCCCACCACGTTCACCTTCGGGACTCAACAGGTGTGACCCGAACAATCTCCCCCGACCGACTCTCTGGCGCCGAGTTTGCCTGGGTTGCCCGGCGTTTAGGGCTACCGCTCGCCCAGGAGGCGGGGAGCCTGGAACACGATTACACCCGGCGCGATGAACTTTTTCTCGAACTAGGGGACCGTTCGCGGTGGGACTTAGTGCAACAGGGTCCTCACGGTGTGGTGTGGGGGTCCACGGGTTCAGGGAAAAGCGTGACCGTTGCCTCGATGGTGTGTTCCCTTGCAACCAGGTATTCCCCAGAAAAGTTTGTGTGTGTGGTGATTGATTTCAAAGGCGGTGCGGGTCTCGCGACTCTCACAACGCTTCCCCACACGGTGGGATGCGTCACCGACTTGGACCCTTCTCGGGCACAGCGCGCTCTGGCGGGCATTACGCGGGAAATGGAAGCCCGGGAGCGGCTACTTCTCGAAAACGAGGTAAGCGACATCGCAATGCTTCCGGAGGCCGTGCCCTGCCCTCGTCTCATCATTGCCCTGGACGAGGCAGCGTGGTTGCTAGGAAACTTCCCTGCGTGGGCGAGTGTGCTGGCAGATGTTTTGGCTCGCGGGAGGTCTCTCGGGATTCATGTCCTCATTGCCACTCAGCGGGTTCACGGCGTCCTGAGCCCCGCCATGATGGCCAACATTTCGCTGCGTGTGTGTGGTCGAGTGAGCGACGAGGGAGAGATTACGGCGTGGATGTCGGGGTTATCAACCAGGCGCATAGAAGCTTTACGCGGCGCACCGCCAGGATCCGCGGTGGCGGTAGGTGCCCATCGAATGGCCACAAATGTCACCCTTGCCCCACCGGATATCTCAGGCATGCCTGGTTTTCAGCCTTCGTCATGGCGGGTGTGGACTGAGGAGCTTCCCCAGGAGCACCCCCTTGCACCTGGATCCTGGGGACTCCTGGATGACACGCTCCATCGCTGCCACGAAGCGGTCACTTTCGACCCGTGGAGCGAAGGCTCAGTTTTGGTGGTGGGCGACCCTCGAAGCGGGAGAACGACGGCGCTTGCCGCCCTGGCAGCCCAGTGTTCAGAGGTAGTTGTAGCCCCACAAGACCCGCTCTCGGTTCTCCTTCTTATCCAAGCGGCCTCGCAGGAGAGCATTCTGGTCATTGATGATGTTGACGATCTGCTTGCTCGGTCGGGGTCGGAGGGCGCTCCCTATCTTCTTGAGCATTTGGCCGCGAGGCGGGGTGTGGTTCTCATGAGCACAAAGGCCGGCACTCCTTCCCTGAGAGGGTTGAGCCGAATTGCCTCTCACACCCTCATCTTGTCCTTGGCCAACCCCGAGAGTTCGATGGCTGTGGGTGGAGCGGGGAAACAGGCCCCGGGACGCGGCACATGGGACGGGCGGGAAGTTCAAGTTGCGTGTGGAGGAGAGCTGGGAGTGCCGAGTCACAATCGGGCGAACAGTACTTCGAACTGTCCGCCCATCGTTATTTCCCGCTTCCCAGAGGAGTGGCGGGGTGTGGAAACCTCGTTCCTAGGTCGACCAACCGACCTCTTCGCTACTTGGGCATCGCTGCTGAAGAGTGTTGACAAGCACCCCGTGATTATTGATCGGGTGGCGCCCCTGGAGCTTCGCCAAGCAACCGCCGGATACCTCGTGGTTCCTCCGATCGCGCCACCCGAGGGAGCGGCGCTCTTGTGGGAGAGAGGAAAACTGTGCGTTGTTATGCGAGAACGCTGGCAACGCTGACGGTGTCATGACCTGTTGCCAAGCCCACCGGGGCGTTGGTGAGTTGTCCCCCGTGGGTGTTCAGGCCCTGGGCCAACCCTGCATCGAGAGAGAGCGCCTCTTTCCAACCGCGGGACGCAAGAGCCCTGACGTAGGGCATGGTCGCGTTGGTGAGCGCCATGGTGGAGGTCTGCGGCACAGCGCCTGGCATATTTGCCACGCAGTAGTAGACGCTGTTGTGGACCGCAAACGTGGGATCAGCGTGGGTGGTGGGTTTGGATCCCTCGAAGCAACCGCCCTGATCCACGGCAATGTCAACGAGGACGCTCCCTGGCTTCATTCTGGAGACAAGGTCCAGGGATACGAGCTTCGGTGCTTTAGCGCCGGGTATCAGTACCGACCCAATCACGAGGTCGGCGGCGAGGCAGGCCCGCTCGATTTCCAAAGAGTTTGAGGCAGCAGTTTTGATGCGCCCCGCATAGAGTGCGTCCAATTCCTTCAATCGTTGAAGGTTGGTGTCCAAGACAGTCACATCTGCACCCAGCCCAACCGCAACAGAAATGGCGTTTGTTCCGGCAACACCGCCACCAAGGACGACGACAGAGCTTGGTCTCGTTCCCGGGACCCCGGGGACCAATTGACCCATGCCTCCCGCGGGCTTGAGCAGCGTGGCGGCACCAACAATGGCGGAGAGCCTGCCGGCCACCTCGCTCATCGGTGCCAACAACGGAAGTCCTCCCGTTCGCCCCTCCACGGTTTCATAGGCGATTGCTGTGGTTCCCGCAGCCAAGAGCGCATCGGTCAGCTCTGGCTCGGCGGCGAGGTGGAGATAGGTGAATAGCACCAGGTCGGAGCGAAAATGCCCGTATTCGCTCGCCACGGGCTCTTTGACCTTGACGACCATTTCCGCGCTCTCCCAGACGCTCGCAGCGTCTGGGGCAATCGTGGCACCCTCCGCGGCGTAATCATCATCAGAGATGCCGGATCCTTCGCCAGCAGCGGTTTCAACGCTGACATGGTGACCGCCCAACACCAGGTCTCTCACCCCAGCCGGAGTGATGGCAACCCGAAACTCGTTATTTTTTACTTCCTGTGGAATCGAAATCTTCACCGCAGGTACCCCTTAGCTTCGTGGCTAAACCCGGGGATAGTCATTCGCTATCGACCCTTAGTAGCAGGCTCTCACATGAGCCCGGCTCAGTCTATATCGTGGCTCGAAGTCCTCCAATAACCTTTTCTCCGCCCAAGACAGCAGTGGACACTCGGGCCGTGAGTTCCCCTGCAACAGAGGAGGTGATTGCTCCGATTTTTGCGAGGGCCGCCAGCGCAACAGGTGTCGTGGCGCGCATGGAACCATCGAGTATCTTCACAGCGACGGCCACTCCACTTGGTGTTGCGATCGTAACCAATCCTTCTGCGCCGATCTTTGCAATGCCACCGATCGTGTCAATGGTCACCGTGTTGTCGCGACCATGACCATCGAGGGCCCACGAGTGGGCTGCGACCGCTGAGAGAAGGCGTTGTTCGGGCTCGGTGTCTGCCTTCCCAATCTTGGCCATGGCCCGTGCAAGCCCCTTCACGCTGATCGCGTGGAGGGGCGCGCCGCAGCCATCGGCGGAGCTGTGGGAGGGGACTTCTTCGGTGTAGCGGACGATGGTGTCAAAAACCAGACTTTGAAGCGGATGCTCCGGCTCAAGGTAGGTGTCCTTATCCCACCCCGCATGCTCACACGTTGCCAGGAAGCCAGCGTGCTTTCCCGAGCAATTCATGGCCAGGCGACTGGGAGATCCCACCTCCTTCTCCATCAGCGCGCGTTCCTTTGCACCCAGAGGCCAATCCTCGGGGCACAGCAGCTGCTCGGGGGACACGCCATGGTTGGTGAGTAGTTGCTCGATAGCTCCGCGGTGTTCTGAAGAACCGCAGTGGCTTGCCGTGCTGAGAGCCAATTCCTGCGGAGTGAGGTCCACCCCGGCGGAGAGCATGGCGAGGGCTTGAAGAGGTTTGACAGTGGAGCGGGGATAAACCACAGCGTCAGAATTGCCACCCTCAAGGAGAACTTTTCCGGTGTGATCCACCACGGCAAAAACTCCATGGTGGATCGACTCCACGAGGGAATCTCGAACCAATTCAGCGACAACAACGCCGTCGCCGGATGTGAGCGGGTGGAGACCCACTATTTAGAGCGATTCCAATCCCGCGGCCATAACGGCCACGGCTTCCTCCAGCTGACTATCCGTGATCACCAGGGAGGGTAGGAAACGAAGCACATTTCCAAAGCTCCCGGCAGTGAGGATGAGCACACCCTGCTGGAGGGCATAAGCCTGGAGGGCTTTGGCGATGTCGGCGGAAGGTTTCCCGGTCGCGGGGTCATGGAACTCGATGGCGATCATTGCCCCGATGCCTCGAACGTCTGCGACGTGAGGGAATCGGTTCTTCAGGCCGTCGAGGCCTGACATCAGAGTCTTTTCTATTCTCTTGGCTTCGGCCAGAAGACCAAGTCTTTCCACTTCGGAGAACACCGCGACCACCGCTGCGCAGGAGACCGGGTTGCCCCCAAAAGTCCCACCCAGTCCGCCTGGGTGGGAAGAGTCCATGATCTCCGCGCGCCCCGTAACGGCGGCAATTGGCATTCCACCACCAATTCCTTTGGCGCTTGTCACCATGTCGGGAACAATGCCGAAGTGCTCGCTGGCAAAGTACGAGCCCGTCCGGGCCATCCCGCTTTGCACTTCATCCGAAACATAGACAATCCCATTGTCGTGACACCACTTGAGGAGTGCGGGGAGGTAGCCCTTTGCCGGGACGATGAAACCCCCTTCACCCTGAATAGGTTCGACCACAAGGCAGGCGATTTGGCTGGCGCCAACGCGTTTTTCCAAATGGGTAATCGTCCGCTCGGCAGCTTCTTCGCCGCTGAGCCCATCGTGGAAGGGCGAGGAGTTAGGTGCATGGTGAACAGATCCTGCTAGCGGACCGAAACCCGTGCCATAGGGGTGCATGTTGTAGTTCATCGCCGAGGTCAAGTTCGTGCGTCCGTGATAGCCGTGGTGCAACACGGCTATTTCTGTCCGACCGGTGTGTTTGCGCGCGATTTTCACAGCATTCTCAACAGCTTCTGCGCCGGAATTCACCAAGACGGATTTTTTCGCAAAATCACCGGGAGTGTGACGGGCGAGCAGTTCACAGACCTCGATGTAGGGCTCGTAGCCCGCCACCGCGAACAAGGTATGGGTGACTTTGGCGGCCTGCTCAGCGATGGCGTCCACCACGGCGTCGTTGGTGTGGCCGATGGTCATCACACCGATACCCCCAGTCAAATCCAGGAACTGATTGCCATCTACATCGACAATGATCGCGTCGTGAGCGTGGGCGGCATACACCGGGAAAGTCGCGGACACTCCACCGGACACGGTCGCTTGGCGACGCGCGTGAAGCTTCTGTGATTCGGGCCCGGGGATCTCCGTGATCAGGCGGGGAGACAGCGCACCTGTCTTTGCGGATCGGGAGGAAAGAGTGTCGGTCATAAAGCCCCAGTGTAGACCTGTAGCCTCGAAAAACAGCGGGAGCAAGCCTGGAGGGGAGCGGTCATGCCGGAACATTTTTTTGAGGTATCGGTTCAGTGGACGGGTAACGCGGGAACCGGGACAAGTGGATACAAGGATTACCGGAGGGACAACGAGCTCAGCGCGGGAGGCAAGCAGATCATCGCGGGCTCTGCGGATAAGGCTTTCCATGGCGACCGCAGCCGCTGGAACCCGGAGGAGCTACTTATTGCTGCTCTTTCGCAGTGTCACATGTTAAGTTTTTTGCACGTGGCATCTGCCGCGGGAGTGGTTGTCGAGTCCTATCACGATGACTCCTCTGGCACACTTGCCCTGAACGCAGAGGGGGGTGGGAACATGACCGAGGTCACCCTTCGCCCACAGGTGACAATCTCGGCCGGGGACGAAGCCCTGGTTCCCGGTCTTCACGCCAGAGCTAGTAAATTGTGCTTCATCGCAAACTCTGTGAATTTCCCACTGCACCATGAGCCGGTAACCAAGCGAACCCCTTCACATTGAACGCTGGGTCAAGACCTGGCAAGCTAGTGCGGTTGCCTGATCGGCACCGACGCCCCAGAGAGGTCCTTGTGAAACCGGTTAATTCGATTGCCGCTGTTGCCATTCTTGTGGGAGCCCTCGCGGGTTGTTCCGCTGATCCTGTGGGGGTTACTGAGACCATTTCTTCCTCGCCCACTGGTTCCTGCACCCCCACTGGCGAGCAAATTGAGTCCATCAGTTTTGCGGGTGTGTTTGGTTCCGCCCCGGAGGTGACCTTTGACGCTCCACTCGAAATTTTGTCCACCCAGCGTCTCGTGATTAGCAAGGGCGAAGGGCGGCCCGTGGTGAACGGGGACGATCTCGTTATCGACTATTCCCTCTATAACGCGGCCAGCGGAGCACTTATTGAGGAATCCGGGTATGACGAACTCAGCCCAACTGTGTTGAGCTTGGACACCGAGGCCCCTAACTTTGTGGGGGTTTCTCTCACAGCTGCTTGTTCAACCGTGGGCTCCAGGGTTGCCGGACTGATTCCTCCCCTCGAAGCTTTTGGTCTTGATGGAGCGCCAGAGTTTGGTTTGGCAGCCGGAGAATCCCTCCTTTTCGTCATGGATATCATCGAGGTAAAGGCTCCTGCCGAGCCTGCCTTGGACCAGCTTTTGGGCGTGGCAGAGGAAACCCCGGAAGGTTTCCCCACCGTTGAATATGCCGAAACAGGCGAACCCAGCGTCACCATCCCCGAGGGCGATGTCCCTCTCGAGTTTGCTCTTGCCACCGTACTTACTGGCGACGGAGCTGTTGTGGGCGGGGGAGATGTCGTGGTGGTTCATTACCACGGGGTGAACTGGAACACAGGAGAAGTGTTCGACTCCAGCTGGTCCAGGGGCGAGCCGTCAAGTTTCCCCACCGGAGGGGTCATTCCTGGTTTCCGGGACGGACTCGTTGACCAAACCGTAGGGTCGAGGGTCATCATCGTCATTCCCCCGGAGCTCGGCTACGGACCCTCCGGTGGAACCGGCGACGGCTCTATCGGTGCAGAAGACACGATTGTCTTTGTCGTCGACATCCTGGGTGTTCAGTAGCCTTTAGGCGACATTTTTACTCAGCCGCTCGATGCGCTCCATGGCGCGCTTGCGGCTGGTGGATTCGCCTCCCAGCACCACTGCGACCAGCCAAAGCAACACCCGGGTCACCGTGATTGCAGGCCACCAGGGCCGGCGAAGGCCCAGCGTTGCTCGGGTTCGCGGGTCGAAGGTGGAGAGGGCCCCAGCGACGAGTATTTGGTAGGGGAGCCTCGTACCCAAGGGCAGGGGAGGCTTCGTGAGGAACCGAAGTGCCTCTTTGACTCGTTCGTCGTGGCGCAGTAGCGGCTGAAAATCTTCGAGTGCTTGCTCAAGCTCTTTTACAGATTTTGGGGGGTGTGCCATGCCCATCAGAATCCCTGCTTGGGCCCATTCCCTCACATATCTATCTTCGCCTGACTCGCCATCGCTCCCCCCAGGGATTTCGTCTCCCCACGTTCGATGCGCGCGTAAAAAGGCGTCGGTGAAAATAACGTGCACCCATCCCACAAGGTCATCGTCATGGGCGGAATATGCTTTCGCCTTTTCGGCAACCGCTCCGGGTTGGTAGTCGCCTTTCACGCGATCGTGGAGCTTCAAAACCCGTGAGCTTTCGGCCTTTACCGTCGCTGTGGCTCCAAATGTGGTGGTCACCACCCAGCGCACGGTGCCCGAGAGTCTGCCCAGTGGGTCACTGGCATAGCGCGAGTGATCATGAACTCCAGCCATCGCGCCCGGGTGAAGAGTTTGCATGAGAAGTGCCCCCACCCCCGCAGCGATGACGGGAATCCCGCCGTTGACGTGCCACACTGCTGAACCTGGCCCGAAGAACCCGGCGTCCTCGCCGGTGCTCATCTGTTTTACCCAGTCTGGCTCCCCGTCGGGATCCCCCGAAAGCATTGTGAGCATGGTCGAGCGGTAACGCTGTCTGATACCGCGCAGAGACCCAAAATCAGACATATCCACCACCGTGGCAGAGCGGTGCTGAAAGACCGGCTAATACCCTAGGGGGTATAAGATATAATTATGTCACTTCGCGCCACAGAGCCACAGACCATTGTCATTATCGGCGGCGTCGCGGGCGGAATGTCCACCGCGACCCGTCTGCGTCGGATCAACGAAACAGCCACGATCATTGTGCTGGAACGAGGGGGCGAAGTCTCGTTTGCCAACTGCGGATTGCCCTACCACGTTGGCGGAGTGATTCCTGATCGGGGGTCCTTGGTTCTCCAGAAACCCGACCAACTCAAGCGACGATTCAACATTGACGTTCATGTGCGCACCGAAGCAACCGCAATCAACCGTGCCGATAAGACCGTGAGCGCCCTCGATCTCATTACCGGCGAAGACCGCGATTTCCCTTACGATGCCCTCGTTTTGAGCCCGGGTTCGACCCCGTTTAGGCCTCCTATTCCGGGAGTGACGGAGGCGCACGTCCTCTGGAACTTGGACGATATGGATGCGCTGATTGCCTCGGCGGAAAAAGCCCGCAGCGCCATTGTGGTGGGCGGGGGTTTCATTGGACTTGAACTCGCGGAGAACCTGGTGCATCGCGGTCTTCAGACCACCCTTCTTGAAGCATTGCCCCAGCTCATGCCCACGCTCGACGTGGAAATGGCGTGGCCCCTGGTGGAGCGCGCTCGATTCTCAGGCTTGGACGTCAGGCTCAGCGCTGTCGTGACAGAGATTCGTTCCACGGGCGTCACGCTGGGGGATGGGACCACCCTGGGGGCAGACTGTGTTGTCGTCGCCGTGGGAGCCCGGCCTAACACAGAACTTGCGGTGGCGGCGGGACTAAAAATGGGGGAAGCCGGAGGAGTCTGGGTTGATGAGCAGCAGCGCACGTCAGATCCCCACATCTGGGCGGTGGGGGACGTGGCAGAAAAAGCCCGTCCCGATGGCCACAGCCTGGTGCCCCTAGCAGGGCTAGCAAACCGCCATGGACGACTTGCGGCAGATTCCATCATGGGTCGACACGCTGAGGCCGCAACGGCCTATGGAACATCGATCGTGGGGTTTTTTGGTGTTGCCGCCGCTTCGACGGGCTACACCGAGCGAGTGCTGCGCGCTAAGGGCCGCAACATCAGGGTGATCCATACCCATCCGGTCAGCCACGCCGGCTACTATCCCGATGCGAGCCAGCTCGCGATGAAGCTCATCGTTGACCCGGTGACCGATCACATTCTTGGTGCTCAGGTAGTGGGGGAAGAGGGGGTGGATAAGCGAATCGACGTCATTGCCACCGCGATGTCGGCGGGGCTCAGAGCGACCGACTTGATGGATCTAGAGCTTTCCTATGCCCCACAGTTTGCCTCGGCAAAAGATCCGGTCAACATGCTGGGCTATGTGAACGAAAACCGTGCGCTGGGAGAACACTCCTTCCAGTGGCACGAAGTGCAGGACACAATCGATGACGGCTGGGTGTTGTTGGATGTTCGCACCGCAGCAGAATATTCCCGGGGAGCGATTCCCGGGTCCGAATTGGTCCCGCTGGACGAACTGCGCGAGCACGTTGAGCGTTTCCGTGGGCAGCGTGTCATCGTGACATGCCGTGTTGGCCAGCGTGGACACACGGCAGCAAGCATTCTTTCCCAGGAAGACATTGAGGTCGCCAACCTAGATGGTGGCTACCTGACCTGGAATATGGGAATGGCCGCAACCGCATCCCCCACCCCTGTCACCACCTAACCCGAAGGGCACCACCATGTCAGAAGACAACACCCAGGAATCCAAACTGATTCTCAACCGACTGCGCCGCGCTCAAGGCCAACTAGGCGCTGTCATCTCGATGGTTGAGCAGGGCAAAGATTGCCGCTCCGTCGTAACCCAGCTGAGCGCAGTCTGTAGTGCGCTTGATAAGGCAGGGTTCTCCATCATTGCTACTGCCATGAAGGAATGTGTGAGCGATGATGGCTCGGCCACGAACGAGGGAGACCTCAGCGTGGAAGACTTGGAGAAGCTCTTTCTTAGCCTGTCCTAATTTCGCAGGCCTCGGCTTGTAGGGTTGAACTATGACGACTCAAGTGGCAGTGGTGGGTGCCACCGGCCGCTTGGGGGCGCAGGTGTGTCGCGTGGTTGCATCCATGGAGGACTGGGCTGTTATTGCCCGGCTGGACTCCCAGAGTGACCTGCAAGAAGTGTTGGGGGCGGACGTCGTGGTGGATGTGACTCAACCCGGTGTCTCCGCCACCGTGGTTGACTTTGCTATCGAGCAGGGCTTGCCCATTTTGGTGGGAACCAGTGGCTGGTCTGCCGAGCGCCTCAAAGGTCTTGAGAAAAAAGTTACGGATCACCCTGGCGCGAGCGTGTTTGTGGTTCCCAATTTCTCCCTTGGGGCGACGGTTCAAAACCTTCTTGCCGCTACCGCGGCAGAATTTTTCGAGTCGGTGGAAATTGTGGAAACCCACCACGCGGGGAAAGTTGACTCCCCTTCCGGGACCGCCGTTCGTGCAGCGGAAACGATGGCCCGTGTTCGCCAGGACCGCGGTGGCGTACTCGCCCCGCATAGCGAACAAAGTGCTCGCGGGGAACAGGTCCAGGGAATTCCGGTTCACTCCCTGCGACTTCACGGGGTTGTTGCCTCTCAAGACATTGTGTTTGGGGGTGTGGGCGAGACGCTGACGGTGGCCCACCACACTTCTTCGCAGGACGCCTATGCACAAGGGATTGCTGTGTCTTTGCGATACCTCCTGACCCACCCGGGCCTCACCGTGGGTCTCGAACGTGCTCTTGGCGTGAGCGTGCCGTGAATCGACCCCTGCTAGCGGCGGGATTCATGTCGCTGTTGCTGGTTATTTATCTTGCTTTCGCCCTCAACTACGCCTGGATTTTAATCAATGACTCCTCAGTCTTAGCGAAAGCAATGGGTTATGCCCTTGGGCTTCTGCCGCTGCTGGGGGTCTGGGCACTGTTTTCTGAGCTTCGGTTTGGCCAGGCCTCTTCTCGTCTGGCGCGGACGCTCGAGACCAGAGGAACAATGCCCACCGAGTTTTCTCTCACTCCGAGCGGTCGAGCCGATCGAACCACTGCAGAAGAGCTGTTCCCCGCGTTTGCGCGAGCCGTGGAGGACGAGCCTGAGTCGTGGGAGATGTGGATGCGTCTGGGCATCGCCTATGACGCGTGCGGTGACCGGCGCCGAGCTCGTTGGGCTATCCGGCGCGCTATTGCCATTGAAAAGTCGGGAGCCTAGGATTCCACCAGGCGCTCGATTGCTTCTTCGATGGTCCCGTCATCGAAGCTAAAGCCAAGATTCTGAAGCTCGGTGGAATGAATTTTTTGGGAGGTCAGCAGGAGCGATTCACCGCCTTCTCCCATTAACCAGGAAATGAAGACCCGGGGTAGTCCCAGCCAGTGCGGACGGCGCATCGCTCTAGCGAGCGTCCTGGTGAGGGTGTTCGCACGAGCGGGTGTGGGTCCTACCAGGTTGTATATCCCGGAGGCCGATGCATGGCTAACCAGGAAGGCCAGGGCTCGTATTTCATCATGCAGGCTGATCCAGGGCCACCATTGTGTTCCCGGCCCAATCGGACCGGCAACACCGAGCGATGTTTGTAGCGTCAAGGGCGCCATGGCGCCGCCTTTCCCTACAACCAGTCCGGTTCTACCGAGGATGACTCTCGTCTTGGGTGTTGAAGCTAGAGAGGTTTCGTCCTCCCAAGCGATGACGACATCCGCGAGAAAACCTGTTCCAGCGGTGCTCCTCTCGTCCAGTTCTTCTGTGCCTCTCTCGCCGTAAAACCCCACAGCGCTGCCCTGAACGAAAGCTCGCGGCGGTGTCCGCGAGGCAGCGATTGCTCCTGCCAGGGTGCGCGTGGTTTCTCGTCGTGAGGACAGAATCAGGGCTTTGTGTTTCTTGGTCCAGGGGATTTTTCCAATCGATGCGCCAGCAAGATTGACCACAACATCGACCGTGTTGATTATTCCAGAGTCAATAGTCCCCCTATGTGGGTCCCACTGATGTTCTGTCGGGGAGCGCGGCTCACGTCTGACCAGAGTGTGAAGGTGGTGACCTTGCTGCGCCAGCAGAGCCTTGAGGGGCTCTCCGATCATTCCGCTTGCGCCTGCAAGCAAGATGGTGAGGGACTCGTGGGGCACGGGATTAGCGCAGGGTGGCTTCGAGGGTTATGGGGATTCCCGAAAGCGCTTGTGAGATGGGGCAACCGGTCTTTGCTTCTTCCGCAAACACAGCAAAGGCTGCTTCATCAAGCCCCGGAACACTCGCGATCACCAGCAAATGGGATCCCGTCACCCCTTCGCCGGGAACAAAAGTCACGGCGGCCGTGACCTCTAGGGATTCCGGAGGGGTTCCTGCTCCTGAGAGAGCGTGAGAAAGGGCCATCGAGTAGCACGCGGAGTGCGCCGCACCTAAGAGTTCTTCGGGGTTAGTTTTTCCCGACTGGCCTTCGCTCCTGGCTGCCCAGGTGACGTCGAAGGAAGTCGCGCCTGAGGAGATCAAAGCGGTACTACCGCTGCCCTCCACAAGGGACCCGTGCCAGGTGGTTCGTGATTCGCTGGTTACCGCCATGAGGTGCTCCTTTGTCCAATGCTCTAATCGAACCACGTTCTGGCTGTCAATGCGAGAGTTTCACACGCCATTCACATTCACGCCGAAGCGCCCTTGACCCACCGGGCACGCACCAGCAGCGCATAAAGCTCACATCCCAGACACAGCCCAAAGACCGAATTGAGGAAAGCCGCGATGAAAGCAGCGGAAGCAGACACCACCAACCCATAGGGAACTCCCGCGAGGTGAAGGATGACCCCCGCCAGGCTGACCAGAAACCCTACGAGCTGAGCGAAGGTGGGGGGCTCGGGTGGTTCGAGAAAGCTTGGCGCAGCAAGCCTGGGTTTAACCCAGGTGGCGAAAAGAATTCCGTAGGGGTGAGCTTTTATTCCTGCAAACGCTCCCCAGGCGAACAGGGCGGTCAGGAGTGCTAGAAGGATGAACGCGGGTTCCCCGGCGCGATCAACAATGCCGCCCTGAGCCAGGGGTGTTTGAAGCCCTAAGCCAATGGTGACGAGCATCAGAGTCGCGGTAATTCCAGCGCCGAAGCGCGGACCTCGCGGGTCGATGCCGCCAGAGTTAGATGAGGTAGCCATCAGAGTGAGCCTTTCGGTATTCCAGGGCGTGTGTGACTTCTTCTGTCACCGCAGCCAGGGTTGATGCCCCACGGATTCGGGAATGCAGGTGACCTGTGGGCGTCACCAGCAAGGTGGTAGGGGTTTGGCTAATCCGGAGTTTCTTGGTGAGTTCCGGGTAGTCGGTGATATCGATTTCGTGATGCGAAACTCCGGGTGTGGCCTGCGAGATTTGGCCAAGAATTTTTCTCATTGCTGCGCAGTAGGAGCAATAGGGGCCAGAAAATTGAAGGAGGGTGAGGGTTGCCGTGGTGTCGATCAACTCGAGAGGAACATCAGCGGGGAGGGCCGTGCTCGGATGGCGGGTCACACGCCCCTGATTGCCTTTCCACCATAGGCCCGCGAGGGTCGCCAGAAACACCAAAGTGAGCAGGGTCAAAAAAATGGCAGAAAGATTCATGGATTTTTCACACTAGGGCCTTTGCCCTGGACCACGCCAGGAAATGACGAAGCGTTACGTGGGGCCAGCGATAAGCTTTCGTTGCTGAGCGAGGGGATTACAGGGTGGGTACCGAAGAGATTGAGTTTCGTTCCGACGTCACCGTCGAATTGGTTCGTCACAGCGCGAGCGATGCTGACGTGCTCTTTGCCGCTCGAGTCAGCACGCAGGGCGAGCAAACCCTTACTGCTGCGTCATCAGGGCAAGCAGCTGGCGAGCGCGATCGCGGACTGATCAACTATCTGATGCGCGATCGGCACGGGTCGCCGTTTGAGCACAATTCCCTGACCTACTACGTCCAGGCCCCCATTTTCGTTTTCCGCGAATTCATGCGCCACCGCATCGCCTCCTACAACGAAGAAAGCGGACGTTACCGTGAACTGCGCCCCGTCTTTTATGTTCCCGGCCCCGAGCGCAAGTTGATTCAGGTTGGCAAACCTGGCGCCTACGACTTTGAAGACGGAACGCCTGAGCAAACGGCACTCGTTCAATCGGAAATCAAAGAGGTTTGTCGGAGCGCGTATGAGAGCTATCAGCGGATGCTTCAGGCAGGGGTGGCGCGAGAGGTAGCCCGTGCGGTGCTGCCCGTCACGCTGTACTCCAGCATGTACGTCACGATGAATTCACGCAGTTTGATGAACTTCTTGAGCTTGCGCACCAAGCGAGAGGGAACCCACTTTCCCTCGTTCCCACAGCGTGAAATTGAGATGGTTGCGGACAAAATGGAGGAACTGTGGGCACCGTTGATGCCGTTGACCTCGGACACGTTCAGCGCCAACGGTCGGGTTGCGCCCTAAAGGGTGCACCACAGAGCCAGTAACGCTAGCCTTGAACAGTGGTAGAACATAATCCTTTTGGCCAAGTCCTCGTGGCGATGGTCACCCCCATGACACTCGAGGGCGAGGTGGATTGGCCGGGAGTTGAATCCCTCATGGATTCATTGATTTCCCGCGGTGCAGATGGACTTGTCGTCACGGGGACCACCGGAGAGACCAGCACCCTGACCGATGCCGAAAAAATCAGGCTTGTCACCACGGGAAAATCTGTTTCCGCAGGGCGCGCAAAAATTATCACCGGCGGTGGGTCTAACGAAACTGCCCACGCCATTGAGCTTTACAAAGCCAGCGAAAAAGCGGGCGCCGATGGCGTGATGGTGGTCACTCCGTATTACAACAAACCCACCCAAGCGGGCGTGCTAACCCATTTTCGCTTGATTGCTGATGCCACCGAGTTGCCGATGTTGATGTATGACATCCCTGGCCGCTCTGGGATCCAGATCACCTACGAGACGATTTTGCGGGCTGCGAAGCACCCGAACATTGTGGCTGTCAAAGATGCCAAAGGCGATCTTGCTGAAGTGTCGAGGGTCATGAACCAGACAGACCTGCTGTATTTCGCAGGTGATGACGCCAACGCCCTTCCGACCCTGGCCATTGGGGGAACGGGACTCATCGGTGTCACCGCCAACATTGCGCCTGAGCCCTACCGGATCATGGTGGATGCGGTCAATGCGGGAAAACTTGCAGAAGCCACCGAGCAGCACAAGTCACTGGAGCCTCTGGTTCGGGCCACCATGACTCACGTGCCGGGAACGGTGGCGGTGAAATACATTCTTCACGGTCTTGGTCGGATATCTTCGCCCAGGGTGCGCTTGCCCCTGGTAGGCCCGGAAGAAGCTGAAGCTGCTGAAATAGAAGCGGACATCGACTTGGTGGAAACTGTGCCCGGTGTCGACTTCTCCAACTTCCGTCCCGACCGCAACGCTGCCGCTGGTGGCGCGTTGCCCAAGGTCGCCGGAACAACCCGATAAGGCTGTATGCCCCAACCACTTCTTGACCCTCCACCGCTGAATCCTGGCACGCTGCGCATTGTTCCTCTCGGAGGAATAGGCGAAATCGGTCGGAACATGACCGTCTTCGAAATTGATGGCAAGCTCCTGATCATTGACTGCGGGGTGCTCTTCCCCGAAGAGACACAGCCGGGTGTTGACCTGATTTTGCCTGATTTCGAGTCGATCAGGCATCGCCTGGAGGACATCGTGGCCGTTGTTCTGACTCACGGTCACGAAGACCACATTGGCGCTGTTCCTTATTTGCTGAAGCTTCGGGGAGATATCCCCCTGCTGGGGTCCACCCTCACGCTGGCTTTGATTGAAGCGAAGCTGAAAGAGCACCGGATTGCGCCCCTGACCTTGGAGGTCAGTGAGGGAGGACGCGAGAAGCTGGGACCGTTTGACGTGGAATTTGTGGCCGTCAACCACTCGATTCCTGATGCGCTTGCGGTCATGGTCCGCACGAGTGCGGGCAGCATCCTTCATACCGGGGATTTCAAAATGGACCAGCTTCCCCTGGATGGTCGGCTGACCGACCTTCGCGCCTTTGCGAGGCTAGGCGAAGAGGGCGTTGACCTTTTCATGGTGGACTCAACAAACGCTGATGTTCCAGGATTTACCCCCCGGGAAGCGGATATCGGGCCCGTTCTGGAGCAAATCATTCACCGTGCACCTCGTCGGGTGATCGTGGCAAGTTTCGCCTCCCACATTCATCGAGTGCAGCAAGTGATCGATGCCGCTGTGTCAAGCAACCGTCGCGTTGCTCTGGTCGGACGCTCCATGGTGCGGAATATGGGCATTGCCCACGAATTGGGATACCTGAAAGTCCCCGATGGCGTCTTGATTGATGCGAAAAAGGCTCCAGATATGCCCGATGAGAAAGTGCTCTATATGAGCACGGGGTCTCAGGGAGAACCCATGGCGGGGCTTTCCCGGATGGCTAATCGTGAACACCCGACGATTGAAATCGGTCCAGGCGACACCGTCATTCTGGCTTCGAGTTTGATTCCTGGCAACGAGAATGCTGTGTATCGCGTCATCAACGGACTGATTGATTTAGGGGCCAATGTCGTCCACAAGGCAAACGCAAAAGTCCACGTGTCCGGACACGCGGCGGCGGGCGAACTTCTCTACTGCTACAACATTGTGAAGCCCAGGCAGGTGATGCCCATCCACGGAGAAGCGCGTCATTTGCGGGCCAACGCAGAAATCGCCATGGAGTCTGGTGTCCCCGCTGACCGCACGCTTGTGGGAGAAAACGGCAGTGTGATTGACATGACCGATGGTGTTGCGACCCTGACGGGGCAACTGGATATTGGTTTCGTTTATGTGGACGGTTCCACCGTGGGGGAAATCACCGAGGCGGACCTGAAAGATCGAAGGATTCTGGCGGAAGAGGGGTTCATTTCCATCTTCATCGCTATCGATACCCAAACCGGTGCGATTATCGTGGGGCCAGAGATTCATGCCCGGGGTTTCGCACCCGATGATGCCGTGTTTGATGATGTTCGCCCGGCGATTATCAAGGCGCTGGAAGAAGCTTCGAAGAATGGCACCCGAGACACCCAAGCCTTCCAGCAAGTGGTTCGCCGCACCGTGGGCCGCTGGGTGAACACCCAACACCGTCGTCGCCCCATGATTGTTCCTGTGGTGATCGAGGCCTAGAAAGATGGCTGTGGATGACCCCATTCCCTTGCCCGATGCGGCTGAACTCGAGGTGGTCATCACTGTTCCTCAAGGGCCTGGGCCGTTTCCCGTCGTGATAGCTGTTCACGAGGCCTTTGGGATTGATGAATCTATGCGGGCTTATCCTCGATTTCTTCGCGTTCGGGAAGAATGATGGGCCCTGTCTCTAGGGCCAAGTCACCCTGCACCACCACGTCGCTCGTCCGGGCGGTCTGGGCAATCACAATTCCCATCAACACTGCCGAGGCGCCAAGGATTTGACTCAGGTTCAATGCTTCATGGAGCCATAACCAGGCGGCGATGAAGGCGAAAGCAATTTCGCTGGTCGCGATGATGCCCGCCACCGTGGCAGAGAGACGCTTGAGGGCACTGAGCGAGAGGAGGAAAGGAGCAAAAGAACCCAGCGTCATATTCCACACGATGAACACCCATATCGGAAGGCTGGCACTCTCGGCCGATGAGCTGAGAGGGACGAGAGCGGTGAAAGTGTCGGGTGTGAAATTCCACCAGCCCGAAAACGGTGCCCAGAAGATGCTGGCGACGGTCATAGTCCAAAAGGACAGGGCAAGAGGGGAAATCGTTTGCAACTGTTTTTCTCCGACTAGGAAGTAGGTCGCAAGACAGATTGCGGCACCCAGTCCCCACAACATTCCGACTGGATTGAGGGTGCTGGCCCAAATCTCTGCAACCACCACGAGGCCCACCAAAACGCAGGTAATGGCAATCCACAAGCGCTGGTGGACTTTTTCCTTGAAGAAGAAAAAGGCGACAAGGGCGACGATAAGTACCGCTAGGTATTCCAACAGCAGAGCGATCCCCACCGGCAGCAGGGCAATGGCAAAGGCGTAGGTGGCCTGGAGCATTCCGACACCGACGATTCCTAGAATCGCGATGACAGGCCACTGACGCATCGGTACCCGAAATGATTTCCGGTCCAGGACCAGAAGAATGACCCCGGAAATCACTGCAGCGCCCAGCACTCGCATCTGAGTCAGCTGTATTGCTGTGAATCCTGACTCGATGACGACTTTGCTCACAGAGCCATTTGCCCCAAAAAGCACCGCTGCGAGGAGAGCGTAAAAGTAGCCCATCACTGCCCTGTTTCGGGCACGGGAGCGTTGGCGAGAGAGGCTGGCACAGGATAAGCGTAGGGGGTGAAATGACGACTGGGTGACCAATCTTGAGTGGCTAGGGTTGTGGCCTTCACAGCCCGCTCCCGTAGGGTAAAAAGCATGAAAACTTACGTGCTCGCTGGAGGTTGCTTTTGGTGTCTTGATGCTGCGTATCGGGTGCTCCGAGGTGTGAGTGATGTTGTATCGGGCTACACCGGAGGGGAAGGCGCCAATCCCACCTACGAAGCCATCTGCACCGGGACGACGGGTCACGCGGAAGCCGTTGCGGTCACCTTTGATCCCAACGTGATTCCCTCTGATGTTATTTTGGATGCGTTTTTCACCATGCACGATCCCCGCCAGTCGGACCGGCAAGGCAACGATGTTGGAACCCAATACCGCTCGGCAATGTTCTACCGTGACGAGGAAGACAGGGCACTGTTCGAGGCCGCCAGGGTGAGAGCCGACCACACCTGGGACGGCGGAGTCGTCACTGAAGTCACCCCGCTCGAAGAGTTTTATGACGCCGAGGAATATCACCAAGACTTTTTCGGAAAGAATCCTTTCCAGGGCTATTGCCTCGCCGTTGCTGTCCCGAAAGTCTCAAAGGTAAGGGCAAGCTTCTCCGCATACCTCCTGCCGGTCTAGTTGTCCACAGCCCTAGTTTTCCGAGCGGTGTCCGCTAAGACTGTGAGTCGCGGACACTTCGTCCCGGTGAAACGGCACAGTAACCCCAAGTCGCATCGTGGTTCGGGGGATGTGGCCCATACCTAACCTTCCCCGGCCAGGAAGGACATACCATGAGCGATCAGCTCACCTTGACCGGGTTGGTAGCCACCACACCCCGGCACATCGTCACCTCAGAAGGGCTTGCGATCACCAGCTTTCGGCTCGCGTCCCAGCAGCGAAAGTATGACCGCCAGAGCAACTCATGGGCGGATGGCGAAACGAATTGGTATACGGTCACCGCTTTTCGGGACCTTGCTGTGAATGCTTCTCAGTCGCTGAACAAGGGCGACCGCATTGTGACGGCAGGTCGAGTGAAAGTTCGAGATTGGACAACCGAGGATCGAACAGGCACCTCCATTGAGGTTGAGGCCGACACGCTCGGTCACGACCTTTTCTGGGGCACAAGTCAATACAAAAAAGTCGCTCGTAGGCACGCCGACGAAGAGTCGGGTCCTGACGACGAAACCCTCTAGACCCTTCGATCTTTGTGGACACGGCTCGCCCTCGCGGTGTCCACAAAGTCGGCGGGGCGCTGCCGGTAAAGTCCCTAAACTAGGGGGCTATGGCTGAATTCATCTACACAATGGTCCGTGCCCGCAAAGCGGTGGGCGAGAAGCTCATCCTTGACGATGTCACGATGTCTTTTTTCCCCGGTGCAAAAATCGGTATGGTCGGCCCAAACGGGGCTGGAAAGTCGACCATTCTCAAGATTATGGCTGGGCTCGACACCCCCAGCAATGGTGATGCAGCTCTGACGCCTGGCTACACCGTCGGCATCCTCATGCAGGAGCCGGTGCTGGATGAGACCAAAAATGTTCTTGAGAACGTCCGTGATGGAGTTCGCGAGATTCACGGCAAGGTTCAGCGTTTCAATGAAATTTCCGCAGCAATGTCCGATCCTGACGCAGACTTCGACTCGCTCTTGGCGGAGATGGGAACCTTGCAGGAAGCGATTGATGCAGCGGACGCCTGGGACTTAGATTCGCAGTTGGAGCAGGCCATGGATGCCCTGCGATGTCCACCCTCTGACGCTGACATTACCCACCTTTCCGGGGGAGAAAAGCGCAGAGTGGCGCTGTGTAAATTACTGCTGGAAAAGCCTGACTTGCTGCTGCTTGATGAGCCCACAAACCACCTCGATGCCGAGAGCGTTCTGTGGCTAGAGCAGCACTTGTCAAAGTATCCCGGGGCGGTGATCGCCATCACACACGATAGGTATTTCCTCGACCACGTCGCGGAATGGATTGCCGAAGTTGACCGCGGTCGCCTCTACCCCTACGAAGGAAACTATTCGACCTATTTGGAAAAGAAGGGCGAACGTCTTCAAGTTCAGGGCAAGAAGGACCAGAAGTTAGCCAAGCGTTTGGCCGATGAGCTTGAGTGGGTCCGCTCGAATGCCAAAGGGCGCCAAGCAAAGTCCAAGGCTCGGCTCGCCCGGTATGAAGAGATGGCGGAAGAGGCCGATAGAACCAAGAAGCTCGACTTTGAAGAGATTCAAATTCCCCCCGGGCCAAGGCTTGGTCAGCAAGTCCTTGAAGCCAAGAAGATTAAAAAGGGTTTCGGCGATCGTGTTCTGATCGATGACCTCAGCTTCTCCCTTCCGCGCAACGGGATAGTGGGAATCATTGGACCCAACGGGGTGGGAAAGTCCACCCTGTTTAAGACCATTGTGGGGCTTGAATCACTTGACGACGGCGAATTGATCGTCGGGGAATCAGTGAAGCTCTCCTATGTCGACCAGGAGCGTGGCGGTATTGACCCTTCCAAGACTCTGTGGGAGGTCGTTTCTGACGGCCTGGATGTCATTCAGGTAGGCAAGGTGGAGATCCCTTCCCGCGCCTACGTATCTACTTTTGGATTTAAAGGCCCCGATCAGCAGAAGAAGGCGGGGATTCTTTCTGGTGGCGAACGCAACCGTTTGAACCTGGCACTCACACTCAAGCAAGGGGGGAACCTCCTCCTTCTCGATGAGCCCACCAACGACTTGGATGTGGAGACACTCTCCAGCCTGGAGAACGCACTCCTCGAGTTCCCCGGCTGCGCGGTGGTGATTACCCACGACCGGTGGTTCCTGGACCGTATCGCCACACACATCCTGGCCTATGAGGGAACCGAAGAACACCCCGGGAACTGGTACTGGTTTGAGGGAAACTTTGAGTCCTATGAGGAAAATAAGATCGAACGGTTAGGAGCGGATGCGGCTGCGCCACATCGGTCGACCTATCGCAAGCTCACGAGGGATTAGGAACGCGGACCATTCCCTCCTGGGCAACGGAGGCAACGAGCGTTCCGTCCTGAGAAAAAATGCGACCAAGGGAAAGCCCTCGGCCACCAATGGCCGAGGGAGATTCTTGGGCATAGAGGAACCACTCATCGGCTCGGGCTTCACGGTGCCACCACATCGCGTGATCCAGACTGGCAATTTTTAGCCCCGGCGTCGACCAGTTCATTCCGTGGGCGCGCATGACCGGTTCAAGGATGCTGAAATCACTCGCGTAAGCAAAGGCTGCGCGGTGAAGGTTTGGTTCATCCGGGATCGGGCCAAGACACTTCATCCACACCGCTTGAGTAGGAGATGGCTCTCCCTCCGAGGTGATGTAGAGGGAAGACGGTACGTGGCGAAGATCGAAGGCTCGAGTCTTTGCCCACACATCAGCAATGGGGTGGCCGATGGACCGCAGCACTTCTTGGGCACTCGGCAGAGAGTCAGGGTCAGGAATACCCGTGGGCATCAGGGTCTGGTGGTCCACTCCTGGGTCTTCATCCTGAAAGGAGGCAATCATGGAGAAAATTGGCTGGCCTTTTTGGTAAGCCTGTGCTCGCCTAGTGGAAAATGAGCGGCCATCGTGGATGCGGTCGACGGCAAAAGTTATATCTTCGGTGATGTCACCGGGGCGCAGAAAATATCCGTGGAGGGAGTGAATTGCGCGGTCATCATCAACCGTATGCATGGCAGCCCGCGCGGCTTGAGCCATGACTTGACCGCCAAATACTCGCCCGTGGGGTTGCCATTGGCTGGGAGCGGTAAAAATGTCTTCTTTCGTCCTTGCCCGCGACGCCGTCAGGGTCAGAGCACCCAGCATGCTCTCTACGGGGTCTTGGGGTTCGTCTAATGCTCCAGAAGTGTCCATCGGTTGTAGTTTAGAGAACACCATGGCAACGACCTTAACTTTTTCCTCCACGGAGGCTCTCGCCGACCTTCGAACATTCCTTCAACGCGCGGGTCGGGTGAATAACTCTTCTGCACGGGTCATTGCGGGGGAGGGGTTCCTCCAGGTGTATGTCGGCATCCTCGTTCCCCGGGGGCTGCTCGATCGCACCCCGACGGTTTTAGGACTCCGGGTGAGCGCCTTGGCTGATGCTGTGCAGGAAGACACCATTGTCCCCATGGAGGCTTTCATCCACCGCCTCGGTGTTGCAGCAGAAGCGCGCCTTGCCACAGTGACGCTTCCAGCCTCAGTGCCGTCGTTGGCATGGGCTGCGATTACTCCTCCTAGAGAGCATTGGCACCACCGCAAAAGCGTTTCTGCAAAATACCTTCAGGCCGCCGCCCAACAGGGAATCGCTCGCGTTGCGGAAGCTGTCCCGGATAATTCGGGCGAAGCCATCGTTCAAAAGGTTCGGGCTGAAGTATGGGGGGAGATTATTCCCCAAGCGAAGCGAATTCCCGCCGGGGCCGGCTTTGCCGCCGACGCCCTAGGGTTTTTGGACGAGAGAAGCCTCAGCGTTCACAGCACCGGTCCATGGGTGCGTTTGACCTCCAAGGGCGGCTATGTTCTCGTCAAATTCCCCACGGGGCATGACTTCGGGCCCGATACCGGAGAAGACTAAGGCTCAAAAGTATTCACCATCGACAGCGCTGCGCGCTGAAGATAATCCCACAGCTCTTCATCATCCATCGGGGCAAGCTCCAGAGAGTCCAGCGCTGAGCGCATGTGTGTGAGCCAGTGCTCTTTCGCCTCGGGGTTTACCCTGAAGGCAGCGTGACGCATGCGGAGCCGGGGATGCCCACGCTCTTCGCTGTAGGTGGTGGGGCCGCCGAAGTACTGCTGAAGAAAGAAAGAGAGGCGCCAGATGGCTCCCTCTAGGTCGTCCTGGGGATACATCGGCAGGAGCACTTCATCAGATTTGATGCCTTCGTAAAACGCCTCCACCAGGCGCGTAAAGGTCGCCTCGCCGCCAATTCTTTCGAACAGCGTGGAACCAGGATTAGTCATCGGCAGGTGGTCGGAGTTTCGCGGTCCGCGGGTTATCACGGTTATCGACCACCATCCGATTGAGCGGGGGAATGTCGACCTGTCGCTGATCAAGGGAGTCTTTGAGAGCCCGATACAACGCTCGTTCCGCGGCCCACTGCTCTCCCGCGCGCACTTTGACGACAAGGCGCAGAGTGATGGCCTCCGCTGAAAGAGATTGAATTCCCCAGACTTCGGGGTCTTCCACCACTTTTCGTCGCCATTCGGGGGAAGCGGCAAAAGACTTGGCGGACTCTAGGAGGACATTTTGCATTTCGTCAATATTGGATTCGTAGGGAACGGGCAGGTCCAAGATCACCCGGGACCAATCCTGGGTGTGGTTTCCCACCCGCAAGATTTCGCCATTACGAACAAACCACAAAGTTCCGGACACATCGCGTATTTCGGTGATGCGGATTCCGACCCGTTCAACAACGCCCTCGGCCATGCCAAGGTCGACAACGTCACCCACTCCCAACTGGTCTTCGAACACCATGAACAAACCGTTTAGGACATCTTTGACAACAGATTGTGCGCCGAAGCCAAGGGCTGCGCCGATGATGCCAGCACTGGCAACGAGGGCTGTGACGGAGAAGCCCAGCTCGGACAATACCAAAATGAGGACGGTGGAGGCGATGATCCAGGTAGCGGTGTTGTTGAGGACCGAGCCGAGTGTTCGGGCTCTCTGAACCGATCGCATCGCTGCCACCGGGCTTGAACTGAGTTCGGTCGTGTCATCGACTTTATGTGTTTTCTTCACCCCGCGGACAACTTCAGCGACGATGCGCTTAATGAGAAAGCGGGTCACAATATTGGCGATAAGACCAGCAAGGAGGACGCCGAGAATCCGAAACAACAGGGTGTATTGCTCGAAGGTTCCTGCTAGAGCGTCCCACCATGAATCCATGGCACCATGCTACGCCTGCGCATGCCGCTAGCGGTCAAGGGCTTGGACTCGAAGTGCGCGCTCTACGCCCGCAAGGTTCTCCTCCACGATTCTCCTCAGCGCTGGAATCGCCGGCGCTCCGGCAAGCCATGCCTTCGATGCGGCAACCAGCGGCTCGCCAATAATGGAGCTGGGGTACAGGCCCTCGGCAAGGTACTCGGCAATCTTGTAGGTCCGTGATGCCCAGAGCTCCTCGAGGGCTTCAAAATACTGCCCGATAAACGGCTCCAAAGTCGTTGGGTCATGAGTAGCTGCGAAGCTCATTGACATCGCAGAAACGATGGCGTTTGGTGTCGAATCAGAGGCCACCAACTGGTCAAAAACCGCCTGCTTCGATGCCAAGGAGGGGAGAAGGGCGCGTGCTCGCGCTGCCGCCTGAGCGCCGTTGGCAGTGTTATCCGCTGCACGTTCGGCGTCAATCTCTTCGGCACTGCTTGCGCCGGAAATACTGAGCCCCGCGAGGAGTTCCCAACGAAGGTCCTGATCGATAGCCAGCCCCTCGAGAATAATGGCCCCCTCCAAGAGGCCCCGAAGCGTGCTCGCATGATTCGGAGTTGAGGAGAGCGAGGAAAAGGATTTCAGCAGCTGGAACTGAGTATCTGAACCGGGCGACGCAGAAGATGTGAGTCCCCACAACGCATCGGCAACCTCGACGAGCATCGTGGCGCGATGGGCCGGGGCGAGGTAGTTGCGCACCGTGAGAGAAAGTTGGCCGAGGCTGGTGCGAACTGTGGTGCTTTCGGTTTCGTGAGCGATATTTGCCAACACCAGGTCGATAAATGTCCGAGGGGGAATCTCGGCATCCCGGGTCGAGTCCCACACGCTCCCCCACACCAGTGACCTTGCCAGCGGGTCAGCGATGTGTTTCAAGTTCTCGGTGGCGAACGCCAAGGAATCTGCGTCCAGACGGATCTTTGCGTAGGCCAAGTCCCCGTTGTTGGGAAGCACGAGGTCTCCGCGGTGCAGCCCCACGAGCGGAGGAATCTCGGTAGAGGCTCCATCGATGTCCAGCTCTATCGCCTCGGTAGCCACGAGTGCGCCAGAGTGGTCGGTGGAATAAATTCCCACGCCAATGCGGTGTGGTCGCAGGGTGGGCCAATCGACCGGTGCAGATTGTGTCATTGCAGCCCGGGTAATGATTCCCTCGTCGTCGGTCTCGATATCGAGCGAGAGCGTGTTAACCCCAGCGGTTTCGAGCCACACAGAGCTCCACCCAGCGAGCTCACGACCACTGGATTTCTCTAACTCCGCCAGGAAGTCTTTCAGGACGGCATTTCCCCATTGGTGGCGGGAAAAGTAATTTTGCACACCAGCAAAGAAGGCGTCCTCGCCTACCCAGGCAACCAGCTGTTTCAGGACAGAGGCGCCCTTGGCGTAGGTGATGCCATCAAAGTTCACCTGGACATCTTCGATGTCGTTGATGGAGGCAACGATGGGGTGTGTAGAAGGAAGCTGGTCCTGGCGGTAGGCCCACGATTTTTCCATCGCCTGGAAAGTTGTCCAGGCTCCTGTCCACTCCGTAGCCTCTGCTGTGGCGAGGGTGGAAGCCCACTCGGCAAAGGATTCGTTCAACCACAGGTCATTCCACCACCGCATCGTTACCAAGTCGCCAAACCACATGTGAGCGAGTTCGTGAAGGATTGTCACGACTCGACGCTCTCGCAATGCATCAGAAACTTGAGAGCGGAAGATATAGGCCTCGGTGAAGGTCACAGCCCCCGCGTTTTCCATGGCGCCGGCGTTGAATTCTGGCGTGAAGATTTGGTCGTATTTGTCGAAGGGGTAAGGGTGACCAAACTTCTCTTCGTAAAAGGTAAAGCCCTTTTTTGTGGTGGCGAAAATGTAGTCGGCGTCCAAGTGGGGAAACAGCGAGGCTCGCGCGAACACGCCTAGCGGAATGGTTTTGCCGCTTGAGGACACGAGTTCGTCAGAGACCTGCTCGTAGGGGCCGGCGATGACAGCGGTGATGTAGGAGGAGATGCGCGGAGTGGGAGAGAAGAACCAGGTGGCGCCACCCTCGCCGGCTTTGGAGCTTTCAGCAGCTTGATTAGAGATCACGCGCCAATGGCCAGGGGCGTGGACAGTGAATTGGAAGGTCGCCTTCAGGTCGGGTTGTTCAAAAACGGCAAACACCCGACGAGAGTCGGGGACTTCGAATTGGGAGTAGAGATATACCTCGTTGTCCACCGGGTCAACAAAACGGTGGAGCCCCTCGCCCGTGTTCATATAGGCGAAATCAGCCTCAACTATCAGGGTGTTATTGGCGAGAAGGTTCGTCAGGGAAATACGAGAATCAGCAAATACGTCTTCGGGGTTCAGAGATTCTCCATTGAGGGTGATCGAATGAACTGCGGAAGCAATTGCGTCAACAAAGGTTTCTTTCTCTCCCTCGGAGACAAAGGTAATTTTCGTGATCGTCCGAAAAGTGGGCGACGTCAAAGCGTCACGAACATCGATGTCAATGGCATAGGACCTGACGGTGATGTGTCCTGAACGGGCGAGCGCCTCGCGGCGAGTCAGGTTTTTTCCAGGCATGGCGGAACTCCTTGATAGTGCTGGGTGTGAGCACACCCCTACGAGCGGTGACCTCCAGTGTAAAACCTCCCGCAAGAACTGAAGACTAGGCCGCCCTGGTCTCCGCATCGACGGTCACGGGCCGTGCTTCCGTCGGGATGTCTTCCTGGGTTGCTCCGCGACTAAACAGGACCTAGCTTCACTGGCAAGTTTCGGCGGGGGAACCATCGTGATTCCCACTCAACCGGGGTCACGGCTTGGCGTACGCGTCGTAAGTATTCGGTCAGGTATCCGTTTTAGCGATGAATATCGCTCAACATGCTCCCGGCGTCACACAGCATGTCTCCTTCAAGGTCTTCGGTGTCGCGCGAGATTTATAGAATGAAGGTATGCGCATTCATATCGCCACGGACCATGCAGGTCTGGAGTTCAGTCAAGATCTTGCCGAGCACCTCGAGCTTTCCGGTCACGAGGTGATCAATCACGGGCCGACCAGTGTCAATCCACTCGATGATTATCCGAGTTTTTGTATCAATGCAGCTCTCGGAGTTGCGGAAGACCTTTCCCGGGGGGCTCCTGCACTAGGGGTCGTTTTTGGAGGCTCTGGAAACGGGGAACAAATGGCTGCCAACAAGGTTGAAGGGGTGCGGGCTGCTTTGGTGTGGAGCATGAATACCGCCGTCCTCGCTCGCGAACATAACGACGCCAACGTGTGCGCCATTGGCGCTCGCCAACACAGCATTGATGAAGCCTTGCTGTTCATCGACACCTTTATTCGCACGCCCTTCAGTGGCGACGAACGACACGCGCGACGCATCGCGCAGATAAAAGAATACGAAACAACCCGAGCCATTGCCGGTTTCTCCTTGGGACACTAACTCCGCATGCCCGAGGGTCACACCGTTCACCGGGTTGCCAACCTATTTTCGGAACTTTTCCTGGGGCGAGCCCTTGAAGCCGAGTCACCCCAGGGTCGCTTCAGCGCAGGCGCAACTCTTCTCTCAGGTGCGATTCTTGTCACGTCGCAGGCGGTCGGGAAACAGCTCTTTCTTGGGTTCGATAACGACGCAGTCCTGCGGGTGCACCTGGGAATCTATGGCGCATGGGATGTTACGACGCTGGCCGGGAACAGCGCTCGGGCAGGGTCCGCAGCAGCCTCCTCGTTAGGCGCGCCTCGCTCGACCAGGCAGCGAATCACTGAATCTGACTCGCTGAGCGATCCCGATGAACCTTTTCCTCCGGCACCCAGGGGACAGGTGCGCTTGCGTTTGGAAACACCCGACGCTGTCGCAGACTTGCGGGGCCCCACGGCGTGTGAGGTGCTTACCCCGGAGCAGGCCCAGCAGGTGAGGGAGCGTTTAGGACCCGACCCGTTAGTGAACACGGGAGTTCGAGGTGAGCGGGAATTCGTCCGCCGCGTGGGCGCAACCAAACGCGCCATTGGCTTGGTGTTAATGGACCAGAGTGTGGTCAGTGGCATTGGCAATGTGTATCGCGCAGAGATCCTGTTTCGCCACGGATTAGACCCCCACCGCCCTGCCGCAGCCCTGGATACAGACACCGCCCGAGCGCTCTGGAAAGACTGGACACAGCTGTTGAAGAGGGGAGTAAGAACCGGGGTGATGATGACCAGGGATGATCTCACTGCGGCTCAACAGGCCTCGGCGCTTCGCTCTTCGGCCAACCGCTATTTTGTGTATAAACGAGAGGGTCGTCCCTGCCGGGCCTGCGGCACTGCGGTCTTGCTGGAAATGATGGCCGCTCGAAAACTCTATTACTGCCCCTCCTGTCAGACTTCGTGAAAGTAGCGCCATGATTCTCTCCCGCGTCATCCGTGATTCTCACCGCGAAGAGGGCGCTGTGGACATCCTTGTCGAGGATGGTGTCATCACAGGGATATTTCCTGCCGGCACCGCCACACCGGCGGACCACCGTGTCATCGACCTCGATGGCCGAATCGTGATTCCCGGTTTGTGGGATGAACACGTGCACTTTAGCTTTTGGTCACAACACCGCAAAAGGGTCTCTCTTGCCTCTGCCACTTCAGCAGCGCAGGCTGTTGCCATGATGGCCCAAGCTGTGGCCGAGAACCTCGCCTCCCCAGAACCTGATCCAGTGGTTATTGGTGGGGAGTATCGAGATGGCTTGTGGAAGGACTCGAAGTCCCTCGTGCTCCTGGATGAAGCCACCGGGGACAACCCGGTGGCTTTGGCTTCGGTTGATGTGCATTCGGGTTGGCTGAACAGCGCCGCTCTGTCCCTTCTTCAGGTGACCGAGCACGACGAACAGGGCGTTATTCGAGAGCGCCCCTGGTTCCAGCTCACGCAGCGTCTGTCCGCGAACTCTGAGGCAACTCTGGATGGCTGGGTGCTGGAGGCCGCCCACGATGCCGCATCCCGCGGAGTCGTGGGGATTGTTGACTTTGAAATGGGGTATTCCCTGCCGGATTGGGTCCGGCGGCAAGCATCCAACGAGGGCCCCTATCCGCTCCAAGTGGAGGCGGCGGTCTATCCCGATGATCTTGAGCGGGCGCTGGCGGAGGGAATGACCAGTGGCGTGAAGCTGGGTGAAGCAATTACGGTGGGGCCATTCAAGATCATCACAGATGGGTCTCTCAACACGCGCACCGCGCACTGCGTGGAGCCCTATCTCGCCGTGGAGGGCGAAGAGTATGGCGCCATGAACTTTCCGCCCCAGGAAATTGAGGCACTTCTCACGAAGGCGCACGCCGCAGGATTTTGGCTGGCCGTTCATGCCATTGGCGATGAAGCCAACCGGATTATTTTGAACATCATTGAACGTCACCACCTCACTGGGCGCATTGAGCACGCACAGCTGGTGCGCGAGGCAGATTTCTCGCGGTTTGCATCGCTTGGCATCATCGCCAGTGTTCAACCCGAACACGCGATCGATGATCGCGATGTGACAGACGTGTACTGGGCTGATCGAGCAGATCGTGCATTTGCGCTTCGCACCCTTGTGGATAGTGGTGCCACCTTGGCATTGGGCTCGGACGCTCCGGTGTCCCCGCTGGATCCATGGATTGAAATTGCCGCTGCGGTGACGAGAACCAGAGATGGCCGGGCGCCCTGGCACCTAGCGGGAGGATTGAGCTTTGATGAAGCGCTGGATTCTTCCGCACGAACCACCCTGGAGGTGGGACAACCGGCCAATATTGTTGCCCTCGAAGCCGACCCACGGTGGCTTCTGGAAGCCCTCGGACCAGATATGCCAAAGGCCAGTGATGCGCTCCGGGGGATGGGTATTGCGCTAACGGTGAGCAGGGGAGTCGTCACCCACGACAACTCGCAAAAGAGGGGATGACGGGAATCGAACCCGCGCCATCAGTTTGGAAAACTGAGGCTCTACCATTGAGCTACATCCCCGCAGGGAACTTCTTCAGCCTCGATGTTAGCGCATCGGCTGACGACCGGTTTTCGAAAGACGGGGAACCGGCTAGACTCTACGAGGTTGTTTCACCGGGTGCGGCTCTCCAGGCTGTGCCCCGCAAAGGTGGAATGTGCCGGGCCATCGGGGCGTAGCTCAGCTTGGTAGAGCGCCCGCTTTGGGAGCGGGAAGTCGCAGGTTCGAATCCTGTCGCCCCGACGGAGAACACCATCACAACAACGGGAGAAAAAGTTTTGCCAACGACCACCAAAGAATCCCTCAGTCCCACCCGGGTCCGCCTCACCATCACGGTGACACCGGAAGAGCTGAAGCCAAGCCTCGACCATGCATATCAGCACATCGCCGAGGAAATGAACATCCCGGGTTTCCGTAAAGGCAAGGTTCCACCCCCCATCATCGACCAGCGCGTCGGTCGCGGTGAAGTTCTCAACCACGCCGTGAGCGAGGGCCTCGATCGCTATTTCCAGGCCGCCGTCCAGGAAGAAAAGATTCGCACTCTCGGTCAGCCCCAGGCTGACGTCACCACGTGGCCGTCAGACAAAGATTTCTCCGGTGACTTGGTGGTGTCCGTTGAGGTCGACGTGCGTCCAGATTTCACCTTGCCAGCCTTTGCCAAGTACACCCTCGAGGTCGAGCCGGTTGTCGTGTCGAAAGAAGACGTTGAGTCAGATTTGGATGATCTGCGGGCTCGCTTTGGTAACCTGGTGACGATCGATCGTCCCATCAAGACGGGCGATTTCGTCCAGATTGACCTGGAAGCCACCATCGGTGAAAACACGATTGATAGCGCGAGCTCGATTAGCTATGAGGTGGGCTCCGGACAGCTCATCGACGGAATCGATGATGCCCTGGACACTCTCACCGCTGGTGAATCAACCACGTTTGAATCGAAGCTTTTGGGGGGCGATAACGAAGGTTCGATGGCTCAGATTGCTCTCACGGTATTGAGCGTCAAGGAACGTGAATTGCCCGAGGCTGATGACGACTTTGCGCAAATTGCGAGCCAATTCGACACCATCAAAGAACTTCGTGACGACGTAGCAGCCCAAGTAGAGCGCCGTGGAGTGTTCAAGCAGGCGCAGCAAGCCCGCGACGCACTCGTGGAAAAGATGCTTGGCGACATTGACCTGCCACTTCCCCAAGGGGTGGTGGATGCGGAGGTCAACAGACACCTCGAGGGCGAAAACCGCTTGGACGATGATGTTCACCGCAAGGAAGTAATTGAGTCGACGGAGAAGTCCCTCCGAAGCCAGCTCATGCTGGATGCTCTAGTGGAATCGCTTGAGGTCGAGGTTGGTCAAGAGGAGCTCACTCAGTATCTGATGCAGTCCGCGAGCCAGTACGGCATGGAACCCTCGGAGTTCATCCAGAGCTTGCAAGAGAACAATCAGATTCCTTCGATGGTCGGAGAAGTGGCCCGTTCGAAGTCGCTCTCCGTCGCTTTGGCCCAGGTGAGCGTGAAGGACACCAAGGGCAAGAAGGTTGACCTCAGCAGCGTCACCAACACCGGCGAAGATTCTGTAGAGGCAGCAATTGCGCAGGCTGTTGCAGACAGCTCTGGGGAAGACGACCACGACCACTAAGCCCACTCTGCCGAGGGCGAACACGCGCGTGTGTGAATCACCCGCACCGGTACTCTCGAGTGACCGCGCAAGTTGGCCATGGAGGAGAGCAACAAAGTGACGATGTCTGAAAGCATGATGCAACCAAATGTCTTTGACCGGTTGCTGAAAGATCGCATCATTTGGCTGGGTTCTGAGGTTCGCGATGACAACGCAAACGAAATCGCAGCGAAGCTTCTGCTGCTTGCCGCAGAGGACCCTGAAAAGGACATCTATCTCTACATCAACTCTCCCGGTGGCTCCATCACCGCGGGTATGGCGATTTATGACACCATGCAGTTTGTCCCTAATGACATCGTGACCGTTGGTATCGGAATGGCGGCATCGATGGGTCAGTTGCTCCTTACCGCTGGAACCAAGGGAAAGCGCTACATCACCCCTAACGCGCGTGTTCTTCTCCACCAACCGCACGGAGGCTTCGGTGGCACGGCGAGCGATATTCAAACTCAGGCGCACCTCATCAACGATATGAAGAAGCGGCTCGCTCAAATCACGGCCGAGGCAACCGGCAAGACTTTGGAACAAATTACCGAAGACGGCGACCGTGATCGTTGGTTTAGTGCAGATGAAGCCCTGGAATATGGATTTGTTGATCACATCCGCGCTTCCGCCAGCGACGTTGTTGGCGGCGGCGGAACCGAGCAGGGCAAGAAGAAGTAGGCAGGACAGAGATGATGAACAATATTCCTACGGCTCGTTCCGAGTTCCCGATGCCGGAAGCTCGCTACATTCTGCCCACCTTCGAAGAGCGCACCAGCTACGGTTTCAAGCGCCAGGACCCCTACGCGAAGCTCTTTGAAGACCGCATCGTCTTCCTCGGTGTTCAGGTCGATGACGCTTCAGCTGATGACGTGATGGCACAACTATTGGTTCTAGAAAGCCAGGATCCCGACCGCGACATTGTGATGTATATCAATTCACCAGGTGGTTCGTTTACTGCGATGACGGCGATTTACGACACCATGCAGTACGTCCGTCCGCAGATTCAGACGGTTGTCCTCGGTCAAGCCGCATCCGCAGCTGCTGTGATTTTGGCCGGCGGCGAGCCCGGGAAGCGTTTGGCGTTGCCTAACTCTCGCGTGCTGATCCACCAGCCCATGATGGGGGAAGCAGGCCGCGGTCAGGCCTCAGATATTGAGATTCAAGCAAAAGAAATCGCCCGCCTGCGCGAGTGGCTGGAGGACACACTGTCCAAGCACTCGAACAAGAGCACCGAGGAAGTCCACCGGGACATTGACCGCGACAAAATTTTGACCGCGGATGAGGCACTGGAATACGGTCTAATCGACCAGGTGTTGAACACCCGGAAATCTGCAGGTGTGGCAACCCCCGCTGCCGGACCAGCCGCTGTTACCGCGGGTTAGTGGGATGGGGGCGTCCCCGCCTCGAGTACGCGAGAAGGGTGAGGGCCAGGGCGGTCACGCCGATTCCTAAGCCTATGATCCAGCCGTTGGCGGCCATTGACTCCTCGGTCACCGCGTCATCGGGGGCGACAACGCCAACCTCAATGTCTTGAGTGGGGGCAGCAATCTCCCCTCCGCATGCCGGAGCAGTGGAAGATCCCTGCGCTGCAGCGTGATCATTTTCTGGGGCGAAGGTGACCTCATAGCTCTCGGAGAGACTGTGCCCATCTGCTGAGACAAACTGGTAGAGGATCGTATAGACGCCGGGTTGCCCCAAATCGATTCGGGAATGAATGCGCCGCTGCGTCAGATCGACGCATCCGTCGCCGAAATACAGGCCGGAGCTATCCCGCACAGCAATCGCAAACCCGCGGCTTTTGCCTCCCAGGTCGAGGAAATCACTATCGGTGGCGATGGAGACTTCCATGGGGCTTTCCGTCACGACCGAATAGGGCGAAGGCGTTCTGTTTTCCACCACGTTGTGGGCGAGCGCAGGTGGGGCGACCCCAACAAGCAAGAGGGCGAGAATGGCAGATAGAGAATATCTGCGCGTTTGCGCCGGCGGGAGAGTCCTCACGGTTCCCCAGTGTATTCCCGCCACGCCAAGGGGGAGCTGTGGAAAATCCCTGAGCTGGAGGTGGTCAAAGGTAAGCTCCAAAGGGTTGTCTCCACACAGGAAGGACTCCCATGGCACGCACCGGTGAAACAGGCGAGCTTCTGAAGTGTTCCTTTTGCGGCAAAAGCCAAAAGCAAGTCCAGCAGCTCATTGCGGGCCCGGGCGTCTACATCTGCGACGAATGCGTCGAACTGTGCAACGAGATCATTGATGAGCGTCAGTCCGAGGGGACTGCTCAAGCCATCGGTGACTTCGACCTCCCCAAGCCCAAGGAAATCTATGAATTCCTGGAGGAATACGTCATCGGCCAAGAGGCCGCAAAGAAGTCACTGTCCGTAGCGGTCTACAACCACTACAAACGGGTGCGGGCAGCGGCAACACCTCACCCCGTCGACGCGGAAGACGGCGTTGAGATTCAGAAGAGCAATATTTTGCTGATCGGCCCCACCGGTTGCGGAAAGACCTATCTCGCCCAAACCCTCGCTAAACGCCTTAATGTGCCGTTTGCCGTAGCGGATGCCACCGCCCTTACCGAGGCTGGTTATGTCGGGGAAGACGTTGAAAACATTCTTCTCAAGCTTTTGCAGGCAGCTGATTATGATGTCAAGCGTGCAGAAACAGGCATCATCTATGTCGATGAAATCGACAAGATTGCCCGTAAGGCAGAGAACCCTTCGATTACCCGAGACGTGTCAGGAGAAGGCGTCCAGCAGGCACTGCTGAAAATTTTAGAAGGAACCGTTGCTGCTGTTCCTCCGCAGGGTGGGCGCAAACATCCACAACAAGAGTTCATTCAGATTGACACCACCAACGTGCTGTTTATTGTGGCGGGTGCTTTCGCGGGGCTCGAGGAAATTATTTCCCAGCGGGTTGGGCGCCATGGAATCGGATTTGGCGCTCCTCTGCATTCCAAGAACGCTGCCGAGGACCTTTTCAGCGAAGTTCTTCCTGAGGACCTTCATAAGTTCGGTCTGATTCCCGAATTCATTGGTCGTCTTCCTGTTGTCACGACCGTGACGCCGCTGGACAAAACCGCTCTAATCGATATTTTGACCGCACCCAAAAACGCTTTGGTCAAGCAGTATCAGGCCATGTTCCTTCTGGATGGCGTGAGCCTGGACTTTGAGCAGGAAGCGCTGGAAGAGATCGCAGCGCTGGCAGAAATTCGCCAGACCGGCGCGCGCGGGCTTCGAGCGATTTTGGAAGAAGTCCTGGGGCCCGTGATGTTTGATGTGCCCTCCGCCGACGAGGTCGAGCGAGTCATCATTACGAAGGACTCTGTGTTGAAAAAATCTGGCCCCACCATCGTGGGGAAGACTGCTCAACGCCGCGAAAAATCGGCCTAGTTTCTACCCCTGCACCACTTCGCCGTTATCGAGCGTCGCTATGGGGCGGTTTTCCAGCCAGGTCAGAGTCCATCGAAGCGTTGCGGCTTCTTCGACGCTAAGGCTTTCTTCGACAGTCCGAATGTTGATGATGACATCGGCAGACAGGCTGCTAGGGCTTTCGCCCACGGAGAATCTGCTTCCCAAACGCATCAGCGTGGCCCAGCAATCTCATCTTCGTACATCACCCACGAAGTTTTTGTGGCCAGAGTGTCATAGAGCCTTTGCGCCACAACATTGTCTGCTCCCGTAATCCAACGCAACGTGCCCCCGCCATTCTGGGAGGCGTGCTCGGTAATTGCGGCAATGAGGGCCGTTGCCACTCCTCGTCCGCGGGCAGACGGGTCTGTATATAAGTCGTCCAGGAACCAAGACGATGCGGCCGTGAAGGTGTCGGGTTGATCCCTCACGTGCGCAAATCCCACCATGGTGCCATCAATCTTCGCGATGAAGCAGTGAAGGGGGTGGACCTCCTTCTTGATCCACTCCCACACGCCTGCTAGGACTTCGGGGGGAAAAGAGGTCTTGTAAAAAACACCGTATTCCAGGAACAGCGCCTCCCAGGCCATGTGGTCTTCGGGCGATGCTATGGAAATACTGATTTCACCGGTGTTACTCAAGGTTTGCGACCTCCAATTCAAGGTGGACCAAATCGATGGAATCGCCCATTTCCCAAGTGAGCTCCGCGATTTTCCCTACCGCCATTACATCCGCCTCGGCACTCTGCAGTAGCACGGGGGCTTTCATCGTGGCGCGGATAACGCCCGTCTTTTGCGCCACTTTCTGGTCGGTCTTGAAGCGCCTAATCGAAATCAAAGCCTCGCTCGCGAGGCCAAGAAGTCCAGCGAAAGTCGTGGGATCAGCAGCGGTGGCAACCTCGGAGGCTGTCGGCCACCCGGCGCGGTGAATGCTGCCCTCGTGGGTCCAGGACCACACCTCTTCGGTGGCGAAGGGAATCACGGGGGCGAAGAGTCGGAGCATGGCATCCAGCGCTCTGCGCAAAGCGGTGATGGCGCTGGTCCTCGCTTGACCTTCGCCTGTATACGCCCGTTCTTTCACCAGCTCCAGGTAGTCATCGGTAAAAGTCCAGAAAAAAGCTTCGGTGACGTCGAGAGCTTTAGCATGATCAAATTCTTCGTACGCAGCACTCGCCTGATTGATCACCTTGGCGAGATGGGCAAGCATGTCGCAATCGAGCGGCTCGGTCACCTCCCCGGTCTCGCCTTCGAAGCTATAGACGAACTTGGCGGCGTTGAGGACTTTGATGGCTAAGCGCCGTCCAATTTTGATTTGCTTTGGATTTTGGGGGTCAAACGCGGCGTCGGTACCAAGTTTGGAGGAGGCTGCCCAGTAGCGAACAGCATCAGAACCATGGTCATCCAACATTGCCTGTGGGGTGACGACGTTGCCTTTCGACTTCGACATTTTCTTGCGGTCGGGATCCACGATGAAACCCGAAATACCGGCATTTTTCCAGGGTATGGTGCCGTGCTCTAGCTCTGCTCGGAGGACGGAGGAAAAGAGCCAGGTTCGAATGATGTCCTGTCCCTGACTGCGAAGGTCGTAGGGGAACACCAGGTCAAAGAGTTCAGGGTCCACCCCCCAGCCGCCTGCGAGTTGGGGAGTTAAGCTGCTGGTTGCCCAGGTGTCCATGATGTCGACCTCGCCGACAAACCCACCGGGCTTGCCTCGCCGGTCTTCGCTGAAGCCCGGAGGGGGCTGCGAGGAAGGGTCGACAGGGAGGGAAGACTTCTCGGGAGCGAGAACTTCGCCCTCCAGTGGTTCACCGTGTTCATCGAGTGGGTACCACACCGGAATGGGGACACCAAAGAATCGCTGCCGTGAAATAAGCCAATCGCCGGAGAGGCCATTCACCCAGTTTTCGTAGCGAACCCGCATGAAGTCGGGGTGGAAAGCGACTTGTTTTCCCCGTTCCAGCAACCTGCTCGCGAGTTCTGGGTCTTTGGCGCCGTTGGCTATGTACCACTGGCGCGTGGTCACAATTTCGAGCGGTTTATCCCCTTTTTCAAAGAACTTCACCGGGTGGACCATTTTTTCTGGTTCCCCCAGGAGGGCGCCGCTGGCACCCAACATTTCCACCATGGCAGCTTTCGCGCTGAAAACCGTTTTCCCTGCGAGCTCGGCGAACGATTTTTGAGCATCGGAATCTGTCAGCCAGGGCGGGGTGTCTGACACGATACGACCATCGCGACCCAGAATGGGGCGAGTGTTGAGGCCTAGCTCCCGCCACCAGATCACGTCGGTGACATCGCCAAAAGTACACACCATGGCGATGCCTGTTCCCTTATCCTTTTGGGCGAGATGATGGGGGAGAATCGTCACCTCCACACCAAACAGCGGCGAGGTGACGGTGGTGCCAAAAAGGCCTTGATAGCGTTCGTCATCGGGGTGCGCGACTAAAGCCACACAGGCGGGAATAAGTTCTGGCCTGGTTGTCACGATGACGACATCATCGCCCCCACTTGCGGACCCAAAGGCGACACGGTGGTAGGCGGAGGGTTGTTCCCTGTCTTCAAGTTCAGCCTGGGCCACGGCGGTTCTAAAGGTAATGTCCCAGAGCGTTGGAGCATCCGCCCGGTATGCCTCACCACGATCGAGATTGTTCAAGAAGGCCTGTTGGGCAACGCGCTGGGAATGGTTATCAATGGTGCGATAGGTCAGCGACCAATCCACGCTGAGACCGAGGGATCGCCACAAGTCTTCGAATTGTTTCTCGTCCTCGAGCGTGAGTTTCTCGCACAACTCAATAAAGTTTCGCCGGCTGATGGGCTCTTGATCACCTGGCTTAGAGCCATCCGTTGTAGCGCCACTCTCCAGGGGTGGGACGAATCTTTCGGTGTACGGGAGCGAAGGGTCGCAGCGCACACCGTAGTAGTTCTGGACGCGCCGCTCGGTGGGTAAGCCGTTATCGTCCCAGCCCATGGGGTAAAAAATCTCTTTGCCTTGCATGCGCTGGTAGCGCGCTTGCAGGTCCATATGCGTGTAGCTAAAGACGTGCCCAATGTGAAGGCTGCCCGAAGCCGTTGGCGGGGGAGTGTCGATGGCAAAGACATTGTCTTTACCCCGCTTCACTGCTTCGTCGCGGTTGAAGCGGTAGGTCCCCTGGGATTCCCAGGCTTCCCCCCAGGTGTTTTCAAGGCCTTCTAGAACGGGTTTCTCGGGAATGGACCTCGTCATGGCCGAACACCTTCTTCGCTATAGGCGGCACCGTGTCTAGGGTGCCTGAGTGTGAGTACCTCTATCGTACAAAACAACTACCGACCAATTGTCCGAGGACGCTGCTGGGGGTTACTCCTGAGCAAAACCCTGGACCACAGGCTCCAGTGCCTCTCGCAGGTAGGTGTCAAGGGGGTGACGGGACGTCCCTGCCTCAGCCCACTCTTGAGTCGCTGCGATCGCCGTTGCGATGCTCGCATAGGCCGCAGCTCTTGCTCGGGGAGCGCTAAATCCGAAGCCTTGGAGGAACTCGGAAATAATAGTTGCCTGGTTGCTAAACCGGGTAAGGGCCGAAGACTGTAGCTCGTGAACGCTACCCATTAGCTCATGCTGCGTAAGAGCGAGCGGAACACGGCCTTCGCCCATCTCTCGCGCAACGGCACAGAGGCCTTGGAGGACCACGAGAAGCCCGACGGTAGGGGTTTGCTCCACCGATTGGTGGTCGCCAAGCACCCCGCTCAAACGACGGAGCGCGTCGTCAAGATCCACCCAGAACACATCACTCTTGGCAGGAAAATAGTTAAAAAATGTCGCTCGGCTGACCCCTGCCCGCTGGGTAATCTCCTCGATGGTGGTCTTGGCGTAGGTCTGTTCGACGAAAAGCTCCAGGGCAGCTTCTTGAAGCATTTCGGGTGAGGAAGCCAATGGCCTTCCACGGGTAAGGTGCTCTCCCACACGGCCCCCTTAGTAATTGTTGAACTGAGTCTAGTTAATGTACGCTAGGGATTTCGATACCTCACCGAAAGTGGATACATGCCTCGCAGAACCTCCCTCATTCGAAAAATCTCCTCTATCGGAGCGGTCGTTGCTCTTGCCGCGACTCTCGGAGCGTGCGCTGGCGACGAAGCACCCGCGGAGTCAACGATGTCAGAAGCACCCGCTGAGTCGACCATTTCTTTCGCCATTGAAGGCGCAAACCTCAGCTCGGGACACATGGATATTCATTCGAGCCAGCTCGATGTCGCCTCTCTGGTGCTGCGCAACGCGTTTGACTCACTGGTCGCGCAGGACGCCTCCGGCGCCTTTGTGCCGTGGCTCGCTTCGTCCTGGACAATCTCTGAAGACGAGCTGGAATATGTCTTCCAGTTGCGCGAAGACGTTACCTTCCACGATGGTGAGCCTTTCAACGCCCAAGCGGTGAAGGCCAACTTTGATCACGTGGTTGCCCCAGAAACAGCTTCGGCCCAAGCCGCAAGCTTGATTGGGTATGCCGAAGATGGCGGTTATTACGTGGGTACGGAGGTCTTGGGAGAATTCGAGGTCGCCGTCACCTTCAGCCAGCCCTATGCGCCGTTCCTCCAGGGTCTGAGCCTTCCCCAGCTGGGTTTTTACTCACCCGTGGTCCTCAAAGAAAATGCCGCCGATCTGAAAGCGGGCGGACCGGGAGTCACTGTCGGCACCGGACCCTTCGTGTTGAGCGAGTTCACCCCCGACCAGCAGCTCGTATTTGTCGCAAATCCCGACTATGACTGGGCGCCCACAGGGTCAACCCATCAAGGAAGAGCAGCCTCGGACACCCTCGTCATTTCCATCGTGCCAGAGACCGCTTCACGGGTGGGAGCAATTACCACCGGGGAAGCGGATGTCGCGGCAGATTTCACCCCGGACATGGCGGCGCAAGTCGGCGCGGATGCCCAGACCTTCTCCATTGAAATGCCGGGCGTTCCCTACTCCCTTTATATCAACGAGGCCGATGGCGTTTTTGCTGACGTGCGTGTACGCGAGGCCTTCAGCCTGGGATTTGATGCCGAGCCAGCAATTGCGAGCATCTATCTGGGACAGTTCAGCCGAGCCTGGAGCATTTTGGGCCCCACCACGCCTAACTCCTACGATGCCTCACTGGAGGGTTCGTGGCCCTACAGCCCAGACAAGGCAGACGAACTCTTGGACTCTGCGGGATGGACAGAACGGGACTCTGAGGGGTATCGCACCAAAGATGGCGAGCGTTTGAGTGCTCGCTGGATCGCCTACACCCCTGTTCCCGATGACCGCGCGAGCCTCGCGAACTTCATCCAGTCAGATCTGAAGGAAATCGGATTCGAGCTCGTTCGGGAAGTGCTGGAACCCGCGCAGTATATGGAGTTTTATGGACCCAGGGATTTTGACCTGACCGACTGGGCATTTTCCAGCCCTGACGCTGATGTGTTGCGCAGCCACCTCCAAACCGGTGGCTTTCAAACAGTCTCCAGTGTGACAAAGCCTGAGGTTGATCAGTGGCTCAGCGATGCTGTGGCCACCAGTTCACCCGCTGCGAGAGAGGCCCTGTATCAGCAAATCCAGCAGTGGAATGCGGAGCAGGTGTTGATCGTACCTCTCTACGTTCCCTCCGAAATCACCGTCGCTACCTCGGGTGTTGAAGGATTGATTTTTGACCTCTACGGTCGAGCATCCTTCTACGGCGCCACCGTCGAGCGGTAGTTGGCCGTGAGGTAGTGACCACGCACGCGAGCACACCCTGGCGAGGAACACTCTCCAGGGTGTTTCTCTTCTTGGCACAATCTCTCGGGAGATTTGTCCTTGTCATCTGGGGGGCGGCAACAGCAGGATTTGTAGCCCTCCGGTTGATTCCCGGCGACCCTGTCGATGTCATGCTCGGCGTCCAGGCGCGGGTATCCGAATCTGTTCGCGCCCAGATACGACTGGAGTGGGGTCTTGATGAACCACTTATTACGCAATACTTCCTATACCTTGGCCGCCTTATTCAAGGCGATCTGGGCGTCTCCTACCAGCTTCGCACTCCGGTGGTGGACGTTCTTGCTCAGCAAGCTCTGCCTACTCTTCAACTCGCTGCGGGAGCAATTTTCTTAGCGACTCTCTTCGCCCTAGGGGGAGCACTTTTTGGGCGAGGAGCGAGGCTAAAAAAAGCGGTGTCGGTGGCGGAACTGATTGTCATTTCTTCGCCCACCTACTGGATCGGTCTTCTTCTGCTGGCTGTTTTCTCCCTCCAATTAGGGTGGTTTCCGGTTACCGGCGCGCAGGGAATATCGTCCCTGGTGTTGCCGTCTCTCACTCTTGCGTTGCCCGTGGCCGGCATCGTGAGCCAAGTACTTCGGCACGGCCTCGATGCGGCGGAGGGACAACCTTTTGCCATGACGGCCCGCTCCAGAGGGGTGTCGCCCTCGGCGCTGGTTCGACGCCATTCCCTGCGCCATGCCGCGATGGACGCTCTGACTCTTGGTGGATACCTGGTGGGATCTCTGCTCGGGGGAGCGGTTCTGGTAGAAACCGTTTTCGCCCGTCCAGGGTTAGGCCAAGTGGCTATCAGAGCCATTGTGGGACGAGATTTTCCTGTGATTCTGGGGATTATTGTGGTGGGGGCAGTGGTTTTTGCCCTCGTCAACCTCGCGGTGGATCTCAGCTATCGCACACTTGACCCGCGCCTTCGGCGAGTGTCTGTGGAGACGCGATCGTGAGGTCCCTCCTCGGAGAAGGGAAAGAGAACCCCCTCCCCAAGCGTGTTCCCGGTCCGCAGCTTCCCCTCGGGGTAATCATTGCGGCAATCACGTTGGGGCTGATTGCGTTGGCCGCGCTTTTCCCATGGCTCCTCACCGCTGAAAGCCCCCTCGAGACAGATTCCAGTGCCACACTTCAGGCTCCCAGTGCTGCCCATCTTTTTGGGACCGACCAGTCTGGTCGGGACGTGTTCGCACGGGTGGTCTATGGGGCGCGCTATTCGCTCGCGGTAGGGCTCGGGGCGACGGCGTGCGCACTATTGGTCGGAATTCTTCTGGGGGTGGGTGCTGCCAGAGGACCCCGCATCCTCGACACCGCGCTGTCGCGCTTCATTGATGTGGTCATGGCGTTCCCTGAATTCCTGCTCGCCCTGATCGTCATTGCCGTTATTGGGGTGGGGGGTGCCAGTATTCCTGTCGCGGTCGCGCTTGCAGCAATCCCCGCCTATGCCCGAGTGGCTCGGGCAGAAACTCTCGTTGTCTCCCAAGCTGGGTACATTACTGCTGCCCGCGCGCTGGGGGTTCCTCCGGCAGCGATTCTTTTTCGCCACATCATCCCCAACATCCTTGGCCCCTTACTCGTGATGGCAACCATCGGGGTGGGGACGGCGATCGTCACCGCCTCAGGGCTCAGTTTTCTCGGCCTTGGCCTTCAGCCGCCGACTCCTGAGTGGGGGCTCATTCTTTCCGAGGGTAGGAATTTCCTCGCCACCGCCTGGTGGATTGGTGTCTTCCCCGGCCTTGCGATCACGTCAACAGTTCTTGCCATCAGCGCGGTGGGGCGCCACCTGCGCTTGCGCGGCGAGGGGAGGGTCTCGTGACCCATCCTGCCGTTGAGGTCGCACACCTCCGGATTCAGTTCCCTGGAAGCCAGGCACCCGCTGTCAGCGATGTGTCCTTCCATATCGATGCCGGTGAGTGTTTGGCACTGGTGGGGGAATCGGGCTCCGGGAAATCTCTGACGGCACTATCTCTCCTGGGGTTGGTACCCCCAGGGGCAGACCAACGAGTGGAGACCCTGCGGGTGGCCGGCGTGGATACCGGAGGATTTTCTCCACTGCAGTGGCGATCCCTTCGAGGTACTCGGGTGGGACTGGTCAGCCAAGACGCTCTGGTCTCTTTGGATCCTCTGCGCCGGATTGAAGAGGAAGTGGCAGAAGTTCTCGAGATAGCTCGTCCCAAGCTTTCTCGTGAGGAGCGATCACGCCGAGTTACCCGCGCTCTCGAGATGGCAGCGATGCCTGACCCCGAGTATCGGAGGCGTCAATATCCGCATGAGCTCTCGGGCGGAATGCGCCAACGCGCATTGATTGCGTCAGCTTTGGCCGGGAACCCGGAGGTGCTGATTGCCGATGAGCCCACCACAGCTCTTGACTCGCTGACCCAATCCCACATCCTTGACCTGTTGAGCTCTCTGAAGCGCTCTGGCTTGGCCCTGCTGTTGGTGAGCCATGACCTTCACCTCGTGAGTCAACTAGCTGACCGCATCGCGGTGATGCGTGGCGGCGTCATCCTCGAGCAGGGCTCCAGCGCAGAAGTGTTTAATCGTCCACGCCACCCCTACACCGGGGAACTGGTCGCCGCGGTGGCGAAGCGGCGCAGCGCGATCACGGTGACACCGGATGCTTCCCCTCTAGCCCTGTCGTGGCAGGGAATCCACCGGCGCTATCAAGGCCCCGACGGCACCCCCACCCAAGCCCTTCGCGACGTGTCCTTCCAGGTTAGATCCGGCACAACGCTCGGAATTGTGGGTCAGTCAGGGTCGGGCAAGAGCACGCTGGGCAGGATATTGATGGCCTTAGAAACACCAGATTCCGGTGTGGTGGAGCTTTTTGGCCAGCCGTGGTCTAGCGAACGCGAAAAGGCTAGGCGTCCTCGCCGGGGGGCCATCCAGCTCATTGAACAAAATCCGCTGGATGCGCTTGACCCTCGATGGACCGTTCGCCGCATTGTCGAGGAGGCGCTTGAACTTGACACATCCAGCGATGGCACGCCAGGGGAGCGACTCTTGGAAACCCTCGGGCTTGTGGGGCTTGCCCCTGAATTGCTCGGCAGGCGACCCCACCAGCTCTCGGGAGGGCAACGACAGCGGGTGGCTATCGCAAGGGCACTTGCCCGCAAGCCTTCGGTCTTGATTCTTGATGAACCCGTGTCTGCGTTGGACGCTGTGGTCCAAGCTCAAATTCTCACCCTGCTGGGCTCACTCCAGCGCGATTTGGGTTTGACACTGATTCTGATTTCCCATGACTTGGGCGTTATCGCTCACCTCAGCGACGAGGTGTTGGTGTTGCTGGAAGGCGAAGCCATCGAGTCAGGGCCCCTGGAGAGAATCCTCGACAACCCCTCCCACGCCCATACCCGCGCTCTCTTGGAAGCTTCGCGAGCCCTCTGAGTCGGGTGCGCTTTGGAGCCACAGGTCCTACACTGGGACAAAGCTTTGAATCGGCTATCACCGAGGAGCTGCCGGAAGAAAAAACCTTCGTGGTTTGAGTAGAACCGGTCGGGTGGGCCCGTCAGCGCCTGAGAAGAGTGGCCATCTTTTGGTGGCAAGCGGGGTGGTACCGCGACCGGGAAACCGGGCGTCCCCGTAACATCTACCCCCCTCTCTCAGGAGCACCCCATGGCTTTCCCTCGACACCGTCCCGGCTCTTCCGTGGAGCCCAGCCCCTCCTTCCCTGCCGTGGAAACCAAGGTCTTGAAAGACTGGAAAGACGGCGATACCTTCCGCAAATCGGTGGCAGCGCGCGAAGGCTGCGAAGAGTGGGTTTTTTATGACGGTCCGCCCTTTGCCAACGGGTTGCCCCACTATGGGCACCTCCTGACCGGGTATGCCAAAGACGTGTTCCCTCGCTTTCACACTATGCGGGGAAAGCAAGTGCACCGTCGTTTTGGCTGGGACACCCACGGGCTTCCTGCCGAGCTTGAAGCGGAGCGCCAGCTAGGGATTACCAACAAGAGCCAAATCGAAGAGATGGGTATCGCCGCTTTCAACCAGGCGGCGAAAGATTCGGTGTTGAAATACACCGATGAATGGCAGGAATACGTCACCCGACAAGCGCGGTGGGTAGATTTCGAAAACGACTACAAGACGCTGGATATCACCTTCATGGAAAGTGTGATGTGGGCGTTTTCCACCCTGCATAACAAAGGCCTCGCCTACGAGGGCTACCGGGTGTTGCCCTACTGCTGGCGGGATCAAACCCCGCTGAGCAACCACGAACTGCGGATGGACGATGACGTGTACAAGTCCAGGCAGGATCAATCTGTCACGGTGACATTTCCGCTCGAGGGTGAGGGGGCACAAGCGCTGGGGTTGGAAGGTGTGCTTGCTCTGGCTTGGACCACAACTCCCTGGACCCTTCCCACAAATGCTGCGCTTGCCGTTGGCCCAGAGGTCGCCTATGGCGTCGTTCCTGCGGGACCTTCGAGCTCACAGCCTGGCCAGCAGTACCTGTTGGCTTTGGACACCATTGGCAATTACCGCAAAGAGCTGGGGTATGAGGATTCGGCCGAGGCGCGTGCGGCGGTCACCCGGCAGTTCACCGGGTCCGAACTCGGTGGAATTCATTACCGCAGAGTTTTTGACTACTACGCCGATAGCGACCAGTGGGACATGTCCCACGCTTGGCGGATTTTGGTGGCCGACTATGTCGCAACGGGAGAGGGAACGGGAATCGTTCACCAGGCGCCGGCATATGGCGAAGATGACCAAATCACCTGTGCCGAGGCAGGAATTCCGGTCATTATTTCTGTCGATGACGCTGGATGCTTTCTGGACCAGGTCGCTGACGTCGCGGGTCTGCAGGTCTTCGATGCCAACAAACCGCTCACGAGGCTCCTGCGTGAGTCGGGTCGGCTCTTCGCCGAGCGTTCTTACGACCACTCCTACCCGCACTGCTGGAGATGCCGAACCCCTCTGATTTACAAAGCGGTGTCGAGCTGGTTTGTGAAGGTCACGGAGATTCGTGACCGCATGGTGGAACTCAATCAGGACATCCGCTGGGTCCCCGGGAACGTCAAAGACGGTCAGTTTGGAAAGTGGCTCTCTAACGCCAGGGACTGGTCAATTTCCAGGAACCGATACTGGGGTTCTCCCATCCCGGTGTGGAAGAGCGACAACCCAGAGTTTCCGCGGGTCGATGTTTATGGCTCACTCGAGGAACTCGAGAAAGATTTCGGGGCTAAACCCGATGATCTCCACCGCCCCAAGATCGACGAACTCCACCGCCCCAATCCGGACGACCCGTCGGGTCAGTCGACGATGCGGCGCATCCCCGACGTGTTGGACGTCTGGTTTGATTCAGGTTCCATGCCGTTTGCGCAGGTGCACTACCCCTTTGAGAACCAAGAATGGTTTGACACTCACAACCCCGCAGACTTCATCGTGGAATACATCGGTCAGACCAGAGGATGGTTTTACACGATGCACGTCCTCTCCACGGCACTCTTTGACCGCCCCGCGTTCTCGCAGGTAATTTCCCATGGAATCGTTCTGGGATCAGATGGTCAGAAGATGTCTAAGAGCCTGCGAAACTACCCCGACGTGTCCGAAGTGTTCGAGCGCGATGGCGCTGATGCCATGCGTTGGTTCTTGATGTCGAGCTCCGTCATTCGCGGCGGAAACCTGGTGGTCAGCGAGGAAGGCATTAGGGAGGGGGTTCGCCAGTTCCTCTTGCCGCTGTGGAGCACCTATTACTTCCTGGGTCTCTACGTAGGCGACCATGCACCACGCTGGCGCAGTGACTCCAGCCATGTTCTCGATCGCTACATCCTGGCAAAAACCAGGGACCTGATCGATGCGACCACGACCGAATACGAAGCGCTTGATTCACCGATGGCAGCCCAACACCTCCGAAACTTCGCCGACGTGCTGACAAATTGGTATGTCCGGCGCAGCCGGGATCGCTTTTGGGCAGGGAGCGATACAGATGCCCTCGACACCCTCTACACCGTGCTGGAAACCCTCTGTCGGGTGGCAGCACCCCTGGCGCCGCTCATCACGGAAGAGGTGTGGCGGGGTATCACCGGAGGGGAGAGCGTTCACCTGTGTGACTGGCCCAAGGTCGAAGATTTCCCGGCCGACGCGGAGTTAGTAGCGACCATGGACCGTGTCCGGGATGTCGCCTCGGCAGGTTTAGCGCTGCGAAAAGCCCATTCCCGAAGGGTCAGACTGCCCCTGACAACGCTCACTATCGTGAGCGAGGGCGCGCGGGACCTTGTCGGCTTTAGCGACATCATCGCCGAGGAACTCAACGTGGCCGGCATTGAGTGCGTCGACCTTGACGATCACGCTATCCAGCGCTTTGGAATTGGCCAAAAATTGATTCCCAATTCGAGAGCCCTGGGCCCCCGGGTGGGCGGAGCCATTCAAGGCATCATTGCCCGCGCGAAAGCGGGGGAATGGAGCATTGAGAAGGGTGTTGTCACGGTGGGAGACACCGAGCTCCAAGAGGGTGAATACACCCTGGAGCTCACCTCAGCCAGTGAAGAGACAGCGGTGAGCTTCCTGGAAGATGGCGGGTTTGTTCTCCTCGACACCACGGTGTCACCAGAGCAAGAAGCGGAAGGCTTAGCTCGCGATGCGATCCGTTGGATTCAACAGGAGCGCAAGAACGCTGGTTTGGAGGTCTCTGATCGCATCGACCTCGTGCTCGAAGTGGATGAGACTGCCCGAGAAGCCTTGGAGAACCATCGAGAGCTTCTCGGGCAGGAAACCCTTTCCACGACGGTCAGTCTGGAACCTTTGGGCGCCACGGGCGAGACGTTGCCGGTGGGGTCCGGTTCTCAGCTGCGCGTGAGAGTCTCTCGTCATGTCTAGTACGGGGGCTTTTGAGCGGCAGGAAGCAGACGCAGTGATGGCTGCGTTGATGGCCCGGGTGGGCGAGAAAAGGCCCGAGCGCCGTCTCCACGCCATCCGGCGGGTGACGGAGCTGTTGGGGGATCCCCAAAGAATGTATGGGGTCATCCACCTCGCTGGCACCAACGGGAAAACATCGACGGCTCGCATCACCGAAAGCATTTTGCGGGCGCTGGGCCTTCGTACCGGTCTGATGACCTCTCCCCACCTCCACCGAATAAACGAACGCATCGTGATTGATGGGGAACCTATCTCAGATCGCATGCTCGCCGATAACTGGGCCGATGTGGAGCCGTTTCTCACCATTGTTGATGCGGAACTGGTGGCAAATTCTGAACCGCCCCTGACCTACTTTGAAGCACTCACAGCACTCACTTTTGCTGCTTTTGCCGATGCTCCGGTGGATGTTGCGGTCATCGAAGCGGGGATGGGTGGCGAATGGGATGCCACGAACGTTGCGGATGCGGACGTTGCCGTGTTTACCCCCATTGCCCTTGACCACACGGAATACTTGGGGGACACGATTTCGCTGATCGCGGCCACAAAAGCGGGAATTATCAAACCTGCTTCGCGCGTGGTGAGCGCTCATCAATCTCAGGACGCGTGGGATCACATCACGCTCGCGTGTGAAAAATACGAAGCACCCTTGAGGATTTTTGGCAGGGACTTTTCGCTCACTTCGGTGGAACCCGGGGTGGGGGGCCAGGTCATCAGTGTGGAAGGAATAGCCGGACACTACCCCGGCCTCGCCCTCCCGCTGTTGGGCGACCACCAAGGCGAAAACGCTGCGTTAGCGATTGCCGCGGTGGAATCCTTTCTTCACAATGGCACTCAGATGCTCGCGCGGGAAGTGGTCGAAGAGGGGGTGTCCCTTGCTAGTAGCCCGGGGCGACTTCAAGTGGTCTCTGCCAACCCGACGGTCGTGGTCGACGCAGCTCACAACCCCCACGGCGCAGAAGCCCTCGCCGGTGCGATGATGACCTCCTTCAGCTTTGACCGCTTGGTCTGCGTTATCGGAATCCTTCAGGAAAAGGATGTCGCGGGAATTGTGGAAGCTCTCGACCCTGTGGTGGACCACTTTGTTGTTACCCAGTCCCAGTCCGATCGTTCCATCAGCGTTCACGACTTAGCCGATGCGGTATCGGCGATAGCGGGACCGGACCGGGTAGATTCTCGCGGAAATTCGGAGGAAGCTCTCTCCCGAGCTGAGGACCTGGCCGGAGCGGAGGGCGGCGTCCTGGTGACGGGTTCGATCACGCTGGTGGCAGAGGTAGCTGCCGGGAAGGGACGATGATGGCTGGAGCAAAACGAGAGAAATCAGCGACAGAGTCGCTGCTTCAGATTGCTTTGGTGCTGGAAATTGCGGTGGTGTTTTTCGGAGCGCTAGCGCTCAATGGGCTGGGCTATTTCACCCCCACGGTTATTGTTCTTGGGTCAGGGGCAGCCCTGGTGATTCTTGTGCTGGTGTATCGGTTGCTGCGATACCGCGCGGGAGTGTGGTTGGGGCACCTGGTTCAGTTAGCGCTGTTGACCTCTTTCCTTTGGGATGTGGTAATGGGGATGTCCGCAGCGGTTGTTGTCGGTTTCTGGATATTTGGAGCCATTCGAGGGCCTCAACTCGATCGAGGCAAAGAAAACCCTTCACGCTAAACTCACCATCACCAACGCACCAAGGAGAAAACCGATATGGCCGGATTAGAAGAAACACTCGTGCTCGTGAAACCAGACGGAGTCGCGAGAAACTTGACGGGTGAAATCCTGTTGCGAATCGAATCAAAGGGTTACCAGCTCGTTGACCTTCGCATGGTCGAGCCCAACCGCGACTTACTCTCTGCCCACTATGCCGAGCACGAAGGCAAACCTTTTTACGAGCCACTGGTGAACTTCATGGAGTCGGGTCCTGTGGTGGCGATGAGAATCGCCGGCCACAAGGTCATCGAGGGGGTCCGGTCTCTCTGCGGAGCAACAGACCCCACATCAGCGGCACCGGGGACCATCCGCGGGGATTTAGGACGTGACTGGGGTCTTGCCGTGCAACAAAACTTGATTCATGCCAGCGACTCAGAGGAATCCTCCGAGAGGGAACTCTCTCTCTGGTTTCCTCGCTAAAGCGAGAAGAGCAAGGGGAACTGGATCAGGATTGCTATGCCGATGACGGCGTAGTTAACCACGATCAGAATCCACGAGTAGGGCAACCAGCTTGCTCCAAGTTTCTTCAACCGGGGGGATGAACTAAGAATCCCTTGCTTGAGAACCCAGGGCAGCAAGATCCACCAGAGTGGAATGTGGATTGCCCAGACCACCATGCAGTAAAGACACAGGAAGCCGATGGCGAAGACGGCTTGGACAAACATCCACATCAGCCAGAGGTATGCGGCAAGAACTCCAAGAACCACAAGAATCCAAAAGGGTCTCTTGAACGTGGCGCCGGCCAGCATGGCAGCCCCCACCATCGCTACGGCGACATAGCCGGCAACCCCAAAGAGTTGATTGGGGGTGTCAAAAAATACTGTGGCTTGCGGGCTCTGCATCACCGAACCGCAGGAGAAAAAGGGATTGATGTCGCAGCTGGGCTGGGTTCCACTGAGGGCCAACTGGTATCCCTCGCGGGCCAGAGTGAACGCTGCAAACCAGGCACCTAGTCCGCTGAGCAACAAATAGATTGCCATGGACGTGGACCGTCTCGTGGGGTAATTCATTCCATGATTATGGCACCACCGCCCAGAGCAGAGGCTGCAAACCGGGCACCGAGTCCGCTCACCAGCAGAGAGATTGCCATGGAGGCGGACCCTCTCGTGGGGTAGTTCATTGCAAGATTATGGCGCAACACTGGTCCACAGCAGGGGTGATGTGCGATACTAAAGGTAGAGCTTTTTCACCCAATGGAAAAGCACACCAAGAATTCTCGAATCCTCGATTCGAATACCGGGGAAAACCCCAACAAACCCAAGTTTTTTCAAGAGAAACCTCGTGTTTCTCCTGCCAAAGCGTAATGCAGTTCCGGCCAGTGATGCCATGAACTGCGTGAGGAGGGCACCGATTATGGTGGCCAAGAAAATAGAAGACACCACTGAGCCTCAAGCGAAGATCGCGACAAAGACGGCAGCTTCTGCCGCGCAGTCTCCCGCCGGCGAGGCCCGCACTGCGGGATCCGGAAAAAAGCCAGCGGACAAGAAGCCTGCAGCCAAGAAACCTGCAGCCAAGAAACCAGCAAGCGACAAGGCCTCGGGTAAGCAGGCACGTGCCGCTCAAGCGAACAAGCCTGGGGAAAAACCCAGCGCTGTTTCCACGAAGGACCTTGTCTTTCATGCTCCCGATCCTGCGCTTCTTCCCGTCTTTACGCCCGCTCCTGAGGAATCTCAGAGCGAGGGCACCGTGCGTCGACGCTCACGAGCGAACCGACCCACGCTGAGTCCCGAAGAGAAAAAAGCCAAAGCTGCCGCTGAGGCGTCCACGCCGCAGAAAGTGCGGGGTTCTACGCGGCTAGAAGCCAAACGTCAACGCCGGCGGGATGGCCGCGATGGCGGTCGCCGCCGACAAAGCGTCACCGAGTCTGAGTTCCTCGCTCGTCGCGAGAGCGTTGACCGGGTCATGGTTGTTCGGGAGCGCACCGATCGCACTCAGATTGCCGTGTTGGAGGACAACGTGGTGGTGGAGCACTATGTGGCTCGCGCCGAGGAGTCCAGCCTGATCGGCAACGTCTATTTGGGTCGTGTGCAAAACGTCCTGCCCAGCATGGAAGCTGCCTTCGTCGATATTGGCCGGGGAAGAAACGCCGTCCTCTATTCGGGTGAAGTGGATTGGGAAGCGGCAAGCGAGGGGGAAACTCCCGGGCCCCGCAAAATTGAGCTTGCTTTGAAAACGGGTGACAGCGTTCTGGTTCAGGTCACGAAAGACCCGGTGGGCCACAAGGGCGCGAGGTTGACCAGTCAGATTAGTTTGCCTGGCCGCTACCTCGTGTATGTGCCTGGCGGCTCAATGAATGGCATTTCCCGCAAACTTCCCGACACCGAGCGCGCGCGCCTCAAGACAATATTGAAAAAGATTTTGCCAGAGACGGCTGGCGTGATCGTGCGCACGGCTGCTGAGGGTGCCACAGAGGAGCAACTCACCATGGATGTGGAGCGCCTCCACAAGCAGTGGGAAGCCCTCAGCGCCCAAACAGAAAAGGCTCAAGCTCCGGACATGTTGCATTCGGAGCCGGATCTGCTGGTCAAGATCATCCGTGACGTTTTCAACGAAGACTTCCACAAACTGGTCATTTCGGGGACCCACGCTCACTCGACGATCGAGAAATATTTGAGCTCGGTTGCCCCTGATTTGATTGCCCGCATGGAGGCCTATGCCCCCGATGGTGATCCCTTCGTGGAATACCGGGTAGGCGAAGGTATCGCCAAAGCACTGGACCGGAAGGTCTGGTTGCCCAGTGGCGGCTCGCTGGTGATCGACCGCACTGAGGCCATGACGGTGGTGGATGTCAACACCGGCAAATTCGTGGGCAGCGGTGGAAACCTTGAAGAAACGGTGACAAAGAACAACGTTGAGGCCGCTGAAGAGATTGTTCGCCAGCTCCGACTCCGCGATATCGGTGGAATCATTGTTATCGATTTCATCGATATGGTCCTGGAGTCCAACAGGGACCTCGTTGTCCAGCGGCTCATGGAGTGTTTGAGCAGAGATCGAACGAAGCACCAGGTGGCAGAGGTGACCAGTCTCGGATTGGTTCAGATGACCCGAAAGAAACTTGGGCTTGGCCTGTTGGAAACCTTCAGCGAAGCCTGCGAGACCTGTCAAGGTCGTGGGGTTGTTATTAACGGAGAACCCGTGACCAAATCGAAGTCTGATTCGTCCCCCCGCAGGAAGAAGGGGTCAGCGAAGTCGGCTCCGAAGATTGAACCCCACGGAATTACTGAGGATGCCCGTAATGCGATAGCCCAGATTGCCAAGAGCACCGTTCACTCTGCTTCCGCACAAGCTACTTCCAACGCCGCATCCGTGGCGGCTGAGGAGAAGCCCACCCGGGGTCGGAAGAAATCAAGCTCCGCTGGGGCGGGAGTTCTTGATTCCGTGCTCGCAGCACTTCCCGAAGCACCAGGGCCGGGACAATCGAAGCGACGCAGACGCGCATCTAGCGTGCCCCTCAGCGCAGAGTCACCTCCCGAGTCACCCCAGAAATAAGGGGATCGTTCTGGTTGCCGAGCGACCAGACATGGTCTATTCTTGTTCTTTGGTGCAGTTCTCCTAAAGTTTCCAGGGCACCCTCGTTTTTTCCAGCAACAAGGCAGGTTTCATCGTGGTTTATGCGGTTGTTCGCGCAGGCGGACGTCAAGAAAAGGTTGAAGTCGGCTCGATCATTATGGTCGACCGCATTGCGGGCGATGCGAAGAACTCGGTGAGCCTCGCTCCCGTCCTCTTCGTCGATGGCGATACCGTCACCCACGATAAGAAGGAACTCGACAAGGTCACCGTCACGGCGGAGATTCTGAACGACCTTCGTGGGCCCAAGATCATCATCCAGAAATACAAGAACAAGACCGGGTACAAGAAGCGTCAAGGGTTCCGCGCGGAACTGACGAAGCTCAAAGTCACCGGCATCACCAAGAAGTAGGGAACTCATGGCACATAAAAAGGGCGCGTCCTCGACCAGAAATGGTCGCGACTCCAATGCTCAGTACCTCGGCGTCAAGCGCTTCGGTGGTCAGGTTGTCAAAGCCGGCGAAATTATTGTTCGCCAGCGTGGTACCCACTTCCACCCCGGCACCAATGTCGGCCGCGGTAACGATGACACGTTGTTCGCTCTGGCAGCGGGCCACGTTGAATTTGGTTCCAAGGGACGCCGCAAGGTTGTTGCCGTAGTGGACGCCGCTGTCTAGTTTCACTCACACACTGTGATGGGAGGGCGAGCTTCGGCTCGCCCTTTCCTCTTGTGTGGGACAGTTAGCCTCAAGGAGAAAGGGTGTTATGACGACGTTCGTTGACAGTGTCGTTTTACACCTGCACGCCGGACACGGTGGCCACGGGTGTGTTTCCGTCCACCGCGAAAAGTTCAAACCGCTGGGCGGACCTGACGGCGGTAACGGCGGGAGCGGTGGAGATGTCGTTTTGCTCTCAGATCCGCAAGTTACCACCCTGCTGGATTACCACCATCGCCCTCATCGGGTGAGCGAAAATGGCGCTCCTGGTGCGGGAGATTCCAAGCACGGCAAGAGTTCCTCTGATGTGACTCTGCCAGTGCCTGTGGGCACCGTCGTCACAGATCAGGAGGGGGCCCTCATCATCGATATGGACCGGCCCGGTATGAGCGTCGTGGTGGCGCAGGGTGGCAGAGGTGGCCTGGGTAACGAAGCGCTGGCCAGTTCGGCGCGAAAGGCACCGGGCTTTGCTCTCTTGGGTACTCACGGTTTCGAGGGCGATATTAACTTGGAGCTCAAAACCGTTGCTGACGTGGCGCTGGTGGGTTTCCCCAGCGCCGGTAAGTCAAGTTTGATCGCTGCGGTCTCGAAGGCCCGCCCCAAAATTGCGGACTATCCCTTCACAACCCTGCACCCGAACCTTGGCGTCGTGGAGGCCGGTGGTACAAAGTTCACCATGGCGGATGTGCCGGGTTTGATTCCCGGTGCCAGCGAAGGAAAAGGGCTGGGACTGGAATTTCTGCGCCATGTGGAACGGTGCAGTTTGCTCGTTCACGTTCTTGACTGTGCCACCTTGGAGCCAGGCAGAGACCCTCTGAGCGACTTGGATGCGCTGCTCCATGAGTTGGGAAATTACCCGCTGGATGATGATGTTATCCCCCTGGTGGATCGTCCCCAAATGGTGGTGCTGAACAAAGTGGATGTCCCCGATGCTAAAGAAATTGCCGCCATGGTGACTACTGACCTAGAGGCAAGGGGATACCCGGTTTTCTCCCTGAGTGCGATTAGCGCGGAGGGGCTGGAGCCATTCCTTTACGAGGTCGGCAACATGGTTCTTGTGCACCGCGCCAAGCTGGCAGAGGCGGCTCTCACCCCCGAGCGCATTGTGGTGCGACCCAAGGCCGTCAACGAACCCGATTTTCGGGTCGTTGTCGAAGGTGGGACAGAGGGTCCGTTGTTCAGGATTCTTGGAGCAAAGCCCGAGCGATGGATTGAACAAACAGACTTCACCAACGATGAAGCCGTGGGATATCTTGCCGATCGCTTAATGAAACTGGGGATTGACGACGCACTCTTCGACTCCGGCGCTACTCCGGGTTGCGCCGTGATGATTGGGGCTGGAAAAGGCCAAATCTTTGACTGGGAGCCCACCCTTTCGAGTGCCGCTGAGTTGATGACGGCACCGCGAGGCTCTGACCCTCGCTTGGATGAGCGCCAACGGGCCACCCGGGCGCAACGGAAGGCCACGTATCACGAGCGCATGGATGCTAAGGCACGTGCCAGGCAGCAACTCGCCGACGAGGGGGAAGCGGGGTTCTTCCAGGATGATGACTAGAGAAGCAGTGGACAGCGCCCGGCGGATAGTTGTCAAAGTCGGGTCCTCGTCCATTAGCGGAGAACGAGAGCATCAAATGGCGGGGCTTGTCGAAGCCTTAGCCGCGTGGCACGCGCAGGGCAAAGAGGTTGTGCTGGTGTCTTCTGGTGCTATTGCCACCGGAGCGCCGTTTTTGAAATTGACGGATCGTCCCCAAGATTTGGCCACCCAACAGGCTGCAGCCGCTGTGGGGCAGAACTTGTTGATGGGCCGCTATCAGAAGTTTCTCGACGCGTTTTCGGTGATTTCGGGGCAGGTGTTGTTGACGGTGGGGGATGTTGAAAACGACACTCACCGCACGAACGCGCTTCGCACCATCGAACGACTGTTGGGATTGGGTATCTTGCCTATCGTCAACGAAAACGACACAGTGGCGACCCAGGAAATTCGGTTCGGCGATAATGACAGGCTTGCGGCGCTGGTGGCGGAGTTCATTTCCGCTGATCTTTTGGTTCTGCTCAGTGACGTCGATGCTTTGTATACCCATCCTCCCGATGACCCTCTCGCCACACGAATCGAGGTGGTTGCCTACGGTGACCTCCTCGAAGGTGTTGAACTGGGCCACTCCATGGTCAACAGTGTCGGAACGGGTGGCGCAGTGACGAAGGTGAGCGCAGCGCGGTGGGCGACAGCTGCGGGAATACCGACGTTGTTGACCTCGACGACCTCGTTGGATGCCGTTGTGCGGGGAGAGATTTCTGGAACCTGGTTCGAGCCCGCCGTAGACTAGCCACTATGACCACAGAGGTACTTCCTGGTGCTCGAGCCCTGTTGGAGGGCGCAAAAACCGCTTCCCGCGCTCTAGCACGTGCCAGCGCACAACTTCGCGATGAAGCCCTTGCCGCCATTGCTGCCAGTCTTGCTTCGCACTCCCCACAGATAGTCGCTGCTAACTCTGAAGATGTCGCTCGGGGGGCAGCCGAAGGAATGGCAGAAGGACTGCAGGACCGGTTGCGCCTGACTCCCGAACGAATCGCTGCCCTGTCCGAGGCGGTGACACAGATTCGAGCTTTGCCAGAGCCGGTGGGAGATGTGGTTCGAGGAATGACTTTGCCCAACGGACTGCAAGTTTCTCAGATTCGGGTGCCCTTTGGAGTGGTGGGCGCCATCTATGAAGCACGCCCCAATGTCACCATCGACATCGCTGCCTTAGCTCTCAAGAGTGGTAATGCTGTCGTTTTGCGCGGGGGTTCAGCCGCACAATCCAGCAATGAAGTTTTGGTGTCCCTGATGCAGGAGGCGTTGACGAGCGTGGGTTTGCCACCAGCGGCGATTACGTCTGTGGATGAGTTCGGCCGAGAGGGAGCCCAAGCCATGATGAAAGGCAGGGGCCTCATCGACGTTTTGATTCCACGCGGTTCTGCGTCCTTGATCGAAACCGTCGTCCAGGAGTCCAGCGTGCCGGTGATCGAGACCGGTTCGGGAGTGGTTCATATTTTTGTCGATGACACGGCGAACCTCGAGAATGCCGTGGAGATTATTCACAACGCAAAGGTTCAACGCCCGAGCGTATGTAACGCGGTCGAAACGGTGCTGATTCACAGGGCGATTGCGAACGCAGTGTTACCTGTGGTGGCCGAGCGACTCCAGGCATCTGGTGTCATGATTCATGGCGATGAGGCAGTCTGTGCCATTGTTTCCGGCGCTGTACCAGCGACAGAGTGGGACTGGGGGAGGGAGTACCTTTCCCTCGATGTGTCGATGGGAGTGGTGGACTCGCTGGATCAGGCACTGGAACATATTGCCCGGTATTCCACTCACCATACGGAAGCCATCCTGACGGGGAACATGGACCATGCGGAGCGGTTTTTGAAAGAGGTTGACTCAGCCTCGGTGATTGTCAATGCCTCCACCCGCTTCACTGATGGTGGCGAGTTCGGTTTTGGTGCTGAGGTAGGAATTTCAACCCAGAAGCTTCACGCAAGAGGACCGATGGGGTTGCCCGAGCTGACCAGCACAAAATGGGTTGTTCGCGGCCAAGGCCAAGTCCGCGCTTAGTTTTGCCAAACCCGGTAGATTAGGAGCACATTTGAGAAAGGGAAAGCGTAATGGTTGAGATGCTGATTGCTTCGGGAGAAGTTGTCAACGAGCTAATTTTCCCTCCCATCTACTTTGCCCTGATCACCTTGGGTGTCTTTGGTGCGCTCGCCCTCGTCGTTTTCAGCTATCGCGACGTCGCCAACCGGCACCGCCACAAAACGCAGGGCGAGGCCCCACAGCAGGGCCACCACTAAAGCCTTATGTCGAGCAGTGACCGCCCACGCATTGGGATTATGGGCGGCACGTTTGACCCCATTCACCACGGCCACTTGGTGGCAGCCAGCGAAGTCCAGGTTGCCCTTCGCCTGGATGAAGTGATTTTCGTCCCCACGGGACAACCAGCCGATAAACCATTGGTTTCCCCCGCCGAAGATCGCTATCTCATGGCGGTCATTGCCACCGCCTCAAACCCTCGGTTTCGGGTTAGTCGAGTTGATATCGACCGTCCCGGCACCACGTATACCGTGGATACCCTCCGAGACATCCGCGCAGGGTTCCCCGATGCTGACCTCTTCTTTATTACCGGAGCGGACGCCATTGCTGCTCTCATCGAGTGGAAAGATTCGGAGGCCCTGACTTCGTTGGCCCATTTCGTTGGGGTGTCGAGGCCTGGCCACGAGCTCAGCACAGGCTCCTTGCCGCCGGACCGAGTCACGGTGTTGGAAGTCCCTGCTCTCTCGATTTCTTCCACAGATTGCCGCGCTCGGGTGAAAGAGGGTAACTCCGTGTGGTACCTGGTTCCCGACGGTGTTGTGCAATATATCGCAAAGCACGGCCTGTATCGGGGTGAAGCATGACGAACCCCCTCACGGGAGCCCCTTACACCAGGCGCGAATTACGGGAGCTGGAACAGCAAGGAAACATCCCTCCGGTTGCCCCAGCACCCGACCTAGTTGCGGTTGTCGAATCGAGCTCGACACCTCCCACCGAGTCAGAGCCGGCGAAGGAAGCCCCACCCGCACTGACTCGGCGTGAGGCGAGACTTCTCCAGGAGCAGAGCATCGCCGCGACGCCCGTCAGTCATCCCTCGCCCTCCCCGTTGGTCGAGCTCGTGCAAGCGCAGGCTGCCGCTGCGGTGCCGATACCAGAACCGCTCCCCCCCGTCTTCTCTGCGCCCTTGCAGGAAAGTGTGGCGCCAGCTGCTCCTGCCTCTAGGGCCAATCTTGTTGCATCTTCCCGAAACCCTGGGGACGCAATGACCACAACGAGTTCGCTTATCCTCCCGGTCGCGCCGATAGTCGATTTGGCGGGACCCCTTGGCAACACCGGCGAAATTGTAACTACAGGGCAGATTGCCCTCCATGCGAAGGCTGTGGCTGGGGGCACAATGCCACTCCGACTTGAAGAGGAAATGAGACTGGATGGTGAACTGGTGGATTCATATGCCACTGGTGAAATTGGGGCATTGTCTAAACCCGTTCGCGCCTCTCAGGCGGTGTCGGGGAGAAGCGATGACACTGAGTTGCTGCTTGTCAGAAAAACACGCTGGGGCTCCGGGGTTATTGTTACGGTTCTCCTAGTGTCGGGACTGGGCCTTGCAGCCGCAACAATGCTGTTGCTGTCCTTCACAGCGGGACTGTTGCGCTAGATGGCTGCGAGTAAGCACGCAGGTGAGTTGGCAGTAATTGCGGCCCAAGCGGCTAGCGATCGACTCGGTTCAGAGATTCTCGCCCTGGACGTCTCGGAACACCTCGCTCTTAGCGATGTGTTTGTGGTGTGTAGTGGGCGCAATGAACGCATGGTCCAGGCCATCGCCGATGAAGTAGATCGAAAGCTGACCGAAGCGGGGTCGCCCCCGCTTCGCGAAGAAGGCCGCAGCCTCGGACGATGGGCGCTGTTGGACTGTGGCGAAATTATCGTGCACATCTTTCACGAAGAAGAGCGCCTCTTTTATCAGCTCGAGCGGTTGTGGCGAGACTCCCCGGTCATTGAGCTCCCGGAGTTCGAACCTATTCACCGCACCGAAGCGCACGAGAGCCTGTAGTAGGCTGGGGCTTTCCGCTTTGGGCCTGTGGCGCAGCTGGTAGCGCACCTGCATGGCATGCAGGGGGTCAGGGGTTCGAGTCCCCTCAGGTCCACTTTTTTAGCGATAGACAAGAGTTCTGTCGCGTGTGTTGTGTCGCCAGGTATGGCGGCGTCACTGCGCTGTAAACACCACCCACTGAAGCCTCAGGACGAAGGCGTCTGAGGTGAGGAATTCCGCCTGATTTGCGTGTGCGGATGGAAGTAGCATCCGGTCAAACGGATCATGGCGAACTAACTCGGGGAAACGCAATACCTCCTGCGCTGCGCGGGAGCTCTTGAAAGCCTGTTTGGTGCGCCAGGGCAACGACGTTACAGTCCAGAGTTCTGTCTTTCTACTGTGCAACGGCGACCCTGCGCGAGCTTAGGGGCAGGGCGAGGAGAGAAGTGAGTGTCGTCCAGGAACCTCCTCCTAGGATGAGGGGGTGGCCCAGGAACCGGATGCTCTCTCCAAACGACAGGACTATGGTTCCGTGGCGTTGGAGGATGGCGTTTTATCTGCCGATCCTTTGAGTCAAATTTCTGCCTGGGTTGAGGAAGCGGACCAAGCAGGGGTGTACGAACCTAACGCCATGGTTCTCTCCACGATTGACCCCGATGGCGAACCTTCGTCAAGGACGGTACTTCTTCGGGGAATCGATGATGTGGGCCTCTATTTTTATACCGACTACGGATCAAGGAAGGGGCTTGCCCTGCTCGCGCACCCGTCAGTCTCCGTGGTTTTCCCTTGGTACACCCAGCACCGCCAGATTAAAATCTTTGGCCATGCTGCCCCGACCGATGCTGAAGTCTCGGATGCCTATTTTGATTCCCGCCCGAGGGGCTCGCAAGTGAGCGCATGGGCCAGTGACCAGTCGCACCCCATTTCCTCCAGGGAAGCGCTCGAGGAAAAAGTTCACGAAATCGAGTCTCGGTTCCACGGGGAGGAGAGACTGCCCCGCCCTGAAAAATGGGGCGGATTCGTCATTGAGCCCCAGCGAATTGAATTCTGGGCGGGGAGAACCTCCAGGCTTCACGATCGAATCCGGTTTGAAAAAACCAGTGAGGGTTGGGTATCTTGTCGGCTGCAGCCGTGAGCTTTTCCCCATCCTGCATTGCTACGCTGTTCGCCCGAGGACAGGAAGCATAATGGGGAACATTCAGCTGGGCTTAGACACGTTTGGCGACGTGACCCACGGCCAACACGGTGTGCCTCTTCCTTACTCGCAGGTGATACGCAACGTTGTAGCGGAGGGCGTGCTCGCCGATGAGGTGGGGGTTGATGCCCTCACCCTGGGGGAGCACCACCGGGACGACTTTGCTGTGTCAACCCCCGAAACAGTTCTCGCTGCGATTGCCGCTAAAAGTTCGCGAATTATTTTGAGCTCTGGGGTGACGGTTTTGAGCTCAGACGATCCTGTCCGGGTCTTTCAGCGCTTCGCCACTCTGGACGCGCTGTCCGAAGGGCGCGCCGAAATCATCATGGGCCGGGGTTCTTTCACCGAATCTTTTCCTCTGTTTGGCCATCGTCTCGAGGACTATCAGCTGCTCTTTGAAGAGAAGCTCAATCTCTTTTCGGAAATACTAAAGGAGGGCCCGGTGACATGGTCGGGTAGCCATCGCGCATCGCTTGAGAACCAGGAGATTTATCCCAAGTCGCATTCGGGTGCCATTCGCACGTGGGTGGGCGTGGGGGGAAGTCCTGAATCGGTCGTTCGCGCGGCACACTATGGTTTCCCTTTGATGTTGGCGATTATCGGTGGAGCCTCAGAACGTTTCGCACCGTATGTGGATTTGTATCACCGGGCTTTGGAGCAGGCGGGACATAGCCGGCAACCGGTGGGAGTTCACTCTCCCGGTCATATCGCCGCTACGGACGAAGAAGCGATTGAGCAGATGTGGCCTGCGTACCAGGCCATGTTTGGTCGCATTGGCCGCGAACGCGGGTGGGCGCCGATGACGAAAGAGAGCTATCTCAACGAGGTCCACCACGGGGCGCTGTATGTGGGTTCTGTCGAAACTGTCGCCACAAAGATTGCGAAAACCTTGACAGCCCTTGGCGTCCAACGTTTCGACTTTAAGTATTCCACCGGACCGCTCAGCCACGAAGTATTGATGAACAGCATCGAGCTGTATGGCACCCAGGTAATCCCTATGGTGAAAGACATACTTTCTCGCCAGAAGGTGGCAGTGGGCGCCTAGTCGGTGACGACGGGGATGCCACTGATGGAGCTGGCGTTAGCCACGCTGCCACCGTTGGACATCGAGCTAAAGCCCATATTGGTCATTTGCGAGATGGCCTGACCGGAGCGGTTTCCCGACCGGCAATATACGAAGTAATCCACCGCCGGGTCTAGTTGACTGATCTGGGCTGCGAAATCTCCGGATTGCACGTCGATGTTGAGCGCACCCTCCAGGTGTCCACCTGCAAACTCTGCGGGTGTGCGGACATCAATTATGACCGTGTCTGCAGAGAGCTCAGCAGGTTCTCCCGCGCAGGCCGTCGCGCCGAGAGATATGGGAAGAATCAGGGCTAGCGTGGCGAGGAATTTTCTGAACATGGCAACTCCTTGACTGAGGGTGAACCACCACTATACCAAATACCCCATGGGGTATGTGTCACGCCAGAGGGGGAAGGAGCCGTTGGAACCATCTCGCTTCGGGGATGCGTGCAATCAAAGGTCCTACCAGGACGGTGATGAGGACGTAGGCGGTGGCCAGAGGCGCTATCCGGGGCTCGAGGCCTGCCCCCACCGCTAGGCCTGCGATAACAATTGAGAATTCCCCGCGCGGAGTGAGGGCGAAGCCGGTTCGCCAGCGTCCGGGGGCGGCGATTCCTGCCCATTTCGCCGCGAAATAGCCGGTGGCGATTTTGGTGGCGATGGTGACGATGGCCAGTGCCGTTGCCGGGACCAACATCGGAACCATGTCTACGGCGTTCGTCTGGAGCCCAAAGAAGAGGAAAAAGGCAGCGGCGAAAAGGTCACGGAGAGGGGATAATAGTTTCTCTGCTTTTTCCGCCACTTGTCCTGAAAGGGCAATGCCCACAAGAAATGCCCCGACGGCGGAAGAAACGTTGACCTGCTGGGCGATTCCCGCCACCAACAGGGTCAACCCCAGAACGCCCAAGAGCAACGATTCGGGGTGCTTGGGGCTAAAGAGCTTGGAAATGGTATCGCCGTGGCGCAGCGCCAGGTAGAGGATGACCACGACGGCGACCAGCGAAATCCCCAGGGTGATGCTGCCCTGAAGCCACGAGGTTCCAATAAGGAGAACCGACAAGACGGGGAGATAAAAGGCCATCACCAGGTCCTCGATGACGATCAGAGACAGGATCGTGGGCGTCTCTCGGTTACCCAATCGGCCCAGGTCCCTCAGGACCTTGGCGATCACACCGGAAGAAGAGACATAGGTAACCCCAGCGAGGGCAACTGCTGCCACAACACCCCACCCCATCAGCATCCCCAGGGCGAAACCCGGCGCGCTATTGAGAACGAGGTCCAACAGACCCGATTTCTTGGACTGTTTCAAGTTGGTGACTAGCTCAGAGGCTGAATACTCGATTCCTAGCATGACCAATAACAAGATGATGCCCAGTTCGCTACCAATTTCCAAAAACTCGGTGCTTTCCCCGCTCGCCAAGATTCCTGAAGAACCAACGACTAAGCCCAGTACCAGGTAAAGAGGTATGGGCGAAATGCCAATCTTTGAGCCCCATCGGGACAGAAAGCCCAAAGCGACGAGTAATGCCCCTACTTCAATCAGCAGGACGGCGAGCGAGTGCATGGGTTACAGGCGACCGTCGGCCAGCAGTGAGCTGAGCTTCTCGAGCCCTTCTTTGGTCCCGACAGCAACGATGATGTCGCCCGCTTCGATGTTTTCGGTTGGGGAAGGGGAGGGAATAACAGCCGGTCCTCGCAAAATCGCGACGATTGATGCCTTAGTAAGCGTGCGGGCGCAGGTATCGCCAAGAGTCTTTCCGGCAAAAGCTGAGCTAGCGCTCAAAATAATCTGTTCGGTGAACAACCCTGTGGACTTGTCGCCAAGATTTGCGAACTGCCCCAACACCAACGATGTTCCCAAAACTTCGGAGAGAGCCACGGCTTCATCGTCACTGAGATGAATAGAGTCGCTGCAAGAATCCGGGTCTTTTGGGTCAAAGAGGGCTAATTCGCGGTCCCCGCCGCGGTGGGAAATCACTCCCAAACGCCTCCCTGTGCTGGTAACCACATCGTGACGAGTTCCGATGCCGGGAAGATCAACTTTTTCTATGCGAACGCTCACCCTGCGAGGCTACCAGCCTCACAGGGCTGGTGTTAGGGAGTGCCCGCTCGTCGAGCAATCAATCCTCGCCACCACTCGCGAAGTCGAGACACCCAGGGAATTCAGGGGCAACTCCCAGGGGGTATTTATCCACACTCGGTGGTGTCGTAAAGCTGAGTGAACAACCAGTTCACTATGCTCCTACAAGTAATTACAGGTGAAAAAGTGAGCGCACTCGGACGTAACAGCCGTCGCGGTCGGGCCGAGAAATGCAGAAATGAATGATTCCCCACGGAATCGAAAGGGTGTGACCACCATTAGCGCCAAAGAAAAACAACTCCTCTCCACGGCATCAGCCCCCATCCGCGTTGAGCCTGTGCAGGCGCGCAGCACCGCCAGAGTCAACGCGCTCTTGGATGCAGCGTCCGAAACCATGCATGATTTGGGCTACGAACAGCTCACGACCGCGATGGTCGCTGACCGCGCAGGTGCCTCGATAGGGACGGTTTACCGCTACTTCCCCGATCGCATTGCTGTCTTGCAATCGGTGGCTTCCCGAAACCTCGATCGTGCTCTCAACGTTCTCAAGGCTTCTCTCCGTGACGGTGGTTCCTCAACGCTCGAGGGGTCTCTCGATGTCGCTGTCGATGCCCTCGTTGAGGTTTTCCGCACCGAAAAAGGCTTCCGGTCGCTCCGAGTGGGTGACGTATTGGATATTCGCCCCGTAGCGAGTGCCCGGGGCGGTAACGCTGAAATCGCTAGGGTTATCCGCGAAGATTTGGAACAACGCCAAGGCGTGTTGTTGGATTCCAACGCTCGTCTTGCCGTGGAAACTGCGATAGATGTTGCGGATGCGCTTCTAGGCCGTGCTTTCTTGCACAGCGACCGCGGGGAAACCTCCCTGATCGCGGAAGCAAAGCGCGTTTCCATGCTTGCCGTCAGTGGGGTTACTCACTAAGCGCAGCCTCCAGCATGTGTGGGTGAAAAAGGCTTCTAGCAGGAACAACAGCATCACAGCCCTGTGGCTTATGGCCGCCGGGCTGTCTTGTTTACCGGGGATCTTCGCTGACGTTCTTTACTTGCTGCTCCACCGCTTCCACCACGTCTTGGGAGTCAGCAAACCGGTGAAGAACATTCTTGATCACGGCCACCAGCACGATTGATACGGTGACAATGGCGATAAAGACCCACCCGGCCGAAGAAAAAGACGTTTGCAGTTCGCGGTATGTGCCGGCCGCGCCTGAGCCGATGGACACGTAGAGGAAAGCCCATATGGTGCAGGCCGGAATTGTCCAAATCATGAAGGACCGATAGCGCATTGCTGTCGTTCCCGCCGTGAGCGGAATGACCGAGTGAAAAACGGGGAGAAAGCGCGAGATGAAAACGGCAATTCCTCCTCTTCGCTGAACAAAGCGATCGGCTTTGGCCCAGCGTTTCTCGCCTACTTGTCGGCCTAACCAACTCGAGCGAAGCCTTGGACCAAAAAGGCGCCCCAAGCTAAATCCGATGGATTCGCCTGCCAGCGCCCCCAGCACGACCGCAAGCACCGTGAAAAGGTATGAAGCGAGGGTTGTAACGCCGGTGCTGGAGACCAGCACGATCGTGTCACCTGGCACTACTAGACCGACCAAGATGCTCGTTTCCAGCAACACGGCGACCCCGGTGACGAGGACCCGCCATACCGGCGGCACGCCCTCAACCCAGGAGAGTATGGCGTCAAGGACTTCATTCATTAGCGGGAGTCTATGCGGTGAAGTGTGGGGATTCTCCGGGGTTGACGTGCCTGATTGATTGGGCAAGCGCCTGCCACTTCTCTTGCCACGCCGTGGCTCGGGGGTTACTAGTGCGAAGAGGGGGCCCCGAGACGAAGGAAGTGGCGAGTCTGATTCCGTGGAGAGCACTCACCACCCAGACCTCGGCGCCCGCGAGGTCCGCAACGCTCAGGCGTCGTTCGCGGACCACCACCGCTTCGGCGCGGGCGATTTCGGCAAGGAGCCCCTCGGTGACGCTGGGCAGGCGGGGTGAGTCGTAAGCAACGACCGTGAGCGAATTATCATCTGCCTCCCACACCATGAGGCTGCTGTAAGCACCCTCAATAATTCTGTCGCGCTCGTCCACAATGATGGCTTCATCAGCACCGATAAGTGCGCATTCTTCGCGAAGCGCCATCAATGCCGCAAGGTCGGGACCCTTCACGAGAGGGTTTTTTCGTGGATCATCCGGGGCCCTGGCGAGGATGACTTCGGCGCTTGCCGGGGGAGCGGTGCGCTCGTGATAGCGAAGGATGGCACTTTCGGGGGAGCCCACAGCCTCAATTCGGGGAAACCATTCACCCTCGATGGGTAAGCGCTCAAGAACGGCATCAACATACTGGGCGACCTGAACCCTGGCAAGGGTGGTGTTCTGGAGAACACTGGTGGTGAATCTCTGGAGGTGGCGCTCCAGGCCCACCACAGTGCCCTCGCGTACCCTCCAGGAATCAGCCACGAGGGTTGCGATGCCCGGCGGGGAGGGGAGCGACAGCACCTGGAGCCCCTGGGGGGTGAACTCATAGACCGCGGCGCTCATAAGCTAAGGCTATGACGACCGGGGTTCTTCGGCACACTCTGCCCTTTACGCGAGACCCGGAGCGGGCTTTCTTGTCCTTGGATTCTGGAGCCCCCGTTGCGCTGTGGCTGGATGAACATGGGGATCGTGGCCGAGGTGTGAGCTACCTAGCGTTTCCCGACGACATGGAGCTGGGTGATCCTTTCGGCGAATCTGTGAGAGCACTCCAGAGCGCACACTCTCTCGCATCGAATGTGAGCGCCGAGGGGGCGCCACTGGGGGTGTTCTTGGTCCTTCCCTATGAAGCTGGAAGCGCCGTGGGAAGGCGTGGCGCGGAGGGCGGGGCGCTACCGAAGGCTTTGTGGGTTGATCGTGTGGTGGAAATTGACCATGCTTCCCACACCATCACACTCTTAGCGCTGGGTGATTCCTGGGCTGGTGAGTTGGAGCAGTGGAAAGCGTCCACGGAACAGGCTTTGGCCAAGGGGTCAGATGTTCCCTCTCCAATACCAGGAGACGTTGGCCGCATGGTGTGGCGAGATTCCCCAGAGACGTATCGCACAATGATCGAGGGTGCCCATCGCGCTATTCGAGAAGGCGATGCCTACCAGCTCTGTGTCACCACCCAGCTGGGCTTAGAGGGCACGGTTGACCCCGTCGCTTTGCACCGGGTTATGCGATCGGTGAGCCCCACCCACCACCAAGCGCTGATCCGGCTGGGTGAGATCACTCTCGTCTCGGCCTCGCCAGAAACCTTTTTAGATATTTCGCCCCAAGGCAAGGTTGTCACCAAACCGATTAAGGGCACGCGCCCTCGAGGTGCGACTCGCGAGGAGGATGTTCGTCTGGCCGAGGAACTCGTGTCCAGTGAGAAAGAACGCGCTGAGAATTTGATGATTGTTGACCTCATGCGCAATGATCTGTCCAAAGTTTGCGAGGTGGGCTCCATCCATGTGCCCGAGCTCTGTGTCCTGGAGACCTATTCGAGCGTCCATCAACTTGTCAGCACCGTCACCGGCCAGTTGGCGCGAGGCGCCGACGTCTGGGAGGTCATTGAAGCAAGCTTTCCCGCTGGCTCGATGACCGGTGCGCCGAAAATTCGGGCGATGGAGGTGTTGGCAGAGATGGAATCGGGCCCCAGGGGCTATTACTCGGGGATTTATGGTGTGTGGCGAATAGATGGGTCGGCGACACTGGGGATGACCATTCGCACCGCCATCGTGTCGAAAAACTCCCTTTCGCTTGGTGTCGGCGGGGGGATCACCGCACTGAGCGACCCGGATGATGAAATTCGTGAAGTAGGAATCAAGGCCGCAGCTTTCCTTCAGGCACTGGGGGTCTCACAGGGTGACTATTCTTGACAGGTGATGACAACCCCCGAGAGCCCGCATTCAGAGAACGAAGGGGCCTACAACTTCGCGGCCCTCGAGGCAAAGTGGGCGGCGTATTGGGAAGAGCACCAGCCCTTCACCATTGATGACACGGATTCTTCGAAGCCTCGTAAGTACATCCTGGACATGTTCCCTTACCCTTCGGGCGATCTTCACATGGGCCACGCTGAGGTGTATGCCCTAGGCGACATCGTCGCCAGGTATTGGCGTTTACAAGGTTTTCAGGTTCTCCACCCCATCGGCTGGGATTCCTTCGGGCTTCCCGCCGAAAATGCCGCGATTCAGCGCGGCGTGGATCCCAAAGAGTGGACCTATTCCAACATCGAGCAGCAAAAAACTTCGATGAAGCGTTACGCGGCTTCCTTTGACTGGAGTCGCGTTCTCCACACCTCGGACCCGGAGTATTACCACTGGAACCAGTGGCTGTTTTTGACCCTGTACGACAAGGGTTTGGCGTACCGCAAAGACTCGTGGGTGAACTGGGACCCCATCGACCAGACCGTTCTTGCCAACGAGCAAGTATTGCCAGATGGCACCTCGGATCGCAGTGGGGCCGTGGTGGTGAAGAAGAAACTCACCCAGTGGTATTTCAAAATCACTGATTATGCTGACCGGCTCCTCGATGACCTCAACCAACTGGAGGGTCGCTGGCCTTCCAAAGTCTTGGCCATGCAACGCAACTGGATTGGCCGCTCCGAGGGGGCTGAAGTCGACTTTGTGATTGAGGGTCGCCCGACCCCGGTCACCATTTTCACGACCCGGCCCGACACCCTTTTTGGGGCCACCTTTATGGTTGTGGCACCCGACTCTGACTTGGCAGCAGAACTGGTTGCCGATGCCAGCGCGGCAGTCAAAGAACAGTTTGCGCACTACCTGGAAGCCACCCAGCGCATCACCGAAATTGATCGACAAGATGCTGGTCGAACCAAGACCGGGGTGTTTCTCGAGCGCTATGGCATTAACCCCGTCAATGGCGAACGTCTTCCGATGTGGGCTTCGGACTATGTCCTAGCTGATTATGGAACCGGCGCAATTATGGCCGTTCCTGCTCATGATCAAAGGGACCTTGATTTTGCGCGGGTGTTTGATCTGCCCGTGCGGGTTGTCCTGGACACCAATGCGCCGGTAACCGGTGCCATCCCCGTGGTGACCGACGAAATGTTGGAATCTGGCGATATTCCTGCCCTTGATCCTCGTGCCACGGGGGAAGCGCTCTCGGGCAATGGACGCATGATTAATTCGGGCCCCCTCGATGGGTTGAGCAAAGATCATGCCATTGGCAGAATTCTTGATCTTCTCGAAGAAACCGGTGGGGGGCGACGGGCGAAGACCTATCGGTTGCGGGATTGGTTGATCTCACGTCAACGATTCTGGGGGACGCCAATCCCTATCCTGTATGACTCCTCGGGTGCAGAGGTTCCTGTGGGGCTTGAGGACCTTCCTGTCCGGCTTCCCGAAAGCGAGGGCCTCGACCTGAAGCCCAAGGGAACCTCTCCGCTCGGGGCCGCCACAGAGTGGTCAACGGTCGAGAAGGACGGGGAAACCTTCACCAGGGACCCTGACACGATGGACACCTTTGTCGACAGCTCGTGGTACTACCTCCGTTTCTTGAGCCCTAAAGATGACTCCCAGGCTTTTGACAAGAAAAAGGTTGAGGCATGGGCTCCGGTGGATCAGTATGTCGGCGGCGTCGAGCACGCCATTTTGCATTTGTTGTATGCGCGTTTCATCACCAAGGTGCTTTTTGATCTCGGGCACGTATCGTTCACCGAGCCTTTTACCTCACTCCTGAATCAGGGGATGGTCATCTTGGATGGCGCGAAGATGAGCAAGTCCAAAGGCAACGTCGTCTATTTCAGTGAAGAGCTCGATGCTTATGGTGTCGACGCTGTGCGCTTGACGATGGCGTTTGCCGGACCCCCGGAAGACGATATCGACTGGGCTGATGTGTCCCCGGTGGGGTCGCAAAAGTTTTTGGCTCGCGCGTGGCGCCTCTCGGGTGATGTTGACTCGTCTCCCGGCATCGAATTCGGCAACGGGGACGCAGCGCTCCGCCGTCACACCCATAGGTTCTTGGCGGATGTTCCGGGGCTGATCGAGAGCTTCAAATTCAATGTTGCTGTTGCTCGGACGATGGAGATGGTCAATCACACCCGGAAGACGGTTGATCAGGGGCCTGGCGGCTCTGACGCCGCCGTCCGCGAAGCAACAGAAGCGATTGCGCTGGCACTATCGCTGTTTGCCCCGCACACCGCAGAAGATATGTGGGAGCGTTTGGGGCACGAGCCGAGCGTTGCCCTGCAACGCTGGCCAGATGCCGACCACACTCTTCTCGTAGAGGATTCGGTCACGGCCATTGTTCAAATCGATGGCAAGTTGCGCGAGCGTTTAGAAGTTTCCCCGATGATTGGTGGGGACGAATTGAAAGCCCTCGCCATGGAAACGCCGGGCGTGAAAAGGTCTCTCGAGGGAAAGACCATTGTGAAAGTGATTGTTCGGGCCCCCAAAGTAGTGTCGATCCAAACCACTTCCTAGTCCACAGCCCCGGTGGGGGTGAGCTTCTCCCACTCACCGGATAAAGCCCACTCAGGTCCCTCTGCACTCTTTAGAGTCCGGTGATGACATTGACGCGAACACTCTGGGACATTCTTGATTCTCGTGAAGGCGACCCCAGCATTGTCGATTCCCAAGATCCCGAGGTGGAGGGGGCGTATTTTCAAAACAAAAGGTCACGCCTTCGGTGGCGGGTCGGGATTACCTCGGCGATCGCATTAGGCGGTGCGATGGTGCTCGTGGTTGTCGGTTCGGTTTTCTGGCGCAACGCAACCCCTGCGGTGCAAGAAATCGCCTCCCCGGCCGCCGCCATTGCCGTTGCGGTCACCGATTCTCCGGGCGCTGCGCAACTCGTCGTGCATGTGGTGGGAGCCGTGGTAAAACCTGGGGTTGTGAGGGTTCCCGAGCAATCTCGCGTGGAAGATGCCCTGGTGCTAGCCGGCGGTCCCACCGCGGACGCCGAGCTTTCGGGAGTCAATTTGGCTCGGGTGCTCTTTGATGGTGAGCAGATTGTGGTGCCGGTGGTCGGCGAGCAACCCCTCGCCACTTCTGGCGGCGGTGGATTGGTCAGCCTGTCTCAGGCCACCCAGGCGGAGCTTGAGTCACTGCCGCGGATTGGGCCTGCAACAGCAGAACGGATTATGGCCTGGCGCGAGGTCAACGGGCCTTTCCGCAGCGTGGAAGACCTGCTTGCCGTATCCGGTATTGGCCCAGCAACTCTTGAGGGGCTTACGGGCCTGATCGTGCCGTGAGTGAAGGTAGCTCTCGGGGTCGAAAAGACCTCAGGCTTCTTTTTCCTGCCCTGTGGGGATGGCTGGTGTGTGCACTGGGGATTTGGTTGCGGCCATCTCTCTGGCTCGTGATGGTGGTAGCCGTGATTGCTGTGGCTGCGAGCGTGTGGGCCTGGAGAAGTCGAAGGGTCATTATTGCGTGGATTGCGTTGGCCGGCATCATCGCCACCACACTGCTGGGCGCTATTGCATTGGGGGAGATGACGAGGGAACAAACCACGCTGAAAGAGGCTTCAGGAGAAGACGTCGTTGCCGTCGTTCGACTTGACAAAGGATTCTCCCCCGGCATGTCCTCAGTTCAGGTCCGCATTCTGAGCCTCAATGGTGTCGAACTAGCCGGTGGCGGGGTCAGCGCAAGGGTTATCGGTTTCCCTTTCACGAAACGGGTCGCATATGGCGCGGGGGCGGAGCTGGCAGGATACCTCCAGCAGGCTGACCCCAGCGAAAGCTCGGGCTGGATTCTGATCGCGCGCGGCCCCGCCACAAATGTCACCCCGCCCGGAGCTTTCTTGTCAGGAATTGATGACCTTCGCCAAGGCTTGGTGTCTGCATCGCTTGAGCGCCCAGGAGATGGGGGACGCCTGTTGCCGGGTCTCGCCATCGGTGACACTTCTGCAGTAGACCGCGGATTAATCGAAGCAATGCGCATGACCTCTCTGAGCCATCTCGTTGCCGTTTCCGGGGCTAACTGCGCGATTGTGGTGGCGATTGTGGTGGCACTGGTTGCTCTTTTTCGCGGCGGAGTGTGGATCAGAATGGGCTCCGGGATTATGGCCCTCGTGGGTTTTGTGATTCTTGTCACCCCGGAGCCCAGCATCATTCGAGCCTCCATCATGGCCAGTATCGTGCTGGTATCCCTCGCTTCCTCCAGACCTGTTCGGGGAATCCCGGTTCTTGGCATGACAGTATTGGCGCTCTTGGCGATTAATCCTTGGCTCGCCCTTGATTTTGCCTTCGCGCTGTCGGTCATGGCCACCGGCGGCATCCTTCTTTTGGCGCTTCCGCTAACGAAAAAGCTATCCCGCTTTATGCCTGCCCCCCTGGCATTAGTCGTCGCGTTGCCCGTGGCTGCGCAGATTGCGTGCCAACCGATTCTGATTCTGCTGAATCCGATCATCCCCGTTTTTGCTGTTCCCGCCAATGTGTTGGCGGCCCCAGCGGCACCACTCGCCACGATTGTGGGAATGTTGGCATGCGTGTTTAGCGGTGTGTTCCCTGCCCTGTCCGCTGGGTTGGTCTGGTTGGCCTGGTGGCCCTCTGCCTATATTGCGTCCATCGGCCGCTCGCTTGCTGCACTTCCATTTGCGACAATCCCTTGGCCGCCAGGATGGTGGGGTCTTGTCGCTGCTGCTGCGCTGGGGTACTTGGGTATCACCTGGTTGTTGTTGAACAGCCGCTATCATTCAGGGCTCCGGCGGGCTATTGCAGGGGTGTGGGGAATCGTTGCGCTGGCGTTAATGACGGGATTTCTTGCGCCCCGAGTCATTCTCAAGGCTGGTATTCCTGATGACTGGAGCATCGCCCAGTGTGATGTGGGGCAAGGGGATGCGATCCTGATGCGATCCGGAGGGGACGTGGGTCTCATCGACACGGGGGAGGACCCCCGGGCGCTCAGTGAGTGCTTTGAGCTGCTTGGCATTGGCGAGATTGATGTGGCCATCCTCAGTCACTTCGATATTGATCATGTGGGCGGGTGGCCAGCGCTTGCAGGGCGCACCCCACTGGTCTGGAGGGGGCCAGCAATTGGCGCCCAGGACCAAGAGATCGTTTCTTCTTTGGAGCTCTCCGGCGCGAGGGTTCAGGAAGTGGTTGCCGGTGATGCGCTGCGGTTGGGTAATTCACTACTCGAGGTGGTCTGGCCCATTAGGGCCGAGCTTTCGGAGCCGGGCAATGATTCCAGTGTGGTGGTCACCCTCACCCCGCTCGAGGGCTGCACGAATTGTCTCTCGGGGATTTTCTTGGGGGATTTGGGAGAAATCCCTCAGCGCATTCTGAAGGGGAGGCAGCGTCTGGGTGGGGTGGATGTGGTGAAAGTCAGCCACCACGGCTCCTCGGACCAATACGCGGGGCTTTATCAAGAACTCGGAGCCCGGGTGGGGCTCATCGGAGTGGGAGCCGATAACACTTATGGCCACCCCACGGACAAGGCTCTCGGCTTTCTGGAGGCCCTCGGTATTGCAGCGTTTCGGTCCGACCAGCAGGGGACTCTCACGCTTGGAAAAAATTCTGCCGGAGCGCTCGTGGTGTGGTCGCAGAAGGAAGAGCCCTCCGGGTAGTCTGGAATTTCTTGGCGGAAGGGGCCCCATGGCAGTGACACCTGCGGCACCCGTGGTTCCGTGGCATGGCATCAGAGATGCACCTGTCGTCCTCATTAGTGGCCCCGAATCCTTCTTGGCCGATCGTGCCATGAGGATTCTGACCGACCGGCTGAAATCAGCTGATGCGGGCGTCGAGATCAGCGACATTGACGCCTCCAGCTATGTCGGTGGTGAACTATTTCAGATGGCAAGCCCCAGCCTTTTCGGTGAACCGCGACTGGTGAGAGTGACTGCGCTGGAGAAGTGCAGTGATGCTTTTCTGGAAGAAGCATTGACCTATCTGGAGTCACCCGAACACGAGGTGGTGGTGGTGATGCGCCACGGTGGGGGCAACCGCGGGAAAAAGCTTCTCGATGCCCTCAAAAAATCCGGTCCCACCGCGCTCATCGTGGAGTGCAAAGAGATTAAAAAAGATAGCGATCGGATGAGCTTTCTTTCTGCGGAGTTTCAGCGGATGGGGGCTTCTATTACCCCAGGTGCCCAGCGCGCGCTTGCTGACGCCTTTAGTTCGGACCTAGCGGAGCTTGCCTCGGCCTGTCAGCAGCTTATTTCAGACGCCGAGGGCGCCCAGATCACCGAAGCAACCATCTCCCGCTATTACGGGTCTCGCGTGGAGGCGACGTCGTTTCAGGTGGCTGATTCGGCGATCTCAGGTCGTTTCACCCAAGCCACTCTGCTCCTGCGGCAGGCATTGGATTCTGGGGCTGAACCCATTTTGATTGTCTCGGCTTTTGCCATGAAGCTGCGCGCTATGGCTCAGGTTGGCGGAACACGTGGCAGTAACGACGCTGTTGCTGCGGAGTTGGGTATGGCGCCGTGGCAGGCGAGAGCTGCCAGAGGAAATCTCCAGGGATGGGATGAGGCGGGGCTTGGGGTGGCAATTCTTGAGGTTGCTGCTACTGACGCTTCCCTCAAAGGACACGGACTCAACCCGCACTACTCGCTGGAGAGATTGGTGCGGATTGTTTCCCACCGGGGCAAAAAACTGGTGTAGCGGTTTAGCGGGTGATGTGGTCCATTTTTCCATCACCGTAGGTTGCCTGTACTTCTGAAATCACCACCTGGTAGCCGTCATACCACTGGGCATATTTTTCTTTTGCCTCTTGATGGGTGGGGAACCGGGCAAACGTGCGCACGGCTTCCATGGTCTCAAAGTAGTAGACCGCGTTGATTTTCTTCTTGTCTTCAGAAAACCAGGATTCAGAGCCTAGGAAGCCAGACAAGCTCTCCGCGTAGGAGGCAATGGCGTTGTCAAGAAGAAAGAACTCATCATCCCGCGCCCGCGGGATAAACATGAAGGAGCACTGAAACATTTCGCCATTCTGACAGAGGTTTCCCCTCGAACAGGTTCGCGCCTATTTCATCCGGTCGATCCACAGTCTGACCATTGCTTCAGCGTCAACGTCAACAATGACTGTGCATTCTCGGCCCAACCGGGTATCGGAGGGGTCTCCTGTTTTCGGCCGCTGGTCACAGATAGTTTGCCCGCGCCCTGGCCCGAAGGAGGTGTCGACTGAGACGAGCATGGGAATGCCAGTGGCGAGCTCGGGGTGAAGCATGGTGGCGACTGCCCCGTAATCGCCAAGGGTCATGTCCGCGTCGGGAGAATTCAGGCGGTAGTTACTGATGTCAGCCCCAAGCGCTGAGGCCGGCGTTCCCGCGGCACGGAGTTCTGCTACTTCTCTCTCGCCGAGAGTGAGATCGTAAAAAACATCCAGGCCATACATCGTGAGCGGGATGCTGCTCGAAAAAACGATGTGGGCGGCTTCGGGGTCATGCCACACGTTGAATTCCGCGGTCGCGGTGACATTACCTCCCGAAGCGGAACCGCCCATCAGAACGATTCGTTCGACTTTTGCGGCAGCGGCGGGGAAGGTGGAGAGGAAAAGCGCGATGTTGGTCAGGGGGCCAACCGGAACCAGGGTGACCGGTTCGTCGGACTCTTCGACGAGGTCTCTCATGAGCTCGATGGCGTGACGCGGGTCCAGCGTCCTGGAGGTATCTCGGTTTGCGAGGCCCGCAAGTCCATCATCGCCGTGGACGTGGGAGGAATCTCCGACCGGACCCATGAGAGGCCTGGCGGCCCCAGCCGCCACAGGAATTGGGCCTGCTTCTGCGGCATCGAGCACTTGAAGGGTGTTGCGGCAGACCTGGGCAAGATTGGTGTTTCCATCAACACAGGTAATCCCCAGCACTCTGACATCGGGGTGGCGGGTTGCGTAGAGAATCGCGAGAGCATCATCAACACCGGTGTCAACATCGAGGATCACAGTGGGGGCCATATTTTGTTCGCTCTTTTCTGCAAGGAGGCTAGAACGCCTGGGGTAAGTCTGCCCTCTCTTCCCCTTTCCGCGCCAGTGCACAAAGAAAGAAGCGGACAACCCTAAGGTTGCCCGCTTCTTTAGAAGTACTAGAGAGCCGCAGCCTGCTGAGAGATTGCGGACTTTCGGTTTGCGGCCTGGTTCTTGTGAAGCACGCCTTTACTTACGGCCTTATCAAGTTTGCGGCTTGCTGCAGTGACAGCGACTACGGCCTTGTCCTTGTCGCCTGCCTTGATGGCTTCACGAGCTTGTCGCACAGAAGTGCGCACTTCGCTGCGGACAGCGCGGTTGCGATCTGTTGCTTTTTGGTTGGTCTTGTTGCGCTTGATTTGCGACTTAATGTTTGCCACTAAATTTCCTTTTTCGTATGTTGGGCTTAGGGAACATTCCTGTGGGACCCCATCAGGGTGAGAATGTGTTCTCAAATCCGGGAGAGAGGGCCCGGAAATAAGCAAGCCAAAGCGCAACGATACCAGTTGGATGCGCAGGGTGCCACCGCGTAAGCATGGGACAATCAACTCACATGACTTCTCACTCTGCTAGCGATATCCAGCCGGCGTCCACAGATACGTGGCGCCTGCGTAATTTTTGCATCATTGCGCACATCGACCATGGCAAGTCGACTCTTGCCGATCGAATGCTACAGCTCACCGGCGTTGTTGATGCTCGCCAGATGCGTGAGCAGTATCTCGATCGAATGGATATCGAACGCGAGCGCGGGATCACCATCAAGTCTCAGGCGGTGCGGATGCCCTGGACGGTAGATAACAAGACTCACGCGCTGAACATGATTGATACCCCCGGGCATGTGGACTTCACTTATGAAGTTTCCCGGTCGTTGGCCGCGTGCGAGGGAGCACTTCTTCTCGTGGATGCCGCGCAAGGAATTGAAGCCCAGACCCTAGCCAACCTCTACCTCGCGCTGGAAAACGACCTCACCGTCATTCCGGTGTTAAACAAAATTGATCTACCCGCAGCGGATCCTGATCGTTACGCCAAAGAGCTGGCCAGTCTGATTGGTGGCTCACCGGAGGACGTATTGCGGGTCAGCGGCAAGACGGGCGCGGGCGTTGCCGAGCTTTTGGATCGGGTGGTGGAAACCATCCCTGCTCCCCGGGGGGATCCCAATGCTCCTGCTCGGGCACTCATCTTTGACTCGGTCTATGACTCGTATCGAGGGGTGATTACTTATGTGCGCATGGTGGATGGCTCGCTTGCGCCCAAAGAGCGAATCGAGATGATGTCGACCAAGGCCCAGCACGAGCTATTGGAGATTGGAGTGAGTTCGCCAGAGCCCTCGCCATCCAAAGGGCTTGGGGTTGGCGAGGTGGGATACCTGATCACCGGGGTGAAAGATGTGCGGCAATCCAAGGTGGGAGATACCGTCACCGGTGTCAAAAACCGCGCCACGCAGTCCCTGCCGGGATATACCGAGCCCAAACCCATGGTCTTTTCCGGACTGTATCCCCTCGATGGGAGCGACTACCCGGTCCTTCGGGAGGCTCTCGACAAACTGAAACTTTCTGATGCGGCACTCGTCTACGAACCGGAGACATCCGTGGCCCTGGGTTTTGGGTTCCGCTGCGGATTCTTGGGGCTTCTCCACCTAGAAATTGTCAGTGAGCGACTGGAACGGGAATTTGGTCTCGAGCTCATCGCCACAGCACCGTCGGTGGTGTACTCCGTGGAACTCGATGATGGCTCGGAGATTCTGGTGACGAACCCCAGCGAGTTCCCCACCGGCAAGGTAGCGAAAGTATTGGAACCCGTCGTCAACGCCGCGGTGTTGGCTCCCAAGGACTATGTGGGAGTGATCATGGAATTGTGTCAATCTCGCCGCGGCGTTCTCCAAGGGATGGAATATCTGGGGGAAGACCGGGTCGAGATTCGGTACACCATTCCACTGGGTGAAATTGTCTTCGATTTTTTTGACCAGCTGAAGTCGAAGACGGCAGGGTACGGCTCGCTCGATTACGAACCCGCGGGTGATGCTGAAGGGGATCTGGTGAAGGTCGATATCTTGCTTCAAGGGGACCGGGTGGATGCCTTCAGCGCGATTGTGCATCGTGACAATGCCTACTCCTACGGGGTCTTGATGACCCAGCGGCTTCGGGAACTCATTCCCCGCCAACAGTTTGAAGTGCCGATCCAGGCAGCCATTGGTGCCCGCGTTATTGCCCGAGAAAACATCCGGGCGATGCGCAAAGATGTTCTTGCAAAGTGCTATGGAGGCGACATCACCCGCAAGCGAAAGTTGCTGGAGAAGCAGAAGGAGGGCAAGAAACGTATGAAAATGGTCGGTCGCGTGGAAGTTCCTCAAGATGCCTTCATCGCCGCCTTGTCCGGTGATGTGGAGAAGAAGAAAGAAAAGTAAACCGATGGCGCACCCGGTGGCACCTGTTTCGACCTCGCCGACGAGGTCTATAGCCCTGCACCGAATCATCGTCGCCCTCTACGCAATTTTGAGTCTTGCCGGCCTAGGTCGATCAAGCTTTCAGGTGTTGACTAAGTTCGACCAAGCCCCACTTGCTTATTCTCTTTCCTCCTTTGCCGCGCTGATGTATGTTCTTGCTACCCTCGCGATTGCACTCAGTGTGCGAAAAGGTGCACGAGGCGTGGCGATGGTGGCGTTAGGAATTGAGCTGGTGGGAGTAGTCGGAGTTGGCGCTGTGTCGCTTGTGCGCCCGGAGCTATTTCCCGATGCCACCATTTGGTCCCAGTTTGGTGCCGGTTACGCGTTCATTCCTCTTGTCCTGCCCCTCGTGGGGTTGTGGTGGCTAGTTCGCCCGAAGGTATCCTCGTGAGCCCGGTCTCCGTGAATTACGGGCTTGATTCCTTGCCTGGAGATGGCCGCAGGCGGGCTGTATCGATCGGAAAATTTGATGGTGTCCATCGCGGCCACGTCCAGGTTATTCAGCAGCTCACCGCCATGGCGGGTCAGGCGGAAACCACCGTCATTACCTTTGACCGCCACCCCCATGCCACGCTGCGCCCAGGCGAGGAACCGCTCCCCATTGTGAGCGAGAGCCAGAAGGTTGAGTTGTTATCCCAAGCGGGTATTGCCCGCGTGGTGGTGTTGCCTTTTGATGACGAGCTCTCTGCGCTCAGCCACGAAGAATTTTCGAGAATAGTCCTCGCGGAGGGTCTCTCCGCAGCCGTGGTGCTGGTCGGGGGGGATTTCCGATATGGCCATGGCGGCGAAGGAACTATCGACATGCTGCGACACGAAGGAGAACACTGGGGTTTTCGGGTGGAAGTGGTCGCCGACGTGTGTCAAGAACAGGGCGAACGGGTTTCTTCCACCATGATTCGAGGCCATATCACCCGCGGCGAAGTGGCTCAGGCTTCTCGATTGCTGGGTCGCAACCATTCGGTTCGGGGCGAAGTGGGAAGCGGCGCGCAACGGGGCCGAGAATTGGGTTATCCGACAGCTAACCTGGCTCAGCGCTTGGAGGGACTGATGCCCGCTGACGGGGTCTATGCCACCGTGGTTACCCATCAGGGTCAGCGATACCCGGCCGCTACCTCGGTAGGTGTGAATCCCACTTTTGGCGAGCTCACCGAGAGCGTGGTGGAGTCCCATCTGCTCGATGTTTCGCTGGATTTGTATGGCGAGATGATTCGCGTGGAGTTTGTCGAATTCATTCGCGGAATGCAAACTTTTCCCTCTAGTGTGGAATTGGCCGCGCAAATGAGCGAAGACGAAAAGGTCATTCGCACCATCCTTGCCGGCGCCCTCGAGGCATAGTCTTATCCGGTGCCAGAAACCCGTCGCTCCACCATTGTTTTCGCCCTTACCGGGGTCATTCTTCTCGCCCTCGGTATTAGAACCGGGGTGGCGGCGATTGCGCCCTTGGCGCCGTCGATGGATCTGGATCTGGCAATGGAAGGCTTGCCGCTAGGAATCATTGGCACCATCCCGCCGATTGCTTACGCCTTGGCGGCCTGGTTTGCACCGTGGTTGGCGCAAAAAGTGGGGCTGGAAACCGCTGCGATTGCTGTGGGAGTGCTTGGTGCACTGGCGCATGTGTGGCGGGGTGTATCGCCTACCTTTCTGTCCCTTTTCGCTGCGACAGCAGTGTTGATGGTTGCTGCTGGCGTAGGAAATGTGATTCTCCCTGGCCTTGTAAAGCTCTATGCGCCGCACGCTATTGGCTCGGTCACCGCGGCATACGGCACAGCCATGGCTGTTTCCTCTTCTGCTCCGTCCTTCTTCGGAGTGTGGATGGCAGACCTTGCGGGGTGGCGTGTCTCTCTAGGTGCGTGGGCCATTATCAGCATCGTGGGCGCGATTCCCTGGCTCTTGGTGTTGCCCTTTGCGAAACGTCGCGGCCTGGCTGAAGCAGAGCTTGCAGGCGGCCTGGCTGCGGGACCACCCAAAGTTTCGTTGTCGAAATCCCCCACAGCGGTCGCGATCATGACTATTTTTGCCGTCTCTGGCGCGATGGCGTACACGTGGTTTGCGTTATTGCCACAGTTGCTGATTGATGAAGCTGGCATGAGTGTCGAGCAGGCTGCGCTAGCTCTGGGAATTTTTACCATTACGGGATTACCGATGTCGCTCATCATCCCGCCCCTAGCCCACCGGGTGGGGTGGTCGAGTATCCTCACGGGAGTTGCTGTGGCCTGTGGGATGGCGGGAATGGTAGGCCTGCTGATTGCCCCGACCTTTGCCCCCTACCTCTGGGTCGTTCTCCTAGCATTCGGACCACTGACTTTCCCGTTGGCGCTCACCCTGATTGGCCTTCGAACCGCCAACCACCTCTCGGCCTTAGTGCTGAGTGGTTATGTCAACAAGATTGGCTACCTGTTCTCGGCAGCAGGGCCTCTGGTGGTGGGTTTTGTTTTGCAGGTGACGGATTCGTGGACCGTCAGCGTCCTGTTTTTGATGGCCGTGATCCTGATGGAGGTCCCTGCCATCTGGGTGCTGGCACGAGAGCGGAGCGTGGATGACGAACGGGCCGAAACGGACGCTTCTGCTCATTTGAGCAACTAAGGCAACAATTGTTGCGAACGAGGCTTGAGCGTCGTAGCTTGGGGTAATGGTTACGCCCATGGTAGACAAAGAACTGCTTGCTGTTCGGGCCGCAGAGCTCTATTACCAAGAAAACAAAACGCAAGATGAAATTGGGGCGCTTCTTCACATCACCCGCTGGAAAGTGAGCCGCCTGATTGCCCAGGCTCGCGAAGAGGGCATTATCCGTATCGAGATTGTTCACCCGCGCGCACGGCGTTTAGGGCTGGAACACGATGTGTGTGCGGCCTACGATTTGACCGCTGCAATTGTGGTCCCTCGTGACGTTGAAGATGCCGGCATTCACCACCGAGTAGCGTCGGCGGCTGCGGATTACCTCGTGTCGATGCGCCCTTTAACTCACGTGTTGGGCGTGAGCTGGGGTAAGACGCTCCACCTCGTTGCTCAAGCCCTTCCCCAGCGGTGGCGCAACGGCGTGAAAGTCGTTCAGGTTAACGGTGCTGTGAGCCACAGTCAGTCACCCGGGTTGGCCTCGGCCACCGCGACCATGATCGCAAATAAGGGTCATGGTGATGTCACCCTGCTTCCTACCCCTGCCATTCTGGAGCGAGAAGAAACCAAACAGGCGATCGAATCTGATCGCTCCATTCGGGGTGTTCTCGCCCACGCGGCCCAGGCAGACACTTACCTTTTCAGCGCTGGACCCGCCACCGAAGTGAGCATTCACGTGCAGTCGGGGTATATCAACCACGATGATGTGCAGCGCCTACAGGACAAAGGTGCGGTGGGGGATGTTCTTGGCCGCTACATCACCCAGGAAGGCAACATCGCCGATACCGAGCTGGATAACCGAACCCTGGGGCTTTCCTTGGAAAGCCTTCGTCAGGCTCCCCGCAGCATTGCGGTGGTGTCAGGCGCGGATAAACACCAGGTGGCCCTGGCTATTGCCCGCAGCTCGTTGGCCAGTGTAATGATTATGGATGAAGCCACCGCAACTTTTTTGCTCGACAATCAACCAAAGGACACCACCCCATGAGCACCAGAGTCACCGCACTCGCGCCCACTGATCGGTCTCACTCCGTTCTGGGCTCCGGGGCAACCGAGAAAGCCCTGACCACCTTCCTCAATGGCATCCCGGGTGTTGACACGGTCGGCGCAGAGGCTCGAGCAGCAGGCTTTGCGACCCGGTCGATCAAGACCACCTCGAAGATGGCCGGTCTTGACATGATCATGTCGATGGTGGACTTGACGACGTTGGAGGGTGCGGACACCCGCGGCAAGGTGCACACGCTTGCCCAGAAAGCAACTCTGCCTGACCCTTTCGACCCCACAGCCCCGTCGGTGGCAGCGGTGTGTGTCTATGGCGACAAGGTGGCTGAAGTCAGAGAGTCACTAGGTTCCTGGCACATTTCACATCGAGCGGATGGAATTGCCGTCGCAGCCGTGGCAACCGCGTTCCCGAGCGGTCGGGCTAGCTTGCCAGTCAAAATTTTGGATACCGAATATGCCGTGTCTGAAGGTGCCGATGAAATCGACATGGTGATCGACCGTGGCGCCTTCCTCTCGGGCTCCTGGGGCTTGGTTTATGACCAGATTGTGGCGGTCAAGGAAGCGTGCAGGCGAGGAGATGGCAGCTACGCCCACCTCAAGGTCATTCTGGAAACAGGCGAACTTGCCACCCTTGATAACGTCCGTCGAGCCAGCTGGTTGGCGATACTTGCCGGTGCTGATTTCATCAAAACCTCCACCGGAAAAGTTGCGCCCGCGGCAACCTTGCCGGTGACGGTGACCATGCTCGAAGTCATCCGCGATTGGTATGCGATGACGGGCGAAAAGATCGGCATGAAACCTGCCGGCGGAATCAAGGCGAGCAAAGATGCGCTGCGGTATTTGGTGGCGGTTGCCGAGACAGTCGGTGAAGACTGGCTCACGCCGGACCTCTTCCGCTTTGGTGCTTCCAGTTTGCTCAACGACGTAGTAATGCAAAGACAAAAGATGCGAAACGGTCACTACAGTGGCCCCGATTATGTGAGTGTGGACTAAATATGACGTTTTTGGATTATGCCCCAGCGCCAGAATCGACCTCGATTCTGAATCTCAAGCCCTCCTACGGGCTCTTCATCGGCGGGAAATTTGTTGACTCCAGCGGGTCAACCTTCGACACCATTTCACCCTCCACCGAGAAGAAAATCACCACTGTTTCTCACGCCACGGAGGACGATGTTGACCGCGCGGTGAAGGCAGCCCGAGCGGCGTATGACAAGACGTGGTCAAAATTGTCGGGGAGCGAGAGGGGAAAGTACCTGTTCCGGATTGCCCGGATCATTCAAGAACGGTCTCGCGAACTTGCGGTTGCCGAAACCCTCGACAACGGCAAGCCCATTCGCGAAACCCGTGATGTGGATCTCCCTCTGGTGGCAGCGTGGTTCTTTTACTACGCAGGCTGGGCCGACAAGCTCGAATATGCAGGGCTTGGACCCAACCCGCAGGCGCTAGGGGTTGCCGCGCAGATTGTGCCGTGGAATTTCCCGTTGCTGATGCTGGCGTGGAAGATTGCGCCGGCACTCGCTGCGGGAAATACGGTGGTCTTGAAACCGGCGGAAACAACACCGCTGACCGCTCTGCTTTTTGCAGAAATTTGCCAGCAGGCGGGTTTGCCCGATGGTGTGGTGAACATCATCACCGGAGCTGGTGCTGCTGGGGCTGCATTGGTGTCCCACCCGGGGATCAACAAGCTTGCTTTCACCGGATCCACTCCGGTGGGGCGCCAGATCGCTTCAACCCTCGCGGGGACCGGGACAAAAGTCACCCTCGAACTTGGCGGCAAGGGCGCAAATATCATCTTTGATGATGCCGCAATAGACCAAGCAATCGAGGGGATTGTGAGCGGAATTTTCTTCAACCAGGGCCACGTGTGTTGCGCGGGATCGCGGCTGCTTGTCCAAGAAAACATTCACGATGATGTCGTTCACCGACTTCAGAAGCGCCTGTCCACCCTGCGCTTAGGTGACCCGCTCGATAAGAACACGGACATTGGCGCTGTTAATTCCAAGGCTCAGCTCGAACGGATCACGGAATTGGTCGGCAGCGGCGAGGGCGAGGGCGCAACGAGGTGGACCTCCGCGTGTGCGATTCCTGAAAAGGGTTTCTGGTTTGCCCCAACGGTGTTTACCGATGTGCACACCAGCCACCGCATTGCCCGCGAAGAGATCTTTGGACCTGTTCTCTCAGTGATGACCTTCCGCACCCCCGAGGAGGCTGTTGCGAAAGCAAACAACACCCCCTACGGATTGAGTGCCGGAATCTGGACGGAGAAAGCATCGCGCATGCTGGCAATTGCGGACAAGCTTCGTGCCGGTGTGATTTGGGCCAACACGTTCAACAAGTTTGACCCCGCCAGCCCCTTTGGTGGATACCAAGAATCGGGTTACGGACGCGAAGGAGGCCGTCACGGTCTCGCCGCATACCTGAGCCCCAGCGATCAGAAAGCAGGGGGAAAATAATGGCCAGACTCGGTGTTCCCAAGACCTACAAGCTCTACATAGGCGGAAAATTTCCTCGCTCAGAGAGTGGACACACTTTTGAGGCGAAGACTCCTAAGGGAGAGTTTTTAGCCAACGCAGCATCGGCAAGTCGAAAAGATGCCAGGGATGCCGTTGTGGCAGCACGGGCCGCGTTCCCCGGGTTCGCAGGGCTCACCGCGTATAACCGCGGCCAGATTCTTTATCGAATCGCCGAGGTGCTGGAGGGCCGACGAGATCAATTTGTGGCGGAGATTCGCGAAAGCGAAGGTGTCAGCTCTAGGGCTGCGGGCACCCAGGTTGACGCCGCCATTGACACGTGGGTCTGGTACGCCGGTTTTGCGGATAAGTACGCTCAGATAGCCGGAAACGGTAACCCCGTGTCAGGTCCCTACTTCAACCTCTCCACGCCCGACCCCACCGGGGTCGTAGTGGCCCTAGCTCCACAGGGGGCAACAGGAGAAAGCCTGTTGGGGCTTAGCGCTGTTCTTGCCCCCATCATTACCAGCGGTAACACCGCGGTCATCCTGTCGCACTTTTCTCAACCGCTATCAGCGATGAGTTTTGCCGAAGTGCTGGCCACCAGCGATGTTCCCGGCGGTGTCGTTAATATCCTGACCGGTGACCCCTCTGTCATCATGCCGTGGATGGCTTCTCACGCTGACGTCAATGCTCTGGATCTCGCCGGCGGGAGTGGTTACGAGGCTCTCGGGTGGGAGCAAGCTGCCGCCGAAACGCTCAAGCGTGTCTCCCCTCCGAGGGAGGGCATCCCTGCACCGGGCTTGGGTCGGATCACTGCGTTTGTCGAAATCAAGACCGTGTGGCATACCAAGGCGCTGGGTTAGATGATTTCGGGGATAGCCCTGGTTGATAAAGAGCTGGGTGTTTCCTCCCACCATGTCGTCGCTCAAGCAAGACGAGCGCTGGGGACCAAAAAAATCGGCCACGCGGGAACTCTGGACCCCGCAGCAACCGGACTGCTCGTAATGGGGGTGGGGCGGGGAACACGTTTATTGACCTTTATTGTGGGGGCCGACAAGACCTATCGCGCCACTATGCGTTTGGGCTATGCGACCACGACAGATGACGCACAAGGCAGGGCGTTGGAGGCACAAGGGAATCTTTCTCTCTGCACTCCAGAAGCCATCGCCCAGGCGGCCGCGGGGTTCACGGGCGTGATTGAGCAGGTTCCTTCAAGCTTTAGCGCCATCAAGGTGGATGGAAAAAGGGCCTACGCGCTGGCGCGTGAAGGCAAGGAAGTAACCCTCAAAGCCCGGCAAGTGACCGTTCATTCCCTGACGGTTGGCCACAGCGTCGCGGGGCAAGGTTTCATCGATGTCGAGCTGGTGGTGGAGTGTTCTTCGGGGACCTATATCCGGGCGTTGGCCCGCGATATCGGTGCCGTATTGGGGGTGGGCGGTCACTTGGTGGCCCTGACCCGAGACCGGATAGGTCCTTTTAGCGTTGAGTCAGCATCGCGCGCCGAGGATTTGACTGAGGCGTCGCTGCTCAGCCTGGCCGAGGTGGCCCGCCACATTATGCCTGTGGTGAAGGTTGGCGTCGATGAAGCCGATGATTTGCGACACGGCCGCGCCGTTGACGCCGAGTCCTGGCCTGCTGATCAACCTCTGGCTGCGCTGGAAGAAGCATCGGGTGAACTTGTTGCCGTGGTCGAGTCCCGTGCAGGTGCAAGCCGTATCCTGATGGGCGTAGCCAGCTAAGCAGGAGTGATTCGTGATCGAGTGGTTTGTGTGGGCACAAGTAGTCCTTGCCGCGGGCGCTGGGGTCAGCGCCGTGGTGTTCGCCATTCTCGGCAAAACCCCGAATGATTTCACACTGGGGCCGGTGACCGTGGTGTTGCTGCTTTTGGTGGTGCAGTTGGGGATGGGAGCCTTCGCGCCCGCTCTCGGGAATTCCCCCACGGGTTCGCTACTGGAATGGTGGATGTATGGCGTTACAGCGGTTCTGATGGTTCCTGCCGCCATGGTCTGGGCACTCGTGGAGCGCTCAGTCATGTCGAACGTCGTGTTGGGTCTTCTCGCTGGCACTATCGCTGTGATGTTGACCAGAATGCACACCATCTGGTTTATCAATGTCTCCTAGCCCTCTTCCCGATGGCGACATTGCACCCGGGGATGGGCTGCTTCCGCCCTCTGTGGCACGGGGCGCGCAGCAGCGAGCCTTTGGCCTCTACATCCACGTCCCTTTTTGCGCGCACCGCTGTGGCTACTGTGATTTCAACACTTACACCGCGGAGGAACATCGCGGTGTCTCGAGGGATTCCTATCCTGACCACGCCAAAGCCGAAATGGTTCTCGCGGCGCGGGTGATGAAAGAAACCGGTATTGCGCCGAGAAAACTCAACACCGTGTTTTTTGGCGGGGGAACCCCGACGCTCTTGGGACCGAAACCTTTGGTCGAACTTCTCCAGCAGGCCAGGGACACCTGGGGCGTGGCGGAAGGCGCAGATGTGACAGTCGAAGCCAACCCGGACAGCGTCACCGGTGAAGAATTGCAGGCTTTGGCCGACGGGGGCGTCACTCGAGTGTCCTTCGGGGTGCAATCGGCGAACACTTCGGTATTGGCAGTACTGGATCGGACCCATGACCCTGAAGTGGTCCCTCTTCGGGTGAAGGAAGCCAGGGATGCGGGTCTCGCGGTGTCCTTAGACCTCATTTACGGTTCGCCCGGAGAAACGCTTGAGATGTGGGAAGAAACGCTGAGCTTCGCGGTGGCCTTAGAGCCCGATCATCTCTCGGCCTATGCCTTGATTGTGGAACCTGGAACAGCACTTGCTCGACGGATAAGCCGCGGTGAATTGGCGAGCCCCGATGATGACACTCATGCCGACATGTATCTTGCAACGGAATCGCTGCTGAGCGCTGCGGGCTACGGCTGGTATGAAATTAGCAACTGGGCTCGAAGCCGCGAGCAAGAATCTCAACACAACCGCAGCTACTGGAATTCCAGTGATTGGTGGGGAGTTGGGCCTGGCGCCCACTCCCACGTGGGCGGGGTGCGCTGGTGGAATGTGAAACACCCCGCGGCGTATGCCGATCGTGTGGGGGCGGGTGCGTCCCCGGCCCATTCGCGGGAAATTTTGACCGCACACGACCAGGCGGTGGAGAAAGTGCTGCTGGGAATTCGCATGCGCGAGGGAATTTCCCAGGACGATGTTGCAGAGGGCACCTCTGGGTTTATCGCCCAAGCCATTGGCAACGGTTTGCTCGAGGGCAAGGCGGCGCTTGCGGGGAGGTTGGTCCTCACTCTTCAGGGCCGACTCGTGGCGGATTATCTTGCCCGGGAGCTCACCTGAGTCACTCCCAGAGTCTTCCTCGATACAATTAGCAATCACCCGCAGAGACTGCTAGCGAGGAGGCCGGTCACCATGGTGTCTCAACGCGCCCTCGACGTCTTGAAGGTCATCGTCCAGGATTATGTCGACTCTAAAGAACCTGTGGGGTCAAAATCGATCGCGGATCGACATGGTTTTGGTGTGTCGGCGGCCACCATCCGCAATGACATGGCGTTGTTGGAGGAAGAAGACCTCATCAGCGCCCCCCACACCTCTGCCGGTCGGGTCCCGACCGACAAGGGTTATCGAATGTTTGTGGATCAGCTGGCAGGAGTTCGGCCACTGTCCCTGGGCCAACGAAACGCCATAGAACTGTTTTTGCGGGAATCTGCAGACCTCGATGACACCCTCGGTCGAACCGTGCGTCTACTTTCCCAACTGACCAACCAGGTTGCTATTTTGCAGTATCCGACTCTCAGCGTTGCCCTCGTGCGTCATGTTGAATTACTTCCCCTGGGTGCCCACAAACTCATGACCGTCTTGATTACCGATAGCGGTTCGGTTGACCAGAACATTCTCGAATGCCCCCGCGACATTGACGAGGTTGTCATTGCCGAGCTTCGTGCACAGCTCAACCAGTTGCTGGTGGGCAAGGAGATGGCAGAGGTGGTGGGTGTCCTCCAGGCCCTGCCAGGATCGGTTTCCCCCGATCGAGCTCCGCTGGTGGCCGGCATTGTGGAGGCTCTCTCTCATGCCGTGGAAGGCCATCGCACCGATCGGCTAGTGATGGCGGGCGCAGCCAATTTGGTCCGTGGCGAAGGCGATTTTTCGAGCAGCGTGTACCCCGTCTTGGAAGCCATTGAAGAGCAGGTCACGCTGCTCAAGCTTTTCACCGAAATGCACTGGGACACCTCGGATGTCCAGGCGAGAATCGGCCGCGAGAACGAAGGGGCGCTTTCTGAAGTAGCCATTTTGGCTTCGGCATACCAATCGGGTGGCGAATCCAGCGCCACTTTGGGGGTCGTGGGCCCCACCCGGATGGATTATTCCAACAACATGGCGGCCGTTCGTGCAGTCGCAGGCTATTTGTCCAGACTTTTGGGTGAAGACGATAAGGAAAGAGCTTAATCTGTGAGTGTTGACCACTACGAAGTACTGGGTGTGAGCAAGGATGCCGACGCGGAAACCATCAAAAAGTCCTATCGAAAGCTCGCCCGTGAGCTCCACCCCGATGTGAACGGCGAGCCTGGAGCGGAAGACCGTTTCAAGCAGGTTACCCACGCCTACGAGGTTCTCTCAGACCCCGCGCAGCGCGCGTCCTACGACCGCGGTGGTGACCAAGGTTTTGGTGGGTTTGGACCTTTTGGCGATATTTTTGAAAACTTCTTTGGCGGAGGGGGACAGCAGCAGGGGCCACGCTCTCGCAAGGAGCGCGGCCAAGATGCGCTGCTGCGGGTCGATGTTGACCTCAAAGATGTGATTTTCGGGGTGCAGCGGAGTATTGAGATTGACACGGCTGTGGTGTGTGAAACCTGTGATGGGTCGTGCGCCTCGCCCGGAAGCTCCCCCCGCTCTTGCGATATCTGTGGCGGATCCGGGTCGCTCAAGCGGACCGTGCGCTCTGTCCTTGGCAACATGGTCACCCAAAGCCCCTGTGGTAGTTGCCGTGGTTTCGGAGAGGTGATCGATAGCCCCTGTCCTACGTGCGCAGGTCAAGGCCGGGTGCGCGCCACGAGGGCGTTGTCGGTGGATATTCCCGGCGGAATTGAAACAGGACAGCGCATTCACCTTCCCGGACAGGGAGAAGTTGGCCACGGCGGTGGGCCAGCGGGCGATCTCTACTTGGAATTCACGATTCGTGGTGACGCAATTTACTCCCGCTCCGGCGACGACATTATCGCGACCCTAGAAATTGACGTGATCGATGCCATCGAAGGCCAGATGGTGACTCTCGAAGCACTCGATGGCGAAGTGTCGGTGACGGTAAAGCCAGGCGCACAAAGCGCTGATGTGATTACCGTGAAAAATCGCGGGGTGACGAAGTTGCGGGGAAATGGGCGCGGCGACCTGCGTTTTGGTCTCCACGTGATGACACCCACCAAGCTTTCTTCCAAAGAGTCCGAGCTTGTGGCAAAGCTTCGAGAGCTCCGCAAGCCCGCCGCCCCGTCGCTGGCGGGTGCCCAACAGGGGATGTTCCATAAATTCCGCGACCGGCTTTTTGGCTAAATGGCTCATCTCTATTTAGCGGGTGCTGATGAGGGGCTTCACGTCGGCGACAGCGCCGAGCTCGTCGGGGATGAGGCCCGTCATGCTGTCACGGTGGCTCGACTGGCCGTGGGTGAGTCGATTGCCCTGACCAATGGCCACGGAGCCATGGCGCAGTGCGTGGTGCTCGAGGCGTCGCCGAAAAAAGTACTCGTTCGAGTCGAGAGTGTGGATCAAATAGCCCCGCTGCGCCCCGAAGTGTGGTTGGTACAGGCTCTGGCCAAGGGAGACCGCGATGAACGCGCGGTGGAAGCCTGCACAGAACTAGGGGTGGATCGAATTATTCCGTGGCAAGCAGCGCGCAGCATTTCTCGGTGGTCAGGCGAGAAAGAAACAAAAGGGCTAGCGCGGTGGGGAAAGATTGCCGCCGAGGCCAGTAAACAATCGCTTCGCGCGTGGGTGCCCCAGGTTGCCCCGCTTGTCGGGTTGGCGCAACTGTGCGACCTGGCCAGAACCCATCACATGGTGCTTCTGGAGCCCACTGCCTCCGCGTCGCTGGCGCAGGGCCTGAAAGACGCGAGTGGGCCTGTGGTCTTGGTCGTGGGCCCCGAGGGAGGAATCGCTCCATCCGAGCGAGAAGCACTCGAGGCCGCGGGAGCAGTGTCGGGGTCTGTAGGACCGATGGTGATGCGCACCTCGAGTGCGGGGATGGCTGGCTTGACCATCGCCAATCACGTCTTAGGACGCTGGGAATGACTCGCCGCGCGAGAAAACCCTCCGCTCTAGACTGGGGACTATGAGCATCGAGAACCCGTCCATTTTCTCGAAGATAATTTCTCGGGAAATCCCCGCAGATATTGTGGCGGAAACTGACACCTTGATCGCATTCCGGGATGTTGCGCCCCAGGCACCGGTTCACCTTCTCGTTGTGCCCAAATCTGAGCAGTACGCCACGGTTTCCCAGCTTGCTGCTTCAGATCCGGGATTACTCGCCGAGATGGTCCTCATGGCGCAAAGCCTTGCCACCGAACATGCCCAGGGTGACTACCGACTGGTCTTCAATTCTGGTGAGAGAGCGGGTCAAACGGTTTTTCATGTTCATGCCCACGTGTTAGCGGGGACCCTGGAAGAGGGCACTCTTGCCGGCTAAGCCCTCCGCTCAACCCCCCAAGATGCTCACGGCCACCCTGGATGATGTCTCCATGGTGGAGGTCCTGGGTGTCAACGACGCGGTCTTGGCCCTGGTGGAAGAACACTTTCCCTCTCTCGCCATTGCTGTTCGCAGCAATACCATCACCGTTTCAGGTCCCGAGCAGGATGCGCGACGGGCCCTAGATCTTTTGGAAGAAATGGGTCGGGTGGCCCGGAAAAATTCCGAGCTATCTGCAGAAGACATGATGCGTGCTGCGGTAGCGGCGCAGCAGAGTGGGATGGCTCCGACTAATTTTTTGTCCGAACCAATTCTTTCCAGCAAGGGCCGCGCACTTCGCCCGAAAACGACGGGACAAAAGAGCTACGTTGACGCGATCGATTCCCACACCATCGTGTTCGGGATTGGTCCTGCAGGAACGGGTAAAACCTATTTAGCAATGGCCAAAGCCGTCCAGGCGCTGGAGAGGAAAGAGATTGACCGCATCATCTTGACCAGGCCTGCGGTCGAGGCGGGCGAGCGTTTAGGATTTTTGCCGGGAACCCTGACCGACAAAATTGACCCCTATCTGCGGCCACTCTTCGATGCCCTCCACGAAATGATGGACCCCGAGCTTGTCCCCAAACTGTTGGCCAGTGGAACGATCGAAGTTGCCCCCCTGGCGTATATGCGTGGACGCACGTTGAATAGGGCCTTCATTATCTTGGACGAGGCCCAAAATACCTCGCCCGAGCAGATGAAAATGTTCCTCACGCGGCTAGGTTTTGAATCCCGAATGGTCATCACCGGCGATATCACCCAGGTCGATGTGCCCGGCGGACACAGCGGTCTCAGGCTGGTGGGCGGAATTCTTGAAGATGTTGAGGATATCCACTTTCACTACCTGACCTCCAGTGATGTTGTCCGCCACTCCCTAGTGTCGGCCATCGTTGAGGCCTATGCCGCCCACGACGCTCGCGAGGTGAACGCCCGTGAGCGTTGAAGTTAGTAACGAGTCGGGAACCAGCCTCGACGAAGCGAGCCTTCAACAGGTAGTTCTGTTTGCGATGTCGGGTTTGCGGGTCCACCCCGATGCGGAAGTTGCGGTTGTGCTGGTGGATGAAGCAGCAATGGAAGAGCTCCATGTGCAGTGGATGGGCGAAACCGGGCCCACCGACGTGTTGAGTTTTCCCATGGACGAATTGCGTCCAGGGCGTGAGGGCGAAGAGGAAGCCGAAGGGATCCTTGGAGACATTGTGCTGTGTCCCACCGTCGCTGCCGCACAGGCAAACACAGCGGGTCACTCTCTGATGGCTGAGCTGCGCATGCTGACCGTGCACGGACTACTGCACCTCTTGGGCTTTGACCACGCGGAGCCAGATGAGCAAAAAGAAATGTTTGGCCTGCAAGGCGACATCCTTGCTCGATTCGATGCCTTGGCAGAGGAACCCGCGTGAGTATTGTTTTCCTTCTGATTGCGGTTGCGCTCATTGTGGTGGGTGGGTTGCTTACCGCCATTAGCGCAGCGCTGGGTGTCGTGGGGCGAAACGACCTACTGGAGGAGGCGGCAACCAAACGCAAACCACAAGCGCTCCACGCCCTTGCTTCCAACATGCCTCCCCACCTCACCGCGGTTCGCTTCGTTCGTGTGGTGGTCGACACCATTGCGGCCATTTTGATTACCTTGGGCGTCTCTGCGTGGTTTTCACAGTGGTGGGAAGTGTTACTGGTCGCTGGCGTCATACTGATTGCCGTGTCCTTCGTTGTTGTGGGGTCATCCCCCCGGTCTGTGGGAATTCGGCACGCCAAGGTCATGGTTCGAAACTTCGCCCCGCTGGTTCGGGGTCTTCGCCTGCTGGTGGGGCCTGTTGCAGAGGGGCTGGTTGTTCTCGGAAATATTGTCACCCCCGGCTCTGGCGGTGCAGCCGTGTTGCGAAGCGAAGACCAGCTGCGCAACTGGGTGGACGAGGCAGCAGATCAGGACATGTTGGAGGATGAAGACCGAGAGCTTATTCACTCCATTTTTGAACTCGGCGACACTATTGTTCGGGAGGTCATGGTTGCCCGGACCGACATGATCACGCTCGAGGCGGGCGATTCCCTCGCGGATGCCATGAAGGCCTTTCTCGACACGGGTGTCTCTCGCATTCCTGTGATCGGCAAAGACAGCGATGACGTCGTAGGGATTTGTTACCTCCGGGATGTTGCCAGAGTGCAACACGAGGCCCCGGCACAAGCAAAGAAGACGGCCATCTCTTCCCTCGCTAAACCAGCGGTGTTTATTCCCGAAAGTAAAAAGGTCGATGACACGCTCCGGTTTTTGCAACGCGAACAAAATCATCTCGCCATGGTGGTCGATGAATACGGCGGCATCGCGGGTTTGGTGACAATGGAAGATTTGATGGAAGAGCTGGTGGGAGAAATCTCTGACGAGTACGACGTCGATGTGAAAGAAATCACGGATATTGGACCCGATTCCTACCGTGTGGCAGCGAAATATTCGTTGGACGACCTCGCTGATTTTTACGACATTGATATGGATCACGACGATGTCGATACGGTCGGTGGTTTGCTGACCAAACTCATTGGTCGCCTACCCGGTGCTGACTCGAGTGCGGATACCGATGACATCCGCTTGGTGGCAGAAGCCCCGGAGGGGCGAAACCAAAGAGTGTCGTGGATTCGGGTGTATCCCACGGCGGGGTGGCTCGAGCGCAAGGCGCTGCGTGAGGAAATCGACCAGGCCCGAACCGGAGAGATCCCCCTGCCATGACCGGACCACGAGGGTTTAGCGCAGGGTTCGTCACGTTTGTGGGACGCCCCAATGTGGGCAAGTCCACGTTGATGAACGCTCTCGTGGGGGACAAGGTGGCGATTACGTCTTCAAAACCCCAAACCACCCGCATGGCCATTCGGGGCATCGTTCATCGCGAGCACGGCCAGATCATTATTGTCGATACCCCCGGCGTTCACCGCCCGCGGACTCTTTTGGGCCAACGTCTTAATGATGTCGTCTCCCACACGCTTGGTGAAGTAGACATCATCGCGATGTGTGTTCCGGCCACCGAAAAAGTAGGGCCTGGAGATCGTTTTATTGCCCAGAGCATCATGGAATACCCCCGGGCCCTCAAAATCGCACTGGTCACCAAGACTGATGCGGCCTCCAACGCGATGATCGCTGAGCGGCTCATGGAAGTTGATGAACTGGGGGACTGGGCGAGCATCATTCCCGTCTCTGGATTGAAGGGTTCCCAGTTGGATGTGTTGGTAAAGGAACTGCTCGCCCTGCTCCCGGAGTCGGAGGCGTTGTATGACGGCGAGGCCACCACCGAACAAAGCGAGGAAACCCGGATAGCAGAGCTCATCCGAGAGGCCACCCTGGAGGGTGTCTCGGACGAATTGCCCCATTCGATCGCGGTGACCGTCGATGAAATGACCGAGCGTGATGATGGGTTGTTGCATATTTTTGCCAATTTGTGGGTTGAGCGTGACAGCCAAAAAGGCATCATCATTGGTCATCGAGGTTCCAAGCTCAAAGCAATTGGCAGCGAAGCTAGGGCTGGAATCGAAGAACTGTTGGGCAGGCGGGTGTATCTGGCCCTCCACGTGAAAGTTTCCAAAGAATGGCAACGCGACTCAAAGAAGCTCGACAAGCTGGGGCTCTAGGTGCCCTTTTATCTCAGAGGGTGGCGTGTTAGCCTACAGAAGTGAACAACGCACTCCTCCTTCTTCCCCGCCGCGCCGGGGTCCTGCTTTAGGCCACCCCCCGTCGCGGCTGAGCACGGTCTGGGCCACACTTCGAGGGAAAGTACGTTCATGATTAATAACCAAAAGCCATCTTTGATGCCGATTCACAAGTATCGGCCCTATCACGAGGCGTTCCCGCTCGATCTGAGCGATCGCACCTGGCCTAGTGCCCACATCACGAAAGCACCGCGCTGGTGCGCGGTTGACTTACGTGATGGGAACCAAGCCCTCATTGACCCGATGAGCCCCGAGCGCAAAAGGGTGATGTTTGACCTGCTGGTGCGCATGGGATACAAAGAAATCGAAGTGGGTTTTCCTTCCGCTTCGCAAACCGATTTCGATTTCGTTCGAAGCTTGATTGACACGAACGCGATTCCCGATGATGTGACCATCCAGGTGTTGACTCAGGCGAGAGACCACCTGATTAAGCGCACATACGAGTCGCTGGTGGGGGCAAAGCAGGCGATTGTGCACCTCTATAACTCGACAAGTACTCTTCAACGGGATGTCGTCTTTCGCACCGATAAGCAGGGCATTATCGATATTGCTCTCGAGGGAGCCAGGTTGTGTCGCTCGATGGAATCGATGGTGCCTGGCACGGATGTCTATTACGAATATTCGCCTGAAAGCTATACGGGGACCGAACTCGCGTTTGCGGTGGATGTTTGCAACCAGGTGTTGGAAATTTTGGAGCCCACGCCTGAGCGGAAAGTCATCATCAACTTGCCGGCAACGGTGGAGATGGCGACGCCTAATCGCTATGCCGATTCCATTGAGTGGATGTCCAGGCACCTGAATCACCGCGAGAACGTCATCGTGAGTCTTCACCCCCATAACGACCGAGGAACCGCGGTCGCTGCCGCTGAGTTGGGCTACATGGCAGGGGCGGACCGTATCGAGGGATGCCTCTTCGGTAACGGTGAGCGCACCGGAAATGTTGACTTGGTGGCGTTAGGCATCAACCTCTTCACACAGGGCATTGACCCGCAGATTGATTTCAGTGATTTGGATGACATCAAACGGACCGCGGAGTATTGCAACCAGCTGACCGTGCACGAGCGAAGCCCGTGGGCTGGTGACCTTGTTTATACCGCGTTTAGCGGATCCCACCAGGACGCCATTAAGAAAGGTTTTGAAGCGATGGAGGCCCAAGCGAGCAAGCAAGGTGTCTCCGTGAATGACCTGGAATGGGCTATTCCCTACCTCCCCGTGGACCCCAAGGACTTGGGACGCAGTTATGAAGCCGTGATTCGGGTGAACTCTCAGTCGGGCAAGGGCGGCGTGAGCTACCTCCTCAAGACCGACCATGCGCTCGATCTCCCGCGAAAGCTACAGATCGAGTTTTCCCAGGTGGTCCAAGCGAAGACCGATGCGGATGGCGGCGAGGTCACCAGCGAAGAAATTTGGAGTATCTTCCAAGACGAGTACTTGCCCTCGAAAAAGCACGAAGCGAAGTGGGGGCACTACGAGTTGCTGTCTACCCGCTCGGCCAGCGATATGGACGGAGAGGTTTCACTTGAGGTGAAGTTGCGCGAGGGGGATAAAGAATCCGAAGCTGCTCACACGGGAAACGGCCCGATTGCCGCCTTCTTAGGTATTTTGGAGCGCCATGGCGTGGCCATCAAGCTGTTTGACTACGTTGAGCACACCCTCAGCGCTGGCGGGGATGCGCTCGCAGCAGCATATGTGGAACTTGAAGTCAATGGCACAACCCTCTGGGGTGTGGGCATTGATGGGGATATTTCCACTGCCTCGTTGAAGGCAATCGTATCTGCGGTTAACCGGGCACTGCGCATGGATACTCGGGCTCACGAGTCAGAGTTGGTGGGGAGCCACTAAGCGCAACCCTCAGCCATGAGCTTGTGGTTCAGGCCCAGTTTCGCTCTAAGAGGGGGGGGCGACTACCAGAGTGCCCCGATTATCCGCCTGCGGAGCCCACCCTCTTCTCCGACGCTCTCCCGTGTAGCGCTAACCCCACAGCGCGGGAGTTGGCATGCTCACCCTGGCACCGCTCATATATTCCAGTCCGTCGGGTATGTCTTTTTCCAACAGAAGTGGGCCATCGATGTCCACGACACTGCATAATTGGCCCACAACATACGAAGGCGCCATCGACAACGATGTCCCGGTCATATTTCCCACCATCACCTCGAGCCCATCCAGCGTCGCTCTGTGTGCAATGGCGAGGGCTTCGGTGAGCCCACCGCACTTATCAAGTTTGATATTGATGACGTCATATCGGTCCTTGACTCTTTCGTAATCCTCCAGGCCCAAACAGCTCTCATCCCCACCCAAAGAGACGGGGGACTGGTAGCCAATCAGGGGCTCATCGTGGCCTCTGGGCAAAGGTTGTTCGATGAAGGACACGCCTAACTCCGCAAGGCCCGGAGTGTAGGTCACGAGTTCTTCCATCGTCCACCCTTGATTCACGTCAATCACCAGAGTGGCGTGAGGCCGGACCTCCCTGATTGCGCTGATTCGTTCCAGGACCAACTCGTTATCCAGCTTGATTTTTAGCGCCGGAAAATCTGCCCATTCCCTCGCCTTCGCCGCCATTGCCTCAGGTGTATCAATACCGAGCGTGGCCACCGTCGTCAGCTCGTGGGGCACGACACCCACAAGTTGCCATATCGATGACCCTGTTTGCTTGCATTCCAGGTCCCACAGGGCACAGTCAAGGGCGTTGCGGGCCCCGCCAATGGGCAACACAGTAGAGAGCTCTTCACGGGTGATTCCTGCCTCCACTCGAGTGCGAATTGATTCAATGCTTGCGATGAGAGAGCTGGGGGTCTCTCCCAGGTAGTAGGAACCTGTCCCCTCGCCCCGGCCACACAATCCTTCGTGTTCGAGCGTTACCCACACGCAGTTGAGTTCCCTAAAGGTATAGCCCGTGATGGAAAACGGCGCAGCAAGCGGGAAGGTTCGCGCTTGAACCGACATTTTCACGATCGTTACCAGGTTGTCAGGGCCGAAACCAACGGTTCCACCCCGCCATGCAAAGGGTCAACCGCGGGCAGCGACCAGCGTTGAGCAAGGCCTTCGAGATAAGGGGCTCTCTCCTCCGGGGCGAGGCTAGAGGTGTTGGAGCTAATCCCCAGGCATCGAATTGCCGGGTTTACTCTCTGAGCCATGAGAACGGTGAGCTCAATGACCTCGCCGATGCTCGGCAAGGGAAAGTCCGGCCACCCCGCCATATGTTCCCTCGTTGCATGAGTACACACGACAAACGCATCGGGCTGTGAGCCGGTGAGCAACCCTGCGGTAACCGCGGAATATCCCGGGTGAAAAAGACTGCCCTGTCCTTCGATAACGTCCCAGTGATCGGGGGAATCCGCATCGGGAGAGAGCATCTCGGCGGCACCCGATACGAAATCGGCGACAACGGCATCGATAGGGATTCCCGCCCCCGAAATCAGAATTCCCGTTTGGCCACTGGCACGAAAATCAACGTCAAACCCTTGGTGTGACATCTCCCGGGCTAACGCCAAAGCGGTGTACTTCTTTCCCAGGGCGCAATCTGTTCCCATCGTGAGAAGGCGCTTGCCGGTCCGCTTTTTCCCTGTTCCCACGGGGATTTCTTCGGGTGGAACGCGAACGTCAATGATGCGGCGGCCAGACTTCTGGGCGGCCTCTTGGAGCTCGGGGATATCTCCCAGGCGTTGGTGCATACCGGCAGCGATATCAAGGCCAAGCTCCAGGGCTTGACGCAGAATCGTCAGGGTTGCCGGCGGAATGCTGCCACCGATGACAACAACCCCGAGAACCACAGTGTTGGCACCGCGCTGGAGCGCCTCGCCTAGGGTGACATCGGGAAGCCCCACGTCGACTGTTTCTGGGGTGAATCTAATTTGACCCACGCAGTTAGTGGCATCCCAGTGCGCGATGCCGAGCCCAGTTTTCGCGTATATGGGGTCCGTCTCATTACCCATTAACAACACAGAGGGCTTGGCAATATCGAGCACTAAAGAACTCACTCTCGGTGGCGGAAGGTAGTCCAAAACTAGCGCAGTGTGAGCGAGGGGCAAACGCCCGCAGTAGGCGAGAAATCACCCTGCAGGAGGGGCCTGAAAATCTCTATAGCCTGGCGAGGGACTCAATGTCCTCCAGAAAACCACCCACCATCTCACTGGATACTGTCATCCGAGTGTCTCCGATTGCCCAGAGATAATCTTCAGTGGTGGGTCCCGTTGGTGCTTCTGGCGCCGTGTCATACACCGCAGCTTCCAGCGCCCGCTGGGCAGCTTTTCGAGCAGCAAATTCGATGTCGGCAGGTGAAAACCCGTCTGTTCTCGTCACCAACTCCGCGATGTCAACAGTGTCAACGGTCTCCGACGGGATGTATCGGCGCCATATCGATTCCCGAGCGGTTTCATCAGGCAGGCCTATAGGAATGACATAGTCAAACCGGCCGTGCCGCAAGAAAGCGTCATCTAGAGCCCTGATGAAGTTTGTGGCAACGATAAGCAAGCGACCGGGGCGCTCACGAAACAGGGGGATGAGCTTGAGCAGCTCATTGGTGACTCCTTGCAACGCCGTGGGCGGTTCGCCTCCGCGCTGTGCTGCAATTTCTTCCACCTCGTCGATAAACACCACGACATTATCGAGATCTGAGATTCGTGTGAAGGTATCTCGCAGTGCTCCGGCAAGCCCTTTCTGGTCTGCTGCGAGTCTCGCGGGGAACACTTCAACAAAGGGCCAATCCAATCGGGACGCAACCGCTTTTGCGAACGTTGTCTTTCCGGTGCCCGGGGGACCAAACAGGACAATCGAGCGGGGAGGCTCAACGCCGAATTTTTCTGCCAGATCCGCGTCGGACAGGGGCATAACAAGTCTGCGTTCCAACATTTCTTTCTCCCGCTGCATCCCCGCAATTCCGGCCCAGAGGTCCCTGGGCAATATTCGCCCACCCAATTCAGCGAGGATGCTTCTCTCCTTTTCTGAGATGGGAATTTCACGCTCGAAATATTTGAGATGGTTTTTGTCAACAAATCCGGCATGGTCTAACACGTCGGACTTGTCTTGGCTTTCCGGCACCAAAATGGAAAGTTTTGTCAGGCCTAGCGGTGCCATGCGTGCTTCCAGCGCGGCGAGCAATGAACTGCCAATCCCTTGACGTCGAAAGGATGGAAGTGTTGAGAAAAAGACGATCCAGCCTTGTTCGTGGGCGGCCCGGGCTACCGCTGCACCAACAATTTTCTCGTCGGCAACGGCCAAAACTGCGTGATCCTTCTGGCACGAGGCCAAGACCTCGGCTAGTCCGTACACCGGGTCAAAACCTTCCGACTTTGCGCTGTCCCACAGCTCGAGGACGGCTTCGGTGTCAGCAGGATGGTATTCACGAATACGAAAAGACATCTGTGTTCCTCACCAAAGAAAGAAGAAGTAAGCCGATGGGCAATATTGGAAGGCAACCCGGGTGAGGAGGCCGCTCGCTGAGAGGGCGTTGTGGACCCTCGTTGTTACGCGATGATATCCGAGAGAGTACCGCAGTCAAGGTGAGAGTGTCGGCAGTCCCCGCCACACCAGGTGAGAAAGAGCGTGCCGCCCAATGAATGCTGGGGTTAACCCGGGATACTAGGGGGGTGCCCACCTACCGAGACGATGCCATTGTGTTGCGCACACATCTGCTCGGTGAAGCCGACAAGATTGTCACGTTGCTGTGCAAAAAGTCGGGCAAAGTTCGAGCGGTAGCAAAGGGGGTCCGCAAAACGACAAGTCGTTTTGGCGCCAGGCTTGAGCCCTTTACCGCGGTGGATGTTCAACTCTTTGAGGGGAAAAGCCTCGACATCATTCAACAGGCGGACACTATTGGTGCCTATTCCTCGGCGATCAGCCACGACTACGCGAAATACACCTCCGCCATGGTCATGGTGGAGACTGCGGACACATTGAGCGACCACGATTACCAGCAAGCCCACTACATGCTTCTTCTGGGCGGCCTGCGGTCTTTGGCGCAGGGAGACCACCCCTCTGGGCAGGTTGTGGATAGCTACCTCCTGCGGGCGCTGGCCCTTGCCGGATGGTCACCGAGTCTGGAAGTGTGTGCCGTCACGGGGGAGCCTGGGGACCACCGCGCCTTCGATGTTTCCCTCGGTGGCGTGGTGGCCGCGAATATCGCCCCACCGGGAACGCCTCAGTTGACTCCCGGAGCCAAGGAGCTCCTTCAGGCTCTCCTCGCGGGGGAGTGGGAGGCTGTCGAGAGGGCAGAATCAGGGGTTTCCTCTCAAGTGTCAGGGATTATTGCCGCCTACACCCAGTTCCACCTTGAGCGCCATGTTCGATCCTTCGCCCACCTTGATCGCAGCGAAAAAACAACGGTGACCCACTGATGACTAACTTTCTGCCTCTGAATTGGACAGGGCTTGAGCCACCCGACTTTGACAATTCCAGAATCCCCCAACATGTTGCTGTGGTGATGGATGGGAATGGGCGCTGGGCAAACGCGCAGGGGTTGCCTCGAATTGAGGGCCACAAAGCGGGAGAGACAGCGCTTCTCGATGTTGTGGCAGGGGCCTTGCAAGCGGGAGTTAGCCACCTCTCGGTGTATGCCTTCTCGACCGAGAATTGGAACCGATCTCCGGAGGAAGTGAAATTTCTGATGGGTTTCAACAGGGATGTTTTGCGCCGCAGGCGAGACCAGCTCAATGAGTGGGGTGTGCGCATCAGGTGGTCGGGACGGCGCCCCAAACTTTGGTCCAGTGTGATTAAGGATCTTGAAACAGCGGAGCAGCTCACCAAGAAGAACACCACGTTGACGCTGACCATGTGTGTCAACTATGGCGGGCGGGCGGAAATCGTGGATGCCATTCGCCAGATTGCGAGCTCTGTTGCATCAGGATCGGTCACGCCCGGGCGGATTAGCGAAAAAACGGTTGCCCAAAATCTTTACCTGCCCTCTCAACCCGATGTGGACTTGTTTGTCCGAACCTCGGGTGAGCGGCGGACCAGCAACTTTTTGCTGTGGCAGAGCGCGTATGCGGAAATGGTCTTCTTGCCCACACTGTGGCCGGATATGACCCGAGTGCAGTTGTGGGAAGCCATTGAGGAGTACCAGCGTCGCACGCGCCGTTTCGGGGGAGCTGTGGACCAGCCGTCTGGTTCGTCTGAGCCCTCTCGATAGGATAGTAAACAGTTGTTTGGTCTGATTGTTACCTAAGGGAGCTCCGACGTGGCGCCACAAAGCAAGCTTGACAGCGTCATTGCGCTCGCCAAACGCCGGGGGTTCGTGTACCAATCCGGTGAAATCTATGGCGGTTCTCGCTCAGCGTGGGATTACGGGCCCCTGGGTGTAGAACTCAAGGAAAACATCAAGCGCCAGTGGTGGCGAAACATGGTGACTACCCGCGCAGACGTCGTGGGATTAGATTCGGCCGTTATTTTGCCGACGGCAGTGTGGAATGCATCAGGCCACGTTGACGTCTTTAGCGATCCTCTGATCGAGTGTCTTTCCTGCCACAAGCGCTACCGCGCCGACCACTTGTTGGAGGAGTTCGAAGAAAAGAAGGGTCGGGTTCCCGAGAACGGCCTCGCCGACATCGCTTGCCCGCATTGTGGAAATAAAGGCTCATTTACCGAACCTAAAGAGTTCAGTGGGCTCCTCAAGACGTATTTGGGACCCGTCGATGATGAAGCAGGGATGCACTACCTGCGCCCCGAAACAGCACAGGGAATTTTTGTCAACTTCAATAACGTGGTCCAAACCGCCCGAGTGAAACCACCGTTCGGGATTGCCCAAATTGGCAAGAGTTTCCGCAACGAAATCACCCCGGGAAACTTCATCTTCCGCACCCGAGAATTTGAGCAGATGGAGATGGAGTTCTTCGTGAAACCCGGCGAAGATGAGACCTGGCACCAGTATTGGATTGACCAGCGGTTTGCCTGGTACACGGGGCTGGGGATCAACCCGGACAATTTGCGGTTATATGAACACCCCGTGGAAAAACTGTCGCACTACTCCAAGCGCACCGTTGATATTGAATACCGTTTCGGCTTCCCCTCCGGTGAATTTGGTGAGCTCGAAGGTGTGGCAAATCGGACCGACTTTGACCTTTCCACCCATAGCGAGCACTCCGGCACCGACCTGTCCTATTTTGACCAGGCCTTGGATGAACGCTGGACTCCCTACGTCATCGAGCCGGCTGCCGGTTTGACTAGGTCGCTGATGGCTTTCTTAGTAGACGCCTATGAAGAAGACGAAGCTCCGAATGCAAAGGGCGGGGTGGATAAGCGCACCGTTCTGCGCCTGGACCGTCGTCTAGCGCCGACCAAAGTTGCTGTCTTGCCGCTGTCTCGACACGAAGAGCTCTCGCCTCTGGCGCAGAAGATTGCCGATGATCTGCGCAACTACTGGAGCGTGGAATTCGACGATGCCGGCGCGATTGGACGTCGCTACCGCAGAGGCGATGAAGTCGGAACGCCCTTTGCCGTGACCGTTGACTTTGAATCCTTGACGGATAACGCCGTCACCATTCGCGAGCGCGACACCATGGCGCAAGAACGGGTATCGCTGGATAATCTTCAGGGCTATCTCGCACAAGCACTGATCGGCGCGTAGCGGGAATGGAGGTCCAGACTGCCTCAAAGCCCCTCAGTATCGGGCCTTTGGAGCTGTCTATTCCCGTGGTTTTGGCCCCGATGGCCGGTATCACCAACACTGCTTTTCGCCGGTTGTGCAGGGAGTATGGGGCGGGGCTGTACGTCTCGGAAATGATCACCTCGCGCGCGTTAGTGGAGCGAACCCCCACCAGCATGCGATTGATTAAGCATCACGAATCAGAAACCCCACGCAGCATCCAGCTCTACGGGGTGGACCCCCACACGGTGTCCGAAGCCGTGAAGTTCCTGGTGGATGAGGATCTGTGTGATCACATCGACCTCAACTTTGGGTGCCCAGTTCCCAAGGTGACCAAGAAAGGCGGGGGAGCCGCGCTTCCCTGGAAAAAGAGCCTGTTTCGCCAGATTGTGGAGGGGGCAGTGAACGCTGCGGGAGATATCCCCGTCACCGTAAAAATGCGCAAGGGCATCGATGATTCTCACCTGACTTTCATGGAGGCGGGAAAATCTGCCGAGGGCGCCGGTGTGGCCTCCATCGCGCTGCATGCCAGAACCGCGTCTCAGTATTATTCCGGTAAAGCGGATTGGGATGCGATTGGTGAACTGAAATCCAGCATTTCGAGCATCCCTGTCTTGGGCAACGGAGACATTTGGAAGGCGGAGGACGCCCTAGCCATGGCGGCTCAGAGCGATTGTGACGGCGTCGTCGTGGGCCGAGGCTGTCTCGGACGCCCATGGCTCTTTGGTGACCTTCAAGAGGCCTTTCGTGGCAGCATCAAGCGCTATCAGCCGGGGGTAGCCGAGGTGGCGAAAGCTTTCCGGCGGCACGCGGAGCTTTTGGTGGAATTTTTTGACGGCCAGGAAGACCGAGCGTGCCGGGATGTGCGCAAACACGTGGCCTGGTACTTCAAGGGCTACCCGGTCGGGGGAGATCTCCGCGCGCGACTTTCCACAGTGGAATCTCTCGCCCAAATGGATGACTTCCTTGGGGAACTTGATTTTGACGCCCCCTACCCGGGAAATAGTGTGGAAGCTCCCCGCGGCCGCCAAGGATCGGCGAAGAAAACCCACCTGCCGGACCAGTGGTTAGATTCCCAAGAACTCTCCTCCAGCCAGCGCAGTGCGCTCCACCTTGCGGAAGTGGATTCCAGTGGAGGCTAGAGAATACGGAGACGCCGACCGCGAACGTTTTGTTCCCGAAGTTCACTCGTCCTCCCGCAGCGACTTTGCCAGGGACCGCGGTCGCCTGCTGCATTCCTCAGCGCTGCGCCGTTTGGCAGCAAAAACCCAGGTGCTTTCGCCCTCGCAGGGTCTGGATTTTGCCAGGAATCGGCTTACCCATTCTCTCGAAGTTGCCCAGATCGGGCGGGAATTGGCCTCCCGGCTGGGCCTGAACGCGGACGTGGTAGAGACGGCTTGTCTGGCCCACGACATTGGTCACCCCCCGTTTGGACATAACGGTGAAAAAGCCCTTTCCGAATGGGCCAGTGATTGCGGTGGGTTCGAAGGCAACGCGCAAACTTTCCGGCTCCTTGTTCGATTGGAGCCCAAAGTTCTGGACGCCCACGGGGTCTCCCGCGGCCTCAATCTGACCCGAGCCAGCCTGTTGGCCAGCATGAAATACCCCTGGGGTGTTGAGAGCGCGGTGAGCGACCCCAGCGGGCGTGAAAAATTTGGCGCCTACCCCGATGACGAAGAAGTCTTCTTGTGGGCGAGGCAGGGACACCGGGACCGGGTTCTCACCGCTGAGGCCCAGGTCATGGACTTTTCTGATGATGTGGCGTATTCCGTTCACGATTTTGAGGACGCAATCGTGAATGGCTATGTCGACCCCCGAAGCCTGAGCAGTCCCCGCACACGAGCGGACGTCCTGACGGGAATGGGCCCCTGGGTGGGAAACATTCCCACGGCGCACATCGAGGGCGCTTGGGATCGTTTGGCGAGCGTTTTCGATTCCGTTGCCCTTTATGCCGGCACCCGCAGAGACTTAGGAGTCCTCAAGACGCTCACCAGCACCCTGATCGGCCGTTTTGCGGTACAGGCGGAGCTCGAGGGCTCGAGGGTCAATGTTCCTGACGACACCCAGGATGAAATCACCCTGCTCAAGGGTATTGTGGCGATTCATGTGATGTCTCACACCGCACGTCAGGCGCTGTATGTGCATCAGAGAGGGGTGTTGAAATCACTCGCCGAGGCAATGCTGGAAGATCCCACCCACCTGGATACTGTGTTTGCCGAAGACTTCCTCCTCGCCTCCACGGCAGCACGGCAGAAGCGCGTGGTTGTCGACCAGGTGGCCTCATTGACCGACCAATCCGCTATGGCGCTCTATGAGCGCCTGGGCTTTGCCTGATTTTCCACAGCTTTCTCCTCCTCAGCGCGGTCTCGAGCCGGATAACTAGACTGAGCGTGTGGCGGGAAAAATAAAGCGGAGCGATATTGACGAGGTTCGCACTCGAATCAATATTGCTGATGTGGTGGGCGATTACGTAGCGCTGAAGTCTGCCGGAGCAGGCTCGATGAAGGGCTTGTGCCCGTTTCATGATGAGCGCAGCCCCAGCTTTCATGTGCGCCCGCAAGCAGGTTTCTATCATTGCTTTGGGTGTGGGGAGGGCGGCGATGTCTATTCCTTTTTGCAAAAAATGGACCACCTCAGCTTTCAAGAATCCGTGGAACGCTTGGCAGGAAAGCTCGGATATGCCTTGCATTATGAAGAAGGCGGGCAAGCCCCCGACACGAGTAATCGCGCCCGACTGCTCGAAGCCAATGGCGCCGCGGAAAAATATTTCCGAGACCAACTTCTCACCGCCGAGGCCGAGGTGGGGAGAAAATTCCTCGGCGAGCGTGGTTTTGACGCTCTTGCTGCCGAAAAGTTCGGGGTCGGATATGCCCCGAACTCTTTTGATTCTTTGTCCAAGTACCTCACCGGCAAGGGCTTCACCCTTCCCGAGTTGATCGAGGCGGGTCTGCTCTCCCAGGGCGATCGAGGGTCCTACGACCGCTTTCGGGGGCGCCTGGTGTGGCCCATTCGCGATGTGTCAGGTCAGACGATCGGTTTTGGCGCGAGAAAACTTCGCGACGATGACCAGGGCCCGAAGTACCTCAACACCCCCGAAACTCCGGTCTATCACAAGTCTCGCGTGTTGTATGGCCTTGATCTTGCCAAAAGGGATATCTCCCGCAACCGTCAAGTGGTTATTGTCGAGGGCTATACCGACGTCATGGCCTGCCATCTTGCAGGAATTACGACCGCGATCGCCACCTGCGGTACCGCGTTTGGTTCTGATCACATCACGGTGGTGAGGAGGGTGTTGGGTGATTCTGATGACCCCTCCCAGGGCGCTCGGGGAGAGGTCATCTTCACGTTTGACCCCGATGAGGCTGGTCAAAAAGCTGCCTCCCGCGCGTTTGTCGAAGAATCACGCTTTGTCGCGCAGACTTTTGTTGCTGTGCCCCCAGAGGGATTAGACCCGTGTGATGTCCGGATCCAACGCGGTGATGAAGCGCTTCGGGAAGTCATTGCGCTCCGTCGCCCGATGTATGAATTCATGATTAAGCAGGTGATGAATTCCTGCGACCTCAATACGGTGGAAGGCCGCGGGCAGGCGCTAAAAATGGCTACTCCGATCGTGGGAAAAATCCGTGACCGCGTGATTCGCGATGGATACGCCCGGGAGTTGGCCGGGTGGTTGGGGATGAACCCCGATGATGTTGCTCGAGAAATTCGCACCACTGCCCCCCGCACACCCGCCGCACCACTGCCGATCTCAGGTGATGCCTCCCCCGGGGGCCAAGAAGCCCCGTATCAAATGGCATCGCTCTCGAAGGATCCCGTCACTGCACTGGAAAGAGACGGGCTGATGGTGCTTTTGCAGCATCCCGATATCGTGCCGCTAGAGCGCGCAACTGCGGTGCTGGCAACCCAGTTCTCCCATGGTGCGCTGGCTCTGGTTCGAGACGCCATGATTTCTGCTCTTGAGTACTACCCCACACCGCAGTGGGTGGCGAAGGTAACGGAGGAAACACCCTCAGCGTTGTCGACCCTGGTCGGCCAACTCGCTGTGGGACCTCTGCCAGAGCAGGCTCATCAAACCGCCCGGTACTGCGAAGGGGTGACTTCCTCTTTGCTCGACCGCGAGCTCTTGAGAAAAAAGGCGGAGGTGCTGAGTGCCTTGCAACGCAGTGATCCCACCGGAGACCCGGACAATTATCGCGCCTTGCAAGAATCCCTGGTTCACTTGGAACGCGATCGACGAGAACTCAGGGAGGAGTAAAGATGGTTCAACACCGTGAGATTGTTCCCGAGGTCCGCCCCCACCGGGTTCTCACCCCGGGCCCGCTCTCGCTTGCTCCGGATCCGTCGGAGTTTTTCCTGAGCGCCGCCGCTGGCACGGGCGTGGACATTGTTCCCTTGGGCCCCGATACAACAGGCCTCGTCTGGCTCAGTGAACAGCGAGCCGACGAGTTGCAGGCCATTCTGGAATCCCACCCCAGCATTCGCTGGGTTCAACTGCCCTGGGCAGGCGTCGACGCTTTTGCTTCGGTGTTGCTGTCTCTCGCCGCCTTACCCGAGGCCGCAAGGCCCGTGGTGACCTCCGCCAAAGGTGCCTACTCCGAGCCCGTCGCAGAGCATGCGCTCGCTCTGCTTTTGGCCTGTCTGCGCGAGCTTCCTCGAAAGGCGAGGGAAGCGAGGTGGCAAGAACATCGATCCGGGCTCTCGCTTTTCGGTCGCCACATCGTCATCCTGGGTGCTGGTGGGGTTGCGCGAGCGCTGATGGAGCTGGTCGCACCGTTTCGCCCTCAGATCACCATCGTTCGACGAGGAACCGTGCGTGTTCCAGGCGCTGGGGAAACCATCACCCCGGATGCCCTGCATACCGCGCTCCCTGCAGCGGATGCCGTCGTGATTGCTGCTGCCGCAACGACAGACACCAGGCACATTATTGGCGAGCGTGAATTGGCATTGATGCCGGATCACGCCGTACTGGTGAATATCGCGCGGGGAAGCCTGGTCGACATCGATGCAGTAGTGGGTGCGCTCGCGGCGGGGACATTGTGGGGGGCGGGCTTAGATGTTATGGATCCCGAACCTTTTCCTGACGATCACCCTATCTGGGAGCACAACCGGGCTGTGATTACCTCGCATTCGGCCGATACACCCGAGATGACAAGGCCCTTGTTGGCGGCGCGGATTAGAGCCAATGCCGAGGCCTACGTGGCGGGAGAGCCACTGGTGGGTGTTGTGGACGTGGAAGCGGGCTACTAGCCTAGTAATCGAAGGAAGAGGTCCCGAATGCTCTGGTAGCATCGGGGGTTAGCTTCGTAATCCTCGATAGCTCAATTGGCAGAGCGACCGGCTGTTAACCGGTAGGTTCTTGGTTCAAGTCCAAGTCGAGGAGCCACAGGTGGGTTGCGCTCCACCCCGCCAATCCCACGTTCGCACACACTGTTGAGGAGCCCATGGCACGGTTTATTCTTCAGAATGCCTTGTGGCTTGTCCCGACACTATTGGGGATTCTTGTTGTTTCCTGGGGGGCCCTTGTGTGGGCGTCGCGCGCAAAATCCCCTCGTTCCTCGAGCTCTAGCGCCAGGGAAGAAAACCTGAGCGCCTTCTTGGAAAAATCTGACCTCGAAATGGTGATCGCCGAACAAGCAGATCGCATGCGCATGATCACTGAAGTGCACGAATCGGCGGCGACAAGCTTGGGGGCGATGATTGCCCAGGCCGAGGGCGCCGCCTTCACGGCCACTTCTGATCCGCAGGTGGCTTCCAGGGCCGCTAAAGCCCTCGCGGATTCGGCTCGCGCAACTCTCGGCGACGTCAGGCGGGTGGTGAACTCGGCGCGCGGTGGCGTGGAGGAGGTTGAAGCGTTACCAAGCCTCGTCTCGATTCACGATCTTTTTTCTGCAATGACAGATTCTGGTGTCGCGGTGTCCTATGGAGAAACCGGCACCCCTTTTGTGCTCGCGCCAAGTGCTGAGCTGGCGGTCTATCGGATCCTCCAGGAGAGCCTCAATAATGTCCGCGCCCACGGAGGGCCGGGAACGACCGCAAAGATTGGGATGTCGTGGAGCGCACAGGGTCTTCACGTTCGCGTGGATGACGACGGGATCCGCACTCGGCGCCGATTCGCCTCTGACGAGGGGACCGGCTACACCATCGGGGAGGACCAGGCAGCGCTGGTCGAGACGCTCGATGGTCGGGGAATCAAAGATATGAAACACCGAACAGAAGCGTTTGGTGGTGTTTTTTCGGCCCACTGGGTTCCCGGTGTTGGTTTCAGCGTTTGCGCAGCGTTTCCTACCCTGAAGTTCCATAACGGTGTCCACGGGGTGGAGCTTCGTGAGAGCGCCAGCTCCAGCAATGACTGAGGGATTCGCCGCTCCTCGACTGCGAAAAGCTCGCGCGCAAGGCTTCCAGGTCGCTTTTGCGGTGTCGCTCTCTGGGGTATCTTTCGGAGCCTTGTCGGTGGCGTTAGGCTTCACGCTGTGGCAAACCATGGTCTTAAGCCTGGTGATGTTCTCTGGCGCTTCCCAGTTCGCCTTCATCGGGGTTGTAGCCACGGGGGGGCTTGCTGCTATTCCTGCCGCTATTGCCACCTCGGGGTTACTGGGGGCGAGAAATTCTCTGTATGCGCTGACCATGTCCCCTATCATCGGGAGAGGTTTTTTTCGCCGGGCACTTGCCGCTCACTTCACGGTGGATGAAACAACGGCAGTCTCCACCGCACAGGAAGGCCGCCTCCCCTCTCAACACGGTTTTTGGGCCACAGCCTTCTGGCTCTATCTCGGGTGGAATCTGTCCACCCTCGTGGGCGCTCTTGCCGGTGATGCTCTGGGCGATGTTCAAACCTGGGGCCTGGATGCGGTTGCCGCTGCTGCTTTCCTGGCACTGCTCTGGCCGAGGCTCACCTCCCTTGAGCCCGTGGTTGTTGCGGTGGCTGCCGCTGCGGTGACGGCGGTGTTGATCCCGGCTGTTCCGGCCGGAATACCGGTGTTATGTGCGGCAGCGGTAGGGATTGCCACCGGTTTCTATCGCCACCACGTGGCGCCCCATGCCCCCGAGCCTGGCGAAGCGGGTGTTCGATGACCGTGTGGCTAGGAATTATTGCCGCTTCCTTACTGGTGTGGGGCTTGAAAAACTCCGGCTACGTGATTCCGCAACGCCTGGTGGAGGGGGCCTTGATTTCTCGTATTGCCGGCCTCGCCACAGTGGCTTTGCTGGCGTCTTTGGTGGTGGCGCAAGCCCTTCAAGAAAATGCAAGCCTGGTGGTTGACGCCAGGGTCCCCGCCGTGGGTGTGGCGGCAGCTCTGCTCTATTTCAAGGCGCCGTTTCTTCTGGTGTTGCTCGCCGCAGGTTTGGTCGCTGGAGGTTTACGTTTCTTCGGTCTGATGGCCTGAGTTTTCGAAATCATCCACCCCTGGCACCCACGCCAGGCCAGGTTTCCCCCAGCCCGCCTCGCGGATATCCGCTCGCGCCTGACGGCGCAAGCGGAAACCGAGCCGGTCGATATAGAGATCACCTTGAAGGTGGTCCCACTCGTGCTGGAAAATTCGCGCCAACCACCCGTGTGCGTCAATGCGCAGGGGTTCCCGGGAGGGGGAGAGACCGGTGAGCACCACTTTTTCTGATCGTCTGGTGGGATAGCGGAAATCGGGAACCGAAAGACACCCCTCGCTGTCGGCGTCCTCGTCCAGTTTTCCCCGGGGCCTGGATCGCCACAGCGAGGGGTTAACGATGGCCCCCTCGTGGAGGACGTGTGAGTCGTCTTCCCACTCCCAGACGAAGACTTGCTTGGCAACCCCAATTTGTGGTGCTGCCAATCCCACACCTGGGGCCTCGCGCATCGTTTCGATCATGTCGGAGACGAGGGTGGCAAGGTCGTCACCAAAGTCGGTCACGGGTCGTGCCGGGGTGTGAAGGACAGGGTCTCCGGTGATCCGGATGGCGCGAATGGTCACTTCTTGGGAGCAGGGGAGGCCGCGGGGGCATCCAGGCTGACGCGCGTGATGGGGAGGGCATGGGGGTGATTCTTTTGAATCCAGGTGACCATGTGTTCTCGCACTTCGCAGCGCAGATCCCACTGCTGAGAGGAATCACTGGCAGAAATAAGGAACCGGACCTGCACATATCCGCCCACGGCGTCCGTGACCAGCACGCTCGAGACTCGGCCGTCAAAGAGCGGGTTTCCTTGGAGGAAAGACTCAAATTCTTTTCTCACCTTGTCCAGGGGAACTCTCCAGTCGAGGTCCATATAGACGGTGCCCATGACTTGGGAGGATTTTCTGGTCCAGGTTTCAAAAGAATTGCTGGTGAAGTGGGTGGAAGGAACGATTAATCGGCGCTCATCCCAGATATGAACGACCACGTAGGACAGCGTGATTTCTCCAATCGTGCCCCATTCGCCTTCGACAACGACGACATCGCCGACACGAATAGCGTTACTAAAGGCTAGTTGGATACCGGCAAACAAGTTTCCCAGCACTGCTTGGGCGGCAAGGGCTCCCACGACGCTCAACACGCCCGCAGAAGCCAAAACACCTGCTCCTAGGGCTTGAACTTGGGGAAACACAAAGAGAGCGAACCCGAGCGCGAGAATGCCAATGATGGCGTTTGCGAGCCGCCGGATCAGGCGAAGCTGGGTGGCCATGCGCCTGGTTTCCGCATCGCTTTGATCCTCGGACTCAAACTTGTCAATGAATTGGCTCACCGCGAAGTTGACGGTTGCTTGGAGGAGGAATCCGGCAGAAAGAATCAACACCACGAGAAAGAGCGGGCTGGTGATGAGCCACCAGCGCTCTCCGGAAAGGTCCACGACCTGAAAACTAAAGTGCAGGGCAACGGTGAAGATGAAGAACCGCAATCGGGGCCGGATGGCGGTATATCCGGGTTGCAGCCACTGAATTCTTCGACCCACGATTCGGACAAAAAGCCACACCCCAAACAGCACGATGAGGGCGATACTGAGTGTTGCTAGTGCAGAAAGTCCAATCGAGACCCATATCTCCATGAAAAACGCCACCTTGCCTGTGTTGGGTGCCAAGTCTAGGGCGGGGGCATTGAGTCATGCCACCGCAGCGCTTAGAGGATCTGGGAGAGGAACTTCTTGGTGCGTTCTTCCTTGGGGTGGTCAAAAATCTCCGTGGGAGTTCCCACTTCGACGATTTCGCCCTCAGCCATGAAGACCACTCGGTCGGCAACTTCTCTTGCAAAGCCCATTTCGGTTACAAGCCACTTCCCGCGCAACGGCGGGGGAAGTGTGATTGTTACCCAAGTGAGACGCGAGGGGTTTCTTCCCTTTATCTGTGAAGTTCATGATGTTTCCGTCAGATTCACCCGTTATTGTAGAAATACGTGCCGTTGATGACGATGTCAGCGAACCAAGCGAAAGAGCTCAGATGACCAATCGCCCATGGCTTGCCCACTATCCCGAAAACGTGGACCACGAACTGGCGACTGCGCCGTTTGCCACCCTTCCCGAACTGGTTCGTGCGGCAGGAGGCTCCTACGCCGACACCAAGGCGTTCACGCAGTGTATGCCTAACGGAATGAATGGTTCACTGACCTACCGGCAGGTCGATGACCTCTCTGATGATTTTGCGGCGTATCTTCGCGAAGTGGTTGGGGTGAAGCAGGGCGACCGCATAGCGGTTCAGATGCCCAACTGCCTGGCCTATCCCGTTGTTGCCTTCGGGGTCTTCAAAGCCGGATGCGTTTTGGTCAACACCAATCCTTTGTATACCCCGCAGGAAATGACCCATCAGTTCGCCGACTCGGGGGCAACCGTTGTGGTGGTCATTGATATGTTCGCGGACCGTCTCCCCACAGTGCTGGACCACACCGACATCACGACCGTGGTGACTGTGCGCATTTCTGAATACTTCCCACCCCTGATTCGCGGCGTGATCCGTATGGTTCAAAAATGGTGGACCCGCTCGCTTCCTGCGGTGACGGTAGAACACCGCACCTTCACCGAGGTGATGGCACAAGGGAGGAAAGCGAAAAACGCAGCGGCACTTCCCTCCTACCTCAGCGGGGTGGGCTCGGAAACCGTTGCTGCCCTGCAATACACCGGAGGCACCACGGGGGTCTCTAAAGGCGCCATGCTCTCTCACGGCAACCTCGTCTCTAACACCCTGCAGATGATTTCGATGAATGGCGTCTATATTCGCCCCGGTAAAGAGGTGGTCGTCACGGCTCTTCCGCTGTACCATATCTTCGCTTTTACGGTGAATTTGCTGGGCTTCTACCATTCGGGGGCTCGTAATATTTTGGTTCCCACTCCACGTCCACCGAGCAACCTCAAAAGAGTTCTGGAAAACTACAAGGTCACCTGGATTACCGGTGTTAACACTCTCTTCAACGCACTCCTGAACGAGCGATGGTTCACAGACAGCCCTCCCAAGCACCTGGTGGCTTCCGCTGCCGGAGGAATGGCGCTTCACGAGTCCGTTGCCACCTTGTGGCGCGAAGTCACGGGGACACCCATTGTCGAGGGGTATGGCCTGACCGAATCGTCCCCGGTGTTGACCTTCAACCCTCTGGGAGGGCTTGGAAAAGACGGGTCCATTGGTATCCCCGTCCCATCGACCGATATTGACTGCGTGGACGACAACGGAAAATCCGTCCAGACTGGCGAATCCGGAGAGCTCATTGCGAAGGGTCCGCAAATTATGCAGGGCTATTGGCAGCGGCCCGAGGAAACGAGGGATTCCTTGCGGGAAGGATGGCTCCACACGGGCGACATCGCCACCATGGACTCCGATGGCTACTTCACGATCGTTGATCGAAAGAAAGACATGATTTTGGTCAGCGGTTTCAACGTCTATCCCAACGAGGTGGAGGAACAAATCGCCAGCGCGCCAGGAGTGGTTGAAGTGGGGGTCATTGGGGTTCCCAACGACAAGACTGGCGAAAGCGTCAGCGCCTTTGTTGTTGCGGCCGTTCCGCCTCCCTCGAAGGAAGAAATCCTGGCCCACGCGAGAGAAACTCTTGCCGCCTATAAAGTTCCCTCGACTGTCACTTTCGTTGACGAACTTCCCAAGAGTCCGATTGGCAAAATATTGCGCAGGGAGCTTCGGGATTCACTCCTGGCTGCCAGCGCTGACCAGAAAGGTGGCACAGCATGATTGAGACTGTGATTCTTGCAGCCGAAGCGGTTGCCGAACCCACTGTTGTGACCCCGTTTGAAGAGGCGCTCCTGGGCGGGTTGGTCTTCGTCATTATGTTTGGGCTCGGTGCAGGCTTGACACCGCGTGACTTCCGGCTGGCCATTCGCCGGCCCTGGGGCTTGATTATTGGCTGGGTCACGCAATTTGGCTTCATGCCCCTGATCTCTTACCTGTTGGTTGTCACCCTCCTCTTCCCCTTTTTCCCCGTCGATGATGTGGCTTTGATTGCTTTGGGGGCTTTGCTCATGGGGAGTGTTCCGGCAGGCACGACGTCGAACATTTTCACCTACTTCTCCAAGGGCAACCTTGCCCTCAGTGTCATCATGACCGCCAACTCCACCCTGTGGGCCATCGTGATGACACCGCTGGTGATCTGGATTTATGGCCGGGCACTCTTCCCGGCGGGCTCTGATGTCGAAATCCCCACCAGGAATATTGTCCTCACCCTGGTCATTTTGTTGATTCCGGTGGTGTGTGGCATGTTGATCCGACGCTATAGCGCCAACATTGGCGCCATTTTGGAACTCATGGGGGGCTTCTTCGGTCTGTTCTTCATCGTGTTCCTCCTGGCCACCTGGGTGCCGAGGAACTGGGAGCTGTTGACCAACACCACATGGCAGACCTACATGGTGGCTATTGGTTTAGGCCTCTTTGGGATCACCCTCGCCTATATCTTTGCGAAAGCTCTCAGGCTGCACCCGATGAACGCCAGAACGGTGGCTTTGGAGACCGGCATTCAAAATGGCCCGCTGGCGATCGCCATTATTTTGGTGACCTTCCGGGGGAACCCAGGCATTGACGAGATTTTGTTGGTGCCAGCTCTCTACTCGCTGTTCATCGTCATCGTCTCGACTTTCGTCACCTTCGGGTTCCGCAGAGCCAACCTCAAAGAAGAGCAGAAGATCCCGAACCTTCTTTAGTGGAGGTTCGGCAAGTACCCGAAGACGACCTCTTTAGCGTCCGATAGCGGACGCTGCGGGGCAGTCGAACGGGTCCCTGGCGGCTAATCCAACCTCATTCAGATACCTCACGACAATTCCGTAGGACTCGAATAACCCTGCCTCGGTGTAGGCAATCTTTTTCTCCCTGCAAAACTCCCGGACAAGTTTTGCGGCAAAGAATAATTTGGGCCTTGCCATGCTGGGGAACAGGTGGTGTTCTACCTGATAGTTCAGGCCGCCCATAAAGTGATCCATGAAAAGCCCACCGCGGATGTTTCTGCTGGTGAGCACCTGGCGGCGCAAGAAGTCGACTTTGACGCCGGGCAGGATTTGGGGCATTCCCTTGTGATTCGGGGCGAAGGAGGCTCCCATATAGACGCCAAAGAGGGCCATGTGGGTCACTAAAAATACGGCTGCGACATACCACGGCATGAGCATCAGCAATATGACGGGGTAACCGAAGTTCCGGACCAGAAGCAGGGAAATCTCGGTTGCGCGATGTTTGATGGGCTCTTTGCTAAACACCCGACGGAACGCTTGAACGTGGAGATTGAGGCCCTCCAGGGTGAGAATGGGAAAAAACAACCACCCCTGACGTTTCACAAAGGCTCGCGTGAAGCCTTTGGTTTCGCGGGCTCTTTCTTCTTGGAAAATGACAAAGTCACTCTTGATGTCGGGGTCTTTGCCCACCGTGTTGGGGTTGGCGTGGTGTTTCGTGTGTTTTCCCATCCACCACGAGTAACTGATTCCCACAACCCCATTGGCGAGGATGCGCGCAACGTTGTCGTTTTTGCGACCAGAGGCAAACACTTGCCGGTGGGCTGCTTCATGGGTGACGAAGGAAAACTGGGTCATGATGATCGCCACCAGGGGCGCCAGAGCAACCTGGACCCAAGAGTCACCGAGGAAAAACATTCCGGTAAAAGTCGCCGCAAGCGCCACGCTCAACACGACGAGCAAGGTCATGTAGTAGCCCACGGTGCGATCCAAAAGCTTGCCGTCCTTGATCCGGCCAAGAAGCTCTGAGAACTCAGTGGTGTAGGCGTGGGGCCGGGGTAAAGCAGGCGAGAGAGTGGCTGTCGACATCGCGGTTATTCCCAACCCTGACTTCTCAGCCTATGAGGAAGAGGAAACCTCGCCCTTGATTTGCCCAAGCTAACAGAAGGGGCTTGGAGAACCCTGGCTGACACGGTGGCGTTCCGCTACTTTTCCTGTCAGGTCAGTGAGACGCAAAAGGCGGGGATTTGACTGGGCGTCAGGCAGCTCGGGTTTCCCTGCCGTCCTAAAAATGTTAAACCCCTGAGGGGCGCCACAATTTCCCATCCACATTATCCCCGGGGTGGATTGAGCGCTTCCCTCTGCCTAGGGCTGCCATACGCAAAATACCCAAAGCTGATTCAGAGCCTGGATCTTCACAGCCGATCATGCCCGACACCGCAGGAAACATATTGAAGTGGCAGAAATCAGAGCAGTATGCCTCGAAGCTCTCTTCCCTGGCTGGTAGCCTCAAGTTGTGGCAAACCGAAGGGTTTTGCACCAGGGGTGGTAGCTCAGCTGGTTAGAGCAGCGGACTCATAATCCGTCGGTCACGGGTTCAAGTCCCGTCCGCCCTACAGGGTCAAAATTTTTCACATCACGATTATGAGTCCGGTGGTGAGCGATGTCGAGGGGTAGGCGACAACCCCGGCTCACCAAGGGTGGCTAAGGCCAAGTTGGCGTCGGCGCGCAGGTTTTTCGACATTTGTCTCTAGTTCGGCCGCAACGGTGCCCCCCCTGGGGGAGAAAAATGATAAGGTTTACTTATCATGTCTATTGTGAAGCACGCACGAGATATTCGCCAGCACTGGCAGGCAGAGCAGTTGGCCAACGATGATGCTTTGTTTGCCCTGCGTGAAACCCTCACGATTCACACACAACGGTCTTTGGCGAAACACTTAGGGGTCTCGCAGTCTGCAATCGCTCAGCGTCTTCGAGGATTTACCAGCGACTACGATACAAATCCCTATTTCACGCTTCGCTCGCTCGCTGAGGTCCTCGCGCAAGACTTGCGCGAGGAGCGACCTGATCTCAGTGCCTGCATACGGTTGGTTGCTCAAGCCATCAGTGATTTCCGGCGTCTCCGTTATGCCAGAGATCGCAGAACTTTTTTGCGTCAGCCTCCGACAACGGGGGATGGTCGGTGGGATGCACTCGTCGCAGCGGTCGCAGCTCGGGAGGCCAGGCTTAGCGGCATGGACGTTCCGGTGTGGAGTGAGAAAGCAGAGTTCTTCCTAGACCAGGCGTGGTTTGTCACCCAATCACCGGGCCTTCGGGCATTGGCCTTCGTCGAGTCTCCTGCGGATTTTGCGCTGCGGAATGTTTACCTTGACCCAGCGGAACTGGAGTCGGTCTAATGAGTGGACTATTCAGCAGCGAACGCATCCGAGCGGCCTTGGTGGAACTCGGCAGCAGGCTTGATGCCCAGGGACACCGTGCCGATCTCTACATTGTGGGGGGTGCTGCGATGGCTCTTGCCTTTGATAGAAACCGGGTCACCAGGGACATTGACGCGGTTTTTGCCCCCAAAACAGTTGTCTACGATGTCGCCCGGACGATGGCAGAAGAGTCAGAGGATCTTGATCAGAACTGGCTCAATGACGCCGTCAAGGGGTTTCTCGCTAAGACAGAGGATGATGATGCCACGGTCTTCCTCGAAGAAAAGGGTATTCGAGTCCTGGTGGCATCGCCGAGGCGGTTGTTGGCTATGAAGGTTTTTGCTGCGAGGGCGGATCGTGATCGCGACGATATCCTGAGCCTCTGCTCCCACATCGGGGTAACCAGCATCCAGGAAGTTCTGGATTTGACCGCGGGGCTTTATGGAGACTTGTTGACTCCTAAGAGCAAGTTCATCGTTATTGAGCTGCTCCAGGACATTCTGCCGATGGAGGTGCCGTCGGCACAGGACTTCGCTGGGTGAGAATGCTTTCTCGCCTGATTACCAAGCGGGGGATTGCTGTTGGTGAAGAGACGATATGACTCACCCGCTGCGGCAGTTACCAACTTGGAACACTTCGGTATGGAGCCCATATTCGTCGGTCACGGGTTCACGCCCCGCTCACCCGTGAACGAATCACAGAGGGGAACCGATTAGCCTTGAGCGGTGATTGGACTTGGTACCCTCCTGAACATCACCACCATCGTGGTCGGCGCCACCATCGGCATCCTCATTGGCAAGCGACTTCCAGGGCGTACGAGCAGAGTGGTCACTGACGCTCTAGGGCTCGTCACACTTGTGCTGGGTGGGCTCAACCTGGTTTCGCTCACGGATGTGGAGTTCGTGAGCGTAGTGGGTGCTGGGGGCACTTTTCTCGTCGTCATCGGGGCTCTGTTGATCGGCAGCATTATTGGTTCGTTGGCGGGCATCGAGTTCCAACTCGAGCGCTTTGGCGGATGGCTTCAAAACACGATGACCCGGCCAGACCACGCTTCCGGATCAGACTCTGAGGTGGGCACGGGTGTCGCGTCGTCTCTCTCCGATGCCCCGCTCCCGATTACGGGCCGGCAGCGGTTCATTAATGGTTTCGTGGACGCGTCGCTGGTGTTTGCCATCGGACCCCTAGCCATACTGGGTGCTTTTCAAGATGGCACGGGTCAGGGAATCGACCAGTTGGCGCTGAAATCAACCCTTGATGGCTTTGCGTCGATTGCGTTTGCCGCCTCGCTCGGCTGGGGTGTTGCTTTTTCGGCCATACCTGTGGGCATCTGGCAGGGACTGTTGACACTGCTTGCCCTCAGCCTTGGCTCCGTCATGTCTGGTGCGGCGATTGCGGCCCTGACCGCCACGGGGGGAGTGCTGCTGCTGGGGGTAGGGTTGCGCCTGCTCAACCTGCGCGCCGTTGCAGTGGCGGATATGTTGCCAGCGCTCATCATCGCCCCACTCCTGACAGTGGGCGTGCAAGCTTTTCTCGGCTAGTCCGCCTCGTCCCCAGGAACCAGCGGGACGTATGCTTAGCGAAAGAATAAGTGTCTGTGGTCTGAACCTCGCGAACCCCTCACTTGACCACCGCAACCAGCCCAGAGATTAGGACCAACACTCAGTGACACCACCCGTCGCAACGCCGAAAATAGTGCTGTGGTTTTTTGCCGCTGCCGGTTTGTTTTTTGCCCGTGCCTTACTCTTTTCCACCTGGCTTTCGCGCGCACCTGAGGTGCAGGCCGCGCTCTCCCTCAACACCGTTCAAATGGGATTATTCGTGATGCTGTTTCCTTTGGGTGGCCTGGCGGGGATTTTGTTTGCCAACGTGCTCACGGTTCGTTTTGGTTCGACCGCGTCGGGGATTGGAATCTTCACCCTTGGCGGGGCTGCCTTGGCCACCTTAGGCTTCTCTCTCGTTGAAGGGAACCTTGTGGTGTCCTCGGTCGCGCTTTTTGCGATGGGACTCCCCATGGCAATCGCCGATTTTCTGGGGAATTTTGAGGGCACCGCAGTCGACCGTGTGTCGAAGAAGAGTTTGTTCCCCGCCATTCACAGCGCCTTCGGAATGGGCATGCTCTTGGGCGCAGGTGGGGCATCCCTCGCGATTGACGCGGGGTGGAGTCTCACCCCGAACTACCTGATCGTCGCGGGGATTGTGGTGGCACTGGCAGTGGTGGCCTCGTTGCAATTTCCCAACCGCGATAAGCCACTGGTAAGGCCCAAAGGCGAGGAACGAAAGATGTCTGTGGCGGTCTGGAAGGAAAAGCGGACACTGCTGATTGCGGTCATCGGTTTCTCCTTCATCATGGCGGAGATTTCCGCGGGAACGTGGGTTCCGATTGCGTTGACTGTCTCCGGTTTTTCTGGATCCGCTGCCGCTTTTGCGTTCGGAGTGTTCTGGATTGTAATCACCATTGGACGTGTACTCGGGGGATTCGTGGTTGAAGCAATCGGGCGATTCCGGACCGTTCTGATCTCGACCCTGGTGACCGCCGCCGGCATTCTTGTTTTCATGCTGGGAGAAGTGATCGCCCTGCCCTTCTTGGGTCTGGTGCTGTGGGGATTAGGCATGTCGATGGGTTTCCCCATGGCTGTCGCCGCCATGAGCGATGATCCACGCAAGGCGCCTTTCAGGATCAACATGATCATCACCGTGGTGTATATCTCGAGTATCTCGGTGGGTCCGGCACTGGGCAGCGTCGGGGAAGTAGCAGGAATCTACGTAGCCTTTTCCATCCCTTTGGCCCTCATGATTCTCTCGGCCATCTTGTCGCCGGTCACAAAAAAATTGCCTCTCGAGGAGCCTGAAAACATCTTGGTGCGCTAGCGGTTCTTGCGGGAACTTTTTACTGGGAACGGTGGCGGAGGCTTTGGACGAAACCGATCGCTGAGGTGGACCATAGCGCCAACACCACCAGCAGGGGTTGGAAGAAAAGTCGAGTGACTCGGGCTTGGTCGGAATCAAGTCCGAAGGCAGCGATTCCTTCGACAAGCTGATTGATGTTGCCGGGGAATATTGCGATGAAGAACGCGGCTGCTGCCAGACCCGTAATCGGCACCACTTTCCCCCAGGTGAGGAGCCCTAACCCCAGCACAATCTCGACAACACCCGAAGCGAGAACGACGAAATCGGCGTCGAGCGGAAGCCAGACTGGCACTTGAGCCTGGAACTCCAGCCGCGAATAACTGAGGTGCCCCACCCCTGCATAGATCAGGGCTAGCCCGAGAGTAAGACGTGCCACCAAACGGGCGGTTCTCCCAAGCGTTTGGGGTTTCTTCATCGGCTACAGTTCTGATTCGGACGGACACCGCGGCGGTGTGTGACGGCCAGGGCTTGCCGCACAAAGGGCTCAAGGGCTCCCGCGAGGATATCTTTGCGTTGTAACACCCAGCAAACCGTACAGGGAGATTCTATGAATTACTGACCCAGTGGTCAGGTTGCCTGCATCAGGTGTAACCACCTAACTAGGGGGCCAACCATCGGAGCTCGGATTCAACACCATTGCTAGGGTTGGGGGAAGAGAATCCACACGTTGGGCTACCGAAAAGGAACTTTCATGGCAAAGAAGCAAAGGACAATAGACGAGAAAATCACTCGTCTGCGGACGTTCAATATCGTCGCTGGCTCACTGCACCTCATCCAGGCTTTGGGCCTTGGCTACGTGCTCACTCTTCTCGATGACCAGGTCACCTTCCCCGTGACCGCCGACTACCTCGGGGGTCCCCCCGGTGTAGATCTGCCGGCAGAGCGGGTCATCCTCTTTGACGTCAACGTCGGTATCGGTGTCGCAGCGTTCCTCGCGATGTCCGCGTTCTTCCACTTCCTTATTTCCTCCCCCATGTTCTTCACCCGCTATGGAAACGGTTTGAAGCGAAACCGCAACTACTTCCGTTGGACGGAATACTCCCTGAGCTCCTCCGTGATGATTTGGCTTGTCGCCCAGATCACCGGAATCACCGATGTTGCTGCACTCTTCTCGATCTTCGCGGTGAACGCGTCGATGATCATGTTTGGTGCGCTACAGGAAAAGTATGAATCTCCCGGAAGCGGTGGGTTTTTGCCCTTCATCTTCGGATCCATGACCGGGGTTGTGCCCTGGATTGTGATTCTGATTTACTTCTTCTCTCCTGGATCCCAGTCCACGGTGGAAGCCCCCGCCTTCGTCGTGGTCATTATCGTTTCCCTGTTCTTCTTCTTCAATACTTTTGCCGTCAACCAGGCTTTGCAGTACCACCAGGTCGGCAGCTGGGTTGATTACATCAGGGGCGAGCGCATGTACATCACCCTGAGCTTGATCGCAAAGACAGCGCTGGCTTACCAAGTCTTCTCCGGGTCGATTATTCCTGGCCTCACCGACTAAAGCCCCATGAGTGAAGCGGGGGAGCGGCTCGCGTTATTTCGTGAACGCAGAAACCTTGGGGCAATTCAGCCCCAAGGACCCCTCGCATTGGTGAACACTCAGTGGGTGGACATGGAACAAACTATTTGGGGAGTGCCGGGAACCTGGGCACCAGCGCCGCAAGGCGTGCAGGCATTGATGCTTACCGCACCGGGTAGCGAGGGGATTTCCGTCGACGGTATCCCAGTGGATGGGACTGTGGAGGTTCGAGCAAAAGGCTCAGATCAGCCTTCGGAGGTGATCTTTGGCGACACCCAGAAGGGTCACGTCATCGCTCAGGGTGATTCCTACGCCTTACGGGTCTGGGATAGCACTTCAGAGGGCATCCAGTCTTTCGGACACGTTGACGCCTTTGACTATGCACCCGAGTGGGTTATTACCGGGGCGTGGAAAGAAATCCCCGGCGGTAAAAGTGTCGGGTTTGAACACCTCAAGGACGAAGGTGTCTCCAGAGATGAGGTGATTCCTGGTGAAATCACCTTCACCCATGAAGGCACCGAGTATTCGATAGCTGCCTTCAAAGCCGGCACGGCCCTCCAGCTGGTCTTTGCCGATGCCACCAATGACGTCAGCACGTATAGCGTGGGACGCTTTCTCTTTCTCGCGCCCAACCCCGATGGCACGATCACCTTGGATTTCAACTACGCCGTCTTGCCACCGTGCGCTTTTTCCTATGCCTTCAACTGCCCCTTGCCGCCGGCGCAAAACCGATTCCCCTTCGCCATTGAGGCTGGGGAAAAAAATGTGCTGAAGAAAGACGGCTCTCTGCTACACGGCTAGTCCTCACTTGTTTTTCATAGCCAACCTGCCGCATAATAAGGGCATTCCGCTTTCAGGCGGCGAGTAATACCCCGATTCCATGGTCGATGGGGAAGTCGAACCACAGGAATCGGAGAAAACTATGGCTGTTGCCACAACCCGTGGGGTGCTGTTTGTGCACTCTTCACCCCCTTCGCTCTGCCCGCACCTCGAATGGGCCATAGGGCGCTGCCTGGGTCGCCCCGTCCACCTCGCCTGGGAAGACCAACCCGTGTTGCCTGGCACCCTTCGCGCCGAGTTTCCCTGGCGAGGTCCCATCAACACCGGAAGTGTGATGGCGAGCGCTTTGCGCGGCTGGGAACATCTGCGATTCGAAGTCAGCGAGCAACCCTCACCCGGTGTGGACGGTGGGCGCTGGATGCACACCCCCGACCTCGGAATTTTCTATGGCGCCATGGATACGGCGGGGAACACGATGATTTCAGAAGATCGCGTTAAGACCGCCCTTGCCGAGGCCGGTGGCGACCCGCGCCTGACGACCAAGGCCCTGCGACTGGCGTGGGGCGGAGCATGGGACGACGAGCTGGAGCCGTTTCGATACTGCAGCGAAGAAACCGGTGTGGTGTGGTTTCACCGAGTGGGTTAGTCCACACTCCGGAAGGCAACAACCGCGTTGTGGCCGCCAAAGCCAAAAGAGTTACTAATGCCCAGCTGTGCTCCTGGACCTAAGTCACGGGGGCTGGTTACCACGTCCAAGGGAATCCGCTCGTCTTGGTCATCCAAGTTAATGGTGGGGGGAGCCTGGCGATGATAGATCGCGAGAATCGTGAACAGTGCCTCCAAGGCCCCGGTGCCCCCGAGCAGGTGTCCGGTCGAGGCTTTCGTGGCTGAGACCGGGATATTTCCTACGCGGTCGCCGAATACTTTGTGCAACGCGGCGTACTCAGCGACATCACCCACGGGCGTTGACGTAGCGTGAGCATTGATGTGGGTGACATCTTCTGGCGTTGCGCCTGCTTGCTTCAGAGCCGCCATAACCGCACGAGAAGCCCCTAATCCTTCGGGGTCCGGGGCGGTGATGTGGAAGGAATCGCTCGTGATTGCCCCACCGGCTAGCTCCGCATAAATCCGTGCACCACGCGCCAGCGCATGTTCCTTCGTTTCCAGCACCAACGTCGCAGCACCCTCGCCCAGCACAAAGCCGTCGCGGTTGGCGTCGTAGGGCCGGGAGGCTCTCTGAGGGTCATCATTGCGCTTGGACAGCGCTTGCATGGCGGCAAAAGCGGCAATGGGGAGCGGATGGATGACTGCTTCGGTTCCGCCGGCAACCACAATGTCTGCGAGTCCTAGTTGAAGGTGCTCGTAAGCGTTGGCAATGGATTCTGTTCCCGAAGCGCAGGCGGACACCACGGTCCGTGCTCCACCTTTTGCTCCCAGACCCATGCTCACTGCCGCAGCTGCGGCATTAGGCATCAGCATGGGGATGGTCATCGGCAGGACCCGCCTGGGCCCTTTCTCCCGGAGCGTGTCCCAACCATCTAGTAGCGTCCACAACCCACCAATACCCGTGGCGTAGTCGACAAGGATGCGTTCGGGATCAACATCTGGCGAACCAGCGTCCGTCCACGCTTCGCGGGCCGAGATCAGCGCAAACTGCGCTGAGGGGTCAAGGCGCTTAACTTCTTGGCGTTCCAAAATATCGACTGCCGCCACCTTGGCCTGTCCGGCAAAAGTGACCGGCAGTTCGTGTCGGGCAACCCAATCATGTTCCAGAGTGGAGATGCCTGATTCACCCGCAAGAAGAGCACTCCACGTGGAGGCGGCGTCGCCGCCGAGTGGGTTTGTTGTCCCGATACCGGTGACGACAATGGTGGTCATCTGCGGGGGACCTGGATTAGGCCTGAGCCTTGGTGATGAAGGTGACAGCTTCGCCGACAGTGGTCAGGTTCTTGACCTCATCGTCGGGAATTTTCACATCAAACTTTTCTTCGGCATTCACGACGATGGTCATCATCGAGATCGAATCAATGTCCAAGTCGTCGGTGAAGGATTTTTCCATGCTGACCTGGTCTCCAGCGATACCGGTCTCATCCGTGACGAGTTCCGCTAGTCCAGCCAAAATTTCTTCGGAGGTGTGAGCCATGTGTTTCTCTTTTCTGTGTGTCTATCAGTGACCGGCTCCAATCTTAGAGCCAGCCTGGGGTTTAGGGGAGTGTCACGACCTGCGCGCCGAAGACCAGACCGGCGCCAAAACCTATCTGCAGAGCCAAACCACCGGAAGCTTCGGGGTGCTCCTGCAAAAGTCTGTGCATGGCTAGCGGAATAGACGCCGCCGAGGTGTTGCCGGTGGTTTCAATATCGCGGGCAATCAGTACGCTCTCAGGAAGCTTCAGTTGTTTCGCGAACTCATCGATGATGCGCATATTGGCTTGGTGGGGAACAAACGCCGCCAACTCACTGGCAGAAACCCCTGACTCGTCAAGCGCTTTCTTCGCCACCTTGGCCATTTCCCAGACCGCCCAGCGAAAGACGGCTTGCCCGTCTTGGCGAAGGGTGGGGAAGCCGCCGTCGCGATCAGCGAAGGCCTCCTGGAGGGTCTTGTTCATGCCGACGGCGTCCCACTTGGATCCATCGGAGCCCCACTGGGTGGGGCCGATTCCCACCATGTCGCTGGGGCCTACAATCGCAGCACCTGCCCCATCGCCCAGCAGGAAGGAAATACTGCGGTCGGTAGGTTCAACGATGTCGCTGAGTTTCTCAGCCCCCACGACCAAGACATAGCGCGCGGCACCGGATCGGATCAGCGCGTCTGCTTGGGCAATCGCATAGGTGTATCCAGCACACGCGGCCGAGATGTCGTAGGCAGCCGCCGGAGTGGCGCCAATTCTGTGAGCCAGCAGTGCCGCCAACGAGGGAGTCTGGACGCTGTTGCTGATTGTGGCCACAATGACGGCGCCGATATCGGTGGACTCGATTCCCGCCGCCGTGATGGCTTCCTGGGCTGCGCGTTGGGCAAGATCGATGACCCCTTCATCAGCGCTGGAGCGCTTGCGCTCGATTACTCCGGTGCGCTGGCGAATCCATTCGTCGGAAGAGTCGATGGGTCCAGCAATTTCGTCGTTGCTGACCGAAGTGTCACCCCTGGCAGCACCGAGGGAGAGGATTCTGGTGAACTCCGTGCCATGGGATTGGGTGAGAGGAGCCATCAAGAAACCACCATTTCGCGTGCTCGGGGAATGTCTTCGGGAGTATTCAGTGCCAGAGTGTTCACTCCCTTGAGGCCCCGCTTGGCGAGACCCACCAGCGCTCCGCCGGGAGCAAGTTCCATCATGCCTTGAATTCCATCTTTCTCAAAGGACCCCATGCACGCGTCCCAACGCACGGGTTGGGTGACCTGGGAGACCAGGGACGCAAGGGCGTCCCTGCCGCTTGTTAGCACCGAGCCATCTCGGTTGGTATAGAGCGCCTGGTGAGGGTCCTTGGGTGCCAGCTCGGAGGCCGCGTCAGAAACCGCGTGGAGGGCAGTCTCCATGAAAGCGGTGTGGAATGCGCCTGCTACCTGCAGAGGGATTACTCGTGTCCCGACCGGCGGATTCGCCGCAAATTCGGACAAAGCCTCTCGAGATCCCGCAACCACGATCTGGCCGCCCCCGTTAAAGTTTGCCGCGGAAAGCCCCCGTGCTTCCAGTTCGGAGGGGAGCTCTTCAGGGTCAGCCCCCAACACAGCGGCCATCCCGCTGGGAGTGAGGGCAGAAGCGACCGCCATGGCAGCGCCTCGCGCAGCCACCAGCTTCAGCGCTTCCTCATCCGAGAGAACACCAGAGAGCGCGGCGGCGGTGAATTCACCGACGGAATGGCCGGCAAAAGCCAGAGGAGTACCCGCGGGAAGGCCAGCGAGGAGTGCTCGACCGGTCAGGAGCCCCGCTGCCACAATCAGAGGCTGTGCTACGGCGGTGTCCCTGATGGTGGCTTCATCGCTGCGGGTGCCGTGGAGAACCAAGTCAATACCGACGGCCTGGGAAAAGGATTCCAGGGTGGCACGATGTTCTTCGTGTACAAGCCAGGGTTCCAAAAACCCTGGCTTTTGTGATCCCTGTCCGGGTGCTGCGATAACAAACATAGGTTTTAGTTTCCCCCCTGAGGGAGCCGTGAGGCGTAGTAGGTCATGGTGTGTCCTGAGCCCCTACCTTTGTAGGGAGGGAACACCTAGGGCGAGCGGGAGCCCGAGGTGTTCGGCTCGCTCATGCTTCCCAAAATGATCCCCAGGTGCAAGGTCACAGCATCGCGAGGGTTCCCAGGATCCCAGGCGACCACTTGGGCCACCTTTTTGAGGCGATATCGAACAGTGTTGGGGTGGACAAACAACTCCCGGGCGGTGGCTTCCAGGGAGTGCCCGGTTTCCAAATACGTCCACAACGTGCCGAGCAAATCGAGCTGGTGATCTCTCAAGGGCTCATAAATTTGGCTGACCAGCGCTCTTCTGGCCAAGGGGTCACCAGCGAGGGCGCGCTCGGGAAGAACATCATCTGCCGAGAGTGGCCGTGGTAATTCCCGGCGAGCTTTCGCCACGGAGAAGCCGGCAAGAGCGGCCTTTGCGCTCTTGGCGGCATCCACCACGCTCGCCACGGTATGTCCCACCACAACCGCCCCTGTTCCAAAACTTCGTTCCATCGCCAAGGCGATATCCATGAAGCTTGCGGGGTGGGCGTGATCGGATTCCTCATCTACCCGCCGACCAATGACCACCACTAAACGGTTTCCCTGAACCCCCACGAGGACGTCTGCATGCTGATGCCGGGCAATGCGACGAATGTCATCCACGTCCACCATTCGCGGGCTCGTGCCGACCACTACAGCGACTTCACCGTGGCCCAACCAACCCAGGGCGGCGATGCGCGAAGGCAATTCTTGGTCATATTCACCGCTCAGGATGGAATCCACAGCGAGAGCCTCGAGGCGCGCATCCCACAAGCCTCGGGCTTCTGCGGCTCTGGCGTAAACATCGGCTGCGGCAAAAGCAATTTCACGGGAATAGTGGAGGATCGATTCTCGCAATTCGGGCGGCCCCTGGAGCAGCTGCTTCTCGACCACCTCCACGGTGACCTTGATCAACTGCAGGGTTTGCTGCAAGCTCACCGAGCGCAGCAGCTCCCTCGGGGCGACGCCAAAGACATCTGAAGCAATCCACGGGGTGGACTGAGGGTTTTCAAACCATGAGATGAAAGAGGAAATACCGGTTTGGGCTACCATCCCTACCGCTGATCGGCGCCCCGGAGGCATCGCCCGATACCAGGGCAATTCTGTTTCCAGGGTCGCGAGTGTGGTGGTCGCCATTTCCCCTGAAATGTTGCGAAGCCACGACAGTGTTTGCTTCTTGGTCATAGCCATAGTGGACCCGGGGAGTTGCCTCCCGCTTAGGATTCTCCGCCGGCTGTGCCGCTGGTTCCTGCAGTCACATCGTGGAGGCGATACTTGGTGATTGCCTCCTGCAGGGAATGTGTCGGAACGAGGCCCTCTTTGCTCAGCTGTTGCAGCACGCGTGCCGCAACGGAAGGACCGTCGATGGCGAAGTGGCGCCGCGCGGCAGGCCTTGTATCGCTAAACCCAAAGCCATCGGCCCCCAGTGTGAGATAGGGCCTGGGAACAAATTCACGGATTTGATCTTGAACCGAGTGCATGAAATCACTCACCGCGATGACGGGGCCTTCGCTTTCTGCCAGGCGTGTGGTCACGTACGGGGTGTGTGCGGGCTCTTCGGGGCGCAAGAAGTTGTGGCGCTCTGCTGCGACGCCATCGCGCCGGAGCTCGTTCCAGGAGGTCACCGACCAAACTTCTGCGCTGACGCCCCAGTCATTGGCAAGGAGCTCTTGGGCTTCAAGCGCCCAGGGCACTCCGACTCCCGAGGCAAGAATGGTGGCCTTGGGCCCCACACCGGATCCGGTGCTGATCCGGTGCATGCCCTTCAAGATTCCTTCGACATCGACATCTTCTGGCTCTGCTGGCTGGGCGACAGGCTCGTTGTAAATGGTGAGGTAGTACATCACGTTCGGGTCGGGGTGTTTCCCGCCATACATGCGCTCCATGCCATCGGCCACGATGTGAGCGAGTTCGTAGGAATACGCGGGGTCATAGGTAATGACCGCTGCGTTGGTCGAGGCAAGCAGCGGTGAATGCCCATCGGCGTGCTGCAAACCCTCACCCGTCAGCGTGGTGCGACCGGCGGTCGCACCCATGATGAAACCTCTCGCCATCTGGTCACCCGCAGCCCACATGGCGTCGCCGGTGCGCTGGAAACCAAACATGGAGTAAAACACGTAGATCGGTACCATCGGTTCGCCATGGGTGGCATAGCTGGTTCCCACCGCGGTGAAGGCCGCGAAGGCGCCCGCTTCGTTGATGCCGGTGTGCAGAATCTGACCTTGGGGGCTTTCCTTGTAGGCCAGCAGAAGTTCGCGATCGACCGAGGTGTAGCTCTGGCCGTGCGGATTATAGATTTTCGCGGTGGGGAAGTAAGCATCCATCCCGAAGGTTCGCGCTTCGTCCGGGATGATAGGGACCAAGCGGTGACCAAAGTCGGGGTTCTTCAGCAGGTCTTTTAGTAGCCTCGCAAAGGCCATTGTGGTGGCAATTTCTTGCTTCCCCGAGCCCTTTTTCACTGCTGCATACGTCTCAGCACCCGGCAAGGTCACCTGGGTGTACTTAGACCGACGCTCGGGCAGGTAACCGCCGAGTGCCCGACGCCGCTCGTGCAGGTAGGAAATTGCTTCGTCACCAGCGCCGGGGTGGTAATACGGCGGTTGGTACACGTCAGCGTCTAGTTGAGCGTCGGTGATGGGAATCCGCATGTCGTCGCGGAAGGTTTTGAGGTTTTCGAGCGTTAGTTTCTTCATCTGGTGGGTGGCGTTTCGACCCTCGAAGCTGGGGCCCAAGCCATAACCCTTCACCGTCTTAGCCAAAATGACGGTGGGTTGGCCTTTGTGCTCGGTGGCTGCTTTGAATGCGGCATAGACCTTGCGGTAGTCGTGGCCACCACGCTTCAAACGCCAAATGTCGTCGTCGCTCATCCCCGCCACCATGGCGGCGGTGCGAGGGTCGCGCCCAAAGAAGTGTTCGCGAATATAGGCGCCGCTTTCGGCTTTATAGGTTTGGTAGTCGCCATCGGGGGTCTTGTTCATCAGGTCGCGCAGTGCGCCCTCATGATCCATGGCGAGCAATGCGTCCCATTCCCTGCCCCACACCACCTTGATGACATTCCAGCCGGCTCCGCGGAAAAAGCTTTCGAGTTCCTGGATGATTTTGCCGTTACCGCGGACCGGTCCATCGAGTCGCTGAAGGTTGCAGTTGATGACAAAAGTGAGGTTGTCAAGGTCATCGTTAGCGGCGAGCTGAAGCGCGCCGCGGCTTTCCACTTCGTCCATCTCCCCATCACCCAAGAACGCCCAGACGTGTTGATCAGAGGTGTCTTTGATGCCGCGGTGATGAAGGTACCGGTTAGATTGTGCCTGATAGATCGCGTTGATGGGCCCCAGGCCCATCGACACCGTGGGGAATTGCCAAAAATTCGGCATCAAACGGGGGTGGGGATAAGAGGATAGCCCGCCCGTGGGGTGAGACTTTTCTTGACGGAAACCATCAAGCTGGTCTTCGCTGAGCCTGCCTTCGAGGTAAGCCCTGGCATACATCCCGGGGGAAGCGTGACCCTGGTAGAAAATTTGGTCCCCGCCGCCGGGGTGATCGGCGCCACGGAAAAAGTGGTTGTGGCCTACTTCGTAGAGCGCTGCCGAGGAGGCGTAGGTCGAGATGTGTCCACCCACAGAAATTCCGGGTCGCTGGGCGCGATGCACGGTAATTGCTGCGTTCCAGCGAATCCAGGCACGATAGCGGCGTTCAATCTCTTCATCGCCCGGGAACTCTGGCTCAGAGTCCGGTGCAATCGAATTGAGGTAGTCCGTGGTGGGAACCATGGGGACACCCAAGTGAAGCTCTTTGGAGCGCTTGAGAAGGCTTAACATAATCTCCCGACCACGCTGATGGCCAGCACCGGTTACGACGGCATCGAGAGATTCCTGCCACTCCGCTGTTTCCGCGGGGTCAGAATCCATCTGGTGAAACGAATAGGGATCTTGGTCGTTAACGGCCACCGTGACCTCTTCCTGTGTGTGGTAGATACAGAAGTCCACTCCCGGAGGGATTGCCCCCGGAACGTCAGACAAGTCTAGCCCCTGAGTGTGGCAAGGCCTGAGGGAACAAAAGTGTTCCCGGTGGTTTAGCATAAAGGCTTGGGCCTGTAGCTCAGTTGGTTAGAGCGCCACGTTTACACCGTGGATGCCGGGGGTTCGAGTCCCTCCGGGCCCACAAAAATTCAGGCGAACAGCGCCACCATCAAAGCGACATAAATCACCACGAAGATGGTCGGTGTCACATACTGCACCACCCACATCCACGATGTCTTGGTGGGCTCTGCCTGGCGCAAGAGGGCATGCGCTTCGCTGGCTGATTGGAACTGAACCAGGGCTCCAAAGATTCCGGAAGCCAGAAGAATTCCAGCAGCAGCGACGCGAAGCGCAACAGCGTTGTCAGCGAGGCCAAACTGCAACAGCGCCACAGTGGTTATCAGTAGCGCGGTCGGCGCCATTTGAGACAGGACAATCATGCGACGGTGGGCAAGCCACGTGGAGGTCTGTTCCGGGGTCATACTTTCTCCAAAGTGGGATTAGGTATTACCAGCTTAGCGACGCCGAGAAGAGGGATGAGGGCCGCATCAGCGCGGTGGGGAGTGTTTGCTGGGACCCTCGCTCATTGTGGGGTCCCTCGGTGCACCCGCTGGCCTTAATTCGGTGGGGGGCCGCGTCGGAGTTTCTCCTCGTCCTTTCGCGCGGGGTGAGCGGTCACACAACTAAACCGGTTACCCGTATTCTTGAAGCATGGTCGATGATGTATCGGGCGACGATGTCGAAGAAGCTCCTCGGCGGAGCACGTTTCAGGAGCCCCTCGAGGAGAACCCTCCCTCGAGTGAGTTTGTCCTGCTAGAGGAAGCCACCGCGCAACCGGACACACCGGTTGCGCCCCAGTATTTTGCCCCGCCGGTCCGGACGTCGAAGACTCAACAAGACATCATCGCCGCCTTTGAAACAGAGGGCTCCTCGGGCAGTGGCGACAAGATTGCCGAGCTCGAAACACAACTTGCTTTGCAGAGCGAGGAAGAAGCAGCCTTTGCCTCGTGGGCGGTGGTGATCCGGGAGACGCAGCCTGACCGCGCAGCGGAAATTATTGCCCACGAGAGGGAAATTTTTGATGGCGCTGAGCCGTCAGAGCTCGTTTTTGCGCCGGTAGAGGCGGCCGAAGTACCAGATACCACCCCTCTGGAGGCGGAGGCAACGGTCGAGGAAGAGGACGCTGACCAGGCACAAGATCTTGGCGAGATTCCTGTCGATCCCGAGCCTGACCCAGATCCAGACCCTGCGAGTGCTCCCGAGGCAGTCAGTGCCCCAGAGCCCATCGACGCAGCCGCTGGCTTGCGCCCTCGCTCGGAGGTATGGCCGCTCATGCAGGGTGGCCTCGTCGATGAACCGGTAACCATGCGCTCAGATTCCGAAGGTCCGCCCTTCCAAGGGCTTTGGCCTCTGGTCTCGACCTGGGGATTTGCGCTGGTTCCTTTCCTCGGTGTGATTGCTGGTGTGTGGGTTGTGGGCATGGGTCTTAGCTTTTTCCAAGCGTTGGTGGTGGCATCTGTCGCGGCCCTTGTCATTGGTTTTGTGGTGGCGTCCCTTGCCAAAGTTTCGACCCCGATACAGAACACCTTTGGTCGGGTAGGCAGTGTCCTGCCCGCACTACTCATGGTCGTTCTGCGACTGATGGCTTTAGCCCTGGTGCTGTGGTGGGTATCGCGCACCGCGGCAGAACTTGCCGTGATTGCTGGTTGGTGGAGCGGTCCCGAGTGGGTCGCGCACACCGTGGCAGCAGTTGTTCTGGGTGTATTTTCCTTCGCCCACATCTTCTTCAGAGCTTCCGTCATGCGGGTTACCCTCTGGGCGAGCGCCAGCCTGGGTGTGCTGGGAACGACAGCCGTCATTGTTCGCACTGCCCCAGAAATTGTGAGCCCACCAACATGGACGTGGACAGCTGAAATCCTGCCCCTCTTTAGCGCCGGTTCTCTGGTGCTTGTCCTGGGGCTGGTCGCTTTTGCCCCGGTGGCGAATTCTCTCGCATCCCTCGCGCCGCGCAGTGGCTCTCGCTTGGTGGGGACGATGTCAGGCATTGCTTCGGTTCTGCCGCTGGGCCTGTTGATGAGCTATTCAGCGTGGATGTCGGAGAGCGCTCCGGGATTTGCTCTGGGAATTCTTCGTGACCCAATAGCCACGATGGGTACAGGGCTTGGCACTTGGTTCCCCGCCCCCCTGCTTGTGGTGTTGGTCTTGCCTTTTGCCGGCTTCCTGGCCATCGGCCTGTGGTCCCTCGTCGGCTCGCTGAAGGAGATGTCGGTTCCCGGACCTCGATCCGTTTACGGAAGCGTTTTGATGCTGACGATCGGCGGTTTGGTCGCGCTGGGAATCCTCTTTGAGTCGAGCTTCTTAGACGCTCTTCCCGATGCTTTCTTCACCGCTGGCGTCATCGTTGCCGCCTGCGTAGGGGCGATAGCGGTTGATTCGGTTATTCCTGGCAAGGTGCAGGCAACGCGAGGTTTGTCCTGGCGTTGGGGGCCCTTTGCGGGGATGGCGGTCGCAGTCGCTGTGGGTCTTGGCGTGGTGAGCTCCGACATCTCCTGGCTGTCGTGGCAGGGATACCTGTTGGGATTCCTAGAGTCACAAGGCTTCGGTGATCTTGCCCCGGGGAACCTAGGAATAGTGTTCGCCCTTCTGCTGGGGGGCATGGGAAGCGCGCTCTCTGCAATTCCGGTGAAGAAAACGCCGGTGTCGATTGATGTCTAAAACGAACCCCTCCCACACTCTTGCCGATGTGCTCGCGGGCGTTGATGAATTGTGGCCGCTCTCTGGAACAGAAGACTGGGATGCTGCGGGTCTGGTGGTGGGGGACCCCGCTGCGAACATTTCTGACATCCACCTCATGGTGGATGTCACGGCGGAAAGCGTTGCTGAAGCGCTGAAGCAGGGTGCCGATCTGATCATTGCCCACCACCCGCTGCTGTTGAGAGGGGTGACAACGGTGGCGGAGTCCACCTACAAGGGGAACCTTATTGCAACGCTGATTCGAGGTGGGTGCGCTCTCTATGCAGCACACACAAATGCCGATGCTGTGCCCACGGGGACCTCGGCAAGGCTCGCTGAGCTCCTTGAACTTAAGGATCATGCGCCACTGACTGAGGGTGCGCAGCCAGGGCATGGGTTGGGTCGGGTCGGCACATTGGCTACCCCGCAGACGCTGTACCAGGTTGCTGTTGCGCTGGGCGAACTCCTTCCCCACACCGCTGTGGGTCCCACTGTGGCCGGAGACCCCGAGCGCCTGGTTTCACGCATATCCCTGTGTGCAGGGGCGGGGGATTCTTTGCTGTCTCACCCCGATGTGCAGAAAAGTGATGTATTCATCACCAGTGATGTGCGCCACCATCCGGCAAGTGAAGCGGTTGAACAAGCGGTCTTGAACGGTGGCCCAGCCCTGATTAATATTTCCCACTTTGCTGCCGAATGGCTGTGGCTTGACCAGGCCGGGGCAGAACTCGAGGCGAAACTGGGGCTCTCTGTCACGGTGAGTGATCTCAACACAGACCCGTGGACTTTTCAGGTCCAACGCGTAGGAAGCGAATAAATGGCACTCAGCGCCTCAGCCCAGGATCAAGCACAACTCCTCGTCGTGGCAGACGACGACGTGATGTCCGCTCGAAACTCTGCCACGATCAGGGGGCTTGCCAAGGAGCTCAGTATCGACACGTTGAACGCCGCCATCGAGGACATCAGGGCAAGGCGCCACGACCAAATGGTCGAGGTGGACAATATCCAATCGGAGCTGACGCGCTCCGAGTCTGATGTTTCTCTCGTGGCGACGCGGATCACCCGAGACGCAGAACGCCTGGTCCAGACTTCTTCGGCAAAAGACGCCCAAGGCTTGGAGCACGAATTAGAAAGCTTGCGCACCAGGCAATCAGACCTTGAAGACATCGAGCTCGCCATCATGGACAACCTGGAGCGCGCCACCGCGGTATTGGAGGGAATCAGTCAGGAACTCGCCACCGCAGAGCAGGCTCTGCAGGCAGCAAAAGACCAGGAATCCCGTCGCACAGAAGAGCTCACCGGGCTTAATGAAGCCCTGGCCGACAAGCGCGCAGAGCTCCTTGGCGCCCTGCCTCAGGATTTGGTGGCTTTGTATGAACGACAACGCGAACGATATGGAATCGGCGCTTCCCACCTGCGGGGAGGTGTTTCCAGCGCCAGCGGTGTTGGCTTGACGGAATCCGATCTCCACACCATCCGCCAGGCTCCTGAAGACGAAGTAATGCTGTGCCCTGATTCCAACGCCATTTTGGTGAGAACTGCCGAGTCTGGCCTGTGAGCTACAGCCACCTCGTTGTCGAGGCCGACGGCGCTTCTCGGGGGAACCCGGGTCCCGCTGCCGGCGGTGCGGTAGTGCTTGATCCGGGCTCGGGGGAGACCCTCGTCACTGTGGGAAAACTCTGCGGGGTGGCCTCGAACAACGTCGCTGAGTATCGCGGAATGATCGAGGGCATCAGGGCCGCCTGGGGCATTTCACCCGGTGCAAAACTGACCGTCTTCATGGATTCGAAGTTGGTCGTGGAACAGATGTCGAGGCGCTGGAAGATCAAGCACCCCGACATGCAAACCCTCGCCCAAGAAGCAAGGGAGCTAATTGCTGGGGGCACGGTCACCTTTGAATGGGTTCCTCGAGAGAAGAATGCCCGGGCCGATGCTGCAGGAAACAAAGCCCTCGATGGCGGGGTATCTTTCCTCGAGCCCTAGCCAGGGATGCTCTCCTGCTCTACCCTGAAGAAGTTGGAAAGGGTTGGCCAGGCGATCGCGTCGCTACTTCGGTAGTGCCGAGGAACGTCCGGGCTCCTCAGAGCAGGATGGTGGGTAACGCCCACCCGGAGTAATCCGCGAGATAGTGCCACAGAAAACAGACCGCCCGGTTTTCCGGGTAAGGGTGAAACGGTGGTGTAAGAGACCACCAGGGGTTTAGGTGACTAAGCCTGCTAGGTAAACCTCATCCGGAGCAAGGTCAAACAGACACCCATCAGGTTGCTCGCCTGAGTGTCGGGTAGGCCGCTAGAGAGAACTGGCAACAGTTATCCGAGACAGATGATCGTCACCGAAGTTCGCTTCGGGACAGAACCCGGCGTATCGGCCGACCCTCTCCAACATTATGAAACGCTGCGAAGAACCGTCACTACTTTGCCCATCACCGTGGCGTGGTCGCCCAGGATGGGTTCGTAGGCGCTGTTCTGGGGCAGGAGCCACGTGTGTCCATCGCGCTGTTTGAAAACCTTGACGGTGGCTTCTTCATCCAGCATCGCGGCAACGATGTCGCCGTTGTCGGCGGTCTGTTGCTGGCGAACAACGACCCAGTCGCCATCACAGATGGCAGCATCAATCATCGAGTCTCCCACTACTTTGAGCATGAAAAGCTCTCCGTTACCGACTAACTGCCGGGGGAGGGACATGATGTCCTCGACGTGCTGTTCCGCTGTAATCGGAATACCGGCGGCAATGCGACCGACGAGGGGAACCTGGACTGCATTGGAATCTTCTGGAGCCAGCTGACTCACGCGGGCGGTCGCCTCCGGGGTGACGCGCTTGAGGATCTCCAGTGTCCGCGCCGTGTTGGCATGACGCTTGATGTATCCGGCGCGCTCGAGCTGGCTGAGTTGGTGGGACACGCTCGAGGTGGACGAGAGTCCGGTGCCCTCGCAGATCTCTCTCATGCTCGGTGGCACGCCCCGGGAGTCCAGAGACAACTCGATGAAAGCCTGAATTTTGTGCTGCTGTTCGCTCAACATCCCTCCACCGTAGCGGGTTTCGAACAATTTTTCTATACATACGTTCGAACATATTCCGGGCGTGTCAGTGGTGACCGCTTAACTGGGGTGTGTCGGGTGCTTGACAAGTCACGCATTCGAACATATATTCGAAACAGAGATTCGGACCTGGCCCTCCCGGCCGAGGGTTGGGTCCGAACTCTCAACCAAGGAGGAACCATGACCACCACTTCACTTCGCATCACCCGACGCGGACGCGTCGTGCTCGGACTTGCTCTTGCCCTGCCTGTGATGGCCCTCTCCGTCTTCCTCGCGTCCTCGGGCGCGCTCGCCGAAAGCGACGCAGCGAGTGATGATTTTGAATACATGACGGTGCTCTCCGGTGACACCCTCTGGAGCATCGCGACGATGATTTCTCCTCATGAAGATCCCCGCGACGTGGTCGCTAAGATTATTTCTCTTAACCAGCTCGAGACCGCATCCTTGATGCCCGGACAGGACATCGCGCTCCCTCGCTAAGTCGCCACCGGTTACGATGGCGGAATGGCTGGACTGATTGATTTACCTCTGAGAGATGACCTCCGGGGTAAAGAGCCTTATGGCGCCCCGATGGATCCGGTGACGTATGCGCTGAATGTCAATGAAAATACTCACCCCGTCCCACCAGAGGTGCGGCAGGCGATTCTCTCCCATATTTCCCGCGCGCTGGAGACGATTAACCGCTACCCCGATAGAGAATTCACCGCACTGCGGGAGGCCTTGGCCAGCTACGCGACCAGGAGTCACCGCCAGGGCACCCTCGATGCCTCGATGGTGTGGGCCGCAAACGGGTCCAATGAAGTCATCCAGCAAGTGCTGCAAGCCTTTGGCGGACAGGGGCGTTCCGTCTTGGGCTTTCCGCCGAGCTATTCCATGCACCCGATCATTGCTGAATCGACCGGAACGACCTGGAGCGTGGGGAGTCGAGAGCAAGACTTTTCCTTGACCCCCGCGGGCGTGGAAAGCGCGATTCGGCTGACGAGGCCCGACGTCGTGTTCCTGTGTGCCCCCAACAACCCCACCGGCACACCGGTGTCACTGGAGACCATTGAAGCCGCGTATGACGCCACCGACGGCATTGTTCTGGTCGATGAGGCCTATGTCGAATTTCACTCGGAAGGCTCGCTCACCGCCTCGGAGCTTTTGCCCGGGCGAGAAAGGCTGCTGGTCTCTCGCACCATGTCAAAAGCGTTTGCGTTTGCCGGAGCCCGAGTCGGATATCTCCTGGCCGACCCCGCGGTTATTGATGCCCTTCGTCTTGTTCGGCTGCCGTATCACCTCTCGGGAATTACCCAGGCGGCCGCTTTGGGAGCGCTGGAAAACGCAGAGGTGATGCTGGCAATGGTTGAGGACATTAGGCAGCAGCGTGATCGCCTTCTTCAAGAATTGCCAGGGCTTGGCTATACGGTGTGTGAATCCCAAGCAAACTTCGTGCTTTTTGGGGGAGTGGAAAACCCGAAGGCCCTCTTTGAACAACTGCTGAGCCACGACATTTTGATCCGAGATGTGGGGATCCCCCACCACCTTCGTGTGACGGCGGGAACCGAAGCAGAGACCAGTTACTTTTTGGAGACGCTCGCTACACTGGCACGGTGAACACGTCCCCACGAACCGCGCTCATCGAGCGTGCCACTTCAGAGTCCAGTGTTCGCGTCTCGCTCAATCTTGACGGCACCGGGAAGTCGACGATTTCGACGACGGTGCCGTTTTTTGACCACATGTTGACGGCGTTGTCTAAGCACTCGCTGATCGATTTAGAAGTTTCTGCCCATGGCGACACTGAAATCGATGTGCACCACACGGTGGAAGACACCGCCATCGTCCTGGGTCAGGCCTTACGAGAAGCCCTGGGAGATAAGTCAGGAATTGGTCGTTACGGGGATGCCCTGGTGCCTCTTGATGATGCGCTTGCGCGTGCCGTTGTTGATGTCTCTGGCAGGCCCTATTTAGTTCACACCGGCGAACCGGAGGGTTTTGAATACCACGCCATTGGGGGGCATTTCACCGGTTCGCTGGTGAGACACGTGTTTGAGGCCATCACCATGCACGCCCACCTCACCGTTCACATCACCGTGCTCGATGGCAGAGATCCCCACCACATTGCAGAAGCAGAGTTCAAAGCTTTTGCCCGGGCGCTCCGCTTGGCCGTGGCTCGGGACAATCGTGTGTCAGGGATTCCCTCCACAAAGGGTGCTCTTTAGTCGTGTCACCTCGTGTGGTGGTCTTTGACTACGGTTCGGGCAACGTTCATTCCGCGCTGAAGGCACTGGAGGCTGCGGGTGCCGAGGTGACACTAACCAATGATGCGACCGTGGCCCGAGAGGCTGAAGGCCTCGTAGTGCCGGGGGTGGGAGCCTTCGCCACCGTGATGTCGGCGTTGAAAGCGGTGGGTGGTGATTCGTTAATCGAAAAGCGGCTGGCGGGCTCCCGTCCGGTCTTAGGAATTTGTGTGGGACTCCAGGTGATGTGTGAGGGCGGAGTCGAACACGGCGTGAGTACCGAAGGCCTCGGCCAATGGCCAGGAATAGTGGAAAAGTTGGAAGCCGCTATTTTGCCTCACATGGGGTGGAATACGGTGACACCACCTCACGGCAGCTCCCTGTTTCGCGGGGTGGAAGACGAGCGGTTTTATTTCGTGCATTCCTACTCGCTCAAGAGCTGGAGCATGGAACCCTCCGGGACGCTCCCTCCGCCATCGGTGACCTGGTCTCACCACGGTCAAGACTTTGTGGCAGCGGTGGAAAATGGACCACTGAGCGCCACCCAATTCCACCCCGAAAAATCTGGCCCCGCTGGCATCCACCTCTTGCGCAACTGGGTGACATCTCTCGCGGGTGCCTGACATGGACCGATTGATTCAATGGGAGTAGAGTCGGATGCTTGCGCGTGGAACACCACATCGACCCGGACTGACAGTTAGATACCCCCACCCCACTATGAACGAGTTCTCTCAATCCCCCTCTTTAGTCCTGCTCCCTGCGGTTGATGTATCCGGTGGGAAAGCTGTCCGTCTGACCCAGGGGGAGGCGGGGACCGAAACGTCTTACGGTGATCCGGTGGAGGCGGCTGAAGAGTGGATGCGCCAGGGGGCGCAGTGGCTCCACCTCGTAGATCTTGACGCCGCCTTTGGGCGCGGCAATAACAAAGCCGTCATTAGACGAGTGGTCAAAGCCGTGGGCAAACGCGTCAACGTGGAGCTCTCTGGTGGCATCCGCGATGACCAGTCGCTAAAAGATGCGCTCTCCACGGGAGCCGTCCGAGTTAACTTGGGCACGGCTGCTTTGGAAAACCCTGAGTGGACCGCTCACGTGATTTCTGAATATGGCGAGGCGGTTGCCGTGGGACTTGACGTGCGCGGTGAGACACTAGCTGCACGAGGCTGGACCCAAGAGGGCGGCAGCCTGTTCCACACTCTGGAGCGCCTCAACAAATGCGGGTGTGCGCGATATGTCGTCACCGACGTCACCAAGGATGGAACGATGAAGGGTCCTAACACGGACCTCCTTCGGCAAGTATTGGCGGCAACAGACCACCCGGTAGTGGCCTCAGGGGGTATCGCTTCGTTGGACGATATTGCCGAGCTCCGGGAACTCGTTCCTCTTGGACTCGAGGGTGCGATCCTCGGCAAAGCTCTCTACGCGGGAGCCTTCAACCTCGTCGAGGCGTTGGATGTCGCCGGGCACTGATTCTGCCGGGCAGCCTTTTGAAGGTAGGGCCTTCGCGCCCAATCCCCACGCAAGCGATTCGGGCGATTGTGGCAGTGAACTAGCGCTCGCGCTCGATCACTTTTTCAGCTCTGACACCTCGGCTGCTGGTGAGGTGGTGGCGGCGCGCCCGATCGTAGAACTTCTTGACGCGTTGCGAGGAGCGAGAGTGCTGGCACCTCTCATGGCGCACGCAGGTGGTTGGGATACCACCGAAGAAGATGCGTTGCAGGAGAAAAGTCAAGAACTCTCCATTCTTCACCTCGAAGGCCCTGATGGGCGCGCGGTGTCACCCATTTTTAGCGATGTTGCCTCGATGATTCAGTGGAACACCGAAGCCAGGCCCATTCCTGTTTCGGCGCAACAAGCAGCACTTGCTGCAGCCAGCGATGGGCTAGGGCTTCTCGTGCTCAACCCGGGCACGCCACGGTCCCTGACGCTTCGGCGAGGGGCCATTAGAGCCCTCGCCACGGGGGATGCTTATGTTCCAGCCTGTGTTGACCAACAGGTAGTGGCTGCTCTGCACGATGCCGTGGCGAAGGAGTCTGAGTGGGTCGAGATTGCTTTGGTCACCACGGGTGATCCTGGTTTTGTGCTCGCGGGACCCGAAGTGTTGGTGATACTCGCGGCCCAGCCGGGGCTTGACGCCACAGAGCTGCACCATCGCCTGGCTCGCCTAAGCATGGAGTGGGGCAAAAGTGCGGTTCTCGCCGACCGTGTCGATGGGATCGGCGTGAAGGTCGTTGCTGCTTAGTTGACCGCTCCGGTGTATTTTTCGCCCGGTCCGGCTCCGGGAGCATCAGGGTGGGTGGATGCCTCGCGGAAGGCGAGTTGAACGGACCGCAAGCCATCCCTCAAACTCCTGGCGTGATGATCTCCGATTTCAGGCGCTGCGGCCACGACAAGACCAGCAAGAGCAGAAATGAGCTTGCGGGCCTCGGCAAGGTCCGTTTCTTCCTCGGGATTATCCGATAGGCCACACTTGACGGCAGCGGCGGAGAGGAGGTGGACCGCAACCGTGGTGATGACTTCCACAGCGGGCACTTCGCCAATATCCCGACCGAGGTCTTCCAGGGACTCGTTGTTCACCGTTATCTCATTTCGCTCGCCAGATGTGTCAAACACTGCTACTCTTAGCCGTTCGCTACTCCTAGAGTAGGGAACAAGCGAAAGTGGAGAAACCTCCCACCCGCGTGTGCCTGGGAGACCAAGGCTACCGGGTCGTTGTACTCCGTGAATCACGATTCACAGCGTTAAGGGTGCGGCACAGTTTTCTGTGGGATGTAATTCTGCTTTCGCGCACTGAGTCCGTGAAACAGAAGGAGATCCGCATCAGCGATCCGAGGATTAACGACCGCATTCGTGCCACCGAGGTTCGCCTCGTGGGGCCCGAAGGGGAACAGGTCGGAGTGGTCCGCGTAGACATTGCTCTGCGCTTAGCTCAAGAAGCTGACCTTGATTTGGTGGAAGTTTCCCCCAATTCGAACCCACCCGTAGTCAAAGTTATGGACTACGGCAAGTACAAGTACGAGGCAGCGCAAAAAGCTAAAGAAGCTCGAAAGAACCAGGCAAACACGATTCTCAAAGAGGTTCGTTTTCGTCTAAAAATCGACACCCACGACTACGAAACCAAGCGCAAGCGCGCGGAAACGTTCCTCAAAGCCGGCGACAAAGTCAAAGCCATGATTTTGTTCCGCGGTCGTGAACAGTCCAGACCTGAGCAGGGTGTGCGCTTGTTGCAGAGATTCGCCGAAGACGTCTCAGAGTTCGGGGTCGTGGAATTTACCCCGACCATTGATGGTCGCAACATGGTGATGGTCATCGGGCCGATGAAATCCAAAGCAGATGCAAAGGCGGCACAGGCAAAAGAAAAAGCTCGAAGCCAGGCCTCCGCAAAAGCAGTCGAGCCCGTCGCCAAAGAAGCACCCCCTGTCGCCGAAAAAGCCCCCGCTACCGAAAAGCCACCCGCGAAAGCCGCAGTGAAAAAAGCGGCTCCGGCAGCCCAGAAGAAACCGGCAGCAAAGAAACCGGCCGCCAAGGCCAAAGAAAAGAAGGAAGAGACAGATGCCTAAGCAGAAGAGCCATTCCGGCGCCAAGAAGCGCTTCAAGGTAACCGGATCCGGAAAAATCATGAAACAGGGTGCTGGAATGCGCCACAACCTCGAAAAGAAGTCCAGCCGAGTGACTCGTCGCCTCAACCAAGAGCAGGTTCTTGCGCCGGCGAACGCCAAAGTCATCAAGAAATTGCTCGCCAAGTAGACCTGAACGAAACGAAGGACAAAGATCATGGCACGTGTAAAGAATGCGGTTAACGCACACAAAAAGCGTCGGGTTATCCTCGAACGCGCTTCGGGCTACCGCGGGCAGCGCTCGCGTTTGTACCGGAAGGCAAAAGAGCAGGTTATTCACTCGCTCGTCTACAGCTACCGGGATCGCCGCCAGCGCAAGGGGGACTTCCGTCGCCTCTGGATTCAGCGCATCAACGCCGGCTCACGTGCCAACGGCCTGACCTACAACCGCTTTATCCAGGGCCTTGGCCTTGCCGGTATTGAAGTTGACCGCCGGATGCTCGCTGAGCTCGCGGTGAACGAACCCACCGCCTTCGCCACCTTGGTGGCCGAAGCAAAGAAGGCTCTACCCAAGGACACCTCTGCTCCTGCAGTAAAGTCCTAGGACCTCAAAACACCCCCAGCGCCTGGCGTTGGGGGTGTTTTTTTGTGTGAGTCGTGAAGGATTCCCCGCCGTGGACCCCTAGATTTGTCATGTGTTGGATAACCCCCGCTCACCCCGTGTCCGCGCAGTATCGAAGCTTTCCCACAAATCCAAGCGTCAAGCGGCACAGCTCTTCCTCGTGGAAGGACCGCAAGCCACCAGGGAAGCCTTGAAGCATCGCCCTGAGTCGGTGGTGGATCTCTTCCTGACACCTGCGAGCGCCGAGCGAAACACTGATCTTGTGACTCTGGCCGAGGGCGCAGGCATAGACATCACACTTGCGAGCGAAGAAGTGGTGGCGGCGCTCTCTGACACGGTCACGCCTCAAGGGGTGGTGTGTGTGTCCCAGTTTGTGAATACCTCTTTGGCTTCGGTGCTGGGCTCAAACCCCCGCAATATTGCGGTACTTCACCGGGTTAAGGATCCAGGAAATATTGGGAACATCATCCGCAGTGCGGATGCAGCGGGGGCCAGTGCCGTGATTTTGACCGCAGAGAGCGTGGACCCCTTCAACCCGAAAGTGGTTCGTGCAACCACCGGAAGCGTGTTTCATATCCCGATAGTTACCGGGGTCGAGCTGGCGGAGGTCGTGTCGGGGCTCACAGCGGCAGGGCTTACTGTGTGCGCGACCGAGGCTCAGGGCGACAGCATTTATGAGCTTGCTCAATCCGACGGCCTCGCCGCGCCCATTGCTTGGGTTTTTGGAAACGAAGCCCATGGCTTGAGTGAGGAGGACGCGGCCCTGGCAGACAAACGAATATCCGTGCCCATCTTTGGCCAGGCAGAGTCCCTGAGTCTACAAACCGCCGCAGCACTCTGCTTGTATCAGACCGCTTTTGCCCAGCACGGCTAACAACGCAGGTGGCATTCATCCTCCCCGGTAGACTTGGCGCTCGTGTCAGCCAATAAAGCTATTTCGCCAGAAAACGCCGCCGCCGCCGTTGCGGCTGCCGCGACGGCCTTCGCCGAAGCCACCACCGTAGAAGAGCTCCAGGCTGCAAAAAATGCTCACGTGGGGGACGCTTCGGCGCTGGCTCAGATGAACGCACTTCTTCGCGATCTGCCGGCAAGCGAAAAAGCGGCGGCCGGAAAACTGATGGGCGAATCGAGAGCGACGGTGGGGCAAGCACTCGAGTCGAGAGAGGGTGAGCTGGTCGCGGCGCGAGAGCGTGAACTGCTGGCGGCAGAGGCCCTGGATCTGACAGGGGTAGGAATTCGCAGGGCTCCCGGAGCCAGGCATCCCCTCAGCGTCTTGATGGAAGACATGGCTGATGTCTTTGTGGCGATGGGGTGGGAAATTGCCGAAGGGCCCGAGCTCGAGCATGAATGGTTCAATTTCGACGCACTCAACTTCGATGCCGACCATCCCGCGCGAGCCTTGCAAGACACTTTTTTTGTGGAACCCGTGGAATCACACCTGTTGTTGCGAACCCACACCTCACCGGTGCAAATTAGGTCGCTACTGAGCCGCGAACTCCCTGTCTATGTCGTGGCGCCAGGTCGCGTCTACCGAACCGATGAACTCGATGCCACCCATACGCCTGTGTTCCACCAAATCGAAGGCATCGCCATCGATAAGGGCCTCACCATGGCGCACCTGCGGGGGACCTTGGAGCACTTGGCGCGATCCATGTTTGGCGACGAAGCAAAAATTCGTTTGCGTGCGAACTATTTCCCTTTCACCGAGCCCAGTGCCGAGCTCGATATTTGGCACCCCACTTTTGTGGGCGGAGCGCGCTGGATCGAGTGGGGTGGCTGTGGCATGGTCAACCCCAATGTGTTGCGGGCGGCGGGGATCGATCCCAAGGTGTATCAAGGGTTTGCTTTTGGTATGGGCATTGAGCGCACACTGATGTTCCGCAACAACGTTCAAGACATGCGAGACATGGTCGAGGGTGATGTTCGGTTCTCCGGACAGTTCGGGATGGTGGTGTGATGCGCGTTCCCCTGTCGTGGCTCGCCGAATACGTTGATTTACCGGAGGATGTCACTCCCGAAAACGTCCATGAATCCCTCGTGTCAATCGGTCTGGAAGAAGAAGAAATCCACCGGTTCGAACTGGTGGGACCCATCGTGGTGGGCGAAATACTGGAATTCGAGGACGAGCCCCAAACAAACGGCAAAACCATCCGGTGGTGTCAGGTCAGGGTGTCTCTCACTGACACACCGGAGGCCCCCGCTATCCGCGGAATCGTCTGTGGGGCGAGCAATTTTGTAGTGGGAGACCAGGTCGTCGTGTCTCTGCCCGGTGCCGTGTTGCCAGGCCCCTTTGCCATTAGCGCTCGCACCACCTATGGCCACGTTTCGGATGGAATGATCGCCTCAGCGAAAGAGTTGGGGCTCGGTGAAGACCATGACGGCATTCTTCGCCTGGGGCTCCTGGGTGTTCACGCCGAGGTGGGGACGAATGCGCTAGCTCTCCTAGGCCTCGACGATGTCGCCGTGGAAATGAATGTCACGCCTGATCGTGGATATGCGCTGTCCATCAGGGGTATTGCCCGGGAATATCATCACGCTACGGGTGCGGCTTTTCGCGATCCCGCCACAGCGGTGACTCCCATGGCGTGTGAGGGTTTCCCCGTCACTCTCCAGGACGATGCCCCCATCCGGGGCGTTGAAGGGTGCCGGGTATTCGTTACCCGAGTGGTTCGAGGAATCACGGTCAACAGGCCCACGCCGGCGTTTATGGTGGCCCGGTTGGCGCTTGCCGGCATGCGTTCCATCTCCCTTCCCGTGGACGTCACCAACTATGTGATGTTGGAAATGGGTCAGCCCATCCACGCCTACGACCTGGGCACTCTCTCTGGCGGAATAACCGTGAGGCGGGCGAAGCACGGGGAAAAACTCGTCACCCTCGATTCTCAAGAGCGGTCGCTCGATCCTGAAGATCTGTTGATTACCGATGAGTCCGGACCCATTGGGCTCGCCGGGGTCATGGGCGGTTTCAGCACCGAAATTTCAGACTCAACGACTGAGGTGTTGATCGAAGCTGCCTGGTTTGAACCGATTTCCATCGCGCGAACGCAGCGCCGGCACAAATTGCCCAGCGAAGCGTCGAAACGCTTCGCAAGAGGAGTTGACCCTCTGGTTGCAGAAGCAGCAGCGGAGCGAGTGGTCGCGTTGCTGGAAGAGCATGCCGGGGGAGCCAGGGATACTCTGGGTTCCCGGGTTATCGCAGAGGGTGCCGGGCACATGGCTACGCTCGTGTTCCCTGTGGATGCGGTCGAAAACATCGTGGGAATCACCGTTTCCGAGTCGGAAACGCGCAGAATTTTGGAAGATATTGGCGCGAGCGTGGGTGGTTCGGGTGCCACCCTCGAGGTGACTCCTCCCTCCTGGCGCCCCGACATCGTGGACGTTCCAGGTCTTGTCGAAGAGATCGCGCGCATTGTCGGGTATGACACAATTCCTTCCTCGCTGCCTATTGCGCCGGCAGGTCGCGGATTAACGAAAACTCAAGCCACTCGCCGCCGAATTACTCACGGCCTGGCAGCTTGGGGAATGACGGAAGTGTTGTCTTATCCCTTCCTCAGCGCAGTGGAAAATGCGCTTTTTGTGGAAGGGGCTGCCACCGACGTAGAGCTTCATAATGCGATGGACGCTCAGATCAACAGGATGCGGTTGTCGCTTCTTCCGGGCCTCCTCAACACTGCCAAACGAAACCTTTCGCGCGGAATGACCTCGCTCGCCCTCTTTGAAGCAGGGTTAGTTTTCACGCCTGCTGATCGCAGAATGGGAACCGAGGGAATCCCGGCAGGCAACACGCGCCCAGACCCGACAGTGTTGGACGAGCTTTATCGCTCCGTTCCTGATCAACCCTGGAGCATTGCCGGAGTGTTCATCGGCAATAGGGCACACCGGGTGCCCTTTTCCCAGGCGGTGAGCAGTGATGTTCGAGATGCCCTGGATGCGGCCCATCACATTGCCTTCGCAGCAGGTGGCGACCTCAGTGTCCTTCAGGCCGCACACCCCTCTTTCCATCCCACCCGGTTTGCGCACCTCATGGTCGGTGACACCTCAGTCGGTTACGTGGGGGAAATGTTGCCTTCGCTCGCTCTTGAGCATGACTTGCCGCGTCGCGTTTCGATGTTCCATCTCAACGGTGATGCTCTGATCACTGCGCTGGGTCAGGATCCTCACGAAGCTAGCCCGCTCTCCATTTTCCCCGCAGCCACCCAAGACGTGTCGCTGGTGGTCGATATTTCCATCCCCGCGGAAAGCATTCGAGCCGCTCTTGTCGAGGGCGCAGGCGATCTGTTAGAGACAATTTCGCTTGTTGATGATTACCGCGGTGCTGGCCTGGAAGATTCCGAGCGCTCGCTCACCTTTGCGCTTCGATTCCGCGCCAGCGACCGCACTCTGACCGCCGGTGAAGCCACGGAGGCAAAAGACGCCGGGGTGGCGCTTGCGGCGAAGCGTCACGGCGCTGTCTTGCGCGGATAGCTCGCCAACTACCTTCAATAACTGCTCTAAGGTTGGGCTATGTCTTTTTCCGTGGCAATCGCCGGCGCAAGCGGGTATGCAGGTGGCGAGCTTGCCAGGCTTTTAGCCGCCCACCCCGACTTTGATGTGGTCACTCTTGCAGCCCACTCGTCGGCCGGGGAAAAAGTCAACAGTGTTCATCCACACCTGGCGAGCTTCGCGGGCCAGGTGTTTACTGAAACCTCGATGGACACTCTCGCCGCCCACGATGTCATCGCTTTGGCGCTTCCTCACGGGGAATCAGGAGCGCTGGGAGAGGCCCTGCGTTCTCGCGGCGGTTACACCGTCTTGCTTGATTTGGGAGCTGATCGTCGCCTGGAAGACCCGCGCGACTGGGACGCCTACTACGGTGGAGATTTTTCGCAACCCTTTGTCTACGGCATGCCCGAATTGCCGCGCGTTGAAGGCCTTACCCAACGTGAGCGGCTTCAAGCAGCCACCGACATTGCCATCCCAGGGTGCAATGCCACAGGGGTCACCCTTGCTCTCGCGCCTCTGCTTGCTGCCGGGGCAGTGGAAGCGGATGACCTCTCAGCGGTGCTGGCGGTTGGCGCATCCGGAGCTGGCAGGGCTTTGCGCTCGGACCTCCTTGCGGCAGAGCTCACCGGGAGCGCCCGGCCGTATGCCGTGGGTGGAACACACCGCCACCTTCCGGAAATCCGCCAAAATTTGCTGCACGCTTCAGGTCACCACGCCACCGTGTCGATGACTCCGGTCCTGGTGCCGATGGCCCGGGGGATCCTCGCCACCTGCAGCGCGCGGGTGAAGGACGCGAAGGATGCCGCACGCCTTCACCAGATTGTGGCGGACGCGTATGCCACCGAGGCGTATGTCCGGGTCTACGACAGGGGTTTAATGCCAGCAACGGCAGATGTCTTGGGCTCCAACACCCTCGCACTCGGTGTGGCCTATGACGCTTCGGTGAACCGGGTGATCGTGGTTGCCGCCCTGGATAACTTAGTGAAGGGCACCGCGGGAGCCGCGGTGCAGAGCCTTAATCTTGCGTGCGGCTTCGAAGAAACACGGGGCCTGATGATCGATGGACTTGCCCCGTGAGTGTGACAGCAGCAGCTGGCTTTCGGGCAGGAAGTGTTGCTGCCGGGTTGGCAGCGCGTGGGGGTGTTGACCTCACCGTCGTGATTAATGACGGCGTCGTGACTCCTGCGGCCTGTGTGTTCACTTCCAACCGGGCCAAAGCCCACCCCATCGTCTGGTCCCAGCAGGTGATGGTGGGCGGAAGCGCAAAAGCGATTGTCCTCAATGCTGGGGGCGCCAATTGTTTTACCGGGCCTGAAGGCTTCGCTCTCACCCACCGCAGCGCGGAGACTCTTGCTGCGGCACTGGGCGACACCGGAGCGAGTGAAATCTTGGTGTGCTCGACAGGTTTGATTGGGGAATTGTTGCCGGCGGGGGCGGTTCTTGAGGGAATCGCCCAGGCAGTAGGCCGTGCGGAGGCAACGCCGGAAGCCGGCGCAGCCTCCTCTCTCGCGATTTTGACAACAGATTCTCATGCAAAAACGGCGGTGACCACACTGGACACACCCGAGGGAACAATCACCCTCGGTGGCATGGCTAAAGGGGCGGGAATGTTGGCGCCGGGCCTCGCCACAATGTTGGTGGTTATCACCACGGATGCGGTGATGGAGTGTGAGGGGTTGAACAGCGCTCTGCGCGCTGCCACCCGGGTCAGCTTTGACCGCCTGGACTCCGACGGGTGTATGTCAACCAACGACCAGGTCACGCTGATGGCTTCGGGCGCAAGTGGAATCGCACCCGATGCGGTGGAGTTTCAGAGGGTGCTCACCCAGCTGTGTCTCGCCCTTTCTCACCAGCTCTTGGGAGATGCGGAGGGATCCAGCCACGACATCGCCATCCGCGTCGAGGGAGCTGAATCTGAGGACGATGCTGTCGCTGTGGGTCGAGCCGTCGCGAGAAATAACCTGTTTAAAGCGGCCATGTTTGGCGGAGACCCCAACTGGGGGCGCGTCTTGGCAGCCATTGGCACTGTGGACGCGAGCTTTGACGTGTATGGAGTTGATGTCAGCATGAATGGTGTTCGGGTCTGTCACGCGGGGGCCCCCGACCGTCCGCGGGGCGAGGTTGATCTAAGCCACCGGGCGTTGGAGGTACTCATTGAGCTCCACGCCGGGGAGAAGGACGCCACGATTTGGACGAATGACCTCACTCACGATTACGTCCACGAGAACAGCGCATATTCCAGCTGATGAGCACGACACAAACGACGAATCCCGAAGCGTTCCTCAAAGCAGCCACGCTGACCGAGGCGTTGCCATGGATCCGAAGATTTCAGGGTGCAATTTTTGTGGTGAAGCTCGGCGGCAACGCGATGGTCGATGACGCCCTGCTGCAGGCTTTTGCCGATGACATGGTTTTTCTTCACACCGTGGGTGTTCGACCAGTGGTTGTCCACGGTGGGGGGCCTCAAATTTCTCAAGCCTTGAAAGACCGGGGTATTCCCAGCGAGTTTGTTGGTGGATACCGCGTGACCAGCACGGAGGCAATTCCGGTGGTGCGAGATGTTTTGCGCCACCACATCAGCGCAGATCTTGCCGCAAGGATTAATTCCCACCACGACTTAGCTGTTGTGCTCTCAGGTGAAGACCACCACCTCTTCACAGCGGTAAAAAAGGGTGCCGTGGTCGAGGGGATCGAAGTGGACTTGGGGCATGTGGGCGAGGTGGTCGCGGTGGACACCGCGAACATTCTTGACTTGATCGAGCAGGGCAGACTCCCCGTAGTGTCCTCCCTGGCACCCGATCAAGCGGGTCAATCCCTTCTCAATGTGAATGCTGACGCTGCAGCCGCAGCTCTGGCGGTTGCGCTGGGGGCGACGAAGTTGGTGTTGCTGACGAATGTTCCAGGCCTCTATGTCCATTGGCCGGCCACCGACTCTGTAGTTTCATCGTTGACGACGACTGAGTTGGAAGCGCTTTTGCCTTCGCTGGAGTCGGGCATGATTCCCAAAATGACTGCGTGTTTGGATGCTGTTGGGGGAGGGGTGCCAAAGGCAGCCATCATTGATGGCAGACTGGCGCATTCGATCTTGCTGGAAGCTTTCACCAGCCATGGAATAGGAACAGAGGTGGTCGCGCCGTGACCCGTCATTTTTTGCGCGATGATGACATTTCGCCGGAAGAGCAGAGCGAGATTCTCGCCCTAGCGGCCGAGATGAAGGCGGACCGGTTTTCTCGCAGGCCCCTGGAAGGCCCTCAGACGGTCGCGGTAATTTTTGATAAGTCCTCCACCAGAACGCGGGTGTCCTTTGCGGTGGGGATTGCTGACTTAGGTGGACAGCCTTTGATCATCTCCACCGCCAATTCGCAGCTGGGGGGAAAGGAGACACCCTCAGACACCGCTCGGGTCCTGGAGAGGATGGTGGCGGCCATTGTCTGGCGCACCTACGGGCAGGCGGGGTTAGAAGAAATGGCGAAGAACACCACGGTTCCCGTCATCAATTCCCTCAGTGATGACTTTCACCCGTGCCAATTGTTGGCAGACTTGCTCACCATCCAAGAACACAAGGGCGACCTCGCGGGCCTCACGGTGACCTTTGTGGGGGATGGTGGGAGCAATATGGGCCACAGCTACGCCCTGGCGTGCACTACAGCGGGGATGCACGTGCGTATTGCCTGCCCACCGAGCTTTAGCCCTCAGCCTTCGGTAGTGGGGGATGCCCGTGCGATTGCTGGGCAGTCCGGTGGGTCCATCACCGTCCTCCACAGCCTCGATGAGGCCGTGGAGGGAAGCGATGTTGTGGTGACAGACACCTGGGTGTCGATGGGCAAAGAAGCCGAAAAAGCAGAGCGGGTTGCCACTTTCGGTTCATTCCAGGTGGGCGCAGAGGCGATGGGCAAAGCCCGTGGTGATGCGATCTTCCTGCACTGTCTTCCCGCCGATCGAGGTTTCGAGGTCACCCCGGAAGTTATCGATGGTCCCCAGAGTGTGATCTGGGACGAATCAGAAAACCGCCTGCACGCCCAAAAAGCACTGATGGTGTGGCTTTTGGAGCACGCCTAGCAGTATCACCCGCCAGTAGACTGGCCACACCAGGACTTGGTAGCACTCAAAAGAAAGTAGTTCCCTTCGTGACCGATCGCGTCGTTTTAGCTTATTCCGGTGGCTTGGATACCTCAGTAGGTATCGGATGGCTCAAAGACGCCACGGGCAAAGAGGTCATTGCACTTGCCATTGACGTGGGCCAGGGCGGCGAAAATATTGACGACATTCGCCAGCGCGCCCTCGATTGCGGTGCGGTGGAAGCCATAGTGGTGGATGCAAAAGACGAGTTCGCAAATGACTTTGTCATGCCCGCCCTCAAAGCCAATGCTCTCTACCAAAAGCGCTACCCCCTGGTGTCGGCTCTGTCTCGCCCGGTGATTGCCAAGCATCTAGCTCGGGTTGCCCGGGAGTTGGGCGCCGACTCTGTTGCCCATGGTTGCACGGGTAAAGGTAACGACCAGGTGCGTTTTGAGTCTGCCGTGGCGGCTCTGGCTCCGGAACTCACCTCCATCGCCCCCATTCGTGACCTGGCCTTGACCAGGGACAAAGCCATCCTCTATGCGGAAGAGCATGGCCTGCCCATTAAGCAAAGCAAAAAGAACCCCTACTCCGTTGATAAAAACGTGTGGGGCCGAACGGTGGAGACGGGGCCATTGGAAGACCCCTGGGCGGCACCGCTTGATGACGTCTGGGAGTACACGAGCAACCCCGACCAGGGTCGTGCAGCCGAAGACGTCACCATCAGTTTTAGCGAAGGAATTCCTGTCGCCATCAACGGAGGGGCTGTTTCTCCCCTGGAGGCTATCGCCCAGCTCAACACCCTTGCCGGTGCCCACGGTGTGGGGCGGGTGGACATCATCGAAGACCGTTTAGTGGGAATCAAGAGCCGTGAGATCTATGAAGTGCCCGCGGCCCTGACCCTCATCAATGCCCACGAAGAGCTTGAGAACTTGGTCCTCGAGCGCGATCTTGGACGTTACAAGCGCAAGTTGGAGGCGGACTGGGCGAACTTGATTTATGACGGTTTGTGGTTCTCGGACCTCAAGTCCAGCTTGGATGCTTTCTTTGACCACACTCAGAAGCACGTGTCTGGTGATGTTCGGGTGAACCTGTTCGCCGGCCTGGCCACCGTGACCGGTCGCCAGTCTGAGGAGAGCCTTTACGACTTTGACTTAGCGACCTATGACACGGGAGACACTTTTGATCAGTCCCACGCCAAAGGCTTCATCGAGCTATGGTCGCTGCCGAGCAAAATCTCTGCCAAACGTAACGCTAAGAAATAGGGGTTGCGATGGCGGGGGAGACCAACGACGGTGCGCTCTGGGGAGCGCGGTTTCGCCAGGGACCCAGCCCCGCCATGCAGGCGCTATCGCAATCCACGCACTTTGACTGGCGCCTTGTCCCCTATGACCTAGCGGCCACCCTTGCTCACGCACGAGAGTTAGGGGACAAAGGTTTCCTGAGCGCTGGGGATGTGGAGTTGGTTTCCGCTGCCCTGTCGGAAATAGGGCGGGATTATGAAGCGGGAACGCTGGTGCCGGCGGAGTCTGACGAAGATGTCCATGGGGCTCTTGAGCGGATACTGATTGACCGGATTGGTGTCGAGGCTGGCGGAGCACTTCGTGCTGGCCGAAGCCGCAATGATCAAATCGCCACCTTCGTCAAGCTCTACATGCGCGATAGTGCGAAGCACCTGAAATCCCTCCTGCTCGACACGGCGGACACGCTTCTTTCCCGCGCTGGGGAGGCGGGGGACGCGGTGATGCCCGGCCGCACCCATTACCAGCTCGCCCAGCCAGTGCTTCTGGCTCACTACCTGTTGGCTCATGCTTGGCCTCTCGTCAGGGATATCACGAGGCTTGATGATTTCCTCGCCCGGAACGATGTCTCTCCCTATGGCGGGGGCGCTCTCGCTGGCGGGGGTATTGGGCTTGATGCGGCAGCCATTTCGAAGGCATTGGGATTTTCTGCGGTGAGCCAGAACTCTTTGGATGGGACATCGGCGCGGGATGGGGTTGCGGAGTTCCTCTATGTCTGCGCTCAAATTGGGGTAGATCTGTCACGGCTTGCTGAGGACATCATCATTTTGTCCTCGGGAGAGTGTGGCTATTTCCTTCTTGATGATGCCTACTCCACCGGCTCGTCCATGATGCCGCAGAAGAAAAACCCCGATATTGCCGAGCTAACCCGAGGAAAATCAGGCCGGATGATCGGAAACCTGACGGGGCTTATGGCCACGCTGAAGGCGTTGCCCCTGGCCTATAACAGGGACCTGCAAGAAGACAAAGAACCGCTCTTTGACTCGGTGGATTCGCTCACGCTTATTTTGCCGGCCTTCACGGGACTCCTGGCAACGCTGGGCTTCAATCTCGAAGCAATGGCAAAAAACGCGACCACCGGTTTTGCCCTTGCCACCGATATTGCCGATGTTCTCGTGCAGAAGGGGATGCCCTTCCGCACCGCGCACGAAGTTGTGGGGAAACTGGTGGCGCTGTGCGAAGAGCGAGGGTTAGATCTTGCCGAAGTGTCTGATGAAGACTTGGCAGCGATCTCACCCCAGCTCACCCCTGATATCCGCCAGGTGATGAGCGCAGAGGCCTCCGTGGCGCGTAAAGCGGGTATCGGCGGCACCGCACCGGATCGGGTCTCCGAGCAGGCCAAGGCGCTCCAAGAGGCCTTGGAAGCCCTCCGGTAACACCGGCTTTTTTTGCCGCTGGCTCCTTCACGCGCCGGTGTTTGCGTCGCCGGAGCACCCACGGGGGAGTCCACTGATAAGTTGAACCCGTGCAAGACAGTGAGATCCGGGGAAAACAGTCCAATGATTCCACTTTCGCCACCCTCCATGAAGAGCTGGTGTGGCGGGGTTTGATTCATGTTTCCACCGATGAGTCGGCCCTTCGGGAGGCGCTCGAGGGAGACTCGATCGCGTTTTACTGCGGGTTTGACCCGACAGCGCCAAGCTTGCACCTGGGCAATCTGGTGCAGCTGCTTCTCATGCGCAGGCTTCAGTTGGCAGGGCACCGCCCCCTCGCCCTGGTAGGCGGCTCGACGGGTCTCATTGGAGATCCCAAACCAACCGCGGAGCGAGTGCTCAACGAACCAGAGGTCATCGCTGAGTGGGTGGACAGACTGGGAGCACAAATCTCTCGATACCTATCCTTTGAAAATTCCAGCGCCGCGACTTTGGTCAATAACTTGGATTGGACCAAAGACCTGTCGGCGATTGACTTTCTCCGCGATGTGGGCAAGTACTACCGCGTGGGAACCATGATCAAGAAAGACGCCGTCTCTGCTCGCCTGAATTCTGATGCTGGTATTTCCTACTCCGAGTTTTCGTATCAAATCCTTCAGGGGATGGACTTTCTGCGCCTGTATGAAAACTACGGCTGCGTATTACAAACCGGCGGCTCGGATCAGTGGGGCAACCTCACCAGCGGGACCGATTTGATCCACAAGGCCCTTGGCGTTTCGGTCCATGCTGTGGGGACCCCGTTAATTACCAATAGCGATGGCACCAAATTTGGGAAATCCGAGGGCAACGCCATTTGGTTGGATGGGGACATCACAAGCCCCTTTGCGATGTATCAGTTTTGGCTCAACACCGATGATCGTGATGTCATCGAACGCCTCAAAGTCTTCACTTTTCTCACCCGTGAGAGCATCGAGGAACTGGATCAACGCCACAGCGCAGCCCCCCACGAGCGCCTGGCGCAGAAAACATTGGCCCACGACGTAACGGCACTGGTGCATGGGGCGGAGGCGTGCAGCGCTGTCGTAGCGGCCTCGGAGGCCCTCTTTGGCAAGGGAGACCTTGCCGCAATAGATCCGCACACCTTTGAGAGCGCGCTCGACTCTCTCCCTCGGGCCACGGTGACACCGTCAACATCTGTCGCAGAAGCACTGGTCGAAACAGGACTGTGCTCGAGCGTTTCAGAGGCGAGAAGGGCTATCGCCCAGGGCGGAGTTAGTATCAACAACAACACTGTTGCGGACGAAACTGCGGAGCTGGGGGAGCGCCAAGCCCCCAGCGATGTAGCCCTGTTGTTGAAGCGGGGGAAGAAAACTCTCGCGGCCCTGTTCTTTGTCTAAACCCGACGTTTCCTCCGCGACACGCCCGGGATGAAAGGCATTTGGCTGCCCGCGATATCGCCCGTATAGTTATCGAGTTGTCACCCCAAAGGTTGGCAGGGCCAGCGTGCTCTCCCAGTCTCAAGAAGTACTTCAACTAGTTAGACAACTTCGCACTTGCTGTGCGGGGAAACTCCTACTAGAGTGATGACTCCAGCGTTTCACAGCGTCGGGCCAAAACTCTCTTCCAAGAGCGGGTTGGTTTCGACACCGAAAGCTGCGCTAGGTGCAACAAACTGGATAGACGCCAGACGTCCGCTCGGAAACGAGATGCGAAGTCAGCGGCGCCCGATCCTTGAGAACTCAACAGTGTGCACTAAGTCAATGCCAAATAACCTCCGTGGTGGAAGCAATTCCGCCACAGAGATTCCTTTGGATTAGATGGACAAGTCAGTAGACAAGTCAACTAGTCAGAACAAACTCGCTTGAGTGCTTCGGCACTCGGCAGCAAGTCTGTCGGTAGCAATACCGACTAACAAGCTATTAACGGAGAGTTTGATCCTGGCTCAGGACGAACGCTGGCGGCGTGCTTAACACATGCAAGTCGAACGATGAAGGTGGGAGCTTGCTCCTACTGGATTAGTGGCGAACGGGTGAGTAACACGTGAGCAATCTGCCCCTGACTCTGGGATAAGCGTTGGAAACGACGTCTAATACCGGATACGAGCTGGGACCGCATGGTCACCAGCTGGAAAGAACTTTGGTCAGGGATGAGCTCGCGGCCTATCAGCTTGTTGGTGAGGTAATGGCTCACCAAGGCGACGACGGGTAGCCGGCCTGAGAGGGTGACCGGCCACACTGGGACTGAGACACGGCCCAGACTCCTACGGGAGGCAGCAGTGGGGAATATTGCACAATGGGCGCAAGCCTGATGCAGCCATGCCGCGTGTGTGAAGAAGGCCTTCGGGTTGTAAAGCACTTTCAGTCAGGAGGAAAGGTTAGTAGTTAATACCTGCTAGCTGTGACGTTACTGACAGAAGAAGCACCGGCTAACTCCGTGCCAGCAGCCGCGGTAATACGGAGGGTGC